>Ga0209723_1000017_pt1 | contig 356633 bp, 336 predicted proteins | sample BiotimSIPDNA_2_FD_185750 | JGI IMG/M metagenome (GOLD analysis project Ga0209723, IMG submission 185750) | Anaerobic biogas reactor microbial communites from Washington, USA - Biogas_R2 time_0 SIP DNA (SPAdes) (version 2) | ecosystem: Engineered > Bioreactor > Anaerobic > Unclassified | place... | reverse complement strand
ACGTGAAGGCGGCGCGGGAATTCAATCCGCATCAGCGAATCCCCGAATTCCCGAATTCCCGCGAAGTCGGCCCAGTTCAACGCACGATCTATCCGGCTGAGTACAGCCGGATAGATCGCATTACGTTAGACGTTCCGTCCAGGGCGGCGCCAAGCGTGCGCGGGATTCCTGGGATGCTGGTTCCGAACATCCCGCCGTTTTCAGCTCGCACGGTGTTGTAGAAGTTGCCGTCGATGACCGTTGGATTATACGGATAGCCGCCGCCCCCGCAGACCGCATAGTTGCCCTGGAAGCCGATAGTCGTGCCGCCGCCGCCGAGGGCAGGGCCGGACGGATCGGAGGGACACATGAACGCGGGGACCGAAACACTCTCAATCGCAGCCGGGATGTAAAAGATGTACTGCGTCCTGTCGGCCTCATACTCCTCGGAGTACGGTCCCTGTTCGACGAAGGGCAGGATGCGATGATACCAGCAGTCCCTCCGGTGATACTGGTCCGCAGCCTCGACGCGCCAGCCATAGGGCAAGCACTTGTGCGTGTCGTGGTAATTGTGCATGGCAACGCCCAACTGCTTCAAATTGTTGACGCACTGCGTGCGCCGCGCGGCCTCCCGCGCCGCCTGGATGGCGGGCAGCAGCAAGGCAACCAAAATGCCGATGATGGCGATGACCACCAACAATTCGACCAGCGTGAAACCTCGAGATCTGTTCTTCATACAGATTCTCCTTTGGAAAAGATGAAACGGAAAAATACCGCGTAATGCCCGTCGCCGAAAGCAAGAACCAAGGCCGAAGCTAACTGGTTCATCCCGCCAAACCGCATGCTGCAGCCCGCCGCCGCCGGCATACTCCCGCTGCAGGCACCCCGTCGGGTTCCCGCACGATCCGAGCATTCAGCGTTTATCATAAGTGGCCCACGGCTTTCGAGCAAGGGAATGTCCCCTGATTCTGATCGTCTTGTCAACGGTGCTTGAAGCAAATCTCACGCGCGAAGACAAGAAACCGCCTGGTTTCGAGACCGAACTGGGGGGTAAGCAGCGAGACGCGGCGGGCTGCCGACATCGGGGCAAGTCATCAAGTCCGGCGGCCGGGCCGCGGTCAGAGGGCTCGCGCCAGCGTGCGGGTAGACGGCGAACGGCTGGGGTCAGCCCGCCGGTGTCTCGAACCTTCCGCCAGGGGAAACCCGTGTTCACGGGAGACTGCAAAAAAACTAGCGCCGCGCGGCCGGCAGCTAGATTGACGCTGCCCGATGCGACGATATGCTAAAAGCGATTCCTGTGACGCACACGTGGCGTTTATTCGAAATCTTCTGTTTTTTTCGGAGGCTGGTTTCATGAAGTTGTTGCGGAAGCGAGCTTTTACCTTGGTGGAGCTGTTGGTCGTGATCGCGATCATCGGCATCCTGGTGGCCCTGTTGTTGCCGGCGATTCAGGCGGCTCGCGAAGCCGCCCGCAGGTCGCAGTGCCAGAACAACGTCAAACAGTTGGGCATTGCGTTGCACAATTACCACGATTCTCACAAGATCTTCCCGCCGGCAGGCCTGGATTATGGTTTTTCCTCAGACATGGCGGGGTCGTCCGAGCCCGCGAACAAGCTGGTCAAGAACCTTAGTGGACTTGCTTTGCTCCTGCCTTACTTGGAACAGCAATCGCTCTACTCACAACTGGACTTTACGCAGTGCTTTTCTCACGTTGGCCCGTCGCCCCAGACGCAAGGCAACATTTTTCCCAGTGCCCGACCGTTTGCCGGTGACGCGGTCACCAGCGGCAACGCGCGCGTCCTGGCCGAGCGGGTGCCGCCCTTCATCTGCCCCTCGGATCGAATGGACAGAATCAACAACCCCAACAGCGGGGTCTACGGGATCAAGAATGGCAGCGGCATTTCCGGCACCAAGACCAACTACGACTTCAGCGTCTGGACGGGCGACCTGAACAGGTTCAATGACTGGGGAACGCTCACCATTACCTCCAAACGATTGTTCGGGGAGAACAGCGACAGCGGCATTGCGGCGGCGCTGGACGGCACGAGCAACACGGTGGCGTTTTGCGAGACGACGCACTGGGTCGCCAACGGCGAGGCCCCGGCGTGGGGGTTCCGCGGCTGGGTGATGATCGGCATCGACATTGGGCAAGGCATCAACGTGATCGACATTCCGTCGACCTGGGGGTGGGTCAGTGACAAGACCAGCATCCCAGGAAGACTGCGTTCTTGGGCACAGTGCGGCAGCCTGCATCCAGCCGGCGCGAATGTGTGCATGGCCGACGCCTCGGTTCGTTTTGTGTCGGATGCGACCGATCGGGCCGTGCTGAGCGCGATTGCAACGATGGCTGGCACCGAACCGGTCAAGGTGCCGTGAGGTGAGCTGACTGCGGGCGGTGTTTGTTCTGACGGGATAGACTTGACAAGAAGGATTCGTCGATGCGGTTTGACTTGGTTGGGATCGGTTTGGGGGCGTTGTTGTTGAGTATCGCGGTCGGCTGTGGCAAGGCTGGCCCGGACGCGCCGCCGCTGGTGCCGGTCAGCGGCACGGTGACGCTGGACGGCAAGCCGCTGGCCAACGCGAGCGTGACGTTTCTGCCCGTGGCGGGAACTTCCGGCGCACGCAGCCCCTACGGGTTCACCGGTCCCGACGGCCGGTATGAACTGATGTACGACAACGAGCACAAGGGATCGCCCGAAGGCTCCTTCGAGGTGGTCTGCAACAAGTGGGTCATGCCCGACGGCTCGGATTTTCCCCGCGACAGCGGCCAGTCGCCGATCGAGGTAGCCAGAGAACTGCTGCCGCCGAATTACAGCCAGGAAGGCATGTCCGAGTTAAAGGCCACGGTCCCCGCGGGCGGAGGCACGATCGACTTTGAATTGAAATCCAAGTAGCCGGCCCAGGCTCCGATGGGGACGGCACAACGGCCAAGTCGACAAGCCCGGCGTCGGGAAAACGCCGGGCTTTTTCTTTGCCCGAGCCTTCAACGCTGTTGTCATAAGTGGCCCGCAGCTTTCGAGCAAGGAAACGTCCCTGATACTGATCTTCCTGCCGACGGCGCGTAGAGCGAATCTCACGCATGAAGACAAGAAACCGCCCGGTTTCAAGACCGGACTGGGGGGGTAAGCAGCGACGCACCGCGGGCTGCCGGTTTCCCGGCAACCACGATCCTGCTGCGCCGCGGTCAGAGGCCTCTCGCCAGGATGCGCGAAAATGGCGAACGGCGGGCGTCAGTTTGCCGGTGTCTCACGCTTTCGACGCCACGGGAACCCGTTCTTGAAGAAGGACTGCGCGGACACCATCGCCGCGCGGGCCGTGGCGAGATTGACGCTGCCCGACGCGACGTTATGCTAAAAGTAACTTTTGGGGTACACACGTAGCGTTCGTGCGTTCGTAAATCTTCTTTTCTTTCCGGAGGCTGGTCTCATGAATTGGTTGCGGAAGCGAGCTTTTACCTTGGTGGAGCTGTTGGTCGTGATCGCGATCATCGGCATCCTAGTGGCCCTGTTGTTGCCGGCGATTCAGGCGGCTCGCGAAGCCGCCCGCAGGTCGCAGTGCCAGAACAACGTCAAACAGTTGGGCATTGCGTTGCACAATTACCACGACACGAACAAGATCTTCCCGCCGGGCGGGCTGGATTACGGCTGGTCTGCCTACTCCAGTACGACGTACGTCGAACCCGCCAACAAATTGGTCAAGAACCTCAACGGATTGGCCCTGCTGCTGCCGTATCTGGAGCAACAATCGCTGTACACCCAACTGGACTTCACCCAGTGTTTCTCTCACGCCGGTCCGGCGCCTCAGACGCAGTCCAATATCGTTGCCAGTCAGCGTCCTTTGGCCGGGGACGCCGTTACCAGCGGCAATGCGGCCGTGATCTCGCAGCGGGTGCCCGCGTTTATCTGCCCTTCGGATCGGATGGACATGATCCTGCTGCCGACCACTTCGTGCTATGGAATCAAGAACGGCAGCGGGATCGCCGCCGTGAAAACCAACTACGATTTCAGCGGCTGGACTGGGGACTTGAACTATTTCAATGACTGGGGCGGGCACGCGATGACGACGAAACGGATGTTTGGCGAGAACAGCGATTCCAGCATGGCCAGCGTTCTCGACGGTACCAGCAACACCGTGGCCATCGCCGAAACGACCCATTACGTAGCCAACGGCCATGCTCCGGCGTGGGGTTTCCGAGGCTGGGTGATGACGGGGATCGACGTCGCCCAAGGGATCAACGTGTTCGACATTCCGGCGAGTTATACTTGGGTCAACCCCAAGGATCCGATTACGGGCAGACTGCGCACCTGGGGCATGTGCGGCAGCCTGCACCCAGGCGGCGCAAACGTCTGTATGGCCGACGCCTCGGTGCGTTTCATCTCCGACGCCACCGATCGGGCCGTGCTGACCGCCATCGCGACGATGTCGGGCACCGAACCCGTCAAGGTGCCGTGATCCGTAGCGGTTGCGGCAAGTCTGGGTTCCTGGTTCTCACGAGATCAATTTGACACGAAGGATTCGTCGATGCGGCTTGACTTGGTTGGGTTGGGACTTGGGGCGTTGTTGTTGAGTATCGCGGTCGGCTGTGGCAAGGCTGGCCCGGAGGCGCCGCCGCTGGTGCCGGTCAGCGGTACGGTCACGCTGGACGGCAAGCCGCTGGCCAACGCGAGCGTGACGTTTCTGCCCGTAGCAGGAACTTCCGGCGCACGCAGCCCCTACGGGTTTACCGGTCCCGACGGCCGGTATGAACTGATGTACGACAACGAGCACAAGGGATCGCCCGAAGGCTCCTTCGAGGTGGTCTGCAACAAGTGGGTCATGCCCGACGGCTCGGATTTTCCCCGCGACAGCGGCCAGTCGCCGATCGAGGTAGCCAGAGAACTGCTGCCGCCGAATTACAGCCAGGAAGGCATGTCCGAGTTAAAGGCCACGGTCCCCGCGGGCGGAGGCACGATCGACTTTGAATTGAAATCCAAGTAGCCGGCCCAGGCTCCGATGGGGACGGCACAACGGCCAAGTCGACAAGCCCGGCGTTGGGAAAACGCCGGGCTTTTTCTTTGCTCGCCGCAAACGCAGCGTCGCTCACCGCACCTGCCGGATGGCCACGCCGTTCAGGATCGTTAGCGAGCCGGGCAGCGCGGGGGCAAAGTCGATGTCTAACTGGTCGTCTTTGACGATCACCCGGTTGACCGGATGGACATAGGGCTGACCCATGCCAGGCCCCTGAAAAAACAGCGGCGGCCGCAACACCGGCTGCTGCTCCACGGTGACCACAAACGACCGGTCCGCGGGGTTGCGGGACCAGTGTTCGTGGAAGTGCAACTCGAGGCGGTACTCGCCGTTGGGCACCACGGCACGAAAGGCGGTCAACTTCCGCACGGCCGTGCTGTACAGCGGATGATCGGACGCATCGCTCGTGATCGCTGCCCCGGCCTCGTGCCCAAAGGTCGCGCCGTCGAAATCCTTGGAAGCCACCCAGGCGTTGCCCGCCTCGTCTTGCCACGGGCGGCCGCCCAGGTTGACAAACAAGGTGAACAAACCGCTGCCAGCCGCGGGGACCTGATCGCCGGCCGCCCGGATGACTTGTGACCGCGGGTCGGGCAGCGACGTGGCCCGCAAGCGGAAGCAGCCGAGATTGTCGCGGTTGTGCAGCGTGACGTGCAGCATCCCGGCGCCGGACGTGCGGATCGGTTCCGCCGGCAGAAACGTCAGCTCGACCGGCTGCCCGCCGCGCCGACAACTCCACAACGTCGCCGGATTGCCGTCGACCAGCCGCGCCAACCCGCTGTCGTCGGCAGCCGCAAGCACCTCGCGCAAGCGGGCCGGCAGCAACGGCGTGTCGGCGTCGGCAGCCCCCACGGCGACTTGCACCTCGCCCAACCGGAAGCTGCCTCCCTGGCCGAGTCCGGGACCGCCGCTGGGCAACGATTCGTGCGGCACAGCCTGCAGTTGCAGCGCGGTGATCGTGGGCATCGGCGTCTGGAACACCAGACGATAGACCTCGTTCTCTTTCGTCGCCCCGTCGGCCAGTACCAGGCCCTCGTCCAGGATTCGCAGCTGGCAACCCGCCGACGATTCGGCCTGCAGCGGCGTCAGGGTGACGAACCCGGTCTCATGCGGCTGGAGCGGCTGGGCGCGGAGCGACAGGCGAGTGCCGGGGATGGGGGTCTCTGTGCGGCCGTCGGGCAGTTTCCAGCCGGCCGAGAAGTAGTCTTTGCCGCCCTTCTCCCAGTGGATCGCTTCGACGTAGTAAGCCCGGCCCGCTGCCAGAGCGACCTTGTCCTTGGCCGTCACCTGCCGCTTGTTCTCAGGGTTCTCGTCCGTACTGAGCAGCAAGACTCCGCCCTCGTTGGCCCGCACGGTGAAGGTATAGTCGCCCGTCAGCGGCGGCTGCAGAAAACCCCGGATGCGTTGGCAGTAGTGGTCGTCGAAGTCCGCCGGCGCTTCCAGCCGGTCCAGGGTTTCGGTCTGGTCGGGTTCCGGCCGATTGGTGAACTGCTCGTTGGCGGCCTCCGCGTCGATGCCTTGGAAATTCCGCCAAACCTCGCGCAGGATCTCTCCGGTGGGAGCCAAGCCGCTGTCTGCCGCCGTGGGGTCACTAGCGGATTCCACCGCATCGTCCGGCATCGCCGCGGTCGCGCCGTCCGTCGGGGAAGGAGGCTCGGTGGGCGCCGCCATCAAATCCAACGGCGCCGCAGACTCGCCGCCCGCCAGCCATTTCTCGCGCAGATAATCCTCGACTCCCCGGCGCTCCTCCTCCGGCAACGCCCGGTCGTAGACCAGCAACTCCGCCAGGTCGCCGACGAAAAATCGGCTCGCGTCCTCCCGGTCGGAGCGGAACCAGGGAGCGCCAATCCGCACCACAGATTGGCTGTGCACATCGTGCCGGTCGTCGGTGTAACTGCCGGCGGCCGTCCCGTCCAAGTGCCAGGTAAGCGCCGTGGCATCCGCGGTGATCGTGCGGACCCGAAACCGCGCTGGATCGTCGCCCGCGGCGGCCAGCCGGCCGGCGGTCTGGGAGTTGAGTTCCCCGTTGGTCAGGAAACACGAATCGCTCAACAGCGAAAACTGGCCCGTTTTTTCCCCGCTGCCTTTGGACAGCAGCGTTCCGCCAACGCCGCGGGCCACGTAGGCGATCGTGTAGTCGGAGCCCGCCAGCAGTTGCGAGGTGCCGGGGATCTCCAGCCACGGCCCGCCACGGAACCGGACGACGGGTTTGCCGCTCAGCGCCTGGGGCAGCAGTTCGGGCTGTCGGCCTGCCTGCTTCGGCTGAGCGCTGCGGCCGCCCGGGCTGCCGTCGCTCCAGCGCGCGACGCGCGTCTCGTCCGGCGGTAACTGGGCGGCATCCAGCCACATGATGAGTCCCGGTAACCGCGGAGGCTGGCCGTCCGGAATGTAACTCGCGGGAGGCGTGACCGGAGTCGGCACATCGTTCGGCGAGGAATTCGCCGTCCCGTCCGGGGGCGGTGCTGCCGTCGGAGCCGCAGGAGCCGCAGGAGCCGCGGTCGTTGCCGGATCGGACGGCGGCAAAGGCTGTTTCGCAGTCGGCGGGCGCTGAACGACCTGGCGGCCGCCAGCCGCCTCGGCTGCCGGACGCTTGCCCGCCGGCCGCTTGACGCCGGCGGCCACTGGGGCCGTGCGAGGCGGCGCTGGACGAGAGAGAAACAGGTACGCGGCGGCGGTCAACGCGACCAACAACGCTCCAACGATCCCGATCGCTCCCGCCCCGGCCCAGAGCCGCCGCCGTTGTTTCGGACGAGATTTCTTCGCCCCAGGCCCGGAAGCCGCCGCTTTGGGGCCGGCGATAATCGTCGGCGGGGGACCCTTGTCCAGCCCCGCTGACGCGTCCACGCGGCCGGAGGTCACGACCGCATGTTGCGCCGCCGTAGCCGCGTCCGAGTTGCCCGCGCCGGCCGCCAAACGCGTCCGCAGATCGGCGTCGTACGCCGCTTTGCGCTGCGGATCGAGCAGACAGCGTCGGGCCTCGGCCACTTCGTTCAGCAGCCGCTGGGCGTCCGCCAGGTGCGGACCGTCCGTGATCTCGCGCAGATAGCCCGTATGACGCAGCGCAAAGGAATCGATCAGCGCCGGGTCCGCTTCAAACAGTTCGAGCCCCAGCAGCCGATAGTGGTTGGGCGGCTGCTCTTTGGGTGAAATTCCAAGCCAGCGATAGTACGGATCGAACCCTTCAGACATGACCTGTCCCAGCCCGCCGGATGCGAATGAATACCTGCGTTGCGATGCGGCCGTGTTGCCGGTGGTGACCGTGTCCCGGTGGGCCGACGCTGCCGCGGGCGCGGTGCAGACTGCGTCGCCGCCGTCCGCTACGTCCGACGTTCCGGCTCCTCGAACTTGGTCCGCTTTGGCCCACCCTACTTTTGCGTCCGCTTTGGCCCACCCTACTTCTCGGCCGTTCTCTTTTGGGCCGATTGTATCACCACCGGCCTCGTTCGGGCAACTCCGGCGAACGTCGCGGCGTCAGTCCCGCGGTCTTCCCGGCGTTGGCGCAATGATCACCGGACGGGCTCGCGTCCCCCTGGATGGCGACTTCGCCAGATCGTCTCGGCATCTCTTGCAGCGTGCTGCCCTTTCGAGTTATCTTCATCGCTGTGGTGACCGTTAGCCGGAAATAGAGAGGATGCTACGGTGGACGACGCTGACTCATGTCTCGGTCTGCAAGACAGGGAGCTGGAAAAGGCGTTTCGGCTTGCGCCGATCCCGCTGTGCGTCCTGGACCGTCAATTCCGCTACCTGCTGGTGAACGATCGGATGGCCGAACTGAACGGCCGCCCCGTGGCGGAGCATTTGGGGCGGACGATCGACGAACTCGTGCCGACGTTTGCCGAGAAGATCAAGGCGGAGGTGCGCCCCGTCCTGGAACGCGGTCAGCCCGAGCGAGACCACTTGTTCTCCGGCCCCGTCCCCGAAAACCCGACCGCAACGGGGGACTGGCTGGCCAGCTACTACCCGCTGCACGGCGACGACGGGTGCGTGCGGGGAGTGATTGTGGCCCTGGTCGAGGTCACGAGACTGCGGCGGAGCGAGCGTTTGGCAAGCCCTGCGGAGCCGCAGAAAGCGAGTGCGACCGAGGCAGACGCAGGCCGGCAGGATCGTTGGGACGGACGGGTCCTGCTGGCCGCAGACTCGGCGGACACACAACGCGGGCTCCGCAACTGCCTGGAGAGCGCCGGATTGCAGGTCGACACCGTCGGCGACGGGCTGACCGCCGTCCGGCAGGCCATGACGGCGTCCGCCGCCGGTCAGCCTTACGCCTTGATCCTGCTGGACCTGCAAATGCCCAAGTTGGACGGTTATGAAGCGGCGCGTTTGCTGCGCGCTTCCGCCTGGCTCGGCCCGGTGTTCGCCTTGAGCGCACCCACCACAGCCGGAGACCGGAAGCGGTGCCTGGAGGCCGGGTTTGACGAAGTTCTTTCGAAGCCCGTCACGTGGGAAGCCCTGTGGGCGACGGTGCGGCCGCACCTCCGGACGCTGGCATCGGCCGAACGTCTGCGAACAGACGCGGCCCCTGCCAGCCGGAAAGTCGGCCCGGCGGGCGAGCGATCGGAGGCGGAATGGAGTGGTTTGTTGGCTTTGTTTGCCGAGCAGTTGCCAGGTCGGCTGGCGCTGCTGGAACAGGGCTTGCGGGACCGGGACCGCACGCGGTTGCGCCAGACGGCTCATCAATTGGCCGGAGCCGCGGGGCAATTTGGATTCTCGCAGTTGGCTGCCGCCGCCCGGTTGCTCGAACAGCACTCCGCGGACCAGACCCTGTGGACCGAGTTATCTGCGCTGCTGGCGGCGGTGCGGGGGGCGGTGCCGGAAAGCCTCTTGAGAGCCTCCCCGTCCGCCGCTTTCGGGCCGCCGGCCGGGACGGCGGGCAAACGGTACCGCGTCCTGTTGGCCGACGACGACTTGCTGGTGCGCGCCGCCCTGCGGCTGATGGTGGATCGGCTGCCGGATTTCGAAGTCGCGGCGGAAACGGCCAACGGCCGGGAGACGCTCGAACGGCTGAAACAGGTCCAGCCGGACATCGCCTTGGTGGACATCGAAATGCCGGAACTGAATGGGTTGAAAGTTGCGGCCCGCGTCGCCGCCGTCGCTCCGCGAACCAGGGTCGTCATCCTCACCGCCCACCTCCGCCGGGAGATCATCTTGCAGGCCTTCCAGGCGGGCGTCGCAGGCTTCCTGACCAAGGACGCCGGCCCCGGCGAACTGGAACAGGCCCTCTCGGCGGTGGCCCGCGGCGAGACGTATTATACAGACGTTGTTTCCCAGCAACTGGCGGCCGGCGGCGGGCACGGCGGTTGACCAACGCACCGCGCCGTCAAGACAAAGAGCATGAGTCGTGAGCGAGACGGCGCTAGCGCCAAACGGGATGGGGAACGCTGGATGTTCAAATTGAGATGCAACGGCTTCCGGATCAGGGGTCAGGCGTACAGAATTCAGTTTTCGCGGCCTATCGTCCAGCCATAGGCAAAACGCCATCCCCGCGAAAACTGAATTCTGTACGCCTGACCCCAGGCCTAACGCGCGTCAGTTCTCAATCTTGACGTCGGGCGTACAAAAAAACCGTTTGGTGCTGGCCGCCGGGGGCGTGCGAACCGGCGGCTAGCGACGTCCCGCTCACTGGTCGCCAGCTTCCTTTTTCCGTCTGGACGGCGCAGAAGGGAGATGCGAAAGCAAATCAGCAGGTGCGTCATGACTGCCCAGGACACGAGCCGGGAACAGCGGATTGCCGAGTTGGAATCGTTGCGGCAGCGGGTCGCCGAATTGGAGGCGTCCCTGCGCAGCCCCGACGACGGGAACGGCCCAAGTGACTCCCGTCCGGACAGCACCGGCCGCCGGCGTGTGGACGCGGAGACGCTGCGGGAAAGCGAAGACAAGTTTCGCTTGGCGTTCAGCAACGCCAATACCGGAATGTGCCTGGTGGACCTGCAAGGCCGGCTCCTGCAGGTCAACCACAAGATGACCGAGATCTTCGGCTACAGCCGGCAAGAGCTGGAAAGCATGACGGTCAATGATCTGGCGCTGCCCGAAGACGCGGAGCTCAGTCAAGCGTTCATCCAGCAGGCGGTGCGGCGGAAGAAGACCAGCGAGACATTTGAAAAACGCTACCGCCATCGGCTGGGTCATGTGATTTATGGCCAGGTGGCCTCTTCCCTGGTGCGAGACGCCCAGGGACGGCCCCGATACTTCATCTCCCAGGTGCAGGACATCACGCAGCGCAAACAGGCCGAACGGGAACTGAGCTGCCTGAACGCAGAACTGGAACAACGTGTCCGCCAACGGACGGTCGAACTGACCAACGCCAACCTGGAGTTGCAAACCATCTATGACGGGATGTCGGACGGAGTCGGCATCGTCGACATCGAAACGAAGCGGTTTCTCCGAGTCAATGCGGCCCTCTGCCGGATGCTCGGATATTCCGAGCAGGAATTCGCCTCCCTGTCGGTGCTCGGCATGCACCCGCCCGGCGAGTGGTCGCGAATTGCCGCGGTCTTCCGCGCTCACGCGGACGGGCAGACAGCCCGCAGCGATGATATCCCCTTGATGCGAAAAGACGGCACGGTGCTCCACGCGGACGTGATCAGCAGCCGCATTATCTACCAGGAGCGGCCGTGCCTGATCACCTTCGCGCGGGATGTCACCGAGCGCAGGCAGGCGGAGGCGGCACTGCAACGCACGCGTGCGATCCTGGAAACCTTGCTGATGGAAGCTCCCGTGGGCTTCGTGTACTTGGACCGTGATCTGCGCTTCGTCCTGATCAACGACCGGCTCGCGGAAATCAATGGGATGCCCGCCGCCGCGCACCTCGGCAAAAGCGTCCACGACATGGTGCCCACCTTGGTTCCTCAAATCCTGGACGTCACCAGAGAAATTCTGGCGACCGGCCAGCCGGTGACGGAGCACGAGTTCAGCGGCGAGCTGTCGTCGTCGCCCGGCGTCACGCGGTATTGGAACGAAAGCTGGTATCCGGTGCGCGACGGCACGGACGAAATCGTCGGTTTCGGAGCGGTCGTGGAAGAAATCACCGAACGCCGAATACGCCTTGCGGCGGGCCAAGGAAACGGCCGAGGCCGCCAACCTCGCCAAGAGCGAGTTTCTGGCCAACGTGAGCCACGAGATCCGCACCCCGATGACCGCGATCCTCGGTTACAGCGAATTGCTCCAGCGGCCGGACCTGCCGGAGGACCAGCGCCGCCACTATTTGCAGGTCGTGCAACGCAACGGCCAGGTGCTGCTGCAACTGTTGAACGACATCCTCGACCTGTCCAAGATCGAAGCCGGACGGCTGGCGGTCGAGCGGCTGACCTTCGCGCCCTGGGTGGTGGTCGACGACGTCCTGGACCTGCTGCGGATGCGGGCCGAAGCCAAGGGGTTGGCCTTCGGCGCCGAGTACCGCTGGCCGCTCCCGGCCACAATCCGCACCGATCCCGTCCGGCTGCGGCAAATCCTGGTGAACCTGGTGGGCAACGCAATCAAGTTCACCGCCGCCGGAGGCGTGCGGATCGAGGTATTCCACGCGCCCGGACCCCCGGCCCAGTTGTGCTTTGCGGTCGCGGACACGGGGATCGGCATCGAGCCTGCGGTCCTGACGCGTCTGTTCCAGCCGTTTGTCCAAGCCGACGCCTCCCACACACGCCGCTTTGGCGGCAGCGGTCTGGGACTGGCGATCTGCCAGCGACTGGCGGCCCTCCTGGGTGGCCGCATCGACGTCAACAGCCGGCCGGGCCAGGGGAGCACGTTCACGCTCGCGCTGGAACTCGATCCGGCGGATCGGCCGGACTTTGCCCAGACCGATCCCAGGACCGTTCTGCGCCTGCCCCGCGAACCGGCGCCGCCAGACGCAACCTACCAGGGCCGGGTTCTCGTGGCCGAGGACGCCCCGGATACCCGAGCGTTCTTGCGGCTGGTTCTCACCAGCGCTGGACTGCAGGTGGACGTGGCCGATACCGGTGCCGCGGCCTGCCGCTCAGCCCTGGCCTCGACCGCCGAGGGCCGGCCGTACGACCTGATCCTGATGGACGTGCAAATGCCCGTCCTGGACGGCCTTGCGGCCAGCGAGCAACTCCGACGGTCGGGCTGGACGAACCCCATCGTCGCACTGACCGCGCACGCCATGAACAGCGACCGCCAACGCTGTCTGGCAGCCGGTTGCGACGGCTATCTGGCCAAACCGGTGGCCCCGCGAGAACTGCTGGAAACCCTGGGCCGTTATCTGCCAGCTGGCGTCAGCGTCGGCCAGCCGGAGACGCCAGGCGAGCCGGGCCTCGAAAGCCCTTTGCCGGACGCCCCCCAGACCGATCCAGCCGAACGCCCCGGCCTGCAGACGCTCCGCACCACAACCCTCCAAAACCTGCTGCCCGCACTGCGGCAGGCCCGCCAGAACAACGATCGGGAACGGCTCGCAGCTTGCGTCCGGAGTCTGTCGGCGGCAGCCAAAGTGTTCGCGATCGCGGACCTCGAACAATGCGCGGAAGAGATCGCCCAGCGTTTGGCCAGCGGAGCCGCCCCGACGGATTTGGCCGACTCCCTGCAGACGTTGCTCGACCTCTGCCAGCCCCCCCCCGGCGAGCGTGGCGGCGTCAGCCCCACGGTGATCCCGGTGTTTGCGCCGTTCCCACCGGACGGGCTCACGCCCGCCGCTCGCCTAGCCCCCCCGGCGAGCGTGGCGGCGTCAGCCCCACGGTAATCCCGGCGTTCGCGCCGTTCCCACCGGACGGGCCGTTGGCCGGAATCACACCACGCGGCCGCCGGGCAATTCCAGTTCGGGGATGGGCGCCGTCCAGATCACCAGCGGATACTCCTGGTCCAGGACGTATTTCACCGCGGCCAACACCGCATCGTCGTTGGGCAACTTCCGCTTCGAGCCTTTAAGCGTCCACCATGTGCCGGACGCGGGTTTTCCCCAACGCCGGTTCAGGGCGCGGCTCCCGTAGCTCTTGAAGTCGCCCAGTATTTTCTTCGGAGCGGGATCGCCGGGCACGCCGACCACCAAGTGAATGTGGGTGGCCATGATGCCGACAGCCAATAGCTGCCAGCCCCGGCACCCGGCCGTTTCCAGGAACTGACCCAGCAAAGCCTCCGCCTGGGCCAGCGTGAACCGGACGGGATCCCCCTTGAGCAATTCTTCTGCGTTACGCTCCAGCGCCGGCATATCGGCGTCGTACGGAGTGCCGGGAATGTTGTGAATCACCAGCTGGCCCGACTGGTCTCGCCAACTGCTCACGAAGCCGCGTTCGTCACCAGGAAGCCAAGAGCCGTACGTCGTGGAAGTGAGCAACCAATAACGATCCATGGAAATAGTGTACCCGGCGAGCGTGGCGGCGTCAGCCCCACGGTGATCCGACCACGGTGATCCGACCACACCCAAGCCCCACCCGCGGGCTGACGCCCGCGGCTCGCCAGGAGATCCTCATCGCGGCTTTGGCCGGCGCTGGATGTCCAGTTTTTTCATGCGGAACCGCAAGGTGCTGGGCTTCAGCCCTAGACGCTCGGCGGCGTTGCCGGGGCCTTTGATTTTCCAGCCGCACTCGTCCAGCACGGCCAGGATGTGTGCGCGGTCGACCTGGGCCAGCGATCCGGAGTCGGACTCTGCGACGGCGGTGCGGTGGGCCATCTCGCTCGGCTGGAGTCCCCGTCGGTGCCTAGACGGGGGCCGGGTGCCGCCCAGCGATTCGCTCAGCGTCAGCGTCGTTCCCGACGACAGGATGATCGCCCGTTCGATGACGTTCTCCAATTCCCGGACGTTGCCCGGCCAGTCGTACCGGACCAGTTGATTCATGACCTCGCGAGGCACGTTCTTGATCGTCTTTCCCAAGCGGCGTTGCTTGGCCGTAATGAAATGCCAGACCAGCAGCGGGATGTCTTCGGGCCGCACCCGCAGCGGGGGCACTTCGATGGGAAAGACAGACAGCCGATAATAGAGATCCGGGCGGAACGTCTCCTCCCGCAGGGCTTCCTGCAGATCCCGGTTCGTGGCGGTGATCAGCCGCACGTCCGCGCGGATCGTCTGGGACGAGCCCAGACGCTCGAACTCGCCGTCCTGGAGCACCCGCAGCAGCTTGGTCTGCAGGTCCGGAGCCAGTTCGCCGATTTCGTCCAGGAACAGGGTTCCGCCGTGGGCCAACTCGAAGCGGCCGATCTTGTCGGACAGGGCCCCGGTGAAGGCCCCTTGGACGTGGCCGAACAATTCGCTTTCGATCAGGCTGCTGGGCAGGGCCGCACAGTTGACCTTGACCAGCGGCCGGTCTCGCCGCGAGCTGCGATCGTGGATGGCGCGGGCCAGCAGTTCCTTGCCCGTGCCCGTCTCGCCCAACAACAGGACGTTGGCCCCGGTCTCCGAGACCAGCGAGATCTTCTGCAGGGTGGCCCGCAGCGCCTCGCTCTGGCCGACGATCTCCTGAAAATCGTGCTGGCTCTTGATCTCGTTCTGCAGGTAGACGTTTTCGCGCTCCAGCCGTTCCTTGAGGTGCTCGATCTGCGCCAACGCCGTCGCCAGCGTCTCCTTGGCGGACCTCTGTTCGGTCACATCCCGGTTGCTGACGCGGATGCCGAGCAGTTGGCCGCGCGGATCGCGAACTGGCTGGCAGGCATGACTCAGCCACACCACGCGGCCGTCCCGGCGAAGGATGCGGAATTCCAGCGAGCCCGCCTGGCAACCCTGATGGCACCTCCACCAGTGGGCGTCCCACAGGGGCCGGTCGTCGGGCAGCACGATTTCACGCAACAGCAGAAAATCCGCCTCGAACTCCTCCTGCGCATAGCCGGTGATCTCCTCGCACGAAGGCGAGATGTAGCGGAACCGCTGTTCCGCGTCCTGCCAGTACTCCCAGTCGCTGGAGAAATCCGCCAGCGTGCGGTACTTCAGTTCGGCCTCGGTCAATTCGAGTTCGGCCCGGCGATGCGACAGGGCCTGGACGAAAATCTCGCCCAGCAATTTCATGCGTTGGAGGAGGTCAGGCGTCCACGCTCTGGGCCGGCCCGAGGTGGACGGCACCAGCAAGTACTGGGGGCATCCCCCGATCGAAATCGGGATCGCCGCCCCCGACTGAATTCCGAATCGCTCCATCGCCAGGCGATCTTCGCCGGCCTCCGGCGGCATTTGATCAGGGGCCATAACCACCGGCTCGCCCGCCGCCAGTCGGGCATAGCACCAGGGAAACAGGACTTTCAGATTCAGGGCCGGATCGATGGGACGGACGCCGTCCGCACAGACCAAAAAACTGGGATCGACCGGAAAGACGGCGTTTTCGCCATAGGTCCGGAGTCCCAGCCGGTCAAGCCCAAAGAACTCGCGGACCTGAGCCAGGCCCGCGGCGATCTCGTCCATGACCCGCTCGGCAGCCAGCCCCACGAATCGGGCGGAAATGTCCGCCAGCAGACCATCGAAACGGCCCCGCTCCGCCCGCTCCTCCTCGGCCTGCTTCCGCTCCGTGATGTCCAGAATCGTCCCCGCCGTGCGCACCGGCTGGCCAGCGGCGTCCCAGTGGGCTTGACCGCGCGTGAGGAACCAGCGGTACTCGCCCCCCTTGGTCCGCAGGCGACACTCGGCCTGCAACGGAACTCGATCCGCCAGGTGACGCTCCACCGCCGCCCGCACCGCCGGCGCGTCGTCGGGATGCATGATGCCGTAGACAAAGTCCAACGCGGGGGGCGCCTCCTCGCGCGAATACCCGACCAGTTCCAAGAAGCGATCGGAGTACGCAACGCGGCCCGTCCCGTAATCGCGTTCCCACAATCCGTCCAGCATGGTTGCCACAGCCAACGCGTGCCGCTGCTCGAGCTGGTCCCGCGAACGGCGCAACTCCGTCTCGACCCGTTTCAGCTCCGTGACGTCGTGGGCCACATGAACCGCCCCCAACACCCGCCCCTGGCCGTCGCGCAGCGGAGTCACCGTGATGGCGAACTCGCCGCCCAAGGAGAACTCGCGAAACTCGACCGACTGCGTCCGGCCGTCCGCCGACGCCCTCGCGTAGGGACACGTCTCCGGCGGAGCCGGCGTGCCGTGGATCAACTCATAACAGCGCCGCCCCGCCAACTGGTCGACCGCACACCCTACCCGCCGTGCCGCCGCCCGGTTGGCGCGGACGATCCGATACTCGTCGTCCACCACAAAGATCAAATCCGGCACGGCGTCGAACGTCCGTTGCCAGAGGGCTTCGTCCGAAAACAAGTTGGCGGTGCTGGTCATCGTTCTTCGCTCGAATTCGCCACACGTACGCCGACGGAAACGAAGTCCAAAAATGACTGCCGCTTCCCCAAAACAGCCGTCACACTCCAGGTGATAATCGGTGAATATCCCAGACTCCAAGGTACAGCGCCAAGGGGGCAAGGCGCACAATACTGCGCCTTATGACAATATGCTGTCCCCTTGGTCCTCCCGCAAGGCGTGGCTTATCGCTCTGATTACAAGTGCTAAATGCAGCGACCGAAATGCCTTGGGATCGATCCGGCGGCAACTGGGCTCCGGCCGGCACACGACGTGCTTATCAGCCTGCTGCGAAAGCGAGTGGGGTCAGGCTTACAGAATTCAATCTTGGCCGATGGCAGGTCCAACCATGTGGAACGAGCTTGCTCGGCCAAAATTGAATTCTGTAAGCCTGACCCCAGCACCGAAACACATGACGCCATCCACGACGCGTAAGAACTGCTGAAATCCCGTTTGCCACGGGATGCCTGTTGAAAGAGAGGGATGAGATGATTGACGAGTTCTTTGCTCAACTCCCCCCATGAATACGCCCTGCCGCCTGACTTTTTCCCCCTTCGTCCTTCCCGCTGCAGTCACCAGTGCAGGCCAGTGACAAATAGCTTGCTTTGGGATCTTTCTGTGATAGAATCATCCGGAGAATCAGCAAAAACGGCAAGATTGGCAAGAAATCAGGCTTCGTTAGCTGCGTGTTGAAGAACGGGGATTGGCTTCGAGTTGTGTTGGGCTGCTGGACTGGGGTCAGGCTTACAGAATTCAATTTTGGCCGAGCAGGGTCTTCGCCGATGGCTGGCACCACGATCGGCCAAAATTGAATTCTGTAAGCCTGACCCCGGCATCAAACCGTGACTTCGGGAACGACGCGCAAAGAGTGCTGAAATCCGGTTTGGTGCCGGCACCACAGTCTGCCCGGCACCACAGTCTGCCCGCCACCGCACTTGGTCTGCTACGGAATCGTTTTCCCAACCGGCACAGCGCGCATCCTGCAAGGGCTCGCATCCGGTCGTACCCGCGACTTGGCGGCGAGTTCCTGCGACCGCGCAACGCATCACGAGGGGGGTTTGCATCATGACACTCCTGTCACGTTCCCAGACTGCACGAATCCGACATCGCAAATCGAAGTCCAGCGGCGCGGCACCGCGGCGGCGAAGGCTGTTGCTGGAGGCACTGGAAGACCGGCGACTGCTGGCTTGTGACGCAGTTCCGTCCGCATCGCTTTCAGGGTTTTCCGATTCCTTTATCGGCGAGCCCACACGCTTCACGGCGACTTTTGACAACACGGGTACCGACCCTGGATTTGGCCCGTACATCGACCTCATCATTCCCGCGACGGGAACCGACGGCGACGACGGGGTTAACTACTTCGTCGCCACGCACTTAAACGTGCAACTCACGCCCTCCATTCTCACGTTTGACGCCCTCGGTCAGGCGATTCATCCGTACGCGGTCGACAGCAGCGACAACCCCATCGTGGTCACGCACCCGCTGGGCGCGTCGGGTGCCGGCGACCAATTGGTCGTGCTCCAGCTTCCCTTCGGCAGTTTCACCGACACTCAAACTCCGGCGGAAGTGAACATTACGGCCGACCTGAGCGATCTGGCGGATTTGGGCACGGCGCTGACCATCTATGCGTCGGGCGGGTTCCAGTACGGGTGCGATGCACTCGACAATCCGGCGACGGACCCCAGCATTCTAGGCTCCCAGACCAGCGGCACGATCAATCCGCGCGTGTTCGAGGCGGACAAGGTGTACAACGGCCCCGAGGGCGACGAGACGGCGACGGGACCGAACTACGTGCAGAGTTACGATCTTGTTGTGAATATCGCGGACGGCCAGCCGATTTCCAATCTGGTCATCCAGGACCTGCTGCCGCCGAATCACGTCTACGTCGGCGTTCCGTCGGTCGCGATCAACGGCAATCTCGCGGTGCTGGGCACGGACTACACCTTGACAGACGTGCCACCTACCGTATCGGCCAGTCCTTGGACGGCGCCGTCCAGCCAGAATGACCTCCAGATCAGCTTTGCCGGCACGATCACGGGGACGGCCAGTGCGACGGACGTGGTCGTTGCGGTCCAGTTCTACATCGCGGAATCCAGTGAAGGCACGCCCCCGCCCGTGGTCATCGACCCCAGCACGGGCGACGAGGTGCTGGAGGACAACACCGTCAACGCGCAAGGATATTGGGTCCCGCTGGATCCCCGTGACCCCGCCGCCACGGTGTCCGACTCGGCCACGTATGAGGACCTGGAGGAACGCTCGATCGCCATCCAGAAGTCCGTCTCGGTGTACGAGGACAATGGCGAGCCCGGCGTTAGTCCCGGCGACATTTTGGAATGGACCTTGGACTTTCAGATTTCCGACTTCTTCGCGTTCGACAATCTGTTTTTGACCGACGTGTTGAGCGACGGGCTGGAGTTTTTTGAGGACGACGATTCGGCCAACGGGCCGTTCGTCGCTGCACCCTCGGCAACCATAACCGAGGCAGGCGTGTCGACGGGCAGCCTGGCATTTGCTCTGTCGGCTACGCCCGCAAGTCCCACAGTGCCGTTCTTCAGCGGTGCTGTGAACTACTACGTCTATCCGCCGAGCGCAACAGACGGCACGACGGAGATGCAGTTCGATCTGTCGAAGCTGCTCCGCGACCAGACACCGCCGGTTGATGACCAGTTGGTCGGCGGTCTGTTTCTGGACCGCGACGACAACCTGGGTCCGACGACGGGCACGATTACGTTCTACACGCGGGTGCTAGATCGATACCGCGAAGATTTTCCTTCCGGCGATCCCAGTCTGAACGAGAACGACGTACTGGACAACGACATCGACATCGACGGGGACATCCTGGCGGCCAATCTGACGGACATCGTCGGCCAGGAGGACGATCAGGGCGCGGCAAGCACCGCCGTGCCGCAGGGGGAGTTCGTCAAGCAGGTCTACGCCGTGAACGGCATCACGTTGCCCGTCCCCCCTCCTGATCCCTTGGTCCTGGTGCCCGGTGACGAAGTGACGTTCCGGGTGCGGTACGATCTGTTCTTGGGCGACTTCGAGTTGTTCACGGTCAGCGATTTCCTGCCGCTGCCGATTTTCCGCGCCGCCGACCCGGACGCCGACAATTATCCCACCTACACCGGCACCACGACCTACACGACCACGGACCCGCTGACCGGAACGCCCCCGACCGGCGTGCCGGCGGCCGGGCAATGGCAGCGAGGCCCGGCGGACACGCACACGGAATTTGCGGACTTCGACGGCAATGGTACTCCTGGCGACGTCAAAGTGACCGTGGATTTCGCCAGCAACTCGGTCACCTGGGAATTGGGCACCTACGACGACCCGGACAACGAGGGCGGCATCATCGACCTGCTGTTCACCGTCACCGCCACCGGCGATCCGTTCGCCGACGGTCTGTTCCTGACCAACCAGGCGACCAAAGGGCAACAGAACACCTTCCAGGAGCCGGTCGAAGCGACGGACATCCGCCAGGTGCAGATCGGCGAACCGGAATTGAGCGTCATCAAAGGGGTCATCGCGACGGACAATCCGGCGGGCGTTTTCTCCCCGGCCACCGTCGCTCCAGCCGCGGTGACGCCTCCAGGCTCTGCCGGGTTCCGCTTTGGCGGCATCATCAATTCCAGCGGCCTGGCCGCGACGCCGATCAACAGCAATCTCTCGGGCATCGATGCCGGCGACCTGGTCACCTTTGCGATCGTCGTGGAGAACACGGGCAACAGCCGCCGCGGGGCGTTCGACGTGCAGATCCGCGACACCCTGCCGGACGGCTTCGCGATTCCGACCGACGGGGCGGGGCTCAACCTGCGGGTCACGGACGGGAGCGGGGACGCGTATCCGTTCACGTTCACCGAGTTGGGCGACGGGGGCGGCGACGACCTGTTCGGTGACGGGATCCGTCTGGACGATCCCGGCCCGACTCCCGCGACGGGAAGCGGAACATCACTCGAGACCGACGCCGGAGCGATTGACCAATACGACGCCACGGACGGACACAACATCGCCGTCATCACCTACGATCTGATCGCCGTCGGTCCGCCGGACGCCAACGCGGTCCAGCCGCGGCAGACGCTGACCAACACGGCCACGTTGTTCAACTACGCCTCGCGGGAAGGCGGGCCGGATTTCACCGAAGACGACTTGACTGAAGACGCCGACGTGACCATCGCCGCGCCCACCGTCAACAAGACGATCCTCACGACAAATCAAATCCACACCACCGGGACCAACGTCGCCATCGGCGAACTGGTCCAGTACCGGGCGGTGATCACCGTCCCCGAGGGCACGTCCAGCAATGTGAGACTTGTCGATCTGCTGGACGCCGGCCTGGCCCACATGGGCGCCGACACGACCTATCCCATCAGCATTACCCAATCGCCGGGTATCTCCACGAGCGTGGCCGGCGGCTTTAGCTACATCGCCACCCATCCGGCGATCACCAGCCAGGGAAGCGGCCTGGTCAATCAAGGCCGGGTGATGACTTTGGACTTCGGCACCATCACTAATACCGACAACGACAACGAGGCCGAGACGATCGAGGTCACTTACTGGGTGGTCGTGATCAATGGCGGCAGCAACGACCGCGGCGACCAACGGAACAACCGGGCGGATTGGCGCTGGGAAGATGATTTCGGCCCGCAGCAGGTGCGGGACAGCGCCCCGAACGTCCGGATTGTCGAGCCGGTGATGCAGGTGGACAAGACGGCTGCCCCGCACATTGGCGATCAAGGCGACACGATCACCTTTACGCTGGACGTCCGCCACAACGCGGTCGCCAACAACGCGCATGCCTACAACGTCACGCTGTCCGATGTGATCCCGGCGGGATTGACCTATGTGGGCGGCTCGCTTGAGTGGACGGAAGTGGGCATCGCTCCCGCGACGCTGTCCGAAGCGGGCGGCACGATAACCGCGGAGTGGCCGGCGTTCCTGACCACCAACACCAGTCAGCTGCAGTTCCAGGCCACGGTGGACATCGGCGTGCCGCTGGGCTCGGTCATCACGAATACGGCCGGGATCGAATGGACCAGCCTGCCCGGCGACGTTTCCAGCACTCAATCGGCGCATAACCCGCTCTCCGTCGAGCGGACGGGCGACCCGACGGACGTGGGCGGGTCGGACAACGATTATCGGGCCAGCGACAGTGACGAAGTGGCCATCCAGAATCCCGCGATGACGAAAGTGCTGGTCACCCCCGCCGCACCCCACGAGGTGACCATCGGTCAGACGTTGACCTATGAAATCACGTTGACCATTCCAGAGGGCACCGCCGGTAATGCGGTTCTGACCGACAGTCTGGACGCGGGTCTGGCGATCGTCGATTTTCCCGATCTGGGCACGGCGATCAGTGTCGTGGCCGATCCCGCACTGATCACCAGCCTCGGCGATCCGGCGACCTTTGACTACCTTGCTTCTGTCGGTGCCGGGGGTGGCACCTTGACCTTGAACTTCGGCAGTTTAACGAACACCGACACCAACAACGTCACGCCCGAAACGATCGTCATCACCTATGACGTGGTGGTGTTGAACGAAGCTGTCAACACGGCGGGGCATCTCGCCAACAATTCCGCCGTTTTTGCGTCGACGGCCGGCACCTTGGCGGCCTCGGCCTTGGACATAACTATCGTCGAACCGGACTTGCATCTCACCAAGAGCAATTCGGTGCCGCTGGTCGCCGAAGCCGGCGACCGCGTGGTCTTCACCTTCGTGGTCGAACACACGGCGATCAGCACGGCGGACGCCTATGATGTCGTCTTGACGGACCTGTTGACGGACTACCGCTTCACGTACGACCACACGGATGATCCGCTGGACGTGGTGTCCGGTCCGGCTCCGGATTCCGTCAGCGAATCGCCCGCCGCCGGCGACCTGACTGTCGTATGGAACTCCTTCCCCCTGGGCTCCGTGACGGTGCTCTCGGTCCCCGTCACGCTGGATGCCGATACGCCGATCGGCCTGACCCTCAACAACATCGCGGACCTGACCTGGACCAGTCTGCCGGGAGACGTCACCGCGCCGCAGTCGACCAACCCAGTATCCGTCGAGCGGACCGGCGACCCGTTGGATCCGGGAGACACACTGAACGGCTATACGGAACAAGGGACGGGGATCACGCAGACGCCCGTGCCCACCTTTATCAAACAGGTGGATTCCACGTCGCACGACGGTACGGGAAGCGGGTTTCACAACACCGGGCGGGAAGACGTGGCCATCGGGGAAGAGGTCGCGTTCCTGATGATCGGCCTGGTCCCGGACGGGGAAATCCACACGCTGCCCTTGACCGACACGCTGCCCGTCGGCATGGAGTTGGTGGACGCCGTCGTCCTGGCGGTCGGTGATGACATTTATAAAGACGCCGCCTTCACCAATCCCTTGACGCCCGCCGAGGTGATCGTCAACACCACGCCGACCACGGTCGAATACGTGTTCCCGGAGTACATCTACAACGATCCGAATCCGGCGGAGCCCGGCGCCTTGGACAATACGTTCCTGTTCGAAGTCACCGCGGTCGTCACGAATGTCGCGTCGAATCAGGACGGAGTCACCCTGACCAACACGGCCCTGGCGGGCTACTACGATCCCTACGGAAATCCGCAGACGCTTCCGGCCTACGCGTACGTGGACGTCGTCGAACCCGATCTGACGATCACCAAGGTGGCCAATCCCACCAGCGGAGTCGGCGGCGACGTCATTACGTTCACCATGACCGTGAATCACACCGCAGAGTCCACGGCGAACGCCTACGACGTGGAAATCGCCGATATTCTGCCGCCCGAGATGACTTACGTCGGCAACCTGCAGTTGATCAACGGCTTCCTGCCGGCGCCCAGTCAGGTGGGACAGACGCTCACGTTTTCGTGGAGCGAGATTCCCTATCCGCCGGCGTCTCCCGGCCCGACGGACGCGCCGTACACGTTCACGTTCGACGTGATGCTGAACGCCAATCTGCAAGTCGGCCAGACCGTCACCAACGATGCCCTCGTCACCTGGCAGTCGCTGCCAGGCGCTACGGACAACATCCGGGACGGCTCCGGTGGTTTGGCGCCGGGGGTGCTGAACGACTACGCGGCGACCGACGGGGACGGTGTGACCAGCGACGTCACGGCCCGGAATGCCGCGAAAAGCCTTGTCGTCACCTCGGAGAGCAGCACCGGCGACCCCGCCGTGGCGATCGGCGAAATCGCGCGTTACCGGTTGCAGCTCGAAGTGGACCAAGGCACGATTCCCGATCTCCGGCTGACGGATCTGCTGCCCGACGGCGTGCAGTTCCTCAACGACGGGACCACGCTGGTCGCGCTGGTGGCCAATACGCCGGCCAACATCACCTCCAGCACCTTGCCGGATACGGATGGTTCCGGCAACCCCTTGCAGCAGGCGGGAGACGAGACAACCCTCAGCGCGATCACGCCGACTTATGTCCTGCCCGGCTCGGCGATCGGCGGCGGAGCCTTCGGCGACGGCACCGATCCAACGTTCTTGCTGGGCAACATGGTGAACGCCGAGCACGACGCGAATCTGGAATTCGTGGTCGTCGAGTTCAACGCTCTGGTGCGGAACGTCGGCGGCAACCAGTCGGGGTCGATCCGGTCCAATTCCTTCCAGGCGTATTCCAACACCACGCTGCTGGACACATCGGACCCTGTAGAGATCGGCGTGGTCGAGCCTTCGATTACCAACGTGTCCAAGACGATCACCGCCTTCGTGGGCGACGTGGTGACGTACCAGGTGACGTACTCGAACACGGGGGCGGCCACGGCGTTCGACGTGCGATTGGAAGATGTGCTGCCGGGCGGCCTGGTGCTGAACCCGGCCAGCATTGCGGTGACGCTGGGCGGAGGCGCGGCCGGGGCCGACACCAGCGGCTCGTCCGGCAACACGGTCGCCGTCCTGGTCGGTACGATGCCGGTGGGCGGTTCCGTCACAGTCACGTACAACGCGATCGCAGCCAATAACGAGGAGAGTACGCTGAACGCGGCCAGGGTGACTTACACCAGCCTGCCGGGTCCCAACGGCACGCTGGTCAACCCCACCGGCTCGGCGACTCCGGGCGGCAGCGGCACGGACACCGGCGAGCGGGACAGCTCGGACGGCGCAGGCGGTGCGGTGGATGACTACGCCGACAGCGACTCGGCGTCCGTGGCCGTGGTCTCCGGCCAGAAGCGGGACACGGGCGGGACCCCGCTGGCCGGCGTGACGATCTACCTGGACGTGAACGACAATGGGGCCTTCGACTTGGGCGAGCCGTACGACGTCACGGACGCCAACGGCAACTACTTCATCGTCTACCTCAGCGGCGACGTCCACACGCTTCGCGAACTGGTGCCTGATTACTACGTCCCGGACAATCCGGCCGCCGGGGCTCAGATGGTCGATTTTAGGACGGAAACGACCGTCACGGACGTTGATTTCGTCAACCGGCGTGTCGCGCCGCAGATTCTTGATGACGGCGATCCTAACGTTTCTTTTGACGGCGAGTGGATCTACTTGCACTGTGAATCCTTCTACGATTCCGACGCTCGCTTCTTGTGCGGCACGATCGGGGGCGAGAACGCGGCACAGTGGCGGTTCACGGGATTGACGCCGGGCGCGACCTACCAGGTCTCGGCCACGTGGTTCGCGGGAGCGGGGCAAAGTCTGGACGCCCCCTACACGGTCACCGGCGGTTCGGAGGCCGTGACCGCGGTGATCGATCAGAGATTGCAGCCCGGCGCCTATCCGGGCTCGTTCGCCGACCAGGGCTTTCTTTGGGTCGATCTGACCAGCGTCTACACGATCTTCGGAGACACGCTGACCGTCACATTGACCGACGCGCACAGCGGAGGTTGTCTAGTTGCCGACGCGATCCGCGTGATCCAGGTGACCACGCCGGAGATCTCGGTCTGGGACGGCGGGGCCAGCCTGACCGACGGCGTGAGTCAAGTCGATCTGGGCGAGACGAATGGCCCCCCGCTGCCGCGCGAGTTCACGATCCGCAACGAAGGCGGGGCGACACTGTCGCTGGGAGAGATCACCTTGCCACTGGGCTACCGCTTGGCCGCAGATCTCGGCCAGAGAACCCTGCTGCCCGGCCAGTCCACGACGTTCGAGATCGAGTTGGATGCCACGACTGCGGGCACTTACTCCGGCTGGATCACCGTGGGGAACAACGACAACGACGAGGCCCCGTTTTCGTTTGCCATCACGGGAACGGTCGGCAGCCAATACGCCCCGACGACCCCGCCGCCGGGTTTACCGCCCGAGCCGCCGCCGGTCGCCGCGCCGGAGTCGATTGTCTTGCTGGACGGCTTCGACGTGCTTTATCCGGCGATCAGCACTGTGGACTACGGCGCGACCAGCGTCGGTCAAGTTGTGACGCGGACCTTTACGATCCTGAATCCGGCGACGGCCACGTCCGATGTCACGCTGGGAACGCTGGCCGTACCGGCGGGGTTCACGACCGATTATGCAGCAGCCGGCATGGTGCTCGCGCCCGGCGGAACGCTGGATTTCGACCTGACGCTGGCCGCGGTCTCGGCGGGCACGTTGGCGGGCGACGTGGCGCTGTCCGGAACCGGCGGAGATCTGCCGTTTGTGTTTCTGGTGAGTGGGCAAGTCGTCGCTGGACCGCCGCCGCTGACCGCCCCGTTGTACATCGACAATGGCGATGCCGGCTACAGCGACACCATCGGGTTCTACAGGAGATCGCTGTCGGGCTATCTGGGCGATTACGAACTAGCCAGCGGGGATGCCAACGGGGATTACGCGGAGTGGACGTTCACGAATTTGCCCGAGGGCGCGTTCAGCGTGGCCGCATCCTACTGGGCGCGTTACAACTGGACCGACGCGGCCCAGTACACGGTCCGCTTGTTCGACCCCGCGACCAACGTCACCACCGATTTCGGCCCGTACTCCGTCAACCAGCGCGTGGCACCCGACGACATCTACGACCAGGGGATCTGGTGGGAACAGCTGCGCGCTTCCTTGCCGGTGCCAAGCGGCGCGACACTGACCGTCCGCTTGACGGACCAAGGCGGCGGCTCCAAGGTGGTCGCCGACGCGATCCGGGTCGAGCAGTTGACGCGGCCGGAGATTACGGTGCTGGACGGGGGCGTGGAATTGACCAGCGGCTCGAGTGTGGTGGATTTCGGTGCCACTCCCGCGGGTACGCCCGTGTCGCGGACGCTGACGGTGCGGAACGACGGCGGAGGGCCGTTGCAGCTGCCGGTGTCGATTACGGTGCCCGGGGGATTCACCTTGACGGCCCCCTTGGGCAACCCGTTGTTGGCGTCCGGCCAGTCGACGGACTTCACGATTCAACTGGATGCCGGCGTGTCGGGGACGTTCTCCGGGCCGATCAGTTTCGAAAACAGCGACGCCGACGAATCTCCCTTCCTGTTCACGATTCAAGGCAGCGTGACGCTGGGCGTCCCCACGCTGACCGAACCGATCTACATCGACAATGGCGATGTGGGCTATACGGACACACCGGGCTTCTTCAAAAGATCGCTGGCGGGCTACCAGGGCGATTACGAACTGGCCAGCGGCGACGCCAGCGGCGATTATGCCCAATGGGAGTTCGTCGGTCTGCCCGGAGGCACGTTCAGCGTGGCGACGTCCTACTGGGCACGCTACAACTGGACCGACGCGGCCCAGTACACGGTGACGATCGCCGGGATGCAGTATGGCCCCTACTCCGTCAACCAGCGCGAGGCGCCCGACGACATCTACGATCAAGGCCTTGGGTGGGCGCAGCTGGGCAGCGTGTTCACGGTGCCAAACGGCGCGACCCTGACGGTCCGACTGACGGACGAAGGCGGCGGATACAAGGTCGTCGGCGACGCGGTGCGGGTCGAGCAGCTCAGTCCGCTGTTGGGGGAACTTCCGGCTTCCGGCGTCACGGGCGCGGAGGTGAGCGTGCTGGAGGCGGTGCCCACGTCAGTGGTCCAGCAGGCGGCGGTCCTGTGGTCGGCGGCGGAGTCGCAGGCGGCGGACCGGTTGGCCAACGTCGCAGTGATCGTAGCGGACCTGCCGGGGCAGACCCTGGGCTTGGCGTCGGCCTGGACGCAGACCATCTGGCTGGACGCCGATGCGGCAGGACAGGGATGGGCGGTGATCGGTCATCAGTCATCGGTCATCGGCCGCGAGCCACTGGTCCCTGGTCACCGGTCACCGATCACCGGCTTCGACTTGCTGACCGTGATCGCGCACGAGTTGGGGCACGTGCTGGGACTGGAGCACGCCGACGACGAGCACAACGTGATGGCCGAGACGTTGCCGGCGGGCGTGCGGCGGCTGCCGCCATCGGCGGCCGGGGCTCGGTTCGGCACAGCGGCCAGCTCGGCCGGTGACGCTCTGTGGGCGGCTGGGGCCGAAGTTTCCGTGCGGCGTGTCGATCGCGACGCGGACGAAGCGTCAAGGCGAGCGGATGCGGGCTTGGCGGCCCTGCTGGACGAGCCGTCCGCGGCGTGGGCTCCGGCGGACGAGCAGGTGGCGCAGCTGACGGCCGGACTGCGGAAGCGATCCGCCGATCCGAAGCAACGGCTGGACGAAGCACTGGCGTCCGTCGGCGACTGGCTGGACCCGCTGGACGCGATCCTGCGCGACCTCTAGTCCGGCAGACGCACGTAGGTAGCTTGGTCTCCACGAAACCGGCCTACGCATCATCGTAGGCCGCTCGCTCCGCGAGCGGAGTCGCGTCGCGGAACGTCGCGTGTCCGATGCCCGGCTCTTGCCTCCCGAAGACTTCCCGACGAGGTGAACAGTCACGTTTGACGCACGGCAGGTCGGGCCACAAGAGGTACGGAACGTCGCAAGAAGCGGCAGTCCGAGACGGATCTTTTGTGCCTGTTGGCGTTTGTTGCGACCATAAAACGCCAGAAGCTCGGCGTCTTCGAGAAACACCGGGCTTCTTTGCGCGCTTTCAGGACGACCTGCGTGCCTTCCGTCTGGTAGTGGCAGTTATCCCCCGCTACTTTCACCCACCGTTGCCGGAATCGACACGTTGACATGACACGCGGGCTGGCCCGGCTGATCCACCGTCGTGCCGGCCAGATTGAAGTTGTCGCAGAAATCGACCACGTCGTCGAACGCGCTCCCGGCGATCGACGAAGAATGGCCGGTCACGCCGGAGAACGAAAAAGCCTGTTCCGTTCGGCTGACAGCAGCGGCCATGTCGGCCAGTTCCTGGACCACCTGATCGCGAACCGTCACCAGGCCGACGACCATTCCGATGACCATGATGGTCGCGATCAGCACAAGTTCGCTCGAAACCACGAAGGCCCGTTCGTCAGACCAGAGTACTCTCAGATGAATCAACATTTGAACCTCCCATGAACCAACATTTGAACCTCCCAAAAATCACGAAGAACGTCTCTCCCGCCATCTGGGCCTGGCAGTCTTTGAGACACTCACTGCCTTGGCGACTTCTTGTTACGGGGTCGGCGTTCCCGCACTTTCACCCGGCACTGCTTCCACGATTTCGATGAAGGCTGGCGGTTCGCCTGGATTCTGGTCTAGATAGGAGTCGCAGAAGTCTTCCATGTCCTCGAACGCAGACCCGGCCGTGCTGGACGTGTGACCGGTGATTCCCGAAAACGAGTACGACTGATTCACTTGGGCGATCGCCAGGGCGAAATCGCCCAGCTCCTGCACCACCTGGTCCCGGACGGTCGCCAGGCCGACGATCATGCCGATGACCAGGATGGTGCCGATCAGCACCAATTCCGCGGAGACGACAAAGCCCTGTTCATCTCCCCACAGTTGCGTCAAGACTTTCATGAGATACCTCCACTTTGGGAAACGAGTGAGACAACGTTGCTGAACCGAGCAAGGCGTGTTGGCGGGCGTGCTGCGGAACACGTGGCGCGGCTGCTCCGCTCAACCGACTTGCGTCGCCGTCACATTTGGCAACCTTCAGACGAAAGTAATTGCGGGACGGGCGAGCGCAAAACGAAAAGACAACTGAATCGCTCCAGTTTTCCAGACGGCGACGGAACAGCCCCGACGACTCGCATCGTGCGGATTCTCGGCAGTCGTCGCGCATTGCGTGCGAGTCGTACGAGCGTCGTCGGCGGAACGTCATCGCGGGAACGACCGTCACGCTCGTTGTGTCCGGAATCGGGACGCCCGCTTGCGGATCGTACCGAAGAAGCGATAGAGTTTAGTGGCAGGGAATACGCGGCGCACTCATTCGCACCGGTGGCTGTGAGCGTCTGCCGCAAAACGGAAGTCGTTCCGTTTGGAACGGCGTGAAATCCGGTTCTCTCGGTCCAACTGTCGCACGTCGGCGAACCGTAGGCGTTAGCCCGCCGGTCCCTCCGGTGCCAGCAGGCCAACGTTGGGAAACACCGGTGGGCTGATGCCCACCGCTCGCCGGGAAGGGCGGCGAAACCGTTGGAGTTGGGCCCTGACCATTAACCTCACGACGGAGACTTTGCGATGCTGCCAGAACGGAAACCCCCGGTTCATCTGCGGTGCCTGGGAATAGATCGGTGCGTTCTGTGGACGCGGGGACGGTGCGCGGGCGTGCTGCTGCTGGTGACGGGCATGGCCGTCGCCGCGGTGGCCGAGGATTGGTCGCAGTTCCAGTTCGACGCGCGGCGGTCGGGCGATGCGGCCCAGCGAAACGTAAGCACGCCGCTGGGACTGATCGCCGCCGTGCCGCTGAGCGACGCCGTGTTCACGGCGCCGGCCGTGGCCGAGGGGCGGGTGTATGTGGTCGACGGGACCGGGACGGCGTGGTGCCTGGACGCGGCGACGCTACAGACGGTTTGGTCGAACACAAAAACGGGGACAGGCACCGATCGTCCTGATCGGAGCCAGGGGACAAAAACGGGGACAGGCACCGATCGTCCTGATCGGAGCCCACGGACGAAAACGGGGACAGGGACAAAAACGGGGACAGGCACCGATCGTCCTGATCGGAGCCAGTCCCCGTTTTCGTGCAACAATCTTTCGTCGCCCGCCGTCGTGGGGCCTTACCTGCACTTCGGCACGACGGCCGGGTCGTACTTCGTGCTGGACCGGGCCGACGGCCGGGTGGTCCGGGAGATCCGTTGCGACGGGCCGATCTTTACGGCCCCGACGATCGCCAACGGACGGGCTTACTTTGCCACGGTCGGCGCGGAGGTCTACGCGGTCGAGGCGGATGGCGCGGTGGCCTGGACTTGGGACTTCGTCAAGGAAGTCATCGGCTTTACGGGCGACCGCTGGAAGGGCGAGGACTGGCTGAAATTCAAACAAGACCGGGTGACGTGGAAGGACCATTTCTGTTGCTCCCGCGATCTGGCGGCGCACGGCAAGACGATCGTGGTACCGGCGGGCGGCCGAGTGGTGTTCCTGGAGGACGCCGGGAACCAACCGCGGTTGCGGTCGGTCGGGGTGATTCCCAACATGAACGGCAGCGAGTACCCGGCGGCGTTCGGGTTGAGCCTGGGGCCGGAGGGCGAAGCGTACGTGCAATGGCATCGGCGGGACAACGCGGGACGCGTGGAAATCCTTCGGTTGGGCGCGGATGACAAAGTGGAAGCCAGCGTTGTGCCGGACACCCAGACGGCGATCAATCTGCCGGGCTTGCTCAGTTTCAGCCCGGTCAGCATTCGCGGCCGCGATGTTTACCGCTGCCGGCCCCAGGAGGGATTCGGATTCTGCAAGCACGCGGCCGACAGCGACCGCGCGCAGCCCCTGGGCGCGTATCCGTCGATCGCGCCGCCGGTGTTGCTGCGGGATCAGGGCGTCGTCGGCGGATTGGACGGACGGCTGTACGTCGTGCCGCTGTCGGGCGCGGGGCCGGCGTGGTCGTTCGCCACGGCGTTCGGCAAGCCGATTACGGCGCCGGCGGCGGTGTGCGACGGTCGGATCTACTTTGGCTGCGAAGACGGCTACCTGTACGCCCTGGGGCCGGACGGAAAAGCCGCCTTGCCGCGCACGGACCTGGGCTTGGAGAAGATCCGCAGTCCGCTGACCGGCAAGTTTACCGATCCGCAGTACGATTGGTACACGAACTACGGCAATGTCCAGAATACGAACGCCACCGATCAGACACTGGATCTGCCGTTGCGCGTCAAGTGGTTGCGGCGCTACGAAGGCACCTTCAAACACCTGCCGGTGTGCGGCGGCGGGCGGATGTACACGCACACGTCCGAAGGCCAGGTCTTTGCCGTCGAGCAGGAGACGGGCCGGTTGTTGTGGCGGCGGTACTGGCCCGGTGTTTATCTGTCGTTTACGTCGCCCATTTACTACCGGACGGCGACGAAAACGGGGACAGGCACCGATCGTCCTGATCGGAGCCAGGGGACGAAAACGGGGACAGGCACCGATCGTCCTGATCGGAGCCAGGGGACGAAAACGGGGACAGGCACCGATCGTCCTGATCGGAGCCAGTCCCCGTTTTCGGAACGCTTGTTGGTGCCGCAGGCGGGGCTGCGCGAGTCGCGGATGCGGTGTCTGGATGCGGCGACGGGCGAGTTGATCTGGGAAGTGCCCTTCACCGGCTCGCCCAGCTGGAGCCGGCAAGCGCCGCCGGTGCTTTGGGAGAATCTGGCCATCTACGCTTCCGGTTCAGGCCGCTACGCGGCTCAGGGAACCGAAAAGGCGTTTATTTTCCGCGCCGATCCGGAACCGTCGCCGGGCGGCGAGGAGGTCATGAGCTTCATCTACACCCACGACAATCCCTATTATCCGAAGGACAACAAGCCGCTGATCTGGGCCTGGGATCTCGACAGCGGGCGTCTGGTGTGGCAACAGGATTTGTCCAAGTACGGCACCGGGGGCAACGACTGCGGGCTGTGCCTGATGGACGGACGGCTGTACTACTCGACGTTCTTCGGCTACTCGGCCAATCAGCGGAAACGCCGCGGCCTGGCCGACGGGCCCAACGGGATTACGGCGGCCTTGGATCCCAAGACCGGCGCCGTCCAATGGTTGACGGATAAGCATCACGTCACGGCCGGCTGCACGATTTCCGGAGCCGACGGCCGGTTGTACATGGGCGGCTACAACCAGCCGGACGAAAGCGGCAAGGAGCGGTTCGTGTTCTGTTTGGATGCGCGGGACGGTTCGCTGGTCTGGCGGAGCGAACCCGTGCGGTCGGCGGTCAACGTGGTGACCCTCGGCAAAGAGTACATCTTTTCCAACGCCTCGGGCGGGGACGGACACGTCTTCGACCGGGCGACGGGAAAGATCGTGTCGCGGTTCAATTTCCGCTATGCCTGCACGCGCTTCACGTGCGCCGGCCCGTTCGTGCTGGGCGCGAATATGGACATGATCGACTTGTCGGACGGGAACCGTCTGGTGACCACGGGGCCGTCGATCGATTCGCGGGAATGCCTGGGGTCGGTGGTCTCCAACGGGCGGATGTTCTACACGTCGCAGGCCAGCGGTCTGCAGGTGTGCCAGGTAGCGGGTGAGGAGGCCAGGCAGTTGGCCGCACCGTGGGAAGGGCGTTAGCCGCGTTCGGGAAACAAGTCAGCGAAATGGCGCGAGCCACCGGTTCTGGAGGGACCGCAGGGCCGGCGGCTAGCGCCGTGCCGCTCACGTGATCTTGGACCGTTTTTTCTCGAACGCCGCCGAGGTTGCCGCGTGGGGAGTGGAAGCGATTGATGTCAGGGGATGTTTCCGAACCGGACAGCGGGTGCGTTTCTCCGGCGGGCGTCGGGGCTGATTCCGCCGACGGGGCGGCGTCTGCCGTTTGGCTATCCGCCGCCGGTCTGGCAGTCGCGGCGCTGTTGGCCTACGCCGGCAGTTTCACCGTGCCGTTCGTGCTGGACGACTTTCGCTGGATCGTGGAAAACCCCGGCTTGGGCGATTGGGCTTCGGTTGCGGCCAGCCTGTCGCTTGACAATCGGCCCTTGGTGATGTTGTCGCTGGGCCTCAATTACGCGTTGGGCGGACTGGACGTCCGGGGCTATCACGCGTTCAATCTGGCCGTCCATCTCGCGGCCGGCTTGTTGTTGTTCGGCGTGGTCCGTCGCTTGCTTGGCCGGGTGAACCGGGATTCGGACCGCGCGTTGCCCGCCACGGGATTGGCTTTCGCGATCGCCTTGATGTGGCTGATTCACCCGCTGCAGACGCAAAGTGTCACGTACGTGATCCAGCGGTGCGAGTCGCTGATGGGGATGTTCTTCCTGCTGTGCCTGTACGCCGTCGTGCGGTCGTCGGACGCGCGTCGGGCTTGGCCTTGGCAACTCGTCGCGGTCGCGGCTTGTGTGTTGGGGATGGGCTGCAAGGAGGTAATGTTGGCGGCCCCGGTCGCGGCCTTGTTGTTGGACCGCGTCTTTTTGGCCTCGTGCTGGGGCGAGTTGTTTCGGCGGCGCGGCGTGATGCACGCTCTGTTGTTTGCCGCCGCCTCGGCGTTGCTGCTCGCCATGACCTCCAAAATGAGCGGGGACGTTTCGGCAGGTTTCGGCTGCGTGGCCGTGACGCCCGTGGAGTACTTGCGGACGCAGCCGGCGGTGATCCTGCACTACCTGCGTCTGGCGTTTTGGCCGCGCCCGTTGTGCCTGGATTACGCCTGGCCGCCGGCCGATTCACCGCGGGAGATTTATCCCGCGGCGGTTGCGGTCATTGCAATGCTGGCGGCCAGTGTCGCGGCCCTGCGACGCGCTCCCCGTCTTGGTTTCCTGGGTCTGGTTTTCTTTGTGGTGTTGGCGCCCAGTTCCAGCGTCGTCCCCATTGCGGACCTGGCCTTCGAGCACCGCATGTATCTGCCGTTGGCGCCAGTCGTGACGCTGGCTGTGCTGGCGCTGTACGGGCTGGGGCGGGCGTGCCTGCGGGACCGTCACGCCCGGCGTCTGGCGGGAATCGGGGGAATCGTCGTAGCGGCCTCCGTGCTGGCGACGTTGACTTGGGAGCGCAACGCAGACTACCGCGATCCGGTGCGGTTGTGGTCCAAGGTGTTGGCCGTTGCGCCGCACAATCCCCGCGCTCATTTTTCGCTGGGGCAGGTTCACCGCATCCAAGGCGACGTGGACGCAGCGCGGCGATGTTACGAACAATGCCTCCGTCTGGACGCGGACTACGCGCGGGCCCACGGCGCCTTGGGGCATATTCTGCTGACGGAAGGCTCCCTGAAGGCGGCGGCGGAGCACTTGCGGCGGGCCATCGAACTCAAACCCGACTATCTGCACGCCCTGGTCAACTACGGCAACCTGCTTGTGCGCCAGAATCAATTTGCGGAAGCCGCCGTCTCCTATCGGCGTGCGCGAAAACTGGCGCCGACCAACGCCGTAATTCATCAGAATCTTGGCACGGCGTTGCTGAAGTCAGGCCGGCCGCAGGCTGCCGTCTCGGCCTATCGCCGGGCCTTACAGTTGGATCCGACGTTGGTCGGGGCCAAAGCCCAACTGGCCTGGGTCTTGGCGACAACCCCAGACGACCGTTTGCGGAACGGTGCCGAGGCGGTCCGGTTGGCCGAGGAGATCAGATCGCAATTCGGCGGGAATCACGTCCGGCCCCTGGATGTCCTGGCAGCGGCTTACGCCGAAGTCGGCCGATTCGACGACGCTTGCCGAGTGGCCTCAGAGGGTCTCGACCTGGCCGCGTCCAATGGTTCGACGGGCGATCAGGAAGCAGTTCGCGCCCGCCTGCTGTTGTATCGTCGCGGCCAGCCGTACCGGGACGATGGCGGTTCGGCAGTTGCGGGAACCGCTTTCAAATCACCAGAGGAGGGGTCCTAGCCAAAAGTCTCTGCTGATTTTCTCTGTCGATTCTCGGCGGCAGTACATTTTCACACATCCGCTGGCATTTGCCGTAAACGGTTGAGAAATAAAGCCGTTTGAATTCAGACAAATGCATCCATGAGCATTGATGTGAGCGACCAGACGTGTTGTCGAATCCCTGAGTTGGTCCCGGCCTTTTGACAGAAGAGGGACGCCCGCGTATCATTAAAAGGCTAGGCTTAATGTTCGTGTTTCCAGCGAATCCGCCCTGTCGCCTGACTTGTGCGGAATCCACACCAGGGAGAAATAGCATGAAGAAGTCCGAAATGAAGGTTTACAAGGAACTCCTTCTCGCCATCCGTTCCCGGTTGCGTGGCGATGTCTATGCGATGGCCGACGCGGCGTTGAACAAGACGCGAGCGGAAGCCAGCGGAGACCTTTCTCTGATGCCGATTCACATGGCCGACGTGGGCACGGACAACTATGAGCAGGAGTTTACCCTGTCGCTGTTGCAGACGGAGGAAGGCGTTTTGGGATTGGTCGAGTCTGCGCTGGAGCGGATTGAGGATGGCACGTACGGCGTTTGCACCGAGTGCCAAGGGCGGATTCCGAAAACGCGGTTGACCGCCATTCCGTACACGCCGTACTGCGTCAAGTGCGCGAGCAAGGTGGAGACTGAGTGAGTAGCGGGCAGGCCCGTGGCGGCCTGTTACCGCGTGGCACAGAGCGCGAGCTAGCTTGAACGCGACGGATTCATCTCTTCCGGTTCTGGTTCCCCGTAGCCGCTATGTCGTTTTCTTCGGCATGGCGGTGTTAGGTTGTGCGCTCGATTTGCTGACGAAACACCGGGTTTTCCTGTGGCGGGGCATGCCTGGCCAATCCCCGATTTGGTGGATCTGGGAGCCTTATGTCGGAATCGAGACGGCCCTGAACCGCGGCGCTTTATTCGGCATGGGCGCCGGTTTTGGGATCGGTTTTGCCATTCTTTCGATCGTGGCGGCCCTGGGGATCGTGGTCTGGCTGTTCGGGTTTCGGGCTGCACGGGATCGGCTTTTGACGTTTGCGTTAGGCTGTGTGATGGGGGGCATCGGCGGCAATCTGTACGATCGGCTGGGGCTGTGGCAGGTTCCCGGCGATCCGGGCGTGTTCCGCAACGAAGTCCGCGATTGGATTCTGCTGCGGTATCAGGAGTTTACTTGGCCCAATTTCAACGTTGCCGATTCGCTTCTTGTTTGCGGCGCGGGTCTGCTGTTGTGGCACGGTTTGCGGTTCGAGTCCCCGCCGCCAGACTCGGAGGCGGGCGCAGGCTGAGCAGAAACTTTTGCCATGTCCGGCCTGTTTGATTGACATTTCTGCGGTCTTTGCTATATGCTGGCAGTCGTTGTTTCGGCCAAGCGGCTGCACTTGACCGGACCCGGGGGACGGAGGCTGTGCTGACGATCTCCCCAGGAAACGTGCGGCATCTCCATCGACAACAACGGGGCCAACCATGAAGCTGTCGCGGACCGTATCTTATGCCGTGCGAGCCACGTTGCAGCTGGCTCAAAACGAGTCCACCAACCCGGTCCCCTGCAGCAAGCTGGCGTCGGACGGCGAGATGCCGGAGCGGTTTCTGCTGCAGATTCTGCGGGTCCTGGTCACTCATGGAATCCTGAAATCGACCCGCGGAGTGGAAGGCGGCTATTCGTTGTCACGTTCCCCGCAAGACATTTCCCTGCTGGATGTGATCGAGGCGATCGACGGCCCGTTGGAGACCGCGGGTGGGTTGCCCAACGCGGAATCGGAGGGCGACGTACAGCAGCGTCTGCAAACCGCCTTGCGGCAGGTGACGGATACCGCTCGCCAGCAATTGGAGTCGATCAAGCTGGCACAACTTCTGCCGCCGGCGGTCTTGCCGCCTGCGGCGTCTATCCCGAGGGAGCATGTGCAGAACTAGCCTGGCGAACCCGCGATGTCTGATCTGCCCTGCGAACTTGCCACGCGTCTGGATCTGGCCGTCTCGGCGGCTCGTGAAGCCGGACAGTTGACGTTGAAGTTCTTTCAGCGGGACAACTTGGCCGTCGAGCGCAAGGCGGACAATTCGCCCGTCACCGAGGCGGATCGGCAGGCGGAACAACGGTTGCGGGAGCGCATCCGGGACGCCTTTCCCGACGACGGTATTTTGGGCGAGGAGTTCGGCGAGCAGGCCGGCGTCTCCGATTTCCGTTGGATCCTGGACCCGATCGACGGCACGAAGAGTTTCATCTGCGGCGTGCCGCTGTACGGGACGCTGATCGGGGTCGAACGAGCCGGGGCCAGCGAGATCGGCGTGATTTACGTCCCCGGCTTGGACGAGTGCGTGTATGCGGCCACCGGGGGTGGCGCTTGGTACACGCGGGGCGCGGCCGCGCCGCGTGCGGCTCGCGTCTCGCAACGCGACCGGCTGTGCGACGCCGTGTTCCTGACGTCGCAACTGGACAATTACTATCCGCGCGGTGCGCAACAGGTTTACCTGGAACTGGAGCGGACGGCCTACATTACGCGGACCTGGGGCGATTGTTACGGATACCTGCTGGTCGCTACCGGTCGCGCCGACGTGATGATCGACCCGATCATGAATCTCTGGGATGCGGCGGCGTTGCAGCCGGTCTTGGAGGAGGCGGGGGGCGTGTACACCGACTGGTCAGGCCGGCCCACGATCCACGGCGGTGAAGGCATCGGATGCAACGGCCTGCTGCTCGACCAGGTGTTGGCGATCACGCAACGTTTTGCACGGGCCTGAAGCGGCTTGCGGACGGCCCTGAAGCCGTCCTGCCTAGTACCCATCCCGGCTGGAGAAGGCGGCCGCATTCGCCGGGCGGGGAGTCGAATCGCCGCTGTTCTGACTACGCCGCCCCGTTGCCCCTTTCTCGCCAATCGCTATAATCCTGGTTCACCGGCTTGGAACTGAGCGTGTTTTGGGCAGCATCTACAAACAACATTCTGGAACAGGAGACACTACTTTGGCAGTACGCGTCGCGATCAACGGTTTTGGACGCATCGGTCGGCTTGTTTTTCGGTCGGCGATGGGGGATAAGGACATCGAGTTTGTGGGAGTGAACGACCTCGTTCCGCCCGACAATCTGGCATATTTGCTCAAGTACGACTCGATCCACGGGCGTGCTTCGGCCGAGATCAGCTGCGACGATCAGGGCCTGATTGTCGACGGCAAGCACATTCGTTGCGTGTCCGTGATGGATCCGGCCCAATTGCCCTGGAAGGAACTCAAGGCGGATTACGTCATCGAATCCACCGGCCGGTTCACCAATCGGGAAGGTGCCGAAAAGCATTTGATCGCAGGCGGCAAGCGCGTGGTCATTTCCGCGCCGGCCAAGGACAAGGACATCGGGACCTTCGTCATGGGCGTCAACGAAGAAAAGTACGACCCGGCGAAGGACAAGATCGTCTCCAACGCCAGTTGTACCACCAACTGCTTGGCGCCAGTCGTGAAGGTCGTCCTGGACAACTTTGGCATCGTCGAAGGTCTCATGACGACGGTCCATTCGCTGACGTCTACCCAACCCACGGTCGACGGGCCCAGCAAGAAGGATTGGCGTGGCGGGCGCGGCGCCAGCTTCAATATCATCCCGTCCTCGACCGGTGCCGCCAGGGCCGTGGGACTGTGCCTGCCGGAGGTTGCGGGCAAGCTGACCGGCATGGCCTTCCGGATTCCCACGGCGGACGTGTCGGTGGTGGACCTGACCGTGCGCACGGAGAAGTCCGCGTCGCTGGCCGACATTAACGCGGCCATGAAGAAGGCGTCCGAGACCACGATGAAGGGCATCCTGGGTTATACCGAGGACCAGGTTGTCAGCAGCGACTTCATCCACTGCTCGCTGTCGAGCATCTACGACGCCACCGCCGGCATCGGCCTGAACGACAAGTTCTTCAAGCTGGTGTCCTGGTACGACAATGAATGGGGCTATTCCTGCCGCGTGATCGACTTGATCAAGTACATGGCCAAGAAGGACGGCTTGCTGTAAGCCCCCTCCGCGTGCCAACGCTTGGCTGAACACAAGCCCGGCTTTGCCAAGAAGCCGGGCTTCTTTTGTTGGCTTTTTTCAAGGCGGCTGGCGGCGAACGAAGTTCCTTCGGTTCCGGGCGTTTTGGGCGGCGGGCGTTGCGGGGCGATCCGAACGGAGTTCCTTCCGTTGAGCCTGGTCACCGCCACAAGTCGTCGTCGGCGAACGGGTGGACGGGTCCGAGGATTTTGGGCTTGGGCAAGGCGCGCAAAGCTTGCTGAGCGAACCGCAAATCCTCCTTGGTGGTCACTTTCAAGTTGATGGGCGAGCCCTCGACGATCGTTACCGGGTGGCCCAGGCGTTCGACCAGTTGGGCGTCGTCCGTGGCTGCGAAATCGCCGCGTTGGGCGTAGGCATCCAGCAGCAGTTGGCGGCGGAATACCTGGGGCGTTTGGGCTTCCCAAAGATCCCGCCGATCGACCGTTTCGGCGATCACGCCGCCTTGGACGCGTTTGAGCGTCCCACGCACCGGAATCGCCAGCATCGCCGCTCCGGTCTTCTCGGCGGCAGCGAACACCTGGTCGATCCATTCGTTTGCCAGGCAAGGCCGCGCGGCGTCGTGGACCGCGATGCAATCCACGTCGGGACGCACGCGAGCCAGGGCGCGCGCCACGGAGTCGGTGCGGTGTTCGCCGCCGGTCACGACCTCGATGCCCAGGACGGCGGTGTTGGCCGCAAACTTGGCCTGGAATTCCTCGCGGTCCTCGGCGGCGATGACCAGGATCAGTTGCTTGACGTCGTCGCGGTTCAGAAACCGCTCGGCCGAATGCAGCCACACCGCCCGGTTTTCCAGCGGGGCAAACGGTTTCTTGTAATGGGGATCGCGAAAGCGGCTGCTCTTCCCAGCGGCGGGCAGGATGACGGCAAACTTGGACATAATAGGCAACCCCGTGAGCAAAAAAGTGTGAGCGAGGATCCGTTCCATCCCGCCGGAAACCGAAACGCCGGCCTCCAGACGCAACGGGCGACTATTCTAAGCCCTCGGACCCGTCGCGTGGTATGGGACTGGCGCGAAGCGTGCGGCGCGGGGACCTGCACGCCGGGCACTGGGCAGCACGTGTCCCTGGGGAACATGGCCCTCAGATCGTGCTCGACCTGGCCGGCGGCGAGATGCGGCGGAATCCGGCGTTCGTCCGTTTCGCGTGGCGTTCCCGGACCCCGCCTCTGCCCCTGGTCGAAGAACCCCCGGTCGGCACTCAGGCCACGCGGATGCGTGCCCAGTGCAGACTCATCGTGTCGGGAGTGCCGGCGTACCAGGCCAGCAGCACTCGGCCCTCGGCCAACGGCCGGATGGCCGGGTGTCCGAAACTCCATTTGCCCATGTCTTCCCAGTACTGTTTGAAGTCGATGTTCTCGCGGCCCTGCGTGATCGCCGCGTGTTCATCGTGGGTGTAGACCACCAGGCGTGCTGAGCGAGGCCAGGTCTGGCCGTTGTCGTGCGAGCACCACAGCGTCATCGTTCCCGGCCGCCCGCGGTCCACGACAAAGGCCAGCAGTCGTCCGTCGTCCAGACGCAGCGGCGCGGCGATCTGGCCGGGAATCTGCGTGGCGCGGAGCGGAGAAACGGCGAGCGTTTCGCGAGTCACGGCACCGCGCCGCAGGTGCACCGCCAGGTCGCGTTTTTCGGCCAGGTCGTGGGTCCAGAACAAGGCCGTGAATTCTCCCGCACGCGCGCCGGGACACAGCCGCTGGTCCCAGTAGTAGATCTTGTGCTCGGGGTGCTGGGCCACGAGCATCGGCGGCGAGAACGATTCGCCGCCGTCGCGTGAAACCAGCAGCCAGGCGGCGTGCCGGCCCGGACGCGGATCGTCGAACTCCTTGAAGCTCTCCAGCGCAACGGCGATGGCGCCGTCGTGCCAACGCAGAACCGGGCCGGTCAAAGAACAGCCGCGGAGATCCCCCGTCGGCAGCTCGCGCCAGTCGCTCCAACTCAGGCCGTCGTCGCGGGACAGGGCCAGCAACTGCTTGGATTTGAGGATCCCTTCCGTCACCGGGTCGAACAGCGGCCGCTCCGGGTCGCGGCGGTCAAACCACGTGGAAAACAGCAGCAGCCGCCCCGGCTCGACTTCGACCATTTCGGCCGCAGCCAAAGAACCGGGCACCCCCGCCCAGCGGGTCTGGAACTGGAGCGGCAGCAAGGCCCACGATTGTCCGCCGTCCGGCGATCGGCACAACCGGACGGTGCCGCTGGCGGCGTGCTTGCCGGGTCCGTTCTGGAAGCCGCACAGGATCTGGCCCGAGCGCAACGGACACAGGGAGGTGAAATAGGCGATGCGCCGGTCCGGTGGTTGCCGGGCGGCGTCGAACACCAAGCCTTGGTCTTCCAAGGTGAACATGCGGCGAACCACTTTCGATCGAGTTCGTCGCGCGGACGCTGCGCGTGCTGCCCAGCGAATCCGCGCGGACAATTCGGGCGTGGAACTGGTCTCGGATTCCGACTTCCGGGATTCGGACTTGACCGCAGCCTGAAGCCGCCTTACTCCTTGTCCTTGGCCGCCGGCTGTGACAACGCCAGCAGCGACTGGGCCGCGCGGAGGCGAGCGTCCAGGGTGCGATCGTCCAGCAGTTGCACGAGTTTCGCCTGGAATTCGACGCCCCGTCCGAGGCCCACAAATTCGGCCGCCATCGCTCTGACTCCGGCGTCGTCCGAGTCGAGGTTTCGTCCCAACTCCGCGCGTCCTGCCGCGTGCCCCAGGCAGGCCAGGGCACCGGCGATCATGACTCGTGCCGTCGCATCCGGCTCGTCAGCGAGCAAGTGCCGCAGTCGCGGGACATCCGGCTCGCCGCCCAGTCGGGCCAGGGCCCAGGCGGCCAGCCTGCGGATCGGGCGGTCGTCCGAGTGCAACCGTTCGCGGAGATGCCTCAAGCCGGCTTGATCGCCGGACTTGGCCAGGGCGGCCGCGGCCATCAGTTGCAGAGGCGGATGCGGAGACGTCTCCAACGCCGCCCGCAGCCGTTGGCCGTCGCCTGCCTCGCCGATCTTGAACAGGCTTTCGGCCGCATGGACGCGCCCGTTCGATTGCTCGTTGCCCAGGATCTCCAACAGCACCGACAGCGGACCTCGCTCACCGGCTCGCACCAATTCCCGCGCGAGTCCGCAGCGCCGCTGGTCGTCGCGTTCCTGCGGCAGTCGGTCCCGCAGCGCCGCGACGACTTCGCGCCCGTGGCCGGCCAGCGTCAGCGCCTCGGCCGCGTGCATCGACGGCCAGAATTCGTCGGAGGCCAGGCCCTGGCGGAGCGTCGCCAGACAGCGTTCACGGAGTTCGGACGCGACCTGCAAGCGTTCCCGATGGTTGGCCTCCCCGGCTTGTAAGACACACAGCGAAAGGAAGTTCAACGCGGCGGCGGCCGCCGACAAAAGTCTCAGTTTCAGGTTCATAAACTCCTCGCGTGGCAAGACATCAAAGTGGATCGCCTGACGGCACCCATTCCGGCAGTCGTTGGCCGAGCCGTCGGACCAACGTTCGAAAATCGTCGTCGGTCGAACCGACGTAGGGCGGCAACAGACGGAGCGGGAACTCGGAATCGTCCATCTTCGCGAACAACTTGTCGTAGGCCCCGTCGATGCGGCCGGCGGGGATCGTCTCAAACAGCGTCTGCAGGACCAGGCCGACTTCCCGCTGGATCGAGGCCAGCGTCGCGACATCGCGGCGTTTCCCGGCTTCCAGCAACGCATGCAACTTCGGCCAGTTCATGATCAGCGACGCCAGCAAGCCGCATTCACCCAGCAGCGAGCCGTAGGCGAAACCGGTTTCCGACAGGAAGTGCTGCAACGCCGGGGCGTCTTCCAGCAGGCTCTGAATGTGCCTCATCGCATCGCCGGTGTTCTTCGTCGCCACCAGGTTCGGATGCGCCTCCGCAATCCGGCCGTAGTCCCGGCCCGTCACGATCCGCTTGGCACGCGGCACGTTGTAGTGCAGGAACTGGCAATCGGGAAACGAGCCGCAGACGGAGTCGAAGAAGCAGAACAGTTCACGATCGTCCAGCGCGCCCCAACTGGGAAGCGAAATCTGGAACTGCCGCACGCCCCAGTCGCGACAGCGCTGAATCCGCTGAAGGATCGTCCCCAGCGACAGGCTGATCACGCCGACCATCGGCTCGGCCCCGGCCCGGCGCATTTCGTCGGAAAAGGCCGCTACGACCTGGTCGAACTGCTGATCCGTCACCGCGTAGCCTTCGCCCGTCGTGCCGAAGACGTACACGTGCCTGGTCCCCGCAGACAGCGTCGTCTGCACCGCGCGCCGGAAAATCGCTTCCGCAAAACGGCCCTGGTCATCCCACGGCACGCAGCACGTCGCCAGGATGCAACGGGGATAACGCTTCATGGCTCGGTCCTCGATTTCCTAAATGGCCGCTCTCACGACCATCGTACCGCAGCCCAAACGCTGCGTCGACCGCGCAACACGCTGAAGCGGCGATCGAGACCTTCGTCCACCGCGACCGCGGAAAACGGCGGAGACAACGGCTGCGGTGTCCGCCGCGAATACGCGCGCATATCGAGAACCGGACGGACGCTGGCTTGCGGCACCGCGCCGGACAACGCTTCAACACGCGAGCGTCCGAGAGACGGCGCGGGTTGACAACCCCTTCCGACGCCCGAACCGCGAGTCGAAAACCAAGTTGACGCCGCGTCTGGGCGGCCAAACGACGTGCGGCGATCAGATGCCCGTCAGGCCGCACGCACACCGCGAAAGTCCGGCCGCAGGGCGGACATTCCGGCCCCTGCGGGAGGTTTTCGGACAGGCCTGGGACGCACTCGGCCCGCGGCGTCTGCGTTCCGCAGACGTCGTCAGATTACTTCACCTCGTCCAGGTTGATCCAGCGTTTCTCTGCGGCGGAAATCAGCGCCGCCTCCAGCACTCGCTGGGTCTGATACGCGTCCTCAAAATCCGGAATCGGCACCGTCGGCTGCTGGCCGGCGAGCGCACACAGGAAATCGTAGGCTTCGTTCGTGAAAGTGTGCTCATAGCCGATGAGATGGGCGTCCGGCCACCAGTTGGCCACGTACGGGTGATCCGCGCCGTGGGTACACATGATGGTCGTCCAGCCCTGCACGCGGCGGGGGGCCGTGGCGTCGTAGTATTCCAGTTCGTTCATCCGTTCAAAATCAAACTTCAGCGAGCCCTTGGTTCCGTTGATCTCGAATCCATTCCGGTTCTGGTTCCCCGTGCCTTGGCGGCAAGCTTCGAAGCTGGCCACCGCGCCCCCGGAGAACCGGGCCAGGAACAGCACCGTGTCGTCGACCGTCACGTCGCCGTATTCCTCGCTCGCCTTCACTCCGTCGCCGATCCCGCCCGCAGACACGCCCGTCATCTTCTTCCGCTTCTTGACAAACGTCTCGGCGATCGCTCCACAAATCTCGGTGATGTCCTGGCCCGTTACGAACCGCGTCATGTCCACGATGTGCGCGTTCAGATCGCCGTGGGCTCCGGAGCCGGTCAGTTCCTTGACGAACCGCCAAGTCAGCGGCACCGAGTCGCCGGCCCAGTCCTGCAGATAGTGGGCGCGCACGTGGCGAATGTCGCCGATCACGCCCTCCTTTACCAGCTGATGGGCCAGAGCCACCGCCGGGCAGCGGCGGTAGCAGAACCAGACGGCCGTCGGCACGCCCGCCTTTTTGGCCGCCTGGGCCATCTCGCGAGCCTCGGACAACGTGGCGGCGATGGGTTTCTCGCAAGCCACCGCCTTGCCCGCCGCGATCGCCGCCTTGGCGGGCGGAGCGTGCATGAAGTTCGGCGTGACGATGTCTACCAACCCTATGTCGGGCGACTTGACGACCTGTTCCCAATCGGTTGACGCGTTCTGCCAACCCCAGTTCTCGGCAAACACCCGCGGGTTCTCTTCCGGCTGGCCAAACACGGTGTGCATCACCGGCTTGATCGGGCTCTTGAAGAACCTCGCCACCTGACCCCAGGCGTTCGAGTGCGACCGCCCCATGAACCCCTGACCGATCATCGCTACGTTAATCGTCTTCATGCATGTCTCCTTGTCCTGCGTTCAATCGCGACCGAACGTTCTGCGCACTCGATTTGTAAGCCGGCTTGTCCCGTTTTTCAAGGGGGCGATAACCGCGAATGGACTTTACCCACAAGGACTTCGGACTCGCCACCGCCCTGAAAACCAAGCTCGTTTCCCAACTCCCAATCCGATCCAGGAGATTATCGGGAAATCTGCCTCGGCGCTCCTTGAAAATGCCCCGTGTCTCACTAGAAAGCTAGAGACTTCAATTTAAGCAAGAAACCATTGGTAAAACAACGACGGACGAGTATCCGAGGGAGTTTCTGCCCATGCCGCGCGCATTAGAGCGTTCCCGATCGCATCTTCCCGACCGTTTCTCGCTGGAGCCTGACAACGTGGAACGAGACGAGGTTGACCTGCGGGCCATCGAGGGGGCCGTACGGACCATTCTGCAGGCGATCGGAGAGGATCCGGATCGTCCCGGCTTGCTGGACACGCCGCGTCGAGTGGCCCGGATGTATCGCGAGATGTTCGCGGGCCTGAAGTTGGACCCCGCGCGGCACCTGCGCGTCACGTTTCCGGAGGAGTACGACGAGATGGTGCTGGTGCGCGACATCAGTTTCACGAGCATGTGCGAACACCACCTGCTGCCGTTCAGCGGGGTGGCGCACGTGGCGTACATCCCTAACGGGCGCGTGACGGGACTCAGCAAGTTGGCCCGCGTGGTGGACGAAGTCGCCCGGCGGCCGCAGGTGCAAGAGCGGATGACGGGCCAGATCGCCGACTTGGTCGAACAGGAACTGGACAGCCAGGGGGTGGCGGTGGTGGTCAGCGCGGAGCATTCCTGCATGTCGATCCGGGGCATCCGCAAGCCGGGCAGTCGGACGGTGACCAGCGCTTTGCGCGGCGTGTTCAAGACCAACGAATCCACGCGCGCCGAGGTCATGTCGCTGATCAACCAGAAGTAGGACTTCGTCGTCGCGATTCCGCCGAAACGAAACCGTTGAAAGAAAGCCGGGTTTGTGGCACAGCACGCCCGAGACCTCCGCCATGATCATCCAGAAGCACTACAAATTCTACGCCGCCCACCGCAACGAAGAAATGCAGGACAAGTGCCGCAACCTGCATGGCCACCGCTACGGCGTGACCTGTTTTTTTGAAGTCGAGCGGACCAGTTCGTATTCGACGCTGTTCTCGGATTTCGACGACAAGATTGAACCCTTGTTGAAGTCCGAGTACGATCACGGCCTGCTTATCAACGTGCACGACCCGTTGTACGAGACGCTGTGCGAGCACATGGAGCGGACAGGCGAATGCCTGAAGCTGAAGAAGTTCACCGTGCCCACGTCGGTCGAGAACTTGGCCCATCAGTTGTTCACGGAAATCACCGAACTCGGCTTCCGCCTGAACCGCCTCGAAATCCGCGAGACGGACACGTCCGTGGTCGCGTACACGCGGGACGACTGGGTTGCCGACAATCGCCATTTCGCCCGCCGCGAGCCGCGGGGCCCGTGCCGCGTCGCGACTGGCTGAGTCAGCCCGGTCTGGCCTGGTGACGAAGTTCGCCGGTCGTGGAAGAAGGGTGACTGGCTCTGGGTTGCGTTGGAAGCCCTTCGGGAAAAAACCCGCCGCGTGGCGCCTGGCCTCGTTTTCTTTCGATTCGGCGGGCTTACGGCGTCCGCCCGCGCGCAGCCCGCACCTCTGGCGATTTCAGCCGATGCTCATGGCCTGAGACGAGTTCAATGGTACAATTCGCAGGCACCAGCGGGGCTCCCTGCTGGCGGTGATCAGGGCGTCGTGGGATGGCGATTTGACGGGAGGACAGGCAGATGGCCAAGGGCGACCGGACAACTTCGAGTCAGTCAGAGCAGGTTCTTCACTGGCTGTGCCGCGACTTCGACACGACGGAAAAGTGGAAACGAGCAGCCCGCTCCGTGTTCCTCAAGACCCTGGGAGACAGCGTGCTGGCCCGATACTATTTAGCCGACGACATCAGGCAGGAGGTCACGGGGGCCGCCGAGAGCCCGCCGCCGTCGGTCAACTCGCCAGAAGAGGACGGCTTCGGCCTCCAGGCTGTCGCTCGCCCCAAAGTGGCTTCTCCCTACGTCAATTGGATTTGGGTCGCGGACTACTTTCTGCTGGCGGCCGCCAATGCGTGGGATGAACTCGACGAAGAAAACCAAAAGCGGCGTGACGCGTACAGAAGGGCCTTCGACGGATGGGAGGCCAGAAAGAAGGTGTCCGCCGTTCGGACGTACTTGGAAGGACACCCAGAAGCTGACGACGAAGAGGTGAAAAGGGAGCTGAAAAAGAGCGGCAGCGAAATCGCCAACATTCAGATCTCGCTGGCGAGAAAAACGCCGTATGACACGTGTCCGGGCAAGGCCGAGCTGGAGCCGGAACCGCCGCCCTACCTGGCCCCTTACCAGTCGCTTTACTTCTGAATCACACCGTGGCCCATCGCGGGCAGTCCCTCCGCCGGACCGGAGTCTCCCGCTCCGATCACCACGGCGTCTGCCGCGCGCAGCATCCGGCCCCTGGGGGCTTGGCGCAGCCCACCGGCCCGGATAGGAAACTGACATCCGTCGCCAGTGCGACGGGGACTTGCAGTTCGGGGAACATGCGGCGATGGCCGTCTGATACGAAGGAGAACGAGAGAGATGACGCGATGCAAAGGCCAGGGGGTGGTCTGGGGGCTAACGCTGTTGGCTGCCTTGGAAGCGGTGCAGGCAGGGGCAGCGGATGCGGTACCCGCCAGGCACGGTCCCGGGGAAGCATGCCTGGGGGGGCTCGGAGGAGTGTACCTGCTGGCCGAACCGGGCGAGTTGACGATTGAGGTCCTGAAACGGGACCGGAATCGGCGCGGGAGCACGGCGGAATTGCGGGCCATTCTCGTCGGACCGGAGCGGCGCGTGATCCAGGAGGCGACGATTCCGGACGATGGCCAAGCGCGCGGCAGCGGCTGGGGACCGGTCCAACAGACACGGCTTTCCGCACGTGTCCCACGGAAGGGCCTCTATGTGTTGAATATCACCGTGTCGCAGGACCGCTACGGCGAAGAGATCGCGTGGGGCTTCGCGACGAACTGCCCGCGATACCTGATCGAAACGGCGCGCGGCCACAAGGACGAACGGCATCAGGAACCGATCGTACTGTGGGGTTCCGAACAGCCTGCGGACGTGTGCTTTTTGCCTCGAAAAGGCCCGCTGAATATCGAGGTCTCCGGTCTTCCTGCGTCGGCCACAAAGCTCGACCTGTTCGATGCGAACGGCACGCTCCTCCGCGAAATTGCGGTTGCTGGCGACGGCACGGCTGCGTGCAGCGTGCCGGCCAGCATGGCTCGCGACCGCGCGCCGTGGCGGCTGCACCTGCCAACCCGGCAAGCTACGATTCAGATCGACGGCGTGACACGTTGGGACGGCGATGACGCCTGGCCCGATCTGTGCTGCTGGACGACGGAGCCCGAATCGTTCTTCCCGCTGCTGGATTACCGTTGGCTGCTGACGCCCTATTCCCGAATCGTCTATGCCCCTGCCGGCGAACGGGCCGAAGCGGTGTTCCGCGTTCACAACAACAGCGGCCGGAAGCAGACAATTCAACTGGCGATCGAGTTCCCCGGTGAGTCGTGGCCGGTTGAACTGGCGGCAAGCCAAGTCACGCTGGGCGGCAAGCGGGCCGCCGAGGTGACCGTGCGCGGTGCCGTTGCTGCGGACGGGAAACCGCGGATTTGCCACCTCCGCGGCACGCCGGCCGAGACGCCGGAGTTGACGACGTATGCGACGCTGGAAATCCGCGGCGGCGAAGCTCCGGCAAGCCAACCGCTGGCCCTGCCGCTGACGCTGAAGGCGTACCGGCACGAGAATGAACAGTTCGGCCACGTGGCCGATTTCCCCGTCGACAGCCAGGTCTACTTCGATCCGCAGAATCGCCCGTTCATCTGCGCAGAGGGCGGGGTTGCTGCGCTGCGTAACGGCCGCTGGACCGTGACCGATTTGCGCCACAACGTGCACTCGGCCGGGGGCGCCAGCGAAAGAGATTCCTATCGGCTCTACGGCTCGAAGGTCGCTTTCGATCGAGACGGCGGAGTCTACGTCTTGGCCCTGACGGGACGGCAAGCGGCCCTGTTGCATTCGACCGACGGCGGCCGCACGTTTAACGCCTGTCCGATTCCCGGCCGCGAAGGCCGGTCGGGGTCTTACGACTTCGAGCAGTTCTCCGGACACAACGGGGTTTCAGGGAGTGGGACACAGGCGGAGAATGGGACAGGCACCGATCGTCCTGATCGGAGCCAGTCCCAGGCGGAAAATGGGACAGGCACCGATCGTCCTGATCGGAGCCAGTCCCGGGCGGAAAATGGGACAGGCACCGATCGTCCTGATCGGAGCCAGTCCCGGGCGGAGAATGGGACAGGCACCGATCGTCCTGATCGGAGCCAGTCCCGGGCGGAAAATGGGACAGGCACCGATCGTCCTGATCGGAGCCAGTCCCGGGCGGAAAATGGGACAGGCACCGATCGTCCTGATCGGAGCCAGTCCCGTTTTCCGCCGCCGATTGTCCGGAATAGCTTGACGGGCAGTGACCCGAAGCTGTTCTGGCGGCGGTTGCACGACGTCGAGTTGTTTGCGCCGAAATTCGACGGCGGGCGACTGGTGGTGGGCGAGCCGATCTTGGTCTCGCGCAAGGGCATCGGCCTAGCCTCGCACTCCGGGATTCCCTCCAGCCTGGTTTCGCGAGGCGACAAGGTCCACCTGGTCTGGGCCGAAGCAACTGAACCGACGGAAAAGGTGCCGGGCGTGCCGACGTACGTGGTCACGTACGATCGGGCGACGGGAAAACTGGGCGCGCCCGCGCTGGTCGGCTACGGCGCGCCGCCCAACGACATTCACAATTCGCCCAGCATCACGATGGACAGCCAGGGCTACCTGCACGTCCTGGCCGGCACGCACGGCCGGCCGTTCCAGTACGCCCGGTCCCTGAAACCGAACGACTCCGCGGGCGGCTGGACGCCGGCGGAACCGGTGGGCGCGGATTTGTCGCAGACCTACATCGGCTTTGTCTGCGGTCCAGACGACACGCTGCACCTGGCCTATCGCCTCTGGCACCGCGGCGAGCAGCCATACCCGAAGAGCCACTACGCGACCCTGTCTTACAGCCGCAAGCGGCCCGGCCAACCTTGGGAAGCGCCCCGCGACTTGATCGTGCCGCCGTTTTCCGAATACAGCGTGTACTACCATCGCCTGACCATCGACCGGCAGGGACGGCTGTTCCTGTCGTACGACTACTGGTCGACGCTGTGGTTCTACCGCAACGATCAGCCCGGACGCCGCCGCACGGTCATGATGAGTCCCGATGGCGGCCAGACGTGGCGGCTGGCGACGAGCCGCGACTTGGCGGGCGATCGCTGATCGCCGCATGGCCGGCCGCGATCGAGACCTGTTGGATGTCAAGAGACGGGAGTCCCACGATGCCGAAGGCCGGAAGCCACCTGCCGACGAGACAGGTTGACATGTCGGCCGAGGCGATTGATCAGCGATTGCGCGACTTGGCACAGCTCTACAAGCTGGGCATGTCGCTCCGCGATGTGACGCTGGTGGGGAAAGCCCGCCGACCTGCCTCGAGGGGGCCATTCCCCCGGAAACGACCGCGCAGGCTGGGTCCCGGTTCGGGGGCGTGATGCCGCATCTTCGGGTCGCGTCCGGAATCCGCGTCATCCCGGTGATTGACCGAAGCGGGGTCAGGCGTACAGAATTCAGTTTTGGCCGAGCAAGGTCGTTCCAGCGGGCTGGACTCGCCATCGGCCAAGAATTGAATTCTGTACGTCTGACCCCAGTTCCGAGTCCCACCCCCAGGAGGCCGCTCTGATGTCCCGCTCGATTCCCGCCTTGTTGATCGCCGGATTCTGTCTCGTGTCCGCTGCCGCCGCACACGCGGACGACCTGGTCTTGGCCGACGGCGGACAATCGGCCTACCGCATCGTCGTAGCCGACGACGCCTCGCCGTCCACCCGGCACGGCGCGGAAGAACTGCAGATGTTTCTCCAGCAGATAACGGGCGCCAAGCTGCCGATCGTCTCGGACCGTGAACCGCTGGGCGCACAGGAGATCATCCTCGGCGATAACGCCCACCTGCGGCAGCTCGGCGTGCAGATCGACTTTCCGGCGCTGGGCCGCGAGGGGTATGTGATCCGCACGGCCGGCCAGCGGCTGGTCATCGCCGGCGGCGCGCAACGCGGCAATCTGTACGGCGTGTACGGGCTGTTGGAAAACCACCTGGGCTGTCGCTGGTTTACGCCGGAGGTCAGCCGCATTCCGAAGACGCCGCGATTGGTGATCGGGCTGATCGACGAACAGCAGATCCCCGTCCTGGAATACCGCGAGCCGTTTACGTTCGATTGCTTCGACGGCGATTGGTGCGCCCGCAACCGGATGAACTCCAGCAGCGGGCGGTTGGAAGCAAAGCACGGCGGCAAGGTCATGTTCGGCTCCGGCTTCTTCTGCCACACCTTTGCCAACCTGGTTCCGCCCGCCAAGTACTTCAAGGAGCACCCGGAGTACTTTTCGCTGGTCGGCGGCAAGCGGCAGGATGGCTACGCCCAGCTGTGCTGCACCAACGAGGACGTGATCCGCCTGTGTACGGAAGGCATCCTCCAAGGCATGAAAGCTCATCCGGAAGCGTTTGTTTTTTCGGTCTCGCAGAACGACACGGACAAGCACTGCGAATGCGACCGCTGCCAGGCGCTGGCCAAGCAGGAGGGTTCCCAGATGGCGCCGGTGCTGGCGCTGGTGAACCGCGTCGCCGAGGCGGCGGAGAAGGAGTTCCCGGACAAGGCCGTCGAGACGCTGGCCTACCAGTGGACGCGCCGTCCGCCGAAGACGCTGCGCCCGCGGCCCAACGTGATCATCCGGCTGTGCTCGATCGAGTGCTGCTTTGCGCATCCGCTGGAGCAATGCGACAGCCCCGCCAACCGCGCGTTCTGCCGGGACTTGGAGGGCTGGAGCAAGCTTTCCAACCGGCTCTGGGTCTGGGACTACGTCACCGACTTTTCGCATTACCTGATGCCGTTCCCGAACCAGCGGGTGCGCGACGACAACATCCGGCTGTTCGTGCGGAACAACGTCAAGGGCATCTTCGAGCAGGACACGTACAACTCGCCGCACAGCGAACTGGCGGCCCTGGGCGGCTACCTGACGGCCAAGTTCCTGTGGAACCCGGACTACGACGAGAACACGGCCCTGACGGAGTTCCTGGATGCCTACTATGGCCCGGCCGCCAAGCCGATCCGGGACTACCTGGACTTGATCCACGACTATGTCGAGAAGCACAACCTTCACGTGGTGATTTGGGCGCCGCCGACGAGTGCCCATGTGACGGACGATTTGCTGAAGGACGCCAATCGGCTGTGGCAGGAAGCGGAACGCCTGGCGGGCTCGGACGCGGCCGTGTTGAAGCGGGTCCAACTGGGCCGGATGAGCGTCGACTATGCCATCGTGGAGCGTGTGCGGGCCGCGGCCGGCAAGCAGGACTCGCCGCCGTCCCCGCTGGCCGCGTTGGCGGTCGAGCGGTTCAAGCCCTTCGTGGAAACGCTGGCCGCCAGCGGTCTGACCCGCCTGCACGAATGGAAGGCACTCGACATCGCCGACTACCGCGCCAAACTGGCCGTGGCCTTGCGCGTGCAGCCGTAGCACCAGACGAAATCAGGGCGATCTGCCGGCCCTTGGAAATCACGGCGTTCGGAAAATGGGTAGGTCGTGTTGCTGTGCATGATCGCCCACTTGTCCGACAGGGGTCAGGCCGACAGGGGGGTCAGGCTTACAGAATTCAATTTTGGCCGATGGTGGGGTCAGCGATAGGCAACGACCTTGCTCGGCCAAAATTGAATTCTGTAAGCCTGACCCCAGCGCCGAGACCGTCGGCGAACCGGGAACAGGCATCTTCCGCGGGGCGTTCTCAAGCTGTCCGGCAAGTCGGATCCTAGCCGCCGCTGCCCCTGTGGCAGCGGCAAGATGTTCAAGAATTGTTGCATGAAGAGGTCTCGCTGAGTGGCGCGGCACGGGCCGCCCCGCGCGTCTGGGGCGCCGCTCAATTCGTTCGCCGCCTGGTTTGACGTGTGCGGAGTTCAGCGGGTCCGGACAGAACGCCGCGTTCGTTGCGGCGGCGTGGTGGAAGCCGAACCCGTGTGGTCTGCGGACGCTCGTGCTTCGGGTCGGCGATTCGGCTTCGGCCGGCAAGGCCGAGGCCTCTTTGCCGATAGGCGGATTTGTGTTTTGCCCCGGTGGCGGTTGGCGGCCGGCTGCGGTAAAAAGCGGTCTGACGGTTCAGCCTTTGGGAACAGAACCTGGAAATCAACACCTGCTTCAACTGGGAGGCCCTTCATGAACGACCGACACAACACCGTGACTCGCCGCAGTTTCCTGGCCGCCGGGGCGGCCTCGGTAGCCGCACCTGCCGCGCTCCGCACAGGCACGCTCGCGGCCGCAGACGCCGCCGCCGCGGCCGTCGTCACGCCGCCGACGGGCAAACGCATCCTGCTGTCGTGCAAGCTGGGGATGATCGCCAAAGAAGTTGACGGCAAAAAGCTGTCGCTGGCCGAGCGGTTGCGTCTGGCCGCCCAAGCGGGATTCGACGGCGTGGATTTGGATCAGGCCGGCGAATGCACGCCGGAGCAAGCCCGCGACGCCGTGCGGGAAGCGGGCGTGTTCGTCCACAACGCGATCAATCACGCCCATTGGGCCCAGCGTCTGACCAGTGCCAAGGACGAAGAGCGGGCCCGCGGCCGGGCCAATATCGAGCATTGCCTGCGAGTGTCGCACGCCGCCGGCGGCAGCGGCGTGCTGATCGTCGTGGGACGCGGCGACGACGGCCCGGCGGACGTGATCGAGGAACGCTGCCGGCAGGAAATCAAGCAACTCATTCCGCTGGCCGCGGCGTTGGGCCAGCCGATCCTGGTGGAAAACGTCTGGAACCAGATGTTCTACGACCACAACTCGCCGCCGGAACAGACGGCCGAGAAGTTCGTCCAGTTCATCGACAGCTTCAACAGCCCCTGGGTCGGCATGTACTACGACATCGGCAACCATTGGAAATACGGCCAGCCCGGCGACTGGATCCGCGCCTTCGGCTACCGGTGCGTGAAACTGGACGTGAAGGGCTTCAGCCGGGCGGAGAACAAGTTCACCGACATCACCGAAGGCGACTTGCCCTGGGACCAGGTCCGCAAGGCGCTGGATGACATCGGCTTTGCCGGCTGGACGACGGCCGAAGTGGGCGGCGGCGGTCTGGAGCGTCTGACCGTGGTCCGCCAGCAGATGCAGAAGGCGTTCGGGCTGTAGCCGTGCCCGACCGATCAGACACCATTCTTTCATTTTTGCGGGAGGTACTGCCCATGTTGGTGCGTCCGATTCGATTTCTTGCCGCGCTCGCGGTCTGGGCTTCGTTGTCCGTGCTGGCGTCCGCTCTCTCCGCAGCCGACAGCGGCCCGCATGAAGTCTCGCGGCAGCACAACGTGATGGTGCCGATGCGGGACGGCGTGCGTTTGGCGGCCGACGTGTACTTGCCGGCCAAGGACGGCCAACCGCTGGCCGGCCGGCGGCCGACGATCCTGATGCGCATCCCCTACAGCAAAGGGTCGGCGGAGAAGGGCCATTCGGACGGCCACTATTTCGCCCGCCACGGTTACGCCGTCGTGTTTCAGGACACGCGCGGGCGGTACGATTCCGAGGGCACCTGGCACATGCTGGTGGACGACGGGCCGGACGGCTACGACACGGTCGAATGGATCGCCAAACAAAGCTGGTCCGACGGCAAGGTCGGCATGATCGGCACGTCCTATGTCGGCGGCACGCAGCACGCGTTGGCGATGTCGGGCAGTCCCCATTTGAGCACGGTGATTCCCGTCGACGCGATGTCCAACCTGGGCTACGCCAGCATGCGAAACGGCGGCGCTTTCGAGTTGCGGTTCTGGAACTGGATCATGCTCAACGCCGGACGCGGCAGCCAGTACCAGCGTGATCCGGCGACGGCCGAGGTGCTGCGTCAGATGGCGGACCAGCGGAAACACTACCTGCTGAACCTGCCGCTGCGGGCCGGCATGACGCCGCTGAAACTGGCCCCGGCTTACGAAGAGTGGCTGGTCGAGGCGTTGGGGCACGGAATCAACGACGACTTCTGGCGGCAGAACAACATCATCGATCACGCCAAGGAGTACAAGGACATCCCCGTGTATCTGGTCGGCGGCTGGTACGATTCCTGGGCCAGCAACACGACGGCGAATTTCGTGGCCCTGACCAAGGCGATCCGCGGCCCCGTGTATCTGATCATGGGGCCCTGGATCCACGGCGCCCAGGGACGGTCGTCGCACGGCCAGGTGAGTTTCGGAGCGGCGGCGGCCATTCCCGATCCGCAGGCCTGGCGGCGCGAGTGGTACGACCACTGGCTGAAGGGGATCGACAACAGCGTGGGCAAAGCCGATCCGTTCCGGACCAAGGTGCGGATCTTTGTGATGGGTTCGGGCGACGGATCGAAGGACGCCAAAGGCATGCTGGAGCACGGCGGTTTCTGGCGGGACGAGCAGGAATGGCCGCTGGCGCGGGCTCGCGCGACGAACTACTACTTGGGGCCCAACGGCTCCTTGCGGGATCAGCCGCCGCCGGGCAACGCCGGCAGCACGAGTTTGCAGTTCGACCCGCGGCAACCGGTGCCCACGATTGGCGGCAACATTTCCTCGAACAACGACATCATGCTGCAAGGCGCCTGGGAGCAGCGGGGCGGCCCGCACATCTGGAACGGCCAGGAACCGCTGCCGCTCTCCGCCCGCAACGACGTGCTGGTCTTCCAGACCGAACCGTTGCCCGCGGACATCGAGGTGACCGGCGAGTTGGCCGTGCGACTGTGGGTCTCGTCCACGGCCGTGGACACCGATTTCACGGCCAAATTGCTCGACGTCTATCCCCCCAGCCCCAGCTGGCCCGGTGGATTCGACCTGAACATCGGCGACGGCATCCAGCGGATGCGGTTCCGCGAATCGCTGCAGAAGGAAGTCCTGATGGAGCCGGGAAAGATCTACCCGATCACGATCAAGCTGTATCCGACGTCCAATATCTTCAAGAAGGGCCATCGGATTCGCGTGGACGTGTCCAGCAGCAATTTCCCGCGTTTCGACGTCAACCCGAATACGGGCGAACCGCTGAACGGCAACCGCCGGCACGTGGTGGCCGTGAACACGGTGCATCACGACGCGGACCATCCGTCGCACATCGTGCTGCCCGTGATCGCACCGTGAGAGCCGGCACGCGGGAGCCCGGCGGTGCGAGCAAGCCGGGCTCCTGGGGCGGCCAGCCCCGTCAACGCGCGTCCGCTTCCACGGCGACCTCCGCCTCCAGCCATTTCACCAGCAGCGTGGCGTAACAGCCTCGCCCCAGGGTGAACGCCAGGATCAGCTTCTGCCGGTCGGCATACAGGTCGTCCGGCTCGACGGCGTGACTGAACTGCTGCGGGGTGTACACCGCGGATCGGTACCCCTTGGAAAAGAACGTGTCGCGCGGATACTTGATGCGGATCTGCCTCAGCTCGATGCCCAACTCGCACAGCGTCTGGTCGAGCAGGTCGCGAATGGGACCCGGCTTCGGCTTCAGGCGGGCGGACGGCAGCGGCAACTGGCAGGCGGCCAGCGCAGCCGCCTGGCGGTCGTCCAGTCCGCGGGGAAAGGCGACCGGTCCCAGACGCAGCGGCAGCGTGCCGAACTGCTCCGGGCGGCAGAGCGAGCGCAGGTAGCGGTCCAGCAGCCGGTTCCACAAGTGGCTTTGGAACGCCGACGCGTACAAGCTGCGCAGATCGACCGGCAGCCGGGCGACTGCCGCGCGGAAATTGTTCGGCCGTTCGGCCAGGAAGCTGACGAGGCGGCGGCGGTCCCCCGGCGACATGCGGAGCTGGCACGCCGGCCAGTCGCCCCAGTGGTCCCGCAGGAACGCTTTCTCGTCGGCGTCCGTCGGCGAGTCGTGGTCGTTGGAATCGGCCACCGCCAGCCACAGCGCCCGCTCGTAGTCCCCGCGGCACCACGGTTCGGCGATGAACTGGCCCGAGCGGCCCAGGGAGCCGAATCGCTGGTCGTCGAAGTAGTTCGGGACGCCTTGCCGCGCCAACGCTACCAGCGCCTGGCGGCAACGAGGTGCCGCCGCCGCAGCCACATCCCGGAGTACGATCCGGAAACGGTTGGCCGTCACATCGCAAGCCTGGAAGGGCCGAGGCACTTGCCCCAGATACGACAGGTCGAATCGCGTCTGGTGCAGGTCGCGGCGCGGGCCGCGCTCGATGGTCACGTGTTGCTGCGTGACTCCGTGAAAATCCTTCAGACCGCCGTACGAGACACGCTGTCGTTCGATCCGCCAGCACTGCAAAACCGCCTCAATCGCTTCCGGGGTTCCCAACCAGCGTTTGCCCAGCCGATACAGCGCAAACGGCCCGCCAGACGGCGTCACGTCCGTCAACTCTTCGACCTGAAAGTCTTCCGGAATGCGTTTCAGGATCATGGGCCGGTCTGCCGCCGGGAACGAGGTCCGGCGTCTTCAGGGGCGTTGGGCTGGGGAGTTCACGGGTCCGCCGGCGCTGTCTCGCCGTCGGGGGCCGGCGCGGGGACTTCCTCGCCCAGGTCCGGCGCCGCGCCGTCGGGCCGGTGAATCAGCGTTTCGCCCGGCGGAACCTGGAGCATCCGCTGGATCATGCAGGACGGCAGCGTGCCGCGCGGCAATGGGCCGTAGACCGGCAGCCCGTAGTCGGGCAGTTGCCGATTCGGCGCGGGCTGCGCGTCCTCGTCGTACAGCTGCGTCCAGAAGCCCTGCTCGTCGACCTCCAGCAACTCCAAATCCAGGAACAGTCCGATCCGGTCCAAGACGTATTGCACGTGCGAGCCTGCCAGACTGCTCAACGATTCGGTGTAAGCCCCCTGGGCGTCGAGCACGTCCTGGACGCGGATGTTCTCCAGCCCCAGCCGCAGTTGCAGTTGCGTGCTGATTCGCCGTTCGTACGCCAGCGCGGCACTGGCCACCGCGATGTCGTACTGCTCCCGGTCCAACGACAGATTCCGCAGGCTGTCGCGCACCGCGAATTTGATTTCGTCTTCGGCGGCGATCAGCGCCCGCAGGCCCGCGTTGTAGTCGATCAGCGACTTGCGGAAACTGTTCCGCTGCGCGCGACGATTCAAGGGGGCGTCGAAGGTCACTTCCAGTTGGGTTTCCCCCTCGTCGAACGTAAAGTCGAAGGGCCGGTTGTACCCGCTCCTCGTCTTCAGCCGCTGGCTGGCGTGCAGATTGAGGATCGACTTCAGGTCGTCGGCCTGGAACTTGATCTCCCGCCAGCTGTCCGCCAACCGTTCCCGCTGGTTCATCAAGTCGTAGCGCAGGGTCAAGGACGTCAGCATGGCGTCGTCCGTTTCGATCTCGACCGGCGTCAACCCGCCGGATTCCCGAGCCAGCGCCTGGTCGCTTTCCGCGATCAGGCGGTCGGCGTCGGCCAGCGTTTGCTGCAACGCGGCGGCGGCGTCCGCTGGCGGCGGAGGCAGAAACCGCTGCAGTTGCTGGGCCGCCGCTTCCGTGTCCGCCAGCAGGGTTTCGGCCGCCCGGACGAACTCGGGAATACGTTCCAAGCCGCGGCGGACGCGCTCCAAGTCCTGCAGGGCGCGATCCGATTCCCGCATCACGACGACGCCCTCCAGATCGGCTTTCAGTTGTTTGTGCCGCCGGCCCAGTTCTTCTCCGCGCTGCCGGATCCCCTCCAGCGCGGCGGCATCTCGGCCGCTGGTGTCCGCCACGCGAAGTTGCCGCGAGATCAGCACCAGCAGAGAATCCACCAGGTCCATCGTCCGCTGAAACACCTGCAGGGGGGACGGTGTGGCGTCCGCCGTCTGCTCGCGGGCAATGGCGTCCCGTTTGGCCTGGACATCCAAGCGGGATTCGGCGGCGGCCAGCTGGGCGAGTTCCCGTTGCAGGGCGGCGATCTGGGACGCCTCCTGGCCGAGCCGCTCCCGCAGTCGCTCGACCAGCAGCATCTTGCGGACCAGGTCGACCGACGAGTTCAGCACCGCGCCGCGTTCCGGCGACGGCTGGGCGCGTTCCTTCACCAGGTTTCGCCGCGCCCGGCGGACACGCTCGGCGACCGCCATCAACTCGTCGCGCAGCGTCAGTTGCTCCAGTTCCGTCAGGTCGACGTTCAGCGGCAGTTCCGTGGGCAAGCCGATGTTGAGCTTCAGCTGGTCCAGATTCTCCTCCAGGCTGTTGCAGCTGTCGATCAATTTCCGGCGGCTGGTCAGCGTGCTCTGCTCGAACTGGTCCACCTGGAACCGCGGCAGACGCCCGGCGCGGTATTCGGCTTCGCCCTGCTCGAAGCCGCGGAGGCGGCTGAAGTAGTCCTGCGTGTCGATCTCGATGCCGCGGTAGGTCAGCAGCAGGCGGTAGTACCTTCCCGCCAATTGCTGGAACAGCGTCTTGCGGTAGCGGGCAAAATCGCGGGCCGCGTACACCACGTTGCGCTCCGCCTGCGTCAGGTTTTCCAGGACGACGTCCCGCTGGAAGATCGAGTGGGACAGGTCGAACAGCAGCTCGGACCCGACGTCAGCCGTGAAGCCGCTCGGCCCGTTGAACGTCAGCAGGATGCTGTTGGCAAAGCGGGCCACGAAGTTGCCGCCGGTGGCCAGCGCCTGTTCGGCGGTGAGCATGGTCGGGATGCGCAGCGAACTCTGACGGCCGACCGCCGCGGGGCCGTCCAGGTACTCGACGGCCGTCCGGTTGCCCGTGGTGGCGAATTTCAAGTCGTAATCGAACCGCTCCAAGGACAGGGCCAGCGCCGCCAGGTACAGTCGCTCCTTCTGCGTCTGGTACTCGCGGCTGTTGATCAGCGCCAACTGCATGATGTCTTCCAGCGCCAGACGTTGCGAGCGGTCGCGCAGGTCGTCACCGGGCTCGCGTCCGAACGAGCGGCGGTACTCCTCGCGCACCGACGCGAATTCCAGCATCCGCCGCAGGCAGACGTCCGGCAGCGATTGCCACGTTGTTTGCGGAATCGGCAAGATGCGCAACTCTTCCATCGAGATTCCCAGGATCAGCGACAGCTGTTCCATGTCGATGGCCGAAATGTCGCGCGGCGGAGCCGAAGACGGCGCGGATGGCGGTGCAGTCGCCGGCGCAACCGCCGCCGGCGTTTGATACGCGACGGGACGCACCAAACCCGCGTTCAGGTCCGGCGGACAGCCGACCGCGGGCGTGGGAGGGATCGGTCCGGCAGCCACATTCTCCGGCAGACTGCCGCCGAACCGTCCCGCGTCCCGCGGCGGCAGTTCCGGCAACCTGTACGCATATAACTGAGGCGCCGGCACCGGCAAGAGGGGATCGTCCGTGGGCGTGAAGTCGAAAAACCGGGAGCGAGGATCCGGATACACGGAGAACGCCGCCGGCAGCTGCCACGGCTGACAGGCCGACTTCTCCGCCAGGATCGCCGTAGCGTCTCGGTCAGCCGCCAGGCGATAGCGCGTACGGCTACACCCGACCACCGCCACCAGCAGACACCAGCAGCACAGGGCGCGGACCAACAGTCCGCACGCTCGGTTTTCCGCCATGAATTCCCGTCGTGCTTTCTTGAGAAACCCCGGAGGCTCGGCTTCGTCCGACAAGCCGCGCCCCTTTTTTTCCGCCTACGATTTGCCCAATTCCGAAAAGCGAATCGATGGGTAATGTTTACTCAATCGGTCAAGTCGCCATCTTCGTCCAATCTTTCCTTCGGACTCTGGCTGGCAGGCGGTGCTGGCATCACAAAGCGGGGAAAATGCACAGGCCGGGAAACCTGCGAGGCGGCCCTGCGGCGAACGCCCGAAAGGGTCCTGAACGCCCGAAAGGGTCCTGATTTCTTTTTTTCCTTTTCGCGAAACTCCGCTTAGATCGACCCCCGTTTGCGCAGTTCGCCGACGACATCGCGGACGATACGGGCGACCTGTTCCGGATCGATCGACGGCGGCACGGCGCAACCGCCGACGGGCTCGCCGGTGATGCCTTCGGCGGCCAGCATGCATTGCAGTGCGCGGCTCAACTTGTCCAACTCCAACTTCTGCACTTCGGACTTCGGCTGACGCCCGACACCCGCCTGGATGCCGCGAAGCTTCAGGGCCGCTCGAAAGCCTTCGGGGAACTCGGCCGAATAAAGCATGGCGTCGAAGAGGGTCAGCAAGCGGTACTGCAGATCGCGGGCCTGATCCAGTCGGCCGGCCAGGGTCAAATCGTACAGTTTGCGAGTGATCTCCGGCACGACGCCGCTGGTCGCATTGGTGCCGCCGTCGCAGCCGATCAGCAGCATGGGCATCAGGGCCGCGTCCCAGCCGGTCAAAAAGCTGAAGTCGGGCCGCCGGGGGCGGATGGCCGCGATCATCCGCATCATCTGCGGCAGGTCGCCGGACGAATCCTTGATGCCGACCACCTTGGGGCATTCCTCGGCCAACCGCGTGACCGTGGGAACGTCGATCGGCGAGGCGAACATGGGAATGTTGTACAGCGTCACGTCGATTGGCGAATGGTCGGCGATCTCCTTGAAGTAGGCGTACACGCCGGCCGGGGTCAAGCGGTAGTAGAACGGGGAGACGATCGCCACCGCGCGCGCCCCCAGTTCGTGATAACGCTCGCAGGCCCGGATGGTTTCCCGCGTGTTGGCCTCGGCCGCGCCCGCCAGAATCGGGACTCTCCCAGCCGTCTGGTCGGTCATGATCTCGATGATCCGCCGCCGCTCCTCGGCCGTGAACCGCGTGAACTCGCCCGTCGAACCGTTTGGATACAGGCCGTGGACGCCCCGCTCGATGAGCCAGTCGACGTACCGTCGCAGTTCCGCCTCGTTGATCCCGCCGCGGTCGTCCAGCGGCACGACATTGGGAGTGAAGATACCGGTTAAGCGTTTCTTGTCGGTCATCGCAGCGTCGCCATCGTTAAAAAACAGAGGTCTCACGGTTCTCGCACCAGGCCGCTTCGCAGGCGGACTGCCGCACCTGTGCAAGCATAGCTCAGGGTACGGCGCAGCAGAGAACGAGTGCCGCCCGAAATGTGGGACCGGCTGCACTTGGCCGGCGAAGAAGACTGCCCGAACGCCCGTCCCGCGTTGACGGCAGCCCGGCTTTTTCGGAAAAGCAGGATGTAAGCACCTGTCCGGGAACCATTTCGCAGGGCGGCCTTCATGCCGCCCGAGCGGACTGCAGCCCGCTCGACGAGAGAACCGCGGAGTTGATTTTGGACGGGTGCCCTAAAGCCACAGACTCCCGCCGCAGACTTGTGTTTCTGAAGTTGCGATTTTTCGCGGCGCCGCCCCCGCCGAGCTTCCTCGGTGGAAGCAGTGATTTTGCACTGCGGTTCGCTTCACCGAGCAAGCTCGGCAGGGGCGGGTTTTGCCGGGGTTTCTCGGCCCTGGTGTAGAATCGCCGTCACACCGAGCAAGCTCGGCGGAGACGATCCGCAACTTCAAAGACTCCCGCCGCGGTCACGAAGCCTCGGCGGACCCGCCGCGGGCGGACGCCAGCACACAGCGGATAGCTTGCCGCATCCGCGCTGCGTCCACCTTGTGGACCTCCAGAGGCTGGCCCACCCCGCGCAGCATCGTCAGCGTCAACTGGCCGCCCAGGTGCTGCCGGAACTCCTCCAGCCCACGGAACAAGGTCTCGACGTCCTGCAGGCTGGAACAGTACAGCGACAGGCCCAGCCGCTGCAGGCAATCCAGCACGCGATCGGCGTCGTGGTTGGGCAGTCCGTGGACCAGCGACGAATACACCGTGTCGACCGCCACGCCGACGGCCACCGCCTCGCCGTGCCGCAGGCGAAAACCACTCATGCTCTCCAACTTGTGGGCCGACCAGTGCCCGAAGTCCAGCGGCCGGGCTTCCAGCATCTCGAACGGATCGCCGCCCTCGGTGATGTGCGCCAAGTGCAGCAGCGCCGCGCGGCGGATGACGGGCAACGCGGCCGACATGTCCCGCTGGCGGATCCGGTCGGCCAGCGCGCAGACATCGTCGAACAACTGCGGGTCCTTGAGCAAGGCCACCTTGACGGCTTCCGAAAAGCCGCAGGCAAAGTCGCGGCCGCTGAGCGTCCGCAACAGGCGGGCGTCGTTGATGACCGCCCAGGGTGCGGCGAAGCAGCCCAGCCAGTTCTTCTGCTGAAACAGATTTACGCCGTTCTTGACGCCCATGCCGGAGTCGGCCTGGCCCAGGGTCGAAGTCGGCAGCCGCACGAGCCGCAGGCCGCGATGGGCGATCGCCGCCGCGAAACCGACGGCGTCCAGCACGGCCCCGCCGCCGACGACCACGACATAGCTGCGGCGATCCAGATCGGCGGCGTGAAAGACTTTCAGCATCCGCTCCAGCCCCTGCACGTCGTTCTTGATTTCCTCGCCGCCGGGAACGATCTGCGGGTCGCCTGCCTGCTGGATTCGCCCATCGTACGCGGCGCAGAAATCGTCGAGTTTGGCCCGCCAATCCGCTTGGGCGGCCGCGACGTTCGCGTCGATCCAGAACTGGACGCGCGCCGGACCGGCGCCCGAAGGCTCCAGTACGTCCGCCAGCACCGGACGGTCCGCCCCAAACACATCGTGGGTAAAACGCAGGCGGTGGACCAGCGGCACTTGAAAGGGGCGGTCCAGGACTTCAAAACTTGGTTGGGTGGTCACAGCGTGTACAATCTGTTGGCGCGGAATTCTCACAAACACTCGGCAACCAGCCCGAATTCCGTGAACCGGCCGGGTTGCTCGGACTCTGGCCGCGGGCAGGGTGCCCCGCGCAACGGAAGAAATTCGCTCGTCCTTAATTACTCTACCCACCCGGTTCGGCTTCTTGCAACCGCCCGGCGAGTTGCCACAATAGTAGGCCAGTCGCAGCGTGTCGAGACAGCCTGTTTTTTTCCAACCTGGGTTTCCAAATGCGAAGAGGAGAAGACGCGATGTTCCGTTTCCAGCATGTAATCCGCCCGGTCTTGGCCTGTTGCTTGTTTGCCGCGGCCCTGTCCGTGACAGTCGCGGACGGTCCGGGCGAGGGGTTTGTCAGCCTGTTCGACGGCAAGACGCTCGACGGCTGGGTGCAACGCAACGGGACGGCCACCTATCGCGTCGAGGATGGCTGCATCGTCGGCAAGACCAACGAGGGCAGTCCGAACTCGTTCCTTTGTACCGAGAAAAACTACTGCGATTTTGAATTGTGGTTCGAGGTCAAGGTGGATGACCAACTCAATTCCGGGGTCCAAATCCGCTCGGAGAGCAAGGAGGAGTTCAACAAGGGCCGCGTCCACGGCCCGCAGGTCGAAATCGCCGTCAACGGCACCGCCGGCTTCGTCTACGGCGAAGCGCTGAAGATGGGTTGGATGAGCAAGGATATGAACAACCCGGCGGCCAAGAAGGCGTTTCAAAGAGGTGTGTGGAACAAGTACCGCGTGCTATGCGTCGGCCAGTCCATCAAGACGTGGGTCAACGGCGTCCCCGCCACCGACCTGGTGGACGACCAATCGGGCAAATCCTGCGGCTTCATCGGCCTGCAGGTCCACGGCATCCGCAAAGGCACGGGCCCGTATGAAGTGCGTTGGCGGAACCTGTACCTCAAGGATCTGACCAAGAAGTAGGATCGGGAAGTAAGACCGGCGAAGAACCGGAACGTGATCGAACCGAAACGTTGAAGGCGCTCCTGCATGCACTATCCGGACTGGACCACCTTTCGCAGCTTGGCGGAAGACTATCAACTGATCCCCGTCTACCGCCGACTGGTGAGCGATACGCTGACGCCCGTCACGGCCTTTCACAAGCTGGACCACGGCGGCAGCGCTTACTTGTTCGAGAGCGTCATCGGCGGCGAGAAGGTCGGACGTTACAGTTTCTTGGGCGTCGAGCCGGTTCTGGAACTGGCCGCTCGCGGAACCGACGTGACGGTTTCTGAGGCCGGACGCACGCAGTCATTCACGGCGGACGATCCGTTGCAGGTGCTGCGGCAACGATTGAGCGAGCCCCGCGCGGCGGTCCTGCCCGGCATGCCGCCGTTCGGCGGCGGCGCCGTCGGCTATGCCGGTTACGACGTGGTGCGGTACAGCGAACATCTGCCCCACGCGCCGCACGACGACCGCGGTTTGCCCGATCTGGCGTTCGGGTTCTACGACCGCATGGTTGTGTTTGACAACATCGACAAGACCATGTACGTCGTCGTCACGGCGCGCGTGGACGGCCCGGCGGACGCGGAGCGCGCGTATCGCGAGGCCCGGCAACGGGTGGACGAAACCGTTACGCAACTGATGTCCGCGCCCGTGACGCTGCAGGGCACGGACATCCATTCCGGCGGCGAGCCGACGATCGCGTTTCGCTCGAACTTCCGCCGTGAGGATTTTGAAGAAGCGGTCCGCAAGTGCGTGCGTTACATCCAGGCAGGCGACATCTTTCAAGTGGTGCTCAGCCAGCGGCTGGAACTGGAACTGCGCGTCGAACCCTTCGAAATCTACCGCACGCTGCGGGTCGTGAATCCCAGCCCGTTCATGTTCTTCATCCGCACGCCGGAGTTGACCCTGGTCGGCAGTTCGCCGGAGATCATGTGCCGCGTGTCGGGCGGCAAGGTGACCGTGCGGCCGCTGGCCGGCACGCGCCGGCGGGGCAAAACCGAGGAGGAGGACCGGCGGTTGGCCGAGGAGTTGCTGGCCGATCCCAAGGAGCGGGCCGAACATGTGATGCTGGTCGATTTGGGCCGCAACGACGTCGGCCGGGTAGCGCAATTCGGCACCGTCGAACTGTCCGACGAGATGGTCATCGAGCGCTACAGCCACGTGATGCATATCACCTCGAACGTGACGGGACAGCTGTCGCCGGGCCAGGACGCCTTCGACGCCCTGCAAGCCTGCCTGCCCGCGGGCACCGTCTCCGGCGCGCCCAAGGTCCGGGCGATGGAGATCATCGACGAACTGGAGCCGCACCGCCGCGGTCCCTACGCCGGCGCCGTGGGCCACTTCGATTATCGCGGCAACATGGACACCTGTATCGCCCTGCGGACGATCGTCGTGCAGGGCGACAAGGCCTACATCCAGGCCGGCGCGGGAATCGTGGCCGACAGCCAGCCGGAACTCGAGTACCAAGAGACGCTGAGCAAAGCTCGCGGCCTGCTGCGCTCGATCGAAATCACCGAACAGCGGCTGGGGCGGTGAGCGAGGCGCTCTGTTTGAACCGCCGATCTCCTGGCCGCGCCCCGGCCGCTGATCGGTCACCGGCCTGCAGCACGCTCCCGGCGGTCGCTCACCCGGTCGCAGCCTGGCAAGCCTGCAGAATCTCACGGAGGGCCGTTTGGGCTTGCGCCAACCGCCCCTGTGAGTCCGGCACGTTTTCGCGGACGTCCAGTTCCGCTTGGGCCAGCGCCGTTTGGGCGCGTTCGTAGCGGGCGCCCTGGGCCGCGGCCACGGCGAGGCTTTCGTCCAGGAACCGCCGCGCGCGGCGTAGCCGGCGAGCGGTCGCGGAGAGCAGGCCCAATTCGCGCAGGCAGTGTGGCAGGTCGTTCTGGAACTTGCGGGCCAAACGCAGTCCGCGGCGTGCCGCACGTTGCGCCTGCCGCAGCAGCCGCCGGCTTGCCGCCGGATCGGCCTCGCCGCACCGTTCCGCCTCCCGGCGCAGCGCCGTCGCCAACCAGGGCAGGCAGGGAGCCACGTAGGTGTTCTTGATTCCGGCCCGCCGGGCCGTTTCCCAGCCTTGCTGAAAAGCGGCGGCGGCGCCTCGAAAATCGCCCTCGGCCAGCAGACGCACGCCCTCCGCCTGGAACACCTGGGACGCGGTCTGGGCGTCCGCGTCGCGAGGCCGCTCCAGTTCGGCTCGCAACACCTCCCGCGACACGCGTCCGCAGGCGGCTTTGGACAAAATATCGACGGCCAGCCCGGAAGCTTGCGAGTCGCCCAAGTCCAAGCCGGACTGGTGCATTTTGCGGGCCTCTTCGTAGGCGCCGGCCAGGTCTCCCAAGCGGTACCGGCTGGCGGCGACCTGATAGCGGGCCATGTTCAGTTCCCAGAAATCGCCGGTCCGGTCCAGCAACTCGATGGCCTGTTGACATTTCTCGATGCACAAGGGGAACCGGGAGGCCGCATACAGCACAATGCCATAGTAGTGCAGCAACGGTCCTTGGCCCCAAACGTCTCCCAGGCCGCGACGGATCTCAATCGCCTTCTCGTTGTAACGGAAAGCCCGCGCGAAAGCCGGGATGAGGCTCATGACCGGACCGTGTTCCGCATAGGCTTGCGCCAATTCGGACGTGGGCACGTACTTCTCGCTGAGATTCAAGTTGCGCAGGTGCGTCCACAGGCAGCGCGTCTTGCCGGCCACGAACCAATACACGTAGGCCAGGCGGCTGTACAAGCGAATGACGACGAATTCGTCCCCGGCCTGGTCCAGGCGGCGGCGTCCCACAAAGCGGTTGGGGAACCACGTGTGCAGCAGTTGAACCCCGATTTCCTTGAACAACTGGAGCGTGCAAACGGCCTGGGACCGCGGCACCCCTCGCCGCATGAGTCGCAGGGCGTCTTCCAGCGAGGCGCGAGCGGCCTCCAGGTCGCCGCGCTTGAACGCGAGTTCGCCGAGTTTGCCTTGGATCCGGGCGAGGACCACGGGCGGGGTCTGAGTTGCTTCGCGGCGAGCCGTTTCCAGCGCGGCCTTCGCCTCCGCGTAACGCCCCTGCAGCATGAGGACAGCGCCCAAGCCCTCCGCTACGCGGCGACGCGTCGTCGGATCGCGCCCCGCAGCGCCCCGCTCCGCGATCCGGTACTGTTGCACGGCGATTTGCAGCGAGTGCTGCCGGGTTGCCTGTTCGGCCGCGGCCAGGCTGTATCGGAGCGCCTGGTCCGGTTCCCCGGCCGCGTCGTAATGGAACGCGACTTCAAACAGCCGCTGCCAGTACGGAGAACCGACCGCCGGTTCGTTCCCGATGCGCGTCCCGCCGGACGGTGTTTCGGACGCTTCGAGGAACTTCCGTTCGTCGGTGGTGAACGAAGCTTCCATCGCCCTGGCCAGGCGGCCATGGATCTCGCGTCGCGCCGAGGGCTCCAGTTGGCGGCACGTGGCTTCGCGGATGCGGTCGTGGTAGGTCTCCAGTTGCGTCTTTTGCCCCGCCCCCGTGACGCGAATCAAATGCTCGGCCTTCAGACGATTCAGCAGCGGAGGACCTTCGGCCAGCGTTTCCGTCACCTGCAGAATCTGCTCTTGGTTCGTGGGCCGCCCGGCCACGGCCACCACTTCCAGGAGCCGCAGGGCCGGCACGGGCAGGGCGTTCAGGCGGGACCGCACGACGGCGTCCAAGTCCACGGCGTGCACCGTCTGGGCAGGCGGGGAGTCCTGGAGGTACCGCGCCAGTTCCCGCGTGAAAAACGGACTGCCGCCCGACTCGCGGGCGATCGTCGCGGCCTGCGCTTCCATGCCCTTTCGTCCCCGGAGCAGGGCCAGTGCCAGACGCTGAGCGTCCGACTTGCTGAGCGGCCCCACTTCCACCTCGCGGAGTTTCAGCCGCTGCAGGCCGCGCCGCTCGGTTTCGCGGAAGGCCCGCAAAAACGGGCTGGCCAGCGCGTCTTCGGCACGATAGGCCCCGGCCAGCATGAGCAGCGGGGCGTCGGGCGGCCTGAGCAACTCGCACAGCATCACCGCGCTGTCCTCGTCTCCCCACTGCAAATCATCGATGACCAGCACCAGGGGGTGCCGGTCGCCGAGGCGGGTCAGCAATTCGCGGAGCGAACTCACCGCACGCCGCCGCAAAGCCTGCTGATCCTGCCCCTCCACAGGCCGCCGCGGCGCCGCGCACACCGCCTCTACTCGCCCCAGGACGGGAAAGACCCGCGTGAGCGTCTGAACGTCCCGCGGCATCAGCGCGTCGGCTTCGGCTCGCGACAGCTTCCGCAAGTGGTTGCTCAGCGAATCGATCAGGCTGTCCAACGCTTTGAACGGCACCGATTCCTGTTCGTAGCAGCGTCCGGCCAGCACCACCGTCGAGTTCACGCGCCGCACGCGGTCGGTGAATTCCTGCAACAGCGCGCTTTTGCCGATCCCGGAATAACCGTGGACAAAAACGACCGTCGCCTGGCCACGCTCCAGTTCGCGATAGCAGGCTTCCAAGTGCGCCAGGTGTTGGCCGCGGCCCACAAAGGGCGGTTTTTCGGCGCCGCCGGCAGCCTCCGCCGCGTGCGGCGACGAGTCGGCCGGCAGGGCGGTCAAACGCCGCAGGATCTCTTCGGACGAGGGACGCGCGCTGGGATTCCGCTGCAGCAGATCGACGCACAGTTGGTTGAGGTCCTCCGGAAGGTCCGGCACCAGGGACGCCGGCGGCGGCGGGTCCTGCTGGCTCTTCGCCATCAGCACCTTCAACCGATGCCCGGAAAACGGCAGGCGGCCGGTGAGCGCTTCGTACAACACCGCGCCGACACAGTACCAATCGCTGGCCTGCGTGATCTCTTCGACCGAGGCCTGCTCCGGCGACATGTAAGCTACCGTGCCGACCAGATTGGCGTCGCTGCTCAGATAGCCTTCGTCGCCGCCCAGTTCGGCGGCCAGGCCCAAATCCAGCAGGACCAGGTGCTCGTCGGCAGTCACCAGGATATTCGACGGCTTGATGTCCCGGTGCAGCAACCCCGCCCGGTGCAGCGCGGCGACGGCGGCGACGAGTTGGGCCAGTCCGCGACGGAGGCGAATCAACTGCAGCGGCGTCAGCGCCGGGGCAGCGGCGGCATTCTCGGTGTCCGGCTCGGCGCCGACCGGACCCGAACGGACGTATTGCACGAAGTCCACTCCCTCGACCAACTCCATCGAAAAGAACCAGGTCTCGCCGTCCGAGATCAATTCGTACAACGTGATCAGGCCGGGATGGTCCACGTCCGCCAGGGCACGAAACTCCTGCTTGAACCGCTGCAACGGCACGGGATCGATCCGCTGCAAGGTCTTCAACGCCACGACGCGATTCAACTTCGTGGAGAACGCGCGGTAGACAACCCCCATGCCTCCCCGGCCCAGTTCGCGCTCGATCCGGTAGCCAGCCAGCGACGGCAGCCCTCCGAGCGTTGCGGGAGAAGACGAACCCGGTCCGGAGTCCTCGGTGGTCTTCAAGTTGCCGGCGTCGTCCGGAGCCGCCTGCGACGAGCCCGTGTCCAGCAGCGCCCCGCACCGCGGACAGAATACGGGCCGGGTCGCCGCCGCGCCTGACTCGGCGCCGGTTGGCTGCCAGCTGTGCCCACAAACGCAGCGGAAGAGTTCTGACATAAGGAACACTCAACAGCGAAAACCCGACACCACCCAGCCAACCGGGATGCACCCGCCCAGCGTTCGATACTGCCGCCGCCTTCATCGAACCCTCGGTTCCCGACGGAACACCATGACTATACCACGGATGGAGGAAGGCAGCTACAGTTGGTTGTGGGAGGATCGGGGCCCGCTCGGCGAGTTGGCACGTTGTGCCGGCCGCCAGGCGTTCAACTTTGCCATGCCTGGATTTGGGGTCGCCGTGGTCCGCCGCGGCGCGTAGCGCATCTTAGGCAGCCGTCAGAAGCCGTCTCCTTGCCACCGATCCAGGCCGCACGATTGGCGGAAAGAGCGCGGCCCCGTCAAGTAATGCAAGCAGGCAAGCCGATAACAACGGCTGATCCGTCACCGGACAACCGGCCCCATTCCCGGTACCGGCGGGCATCGCCCGCGGTGGTCCGAGATGGCCCACAGCCAAACCCGCCGTCAATCATCCCACCTAGAGTCGCGGAGAAGTCAGGGACCCGAGCGGAACCGCTGGCACCTGCGATTCGCCAGTTTTGCGAGGGGAAAGATGTATCGCCAAGCTATCTTCGCCGGATTCGCAGCCCTGCTGCTGACATCGCTGTCTCCCGCCGTGCAGGCCCAGAGCCGGTTCTCGGAACTGAACACGTCCTCGACGGTTCCCGTGATCTCCGTCGAAACCTCGGTCCCCGGCGAGATCAACATCGGCGCGTCCGCCCAGTTTATCATCTCCGTCAAAAACGCCGGCAAATCGCTCGCGGAAGGGGTCTCGATCCAGACCACGCTGCCGCCGACCGTCAACTTTGTTCAGGCCGATCCGAATCCGAGCATGGCCAGCGATCGGCTGATTCAGTTCGAGATCGGCGATCTGCCTCCCGGCACCGTCCGCCGCATCACCATGGAACTGATTCCGCAGAAGACGGGGCCGGTCGATCTGCAGACCAAGGCGTTCTTCTCCGCTTCGACCCAGTCGGCGTTGCAAGTGCGGCAACCGGAAGTCACGCTGCACTGCAGCGGTCCCGAAACGGCGCAGATCGGGGAAACCGTCACGTTCCGCGTGGTGGTCGAGAACATCGGCGACGGGACGGCGCAAAACGTCCTGCTGACGCCGCAACTGCCGGAAAGCAGCTACATCGAGTCGCAAACGCCGCGTGCGGCCAAGATCGCCACGCTGGGGGCAGGGCAGACGCAGGAGTACAAGTTCACGGTGCGAGCCAGCCAGCCGGAATGGCTGGAAGGCAACTTCGTCGTCCAGGCCCAGGATAATCGGGAAGTGCAGTGCAGCCACCGCGTGAAGATCCTCCGCCCCGACCTGAAGGTCGACGTGGACGGCACGAAGGTCAGTTTCCTGCAGGCCGAGGGCGAATACGAAGTCCGCGTTTGGAATCCGGGCGACACGGTCCTCCGCAGCGTCAGCGTGGCTCTGCAAGTGCCGGAAGGACTGCAGGTCACGACACTGTCGGAAGAGGCCAAGATCGACCGCAGCAACCGCATCTACAGCTGGTGCCTGGACGCCATGAACCCCGGCGACTCGCACTCGATCCACCTCAAGACCAAGGCGGCCAAGGTCGGCCGACAACTCCAAACCGCGGTCGCCATGGCCAACGCCCAACTGCGGGCCCAAGATGACCACCTGAGCCACGTGATCTCCCGCGCGGACGTCGACGCCGCGGTCAACAACACCAACGAAGCGATTGCCGTCGGCGAACCGGAACAATTCACCGTCTCGGTCGTGAACCGCGGATCGCGAACTGCAGAAGCCGTCGCCGTGACCGTCGAACTGCCGGAAGCCATCCAACCAGTGGCCTTCGATGGCTCGACCACGGCCGGCCAGAAAGTCAATTTCCCCGGTTTCCGCCTGAATCCCGGCGAATCCAAAGTCCTGACGTTCCGCGCCGTCGGACTCAGCGCCGGCGATCACGCCGTCCGTGCGTCCGTCGAAACGGACTTCGCCTCGGTGCCCACGATCGCCGAGACCGTTGTCTACTTCTACGATGACGACGAACTGCAACGGATCGCCCGCGAATTGGACTCCACACTCCAAATCCGCTAACAGCAACCCGCGACATCGCCCCCGTCGCCTTCTTCCTGTCCCATCCTCCAAACTCGCCGGAGCCAGTCGCTCCGGCGAGTTTTTTTGGTTTCTGGGAAATCGGGTGGCCGATCCCGCGCGATCGTGTCCGGGCTCAGAAGTCAAGCGGAAACCGACCGCCGCGACAGGCGTTCACCCAGGCTAGAACTCGGTGCCAGGGTACGGCTCTGTGGTCGTGGCGGTCTTGGGGGACTGCCACACCGGGTTCGTCGCTACGAACGAGGTGTTGGCCGGATCATTCGCACGTTCTCCGCGCGAGGTCATCAGCACCGCATAGATCCGGTACGGGGTGGTGTCGCTCATGAACCGCACGCTGCCGTCGCACATGGTCACGAGAAAACCGCCGGGGTGGCTGCTAGAGGGACGTGCGAAACGCTGGGTCATGGTCGCGTTCGCGTTTGAGGTGTCCAGTTGGGCGGAAGCCATTTTCTGCTGGGACGCTCGGTACGTGAAAACATGGTTGGCGCTGTCGGCCAGGTACTGTTGCCAGTCGTCGAAATTGCCAACGTTCAAGCCGACGAATTGGGGACCATCCGGATTTTCGGGGAACCACAACAGCTGCGAGTGATACTCCTGGGGTGCCTCAAGCCAACTCCGGGCATTGACATTCTCGGACATCATGAGCGTGTTTGAGGTGCCGTCGTACTTCGCGATTTCGTCGATTCGCCGCTTCTGGTTGGTATTGTCGAAGCCGTTGTCCACGAAAACGCCGTTTTCGATCCAGTCGAAGTTGTTTGGGGGGGGGGAATTGCGCCGCCCGCCATTCACCACGTAGCTGAGCGGAAACTGTCTGGAATCAAACAGGTCGTCAGCCTGGCTGGGGCACTTCAGGATTGGCAGGGTCGTGGGGGTCATCGACTGAAGATCTCTAGTCCGCATGATCTGTGCGTGCAGCCCCGTCTGTTCCAACTCGGCCAGAACCGGGCATACCCAATTCGCGTGAATAAAGACGGTCGAGTCGGCGGCGTCCCGAATCAAGGTTCGCGACGTCGGCAGGAAGCCTTTCGAGGCGGCGTAGTTGGTGATCGCCTGGCCGCACTGTTTCAGGTTGTTCTGGCATTGCGCGCGGCGGGCCGCTTCGCGAGCCATTTGGACGGCAGGCAAAAGCAAGGCTGCTAGCACGCCGATGATGGCGATGACGACCAACAACTCCGTGAGGGTAAAACCCTGTTTGGGACGGACGCACATATCCAGCCTCCTGTACGCTGCACGATAAGAAAAAGTCCGGGCGACAAAGAACATAAGTCCCGTTGTTTATTCTCGCAAGTCCCGCGGAGATTGTCGAGGGTAAGTTAGGCAAGCCGTTGATTTTTTGCGGTCAAGGTGTCAGGCACCCTGGGCAAAACGAAAGGCCCCCCGCCACTTTCACACACACGGATTCCCTGCTAAAGTCTTAGGATGCGAATCATCTATCTGGACTACAACGCGACCACGCCCGTCGCCCCCAGCGTATTCGAGGCGATGACCCCGTTCCTGACAAAGCACTACGGGAACCCGTCCAGCAGCTACAGTCTGGGGCACGCTTGCCGCGAAGCGATCGAAGACGCGCGGGGGAAAGTGGCCGTTTTGCTGGGCGCCGACCGGGACGAGATTGTGTTCACCTCGGGGGGCACGGAGAGCAACAATCTGGCCATCTGTGGGACGATGCGGCAGGGCACGCCGGGCTTGGACGGGCACCTGATCATCTCGGCCATCGAACACCCGGCGGTCATGGAACCGGCAAAGTACCTGGAGCGGCTGGGATTTGATCTGACCGTCGTGCCGTGCGACTCGCGAGGCGTCGTCAGCCCGGCCAAAGTCGCCGCGGCCATGCGTCCGGACACGCGTCTGGTGAGCGTCATGCACGCCAACAACGAGACCGGCGTGATTCAGCCGCTGAGCGAGATTTCCAAGCTCTGCCGGGACCGCCGCGTGCTGCTGCACACCGACGCCGCGCAGACCGTGGGCAAGATCCCGGCCTTTGTGGACGATTTGGGCGTGGACCTGTTGAGCGTGGCCGGGCACAAGCTGTATGCCCCCAAAGGCGTCGGCGCGCTGTACGTGCGCCGCGGCGTGCGGTTGGAGCCGGTGCTGCACGGCGCGGGGCACGAAGCGGGTTTGCGTCCGGGCACCGAAAACGTGGCTTCGATCGTGGGCTTGGGCCAGGCCAGTACGCTGGCTTTTCGCAGTCTGGAGGAATCCGCCCGCCGACTGGAAATGTTGCGGGAGCGTTTGCTGGCCCAGTTGCAGGAGGCGATCGGCGAGCGTCTGAGCGTCAACGGCGGCCAGGCCGCGCGGCTGCCCAACACGCTGAGCCTCAATTTCCCGGAGGTGGCGGCCGGCGACCTGATCGCGCGACTGCCCGAACTGTGCCTCTCCACGGGCTCGGCCTGCCACAGCGGCACGACGGGCATGTCGCCAACCCTGGCCGCCATGGGGCTGGATCCCGACGTAGCGCGGGGCACGGTCCGGATCAGCGTGGGCTGGTTCACCTCCGAAGAAGAGATCGACCGCGCTGCGAATCTGCTGATCGGGGCTTGGGAAAGCTTGACGCGGTGAGGATCGCACCGTCCTTTCACCTTGTCCCACCGAGGAGCGTCCGGCAGACCGCCGGTCCGCGATCCCTTTTGGGGCGTGGCAAAACGAACCGGTGTCAACCGTGAGCGAGATCAACGCTGTTTGATGGAGGGACGTCCGACATGTTTCTCAAGCGTCGCATCCTGTCCTGGCGTTGCTGGACGCCGGCTCTCTTGACGCTGCTCGTCCCGGTCACCGCGTGGGCGGCCGACGAGCCGTTCGACTACTTCCGCAATTCCTGGAACGTGATCGGACTGAAAGACTACGCCCAGGGGACCCGCGTGACGCCCGACAACCGGTTGCTGCTGGCCGGCGGCCGCGAGGCGCAGATCCGCGTAGGTTCCAAGTCGAGTCCTCTCGGCCGCCAGCAGGTCAAAACGCTTCTGGATGGCTGGTTGCCCGTCGTCCTGTTGAGCGTCCGAGAGGGGAACATCCGTTACGATTTTCGCCTTTGGGCAACGCCCCTGCCGAGTGTGTCGGACTGGCGAAAATCCTACGACTGGCCGGTGGAAACCGAAAACTACCTGAACTGGATCGCCGGCCGGGCGACCAACACGGGACCGGAAGCGGCGGAGGCGAACTGGGACGTGCTGGTGCGGGGCGGAGGCGCTGAAGCGACGGCCGGGGCGTTCCGTTTTCCGCTGCAGCCCGGCCAGACGCAGGAGCGCGCCGTGCGTCTGACCTTTGAGGCGGCGGATGCCGGGCCCCTGGCCGACGAGAGCGCCGAAGTGTGGCTGGAACGTACGGTCCAGTACTGGCGCGGGTTGTTGGACGCAGCCGCTCGGATCGAGGTGCCCTGTCGCAAGGCGACGGAAGCCCTGCGGGCCGCCCACGTCTGTCAGTTGATCGCCAACGATCACGGCGAGTTGCACGGCGGGGAAGGCTTCTACGATCATTTCTACATCCGCGACGGCGGCTACCAGATCATGGAACTGGAGGAAGCCGGCCTCGATGACGCGGCCGCCAAGGCGGTCGAACCTTACCTTCGCCATCAACGGCCGGACGGTCGCTTCGAGACGCAAACGAAGCAATTCGACGCCAACGGACAGGCGTTGTGGGTGCTCTGGCAGTATGCCCGGATCACGGGCGACCAGGCCTGGCTCCAACGGGCCTATCCGCACCTGCGCCGCGCGGCCGATTGGATCGCGCAAGCTCGCCGCGAAGCGCCGGCGGATTCGCCCCTGGCGGGTCTGCTGCCGGCGGCGCCCGCGGACGGCGAGTATCTGTGGGACGGCAAGCACCATATTCTGGGTTACGATTTCTGGAACCTCCGCGGCCTCTTGTGTGTGGCGGACGCCGCCGAGCAACTGGGCCGCGGCGACGAGGCGCGCCAGTTGCGCGACGAAGCAGACCGGTATCGGACCGCCATCGACGCCGCCTGGCGGCGGAGCGGACTGGCCCACTTCCCGCCCAGTTGGGAGCAGGCCGGCACGCACTGGGGCAACACGGAAACCGTTTGGCCCACGCCCGTCTTTGAGGCCGACGATCCGCGGGTCGCCGCCACCATCGACCATGCGCGGCGCGTCCACGGCGGCGGCTTTGTCGAAGGCACGATCCAATGGCTGGGCGGCAGCCCTGCGATTCATCCCTACATGTCGGCGTACACCAGCATGGCTTCGCTTCGCCGCGGCGAGCACGAGCAAGTGGTCGAGGATTTCTTCTGGTATCTGCTGCATTCCACCGCCGCCCACGCCTTTCCCGAAGGGATCTTTCCTGACCGCCGCTTCGCCTGGAGCAACACGATCCCGCACGTGACCGGCGCGTCGAATTACGCCTTGCTGCTGCGGCACATGCTGGTCGACGAGCGGGGCGACGAATTGCACTTGCTGGCCGCCGTCCCCGACGGGTGGCTGGCCGAGGGCCAGACGATCCAGGTCCAGCGTGCGCCGACTCACTTCGGCCCGCTCGACCTGACCGTCTCCGGAACCGCGGCCGGCGTGACGGTGCAACTGAAGCCGCCGGCGCGGCAGAAGCCCCAGCGGATCGCGCTCTACCTTCCCGCCTCGCGGCCCCTGGTCGCAACGCTTCCCGGCGTGGACGTCGTGGTTCGCGGCGACCAGAAGAAGCACTGGGATTTCCCGGCGGTGATCGACTTGTATCGGCAGACCGCCGGCGTGGCAGTCAAACCGATTCCGGGCCTGGTCGCCTGGCCGCTGGCCGAACCGCCCGCTCCGGGTCGCTGTACGTTCCTCACGCTGGACGCGATGGCCAACACCGATCCGTCCACCGCGCCGTTTGGCGTGCCGAAACCGGGCAAACTGCTGTTCACCGGCCTGGGCGTCGGGAGGCAGACCGCGGCGGGCGTGCCGTTTCAGATCGTCGATCCGGCCCGCAACCAAGGGCGCGGCCTGGTCGTCTTGCACTCCCCCCGCGCTCCCCGCCACATCGCCTGGCCCACGGAAGTCCGAATCCCAGTCGGGGCGGCCGGCAAGCGGTTGTTTTTCCTGGGCAACGTCCACGGCTGGTCTTCGCAAGATCGCGGCACGGGGCCCTGGGACGCGGTGGCGGAGTACGAGGTGGTCTACGCCGACGGTCAACGGCAGACGGTTCCGTTGATCACGGGGCGAACGATCGACGAGTGGACGGCCGAGCCCGAAGCCGACGACGTCCAAGTCGGACTGCGCGGCTCCCCGTGGCATTTGAACGTGCTGGGCGTCGAGTTGCGCGACGTCCCGGTTGCGGAAGTCGTCTTTCGGGATTTGGGGACGCCCGCCGCCCCCGTGCTGGCCGCAGTGACCTTGGAAAGGGAATGACGGACATGGCGTTGCGGATTCTCGCTTTGGAGACTTCCACGCTGGACGCATCGGTCGCGGCCCTGGACGGCGATCGCCTGCTGGGACAAACGCATTTGGACCGCCAACGCAGGACGGCACAGGTATTCGCGCCGGCCATCGAGCGGCAATTGCGCAGCGTCGGCTGGCGGCCGCAAGACGTGCAACTGGTGGCCGTCACGCAGGGGCCGGGCTCCTTTACCGGCCTGCGGGTGGGCATCACGGCCGCGAAGACTTTGGCCTATGCCGTGGGCGCCGAGGTGTTTGCCGTCAATACCTTGAAAGTCATCGCCTGGCAGGCGCCGTCCGCTCGGCAACGTGTGTGCGCCGTGCTGGACGCCCAGCGTCAGCAGTTGTTCGTCGCGGACTTCCGGCGCACCGGCGAGCACTTGGCGGAGGTCTCGGAAACACGGATTCTGGACCATGCCGATTGGCTGGCGGGCCTGACGCCGGAAGTCGCGGTCACCGGACCGGGATTGAGCGGGCTTGAGGACCGGCTGCCTGCCGGGATTGCCGTTGTCGCCCCCGCATGCTGGACGCCTCAAGCGGCGACGGTGGGGCGGGTGGCCTGTCTGGAGTATCTGGGCGGCGCACGTCACGATTTGTGGACCCTGAATCCGCGATACTACCGGAGCAGTGCGGCCGAGGAGAAACTTGGCGGCAAGAGCGTCCCGGATGCCGCCGGAGCCGCGCGGAAAGTCACGGGCTGAACACGCACACAACTTGAAAGGAGAGTCTGCATGACCGAGCAGCGCAAGCCTGCCGTGGGGATCTTGATGGGCAGCGACAGCGATTGGCCAAAGATCCAGAAAGCGGCCGAAGCGTTGACGGAATTCGGGGTCGGCTATGAAGTCCGCGTGATGAGCGCCCACCGGACGCCGCACGTGGTGGCGGAGTATGCTTCCAGCGCCGCTGCGCGGGGACTGAAAGTGATCATCGCGGCCGCGGGCGGGGCGGCGCATCTGGCGGGCGTCGTCGCCGCGCACACGGCGCTGCCGGTGATCGGCCTGCCCGTGCCGACGGCGGAACTGGGCGGGCTGGATTCCTTGCTGTCGACCGTGCAGATGCCCGGCGACGTGCCCGTCGCGTGCATGGCGGTCGGCATGGGCGGACCCCGTAATGCAGGTCTCTTCGCGGTCCAGATCCTGGCCACCGGAGACGAGCCTCTACGGGCGCGACTGGCGGAATTCAAACAGGGACTGGCAGCCAAGATCGCGGCCAAGGACGCCGAGTTGCAGCAGAAGCTGGCGTGTTCCTGACGCCGACCCTGCGTCCTTTTCGCAAGCATGCCTCTGACCCAGGGAGCGTACTGATGTCCCCGCCGAACACATCCGAGACTCTGCGTTGGGTTGGCGATGCGGAAGGCTATCTGGTCCTCATCGACCAGGCCAGACTGCCAATGGAACTGGTCGAGTTGGAATGCCGCGACGCCCAGACGGTTTGGGAGGCGATTCGCGAGTTGAAAGTCCGCGGTGCGCCGGCCATCGGATTGGCGGCGGCGTACGGCGTGTGCCTGGGACTGCAATCGATGCGCGACCGGGATGCGGCAGCCTTTCACGCACGCTTGCAGGATGTGACCGATTTCCTCGCCAGCAGCCGGCCGACGGCCGTCAACCTGTTCTGGGCGTTGGAGCGGATGAAGACGGTTGTGGACCGGCACCGGCACGAGCGTTCCGCCGCCCGATTGCATGACGCCTTGTTCACGGAAGCCCGCTTTCTCCATGACGAAGACCGGGCGACATGCCATGCCATTGGGCGGCACGGCGCCGATCGGCTGCCGGACGGCGCCGGGGTCTTGACGCACTGCAATGCCGGCGGCTTGGCCGCCTCCGAATACGGCACGGCGCTGTCGGTCCTGTTCACGGCCCAGGATCAAGGCAAACGTTTGCACGTGTTCGTGGACGAAACGCGGCCCTTGCTGCAGGGGGCACGGCTGACGGCTTGGGAGTTGGTCCGGCGCCGCCTGCCGGCCACGCTGATCTGCGACTCGATGGCCGCCCAGGTCATGCGGGAGGGCCGAGTCCAAGTCGTCATCACGGGCGCCGACCGCATCGCGGCCAACGGGGACACGGCCAACAAGATCGGCACCTACTCGGTAGCCGTGCTGGCCCACGCTCATCAGATCCCGTTCTACGTGGCCGCTCCGTGCAGCACGTTTGACTTGAGCCTGGCGGGCGGCGACGGCATCCCCATCGAACAACGCGCGCCCGAAGAGATCACGCACGGTTTTGGCAGACAAACCGCGCCGGACGGAATCCAGGTGTACAACCCCGCCTTTGACGTCACGCCGGCGCGATACATCACCGGCATCATCACGGAGCGCGGCGTGATCGCGCCGGTCACTGCGGACAACGTCGCCCGGCTGGTGGCGGATCGACAAGCGCCGTGAAGGGCAAGCGGATCAGCGGCAAAGTGAGCACGACAGGCGATCCGCTTTCCAACGGGCTGCCGGGGACTGTGGCGACCTTCCCCTTTGTTACAGCCGCATGTCTCCGGTCAACTTCTGCTGGAGCGTCAGCAACTGGGCCATAAGCGGTTCCGCGGCCTGTTCCTGCGACGACTGGCTGAGTGCGGTCTGCAGCGTCAGGCGAGCATTGGCGGCGTCGCCTGCCAACCACTGGGTCTCGGCCAAATAGGCCAACACTTCGGTGCTCGGCGGCTTCTGCTGTTTGGCGGCGGAGGCCAGCGTTTCGGCGGCAGCTTCGTAACGTCCCAGTTCCTTCAGCGCCAATCCCTGCAAAACAAGGACTTGGGTCGGCGTCTCGCCGCTGGGGTAGCCGTCGGCCAAGGTCCGCAGTGTCGCCAAGGCCCGAGCGTGCCGCCTCTGCCGCCCGTAGATGTCGGCGACGGCCAGTTGGACGTGCGGATAGTGCGATTGATTGCTCAAGGCCCGATGGTAACTGGCCAACGCTTCCTCGTCTTGCCCCATGCTCCGCAGCACGTCGCCTCGCAGCGCCCAAGCCGAGGCCAATTGCCGATTGGCCTGAATCGCCGCATCTGCCTGGACGGCGGCACGCTGCAGGTCGCCGCCAGCCAAGTACATATCTCCCAGCCGAACGACCAGATCGGCGTTTCCGCCCGACAGTCGGACTGCTTCTTCCATGTGGGCCACGGCTTGCGTCCGGGACCCCAGTTGCCACAGCGTCTCGGCATAGTGGTAACGGATCTTTTCATCCAGTGGACACATCTCGCTGGCGCGATTGAAGAAGACCTGTGCCTCCTGAAACTGGCCCTGCTGAGCCGCGTTGATGCCTCGCAACGACAACTGCCGGGCGGAAACCACGCTTTCGTCTGTCTTGCTGCGGGCCAGCGTGGTGCAACCGTTGAACGCCACCGCGAGCAGCAACAAGCACGCGGCCCAATCGCACCGGCCCACGGGGCGGCGACGCGGGGTCTTTCCCGAACGATGGTCCCGATGGCACGGGGTGTGGGGAGCGTAGAACATCAATCCATTCATCGGCTTTTGCCAGGACGATTGGACAAAATCAGACGGCAAATCACGGCCGACAAGCTGCGAAAGGCTACCAGAAGGGGAAAAACTCGGCAAGAACGGATTGTCGAGCGGATTCTTGTCGAGCGGCAACAAGACGACAAAGCCCGCTAGCCTCGTGCCCACCAACCTGCTAGCACCAAGTGGAAAACTGACACGGAAGACGCCCCGTTCAGGATGGAGCGAAATGGGGTCACGCTTACAGAATTCCGTTTTGGTCGATGGTAACGCCAGCCAGATGGTACGACCCTGCTCGACCAAAACGGAATTCTGTAAGCCTGACCCCTGGCACCGAAACCGCGACTTCATCAACGACGGGGAAGAACTGGCAGAATCCCGTTTGGTGCTAGGAACTAGAGGAATTCAGAACGTCCGTGGGGATGCGCCGAGCGTCCGTTCTTCGGAAGCCTTCGGTCAGGCGTCCCACGCAGCCAAGGAAGAAGCGATGTCTGCGAGCTACGAGAAGTTTGGTGTGCGTTTTCTGTACCCTGAGAACTGGGCTGTCGCCGAGGAGCAGTTGAATGAGTGGCCACGGAGCGTCTCCGTCCAGAGCCCCACTGGAGCGTACTGGGAGTTGCAGGTCTACCCGTCGCGGATGAGTCCCGTGCGCCTGACGAACGAAGTTCTGGAGGCAATGAGACAGATCTACACGGACATCGAGTCCAAAGCCGTAACCGAGGACCTGTGGTCTGTCACGGCGAAGGGCTACGATTTGGATTTCTTCTGTCTGGACTTTCTGATCACGTGCAGCGTCCGTTGCTTCCGCGTCGGGTCGCGCACCTGTCTTTTGACTTGCCAGGCAGAAAGCCGCGAATTCGAAAGTCAGCAGGCGGTCTTTGCCGCCATTACCAAGAGCCTGCTGGATAACGCGTGAGCGACCCGCTCCGACGGCTGAAGGCACGGGAAGCGGCGATCGTGCAGCGCGTGGTTTTTCTTTACCCGAGGATTATCTGGTACGCTTGGGTTGGCGGCCTGTTGAAAGAAGGGGATAGGAAGAGTACTGGGACGGGAACCTCGCCGTGGTTTTTCTCCCTTGGGTTTCTTCTGCGCAGCTCGGAACTGGTCCGCTTCTGCAACAGGCTGCCAGACGGGCACTTTGCCACGCAACCACGGTTGGCAAGTTGGCCGTGCGGCACGAGTTGGCCAGGTCGCACCGTTTAGCAGTGCTGCGCCGCAGTCGAAATCGGCGGTGCCCCCACCAATTCGTCCACGCGTCGTCCCGGTCTGGACGACGAGTCCTCCCAGGAAGAACCCTCTTCTGGATCACGAGCAATGAGCGTCCCTCGACAATGACGACACTGGATTCTCTTTCCCAGATACTCCACACACACGCGAAGTCGCCGACCGCACGAGGGACATTGCTGCACGAAAAACATCGCGGTAGACGTAGACATGGGGCTACCTCCTGCTGCCATCCGAACGAATCGCCTTTGGCTTCCTGATGTTGACAAGTATTTGTAGTCTAACGCGGTTCGGAGGGTTTGCAAGGGCCGCTAGCACGCAAAATTCCGCATGGACTTCGGTCACGGCCCAGACCGCAAGACAGCCGCTAGAGATAGGTGACTGACGCCTGCTACTGACTGACTCGCACGGTGGAGTCCGCAGCGACATTGCGTGGGGAGCCTCCTCTGTGCCACCACGCTGCTCGCCAGCGTGGAGCGGTATTTACGACCAGAGATATTGGCGAAGAAATCGATTGCCTCGCCACCACGCTGCTTGTCAGCGGGGAGCGGTGTTCAAGATGCTGGACGCAGTGGGGCTGACAGGCTGGTTCTGAACACGGCTCCACGCTGGCCAACAGCGTGGTGGCGGAAATTTGGCAAGTTATTTCGGCCGCCATGGCTACCCATCAAGCGATGCCTGACAAGGCGCTAGCGGAGCCACTCTGCGGAGCGGATGACGACGGGATTCACCGGGGTCTTGGGAAAGGAACCACGGTCGCCCACCGGGACTTCGGCGATTTGATCAACCACTTCCATGCCCTCGACGACCTCGCCAAAGACACAGTATCCCGCCGTGTCCGTTCCTTCTGCCTCCCCGTGATTCAAACCTGGGTTGTCAGCCAGATTGATGAAGAACTGCGATGTGGCGCTGTCGGCGTGCTCAGGCTGCCGTACCATCGCGATCGTGCCGCGTTTGTTCTGCAAGCCGTTGTCCGCCTCGCTTTTGATGAAGGCGCGAGTCGCTTTGGGCTGGAGTTCCGCCGTGTAGCCGCCACCTGCCAGCATAAAGCCTTTTTCCACGTAGTGAATCACGGTGCCTTCGTAGAACCCTCGGACGACATAATTCGAGAGAAAATTGTCGACGGTCAACGGCGCCTTTTCAGCATTCAGACGGAGGCGAATATCGCCTGCTGAAGTCTTCAAGAGGACTTCGGGAGCGTGCGCCCGCTGTGGCGATTGAGCCGGAGTGTGATTGGATGCCTGTCCGGCTCGCACTTGAACCGGTTCCGTGACGATCCGTTTCGAGTCCGGCCCGGCATCGGACCCGGCGGACGCTGACGAGGATCCGATGCTGGCTGCGGATGGCTCGCCTTCCCCGGAGCTGCAGCCCAGCGACAACGGCAGAATCGCGCTTAGTACCAGAGCGAAACCGACCGGTGATCGAAGAACCGCCATAGACGACCTCCTTGATGTTATCTTGCAGAGACGAAGTCGGGATTCATCCTGTCGATCGCCACCGAGACGCACGGGACGCACGGGACGCACGGGCGGCTATGATCTTCGCCCGCCCGATTTCATGCAACATCGTTTTTTTCCGTGCCACGATCCAACTTCTCGTGTTTGATGCACTCGTCCAGTCAACTCGAATCTTCCAAATGTCGTGAACTTTAAGTTTTTTGCAGACATGCATCTTTACCAATTACTACAAATCCCCTAGACTTCCTATGTATGCACTTCGCGTGTTTGGTGGGGTTCTGCGCTGGTGACGTTGCGTTGTACTGAGGAGAAATGCCATGTGGTCGCGTCGCATTTGGACCGTTGTCATCGTGGTGACGATCGCTGTAACGGCCGGCTTGTGGGGCCATCTTTGGGCCCAGATCAAGAAGGCGCCCAGTGGTCCCGGCGGGACGCCGCCGCGTAGCCAGGCGGAGAGAAAGCCAGGCGACGACGAGGAGAGTCTGAAAGATGCGTTGGTGCGAAAGCTGAAGGAGGCCTTGGACTCGGCGGACGACGTTGCCGACGAGGATCGCGACACCGCGGACCGGATTTTGCGTGATGCGGACAGGGCTCTGACTCGAATCCGCGAAGAGAATCGTAGGGCCTTGGAACAGATGAATCGCCAAGTGCGGATCAAGGACGGCCGCAGTCCGAATGTGGTGCTCTTCCTGCTGCACGATGTGGGCTACGGCGACTTGGGCTGCTACGGTCAGCAGACGATTGAGACACCGATGATCGACCTGATCGCTGCCTACGGAACACGCTTTACTCAGTTCTATGCAGGCGCGCCGGAAAGCGTGGCTTCGCGAGGAACGCTGCTGAGCGGCAAGTTGACGGCACGCGGCAGGCAAGTGGGCGACGCTTGGGTTACGGTCCGGCCGGAGGATTCCACGTTGGCCGAAATGCTGTTTCAGGGTGGATACGAAACGGGACTCTTCGGCGTGTGGGGCGCGGGGCCGGTGGAGGCTGCGGGCCATCCCAACAGCCAGGGCTTCAAGACGTTCTTCGGTTACTTGGACGACGCGAGTGCGGCTGACTACTACCCGGCGGCGTTATGGCAAAACGGCACTCAAATTCCCTTGGCGGGCAACCAGAACGGAGGAAAGGCGCAATACGCTCCGGACCTCATCGTGGAATCTGCCAAACGGTTCATCGATGCCAAGGCCAAGAGGCCGTTTCTGATGGTGATCGCCTTCCCGATGGCATTGTCGGGCGACGGCACAGAAGTGCCCGATTTTGGGCCTTACGCGGACAAGGATTGGCCGACGGCCGACAAGGCCCGCGCGGCCATGCTGACGCGTGTCGACGGGTACGTGGGGCAGATTGTCAGCAGGCTTCAGGAGCGCCGTCTGCTATCTCGGACGATCACGATCGTCACGAGCGACAACGGGCCTCCCCAGGCGGCTGAAGATCGGTTCCTGGCGACGGCCGGACTGCGGGGAAGAAAGGGCGATTTGTACGAGGGAGGAATCCGCGTCCCGCTGGTGGTCCGCTGGTCGTCATGTTTTCGCATGGACTGTTGCGAATGCGCTCTGCCCTTCGGCATGTGGGACGCACTGCCGACGCTGGTCGATTTGACGGGCACGTTGCGTCGCCCCAGGGCGATCGACGGGGCGTCGATCGTCCGCCGGTTGACTGCGCCGGCGAACTCGGAATCTCCGCCTCCGGCGTCACCCCTGTACTGGGAACGGCATGTCGGGGAGTTCGCTCAAGCGGCCCGCGTAGACAATTGGAAGGCGGTACGCTCGGGCACCAACGGCCGCTGGGAACTGTTCGACCTGAAGACGGATGTCGGGGAATCCAAGGATTTGGCGGACTCGCAACCGGAGGTCGTCCAGCGGATCGAGCAGACTGTGAAGGGCCTTCGCCCGTAGCGCGGCGGGCGGGCCGCAGAGCGGCGCAACTGGGCAGTCGCGGGGCGGGCTTCTTGTGTCCCGGCGTCCCGGTGACTCTGCGTCGTTACTGCACCGGATTCGCGACCGCGTTCGGGGGCAGTCCGGCTCCGCCTGCGGGCGGCGTCGGATTGGCCTCCTGGGGAGCCAGCATCCCGCCGACGTCTGGCGTCCAGGTGGGAGCCTGCCACGGCTGGACGGTCATTGCGGACGTGAGCGAAGGGAACAGGCTCGGCGTGGCCGAGCCGCCGTTCATACTGGTCGCCGAGTACACGGCGGGATGCACTTGCCCGTTCGTTGGGTTCTGCATCGAATCGTCGGCCCCAGCGTAGACGGAAGGCCGGACGGGGTAGCCGGTTGGCGAGCCAACGGCCGACGGCATTTGAGCCTCCGGCCGAGGGCTTTCGTACGCCGCGGCAACGCTGGCCGGATCCGCTTGGCGACGGTGGATTTCGGTAGTGACGTTGGACTGACTGCCTTCCGCAAAGCGGAAGACGGTGGCGGGCACGAAACCGCTCGGCGTCTGCCCGTCCCTGGGATCCGCCTGCAAGGACGGGGGTTGTCTTTCCGTCCCCATCGCCAGCGGGGTCGCGGACGCAGCCGGAATCTGCGGCGTCTGTTCCGCCCCGGCAGGCTGAGGCGTCCCCGGTTGGATCGCCTCGAACAATTTGGCGTCCTGATCGCGTCCTGCCAGATTTGAGTTCATTCCAGCGTGCCGGTCTGTTGCACCCGTTCCGAATCGCCGCGACTCCGACATTCGAGGAGTCCTTTCGCAGTTGGCCTCGGAGGGAACCGGGGCTGCTCCCGGCGGCGGCGCCTGCTGTGCCAATTGTATCAGCGCTTCGGCGGCCGGCTTAAGTTCCTGGTTCAAGGACAGGGCGCGGTGATAAGCCGACTGGGCGCCCTGCAAATCTCCGGCGCGAGTCTTGGCATAGGCCAGATTCGCCTGGGCCTCGTCCTCGCTCCCCGCCTGCCTGAATTCCGCCAGGCTCTCGGCATAGCGTCCCGTTTGGCCGAGCACCAGGCCGAGGTTATTGTGAGCCGATTTGTTCTGAGGATCGATCTCCAAGGCGTGTCGGAAAGCGGCCTCGGCCTCGGGCAAACGTTCCAGCATCAGCAGGTTGTAGCCGATGTCGTTCAACAAGGCCGCGGAAGGCGGCCCCAAGCGGGCCGCCGCGTCCAGGTACTCGGCCGCCCGGTCCAGTTGGCCGGTCTTGGCGGCCAACACACCTAAGCGGTGGTGGGCCAACTGGTTCTGCGGGTCCTTTTTCAAGGCGGCCTGATAGATTTTTTCCGCGGTGCCGGGATCGCCGTGCCGTTCGCTGAGCCGGGCCAGGCTCAGTTGGGCATCCAGCGCCTGCGGGTTGACTTTCTCCGCCCGCCCCGGAATCCAGTTCGTCAGGTTGGAAACGGCGGGCGTGTTGGCACAGCCCGCCTGGACGACGCAGACCAGAATCAAAGACCAGAAAGATGAGAACTGGCTGCGCCGCATGATAATCCTCCTGCCGTCGTCGAACTGGAAACCAGCCGGCTTTCGCCGCTGGGATGAGACACTGACTGCGTGCGACTCAGAACCAGCCGCCGCCCATGCCGCCGCCCATGCCGCCGCCCCAGCCGCCGCCCATGCCGCCGCCCATGCCGCCGCCCCAGAGGCCCGTCGCGTAGGCTTGTTCGGCTTCCGGACCGGTGAGTGGCTGAGCAATCGCGGGGGCGATGACGACACGCGTGTCGGCATCCTCGATGCCCATCCGGGTGAGGGCACGCACGACGACTTCCCGCCGCTGCATGTCCAGGTTCGGATTGAGGTGGACTGGGTACTCGTATTTGGTCCCCGGCCGGGGGCTGGTCCGGCTCCGTTCAACAACCACGGGGAACATCGCGCCGTTGCGGAGGTTCTCGGCGATCTTCCGCACGTGATCTTCGCCGTACTCGTTTAGACGCAGGCCGCTGGTCATCTGCCCGTCTTTGTACTTGTTCAATTCGAATTCATGCTGGTAGATGACGAACTTCGACGCTTCCGCGTTTTCCTCCTGAATCTCCATTATCTGGTCCACCTTCGTCCCCAACATTTCGGGGACCGGAGGGGTCTGGTAATACATCGCCGGGGTGCCGCACCCGGCGGCAGTCAGCAGCACGGACAACGTGCCCAGGCAAGTCGCGTATCTGACGTTTAGTCGAATCATGGAACGATTCCTTCAATTCGCCGAGCCTTGTTCCTGTCGAAGAGGTTTCCCGAATTCCACATCCGCCTCGCTACTCCGAGAACCCCTGCGGGCCGCACATGTAGTAACGCTGCTGTTGATAGTACAAGCCGCGGGTCCCGTGAGCGGCATGCACCGCTTGGAAGCCCGCCTCCCGCATGCGGTCGCGGTAAGCAGGCCAGACCGTGCTGCGATGCTGAACGTCCGGGTGCCCCTCGATCTGCTGCAGGCAGAAGAACGCTTTGTCGTCCGGCTCCGTCACGTCCATCCCGGGCAGAATAAGCGGGACTTGCCTGCATTCCATCGGGTGGACCAGTTCCGGGCTGACAAGAACCACCAGTTCGGTCTCTTCGCGCCGTACGCTTTCGCTCATGAACGGGAGTCCAAGTACGGGAACGTCTCCGATAAACGGAATCCGCGACTTGGAGCCGCCCTGCTGGTCCTGGATCAACCCCGCGATCGCCAGCCATTGGCCTTCACGCAGGTCGACGGTCGTCATCACTGCCCGCGAGTTCAAGCCGGGAATTCCGTCCACCGTCAGGGCCTCGTTGAGCGTGCTGAAAGAGGGCATCACGGTCAGCCGGATGCGGTCCTTGTCCAGCACCGTAGGAGTGAACGTGAGCATCGTGCCAAAGCCGCGGAACGCCGTTGTCGCGGCCCCGATGCCGCCGATGCCGACGGCCGTGGGGACGGCGAATTCACCGCCAGACAAAAAAGTCGCCGGGCGGCCGCTGATCGTCACCAAGGTCGGCTCGGCCAGGATCTTCCCATAGCCGTTGGAACTGTGGGCACGCAAGTACAATTCCAGGTCCACATAGTCCCGAAGGATTGCCGAAAGGTTCCCGGCACCGCCGCCAAGAACACTCGTGACGCCCCAGTCCGGGGTACCCACATTGAAACTCATTCCCAATTCCCGCAGGGCCGTCCGGGTCAACTCGGCGATGCGAACCTTCAGCATCACCTGGTGTTCTCCGGGAACTTCCAGCAGGTTGATCACGTTGGCGATCGGCAAGTCGGGGGCATCGGGCAGCGTGGCCACGGGGCCGGCGCCGACGGTTCCGCCGCCCCAGCCGCCGCCCCAGCCGCCGCCCCCGCCGCCGGCGTTGGCGTTGGCACGCAGGATCGACAGGATGCGCGTCGCCTCTTCGACGTCGCGGGCCTGTCCGCGGACGATCAGCTTATCGGCGATCGGAGTCAACTGGATCTGGCTGTTGGGGAACATCTCGTTCAGCCTGTCCTGCAACTCGCCATATTCCAGTTCCGCGCGGCCCTGCTGCTCCTGGTCCGTACCGACGTGGACGAAGTAACGCAGGACCTTTTCCTGACCGTTCTCGTCCAGGAACCACATCGTGAGTGTGGTTTCGCCGCTGCGTTTGCCGTAGAACTCGAATTCCGTCGGACCGTACTGGGTTACGTCCAGCACGTCCGGGTGGGCGATCGAGATCCGCGAGACCTTCTGTTTGGTCCGAACCAACAACGAACGAATCGGATCGAGCCGGAATTTCAAATCCGGCTCGACCACCTCGTCGATGAGGTCGGCCTCGATTCCTTGATCTGGACTCTCCGCCTCTGGAGACGGTAGAGCAAGATCGTTCCCCGCCGGGATGGGTAGGTGTTCCGGCGGCTGTCCTGGTGCTGACGCCGCAACTGCAAACGAGATGAGCGTGCAGGCTGTGAGGAGCACCGATGACCACCGACTCGGTGCTGTGGCGCAAACGTTGCGCATGGCCCCCCCCTTTTATTGAGAAACGAAAGTCTTGACGTGATCCGATTTGTTTGGTGACAGCGAGAGAACGTGTCGCGATGTTTCTTCGGATCGCCGGGGGGGAATAATTTAGGGAAACTACTCCTTTCGTGACGCCTTTTCGTGGGGTGACGGTAATGTGGGCTCTGCCGAATGGCCGAAAAAGACCGCGCGTGACGAATCTCCCGCTTTTGCTGTGGAATCCGGGGTGTTTGAGTCGAAAAGAGAAAACAACCGCAATTCGCGAGTTTCTGGAGACGAGCACAAGGACACTGCTATGTTACTGAGAACCGCCCTGATTTCTTTGCTGGCATTCGCCGTCTGTCAGGTTGGCCACGGTCAGTCCCGCAACGCCACGCCTGGCCCCGTCAACTCGACCCCAAGAGCGCTTCGGGTGGCGTCGAATCAGCCCGTCGCCCCGGCCGCCGTCCCGCAAATGATGAATGGTCTACAACCGAATGGTGGTGCGCCCTCGACAAACCAAGGCGTTTCCGAGATGAACCACGGGATCGAGACCATGACGGCAGATGCTTGCCCCGCGGGGACGGCCTGTGATGACGGCGACTGCGGGCCATGCCAAACCAACTATGTCCCGTGGTGGCATCGCTGCTTTGTCTGGTCGTATTGGAAGGCACACGGTCTGCCCAGCCCCTGGTGTACTCCGGGGAACCTGTCGGGGCACCTCCCCTGCAATCCTTGCATGGGAACGTATTACTACCTGCGGCCCTACAATTGGGACCACATTGCGGACCACCAACACGAGGCGGCAAACTACAACGGCGATCCTCGCAATCCGTACGACAATCGAGTGGTCTTCGATGGCCTGTACGACGGGCTTGAGTAATCTGCCTGGCCCCGCGTTTCAACAAGCTGCTCAGGCCGGTCTTCGCACACGAACCCCAGAACCCGGACCTTCGCGCGCAAAAAAAGGCGTCCAGATCGGACGCCTTTTTTTGTGCTCTGCGGGACGCGATTCTTACTCGCGAGGTCGCACCGCACCCGTCAAGCCCGTGTAGTCCACGCGATCGCGCTCGTGCCACAGCGGCAAACCCAACTCGACTCGCTTGCGCAAAATGTCGATCTTCTCCGGCGAACCAGCCGGTGCATCCGTGGGCTGGAATTCGTCTGACTCTAACGGCATGAAATCCTCGTCGTGCCCATACTTCAGAATCGCCTCGAACACGTTCCGAACATTCTTCATCGCAGTCTGTAACCTCCGGTACCGAGATAAAAGTGAAGCTGTTTTTGCGGGTTCAATTTTCGGCTCAGCCTTCTGATGTAACGATGCCACTCTTCTGTCTGCAAAGGTACATCCGCAACGTTGTGTTAGTAACGCTCGATTAAGCCAAGCCGCTATAGTTCGCGCAGCAGTCGCCAAAGGATTGCGTCGGCAGCTCTTCAGAATACTCCGGGACAGGGCTTCTGTTTGAATTTCATGAGCAAAGGCAGGAAGACGCTCTTGGCGACCAAAACGCCTAATTATTCTCGCCGCAGATCGGATGTCAAGTTCTCTGTCTTAACATCTTCTAAAAAATTTTTGGGGCGTCCGTTTGTTCTTGCGATTTGGTTTTGCAGTGACGCTGCAATTACCCCATATTGCCTGGACTTGAACAGGACATCCAGGATTCTAGGGAGTGGACTGGCCTGTCAAAACAAAATAGATTCGGCTCGAAAAGTCGTTTTAGAGCTTGTCTACAGTCCCGATGATCATTCCTGATGATCAGGACGCTTCGGCGCGCCGGATTCGCTCCTGGGCCACTTCCAGGCAGGCTTGGAGATACTCGCGCTCGAGCAATGCCTGGGCCTCAGCTTGGGAGACCCAGCGGCGTTGGCGGAGCTTGACTTCTTCCCATTTGTCATCGCAATCGCTGACTTCCATCAGCAAGGCGACGACCTTCTTGCTGCTGCCGTTGGTGTGGGTCCGGTAGCAGACGAGCGGGGTGCCGACGATGCGTCCGTGGAGGCCGGCTTCCTCCAACGCCTCCTTGAGAGCCGTCTGTTCCGGTGATTCGCCCCGGTCGATGTATCCCTTCGGGAAACCCCAGCGGCCTGCGGACGTCGTAATCAGACAGAATTCGACGCGCTTTCCGTAACGGCGGAAAGGCACCGCACTGGCTTGGTTGGGCGAGATCGAGCTGCCGTTGTTTCGAGCCATGATCGGCAAGCTTGGCTTGGGTTAGGAGGGCGGGTACGCAACACGGCCGAATGTTCCAGATGGAATTATAGACATCCCCGCTTTTGGGTCGAGATTGATTTTCATTTTCTTTTGCGGGATTTCCGCGTCAGCCCCGTGGTCAAGGCGGGCGAGGGATGCTAGCACCAAACGGAAAACAGCCACGGAAAGTCGCTGTCTGGGATGGCACGCTCGCGCGAAATGGGGTCAGGCTTACAGAATTCAATTTTGGCCGAGTTTGGTGCCAGCCACGTCGCATGACTCCGCTCGGCCAAAATTGAATTCTGTAAGCCTGACCCCAGCACCGAAACCGTGACTTCATAAACGACGCGGTCGTTCTCGCGCGTGCGATGTCAGGTGGCCGAAGAGGGGTCTTATGGAAATCCGGAATGGCGAACAGTTGTTGGAGTGGATGCGCGGGTTTCAGGTGCCGTGTGTGCTGGCGGCAGGGGCCGACTTGGATGTGTTCAATCTGTTGTCCGCGGTGCCGTTGTCGGCTGCCGAGGCAGCGGAACGTTTGCGTTGCGACGTGCGGGCGATGACGGTCTTGCTGGACGCGCTGACCGGCATCGGCGTGTTGGTCAAGACGGAGGATCGTTATGCGTTGCCGGTGGCGGTTGCCCCGCTGGTTGTCGACGGCCCTCCGCCCAGCGTGGCGGCGATGTTGCGGCACCAGGCCAATTGCCTGCGCCGCTGGTCGCAGTTGCCGTGGGTGGTCCAAAGCGGACGCCCGGCCGCGGCCGGCACCAGCGTGCGCGGGGCGGAGGCGGATCAGGCGTCGTTTATCGGCGCGATGCACGACATCGCCAACCAGATCGCGGTCCCGCTGATTGGCGAGATCAATCCCGGCGGGTTCCGCTGCGTGTTGGATGTGGGCGGCGGTTCTGGCACCTGGACGTTGGCCTGGCTTGGCGCCGCCCCCGAGGCCAGGGCGATCCTGTTCGATCTGCCCGCGGTGATCCCGATGGCCCGCGAGCGTCTTGCGGCCTGTGGCGTCGCCGACCGGGTGCAACTTGTCGCCGGCGATTTCTACTCCGATCCGCTGCCACGGGGCGCGGACCTGGTGTGGCTGAGCGCCATCATTCATCAGAACTCGCCCGCCGAAAACCTGGCCCTGTATCACCGCGTGGCCGAGGCCCTGGAGCCCGGTGGCCGAGTCTTGATTCGTGACATCGTCATGGACGAATCCCGCACCGCCCCGGCGGCGGGAACGCTGTTTGCCGTCAATATGCTCGTCGGCACTCCGGGCGGCGGGACGTACACGCTGAGCGAAATCCGCAACGGCTTGGAGTCCGCCGGTTTCGACGACGTGCAACTGGTCCGCCGCGACGCAGGCATGCACGCCATCGTGTCGGCGCGGCGCAAGCACGCTGCCGGTTAGCTTTCCGAAAGGATCGGGCGGCGTCTCCTGACGTCGACGGCCTTCTTGGCCTGCCGCCGGATGCTGGCCTGTCGTGCGCGGGACGAGACGCCGGCGCGTTCCGGCGGCTGCGGCAGCGGTTTGCGGCCTGTCGTCATGGGCTTCGCGGCTTGCCCGGACGGGCAGCCGGCCGGCTGCTTGCCCGATGCTGGGTGACCGCGTGCGGGGATGCCGCGGTGTCTGCTGCACAGGCCTTGTTCGATCGTATAGACTGAGCCTTCGCACCGCGGTATGTTTGCGGAATTGCCTGAGCGAAAACGAAACGCAGCTTTGGAAGGAGGAGCGAAATGAGAACACGTCTTTGGGTCGTTGCGGTTTTTCTGGCCGGCATGGCCGCCTGGCACGCGACGGATGCGCGGGGCGGCGAACCGGATGCCGGCTTGCTCGGCTGGTGGCAGTTTGACGAAGGGACCGGCTCGTATTCGGGCAACGCGGCCGATCCGGCCGGCGAGGCGGAATTGCATGGCGCGTTTTGGGTCCAGGGCGAGTTTGGAACCGCGTTGCGGTTGACCGGTTCCGACAGCTACGTCACCGTCCCGTCGATTCCCGAACTGGACGGCGCGGAAGCGATGAGTCTGGCCGCTTGGGTTTACTGGGAGGGCACCGGACAGTATCCCAACATCTTGACCGGAGGCACTTGGAGTCCGGGGGGATTTTTGATCTTTGTGCGCGATCGGGCCTGTTATTTCCGCATGGGGCGTCCGGGGCAACGGCACGGGGTAGCGGGCGAGGATTGGGGAGAGGCCTCGGCGCCGCTGCTGTCAGATCTGCCGCTGAAGCAATGGGTCCACTTGGCGGTCGTCTTCCAGCGGCCGCAGCTGACGACCTACGTCAACGGCAAAAAGGTCGGTTCGGCCGCCTGGGACCACCCGGTCGGGCATCGGGGCGACATCCACCTGGGCCGCTGGTCCGGCTCGGCTACGCATCACGGGTTGATTGACGACGTGCGGATCTACGGGCGGGCGTTGGACGCCCCGCAGGTGCTGGCGCTGGCCGACCCGGCCGGTCGGCAAGGGGCTGAGTACCGGGTCGTCGGCCCGGCCGAGGACGCGGGCAAAGAACTGGTCCGCTTGGAAACCCGCTGGGCCACGATGGTCGTCGGCGACAACGGCACGATCCTGTCGCTGCAAGAGAAGGGCAGTGGCCGCGAATTGCTGGACGCGCCGCACCCCGTGCTGGCGGTTGAACTGGCGTCGAAGAGGCGTTTGCAGGCTCGGCGGTTGCGGTCCGAGGACGGACTGCTGGTAGCTGACTTTCCCCGCGGCGTGGGCAGTGCTGCGATTCGGGTCGAGGCCCAAGAACACTATTTCACCGTGAAGGCCGCCAAGCTCAGTGTGCCCGACGCGCAGCGGTTTACGTTCTTCCAGATCTCGCCGGCGCCGAACGAGTACATCGGCAACATGGCCGGTCTGGCTTCCGACGAGGCGTCGGGCGTTTGCCTGCGCAGCCTGGGATTGGAGGTCGATACTTCCTTCCACAGCCCGGCGCCGAAATTCCGCGCCTCGACGAGCGCCGAGCACGGTCTGGTCGGACCTCGGATCGGGTTGGCTGCCGGACCGCGTGCACAGCTGATTCCAATGCTTCGCGCGATGGCGGAGAACGAGCCGGTGCCGAAATCCCGGTGTGGCGGCCCCTGGGCGATGGGCGCGGCGGAAACCCGCGGTTCGTACCTGTTCGCCGACATGGCCGCCAAGGACGCGGACGCCTGGATCGAGTTGGCGCGCCGCGGCGGTTTTACGAACATTCACCTGCACGGCTGGTGGAGCACGCTGGGGCATTACGAGCCGCGGGCCGCGTACTTTCCCAACGGTCTGGAGGAGATGAAGGCGACGGCGGACCGGATCCGCGCGGCCGGGCTGAAACCGGGCATCCACACGCTGACCGCCTGCATCAGTACCAACGACCCCTGGGTCACGCCGGTCCCGTCGCCGCACCTGATCGCGACCAACAGCTACACGCTGGCCAAGCCGCTGTCGGCGACCGACAAGACGATCTACGTCAACGAGGCGCCGGCCGCGAACCACGACGTGATCTGGAGCTATTCCAGCAACGGCAACGCCCTGCGGGTGGGCAGTGAACTGATCCGCTACTCGGCCATCTCGCGCGAGCCGCCCTATGCGTTTCTGGAATGCGAGCGGGGCGCGTTCAAGACCCAGGCCGCGGCGCACGCGGAAGGCACGGCCGCGGATTACCTCCAGCAGCGATACCTGGCCTTCTATCCCGATCCCAAGAGCCCTCTGGCCGGCGAGTTGGCGGACTGCATCGCCCGCGTCTACAACGAGTGCGGGATGGAGATGATCTACTTCGACGGTTCCGAGGGCATGCGCAGCCGGTTCGGGATCGACACCATGCGTTGGGCCATTTTCCAGCGTCTGCACGGCGGCGTGACGGAGGCCAGTTGCTGGGGCCACAACAGCTGGTGGATTCATTCGCGCCTGGGCGCTTGGGACCATCCCGTGTGGGCGGTGAAGAACTTCCACGATCAGCACATCCGTCAGGCCTCGCGATTCCGCAAGAGCGATCTGTTGGAGCCGCAATTGGGATGGTGGGCGCCTCGCGGTCCGTCGAACATCGCGCGCGGCCACTTTCCCGACGAATTGGAATACTTTGCCGCCAAGAACCTGTCGATCGACGGCCCGATGTCGATCCAAGGGGTGAGTGTTGCCAGCCGGCCCTGGAACGCCCGCCTGGAGGAACTGTTCACGGTTCTGGGCTGGCACGAGCGATTGCGCCTGGCCCGGTACTTTGACGAGGCTACGCTGCAGCGTGTGGGCGAGCCGGGCAAGGACTTCCGGCTCCGGCTGAGCGCCGCGGGCCAATGGCAGTTCACGCCGGCCCAGTTGGCCAAGCACCGCGTCAGCGGACTGGGGAACGGCTCTGAACGCTGGACCGTCGAAAACCCCTTTGCCGCTCAGCCGTTGCGAGCGCGGCTGGAGGCCCTGTATTCCGTCGCGCCCTACGACGACGAGAAGGCCACGGTGCTGGCCGACTATGCCGATCTGGACGCGCTGCAAAATCGCCGCAGCGCCAAGGACGTGACCGCTCAGGTGGACTTGGAGACCGGCGACGTCCAAGCAGGCGGTCGCAGCTTGCGGTTCCGCGCCAGCAATCGCGGCGATACGGCGCGCGGCGCGTGGGCGCAAGTGGGCATGGTCTACCAGCATCCCTACTTCAGCATGATGCCCGGTGAGGCGCTGGGCCTGTGGGTCAAGGGCGACGGCAGCGGAGCGTTGCTGAACGTCCAAATCCGCTCGCCGCGCGAGTACCACGGCTGCATCTCCGATCACTACGTCGACCTGGATTTCACCGGTTGGCGGTACGTCGAGTTGCTGTTGCGGGAACGCGACGCGGAACGGATGTCCGATTATGTCTGGCCGTATTACGCCAGCGGCGGAAGCCACGCCGTGTACCGGAACGGGGTCGATCGGAAGCACATTTCAGAGGTCAATCTGCTGCTGAACGAGATCCCGGCGAAGGGCAAAGTCGACATCCTCGTCAGTCCCATCCACTCGCTGGCCACGCGCCAGGCAAAACTGGTCAACCCGTCGTTGGAACTGGCCGGAACCAAGGTGACGTTCCCCGTCACGCTGCAGTCCGGACAGTACCTGGAATTGGAGAGCCTGGACGACTGCGTTCTGTTCGACGAGCGGGGCGAGTTGCTGAGCCGCTTCCGGCCGCAAGTCGACCGCTTGCCGGCGCTGGCTGAAGGCCAGAACGCCTTGCGATTTGAATGTGCTGCGCCGGAGGGACTCAGCGCCCGCGCCGAGGTCACGGTGATCGCCTTGGACGCGCCGTTCGGCACTCGCCGGGCCGAGGCGGACATCGACTGGAGCCGGCTGGACCGCGAGTACGACATCCCGCGGATCATCACGTACGCCGACGGCGGCGACAACGCCTGGACGATTATCCGCCGGGCCGACGCGGGAGGAGTCGGGCAGGGAAAGACGCCGCTGCTGGAGATCGAAATCGCCGCCGTGCCTTCGAGTCCGGCCGCGAAGCCCGCGGCCGCCGCAGCCGGCGACGTCCTGGACACGCCGATCTGGACGGTGGGCGATCGTTCGGTGCGTTTCCCCGTCCAGCTGGCCGCCGGCCAGCGGCTGGTGTGCCGCGACCAGACGACCTGGCGCGTCGTCAACGCCGACGGCGCCGAGGCGGCTTCGGGCCGGCTGTCCGAGCCGTTCCCGCCGCTCGCCCCCGGAGCGAACTCGGTCAAGCTGGACTTCCAGAAGCAAGCCGCTGCTGGTGTCCGCGTCGTCGTCAAGACCGTCAAGGTCTATCCGTGATCGCCTCATGGGGATCGCCTTCCGTGACGCTGCACCGCGGCAGTGTCCGCCCGCCTCCAGGCGTTCGGCCTGGAGGCGGTGGCGACCCGAAAGAACCTCCACAACAGGTGCATCATGTCACAACGATTCTCGGCATTGGCGGCGTTGGCCGTACTCGGCAGCTTGGCGGTGTTGTGGTCCGGCAGTTGGGCGGCCGAGGCTGATGTGGGCGGCGTGTCGCTGCGGGTTTACGGCGAGCCGCCGGAGCGCGCGCAGGCTCAGGAAATGCTCGCGGCCTTCGTGGCCAAGTCCATGACGCCGATCACGGAGCGGAGAGACCAGGAACTGGAATCGCTCACGTCGCCCGAACAATGGCGGCAGCGGCAGGAGCGCGTCCGGCAGCGGCTGACGGAGTTTCTCGGCGACTTCGGCCCGAAATGCCCGCTGCAGGCCCGCATCGTGGGCCAACTGGACCGTCCGGACTATGTGATCGAGAAGATCGTCTTCCAGAGCCAGCCGGGCTACTTCTGCACGACGAATCTGTACCTTCCCAAACGCCGGGCGATGCCGCGGCCCGGCGTGTTGCTGACCTGCGGGCACGCTGCGGAAGGCAAGGGTTACCACCTGTACCACGAGACGTGTCTGGGGCTGGTGCTCAAGGGGTACGTGGTCTTGGCCCTGGACCCCACCGGCCAGGGCGAGCGTGCGGAGTACTTCGATCCGGCCAGCGGCAAGCCGTTGGTGCCCTTGTGTGTCTCCCACCATCACTATTTGGCCCGCCCGTCGTGGCTGGTCGGCCGCACGCTGGCCGGCTACCGCACATGGGATGCCGTCCGCGCGGTCGATTACCTGGTGTCGCGTCCGGAAGTCGATCCGGAGAAGATCGGGGTCACGGGCAACTCCGGGGGCGGCATCATGGCCCTGCTGATTACCGCTTGCGATCCGCGCATCAAAGTTTGTGCGGCGGCGCATCCCGGCGGCAGCATGGAGCAGACGTTCCTGACGGGACGGCGTTCGGCCGAAGCCGAGATTTTGAGCCTGATCCCTCCGCGCCCCTGCGCGATGGTCGTCGGACGGGATTCGGGCGAGGCCCCCGGCCACCAGGCAAAGCTCGACGACATGCTCCGCTTCTATCGGGGGCTGGGCGCGGATCCCGGCCGAGCCCAGATGTTTCTGGTGGATGGCGTCCACGACATGAAACAGCCCAAACGCGTCGTCTGCTACGCTTGGCTCAACAAGTGGCTGGGCCAGGAACAGGAGGGCGCCGACGAGCCGCCGCTAACGATCGAGACGGTCGCCGATCTCCAGTGCACGGCCAGCGGACTGGCGGTCCGCGATCTGGGCGGCCAGACGGGCCGGACGCTGAATGCCGGCGTGGCGGAGCAATTGCGGCCACCGCGGGCGCACTCCGACTCTCGCCCAGCACTTGACCGGACCCGTGCGGAACTCCGCGCGGCCGTGGCGCGCCGGATCGGACTGCGGGTGCCCGAGGTCCGCGGCACGCCGGTCGCGAGCTCGCGCGGCCGCGTCGAGCAACCGGATTACACGGCGGAAAAGCTGGTCCTTCAGACCGACGCGGAGATCCAACTTCCGGCCCTCTTGTTGCGGCCGGCGAAGCCGAACTCGTCCGCGGCCCTGGTCTTGCACGCCGCGGAACTCGGCAAGCCCGCTGGCACGACGGAACCCTGCCTGGCGTTGGAGTTGGTTCGAGCCGGGCATCCCGTGCTGTCGCTCGACGTCCGCGGAGCCGGCGAAACGGATCCCCGCGACCGCGCTAAATTGCCGCCGTTGGAACGGTATCACGCTCCGCAATTCCAGTTCGAATCGTTGGCCGTCCAGTGTGCCGGCTTCGGGACGACGTTGTTGGCGTTGCAGAGCATCGACCTGATCCGGGCGATGGATTACGTCGCCGGACAAGACGACCTGGCGTCCCGCCGCGTGGTGCTGGTGGGCGAGGGGCTGGGCGGCGTCTGGAGCCTAATGGCCGCAGCGATGGACGAGCGTCCCGCCGGGGTGATCGCCGTGGGCGTGGTGCCCTCCTACAAACTCCTCGTGGGCGCTCCGTCCTACGCGGCCCGCGATTACTTCTGGGTCCCCCACGCCCTGGCAGACTTCGACCTGCCGGATTTGATCGGGTTGGCCGCTCCCCGCACGACGCTGCTGATCGATCCGGTCGACGCGATGCTCGCGCCGCTTGCGGCGGAGCAGTGCCAGACCCTTTGTGCCTGGCCGCGCGCGGTCTTCCAAACCCTGGGCGTTCCCGACCAGTTCTCTGTGCGTTATGCGTCTGGACGGACGGGGGCGAAAGTGGCCGAACAGGTCGCCGCCGGCTTGCGGACCATCGAAAACGCTGCGGCCGCCGGAAGACCGCGTTGACCGTCGGCTGGGCCGGGCCAATCCCGTTGCGTTCAATGAGGGGATTGAAAATCATGACGAACGCCTCACGCTTCACGCCGACCATGTTGACGGCAGCCCTGCTGCTTCTGGGAGTGCTCAAGTGCGGAACGGGGGCGGAGGCAACGCCCTCCAAGGCGGCTTCGCCGATCGGCGTGCCGGCCGCTTCCCAGGGTTCGCCCGCGGTTGCGGCAACCTTGTACGCCAGGCAGGCGAGCCTGCAGGAGACGTTGCGGGCCACTCGTGGCAAGTACCGGGCGTGGCTGGCCGAGCAGCCTGCGGCGCGGAAGTCCCTTGAGTTTGGCCCGTGGCTGGCCACGCCGCCGCTGCCGGCCGCCGACGCCGCCAGGGTGTTCGGGCCCGCCGGGGCGATCGACCCGAACGCGAAACTGGCCGACGGACGGCTGCTCTGGTCACCGCAGACTGAACTCGTTGACGGCAAACCCGTCAAGTTCCTGACGGCATCGGGCCCGACGAGCGTCTTTGTGGCGCGGACAATTCGCGCGTCGCAGCCGGTCGCTCTGACCGTCGGCCTCGGCGGCGGCGATCGTCTGGACGTCTGGCTCAACGGGCGCCAAATCGCCTCGGCCTCGACGCACCTGATCTCGGGCCGCTACGGCTGCGGTTTCCAGTTCGACGGGACGCGGGTCGATCAAATGCTGGTGAGCCTCGACCTCCAGGCAAGCGAGAACTCGCTCGTGATTCAGCTTGCGCCGAGCGACGAGCCGTCGTTCTACTTCTCGGCGTCGCCCAATCCGGTGCCGCGGCTGTGGGAACAGATCCGCAGGGATTTCCCGGCCGCGCAGAACCCGCTGCTGGATCTGGTCCACGCGGACTGGTTTGGCGTGCAGGGGTGGCTCGCCGACCCCGGCACGGCGTTCGAAGAGCAACTGATCGGCCGCCTGATCGCCGATGGCCGCGACACTTGGGACAGGCTTTCCAGCCTGTCCGGCGGGTCGCACGGACAGACTGGAAAGCCTGCCCCGCGGTGGCTTACGTTCCTCGAAACATGGCTCCCCGCGCAACTCGATGAGCTAAAACAGGCGGGGGCCGGCCGCGACGACCGCCGCTGGCTCGACCTGTGCGTCAAGGCGTCGGTCCTGGCCGCGCTCAGCCGCGACCTGGCTCGCCTGCGGGCCGCGGTCAGCGAACTGGGCCGGTCGCCGCCGAACACGTACCCGGCCGCCGAGTTGCTCGCCCGGCTGGACGACTACGAACAGCGGTTGCTCGCACAAGCGGGTACGCGACTCGATTCCGCGGACGAGGCTACGCGCCGCCTGATGGCCGAGATGCCGGCGATGCAACGGCAGATGCTCGTCGATCTGAACCCGTTGCTCCGGGACGCGGACATCGTCTTCGTCAAACGCTACACGTACAACAGCAAGCACTATTACGATGATTTCCAGCACATCAGCCGCTGGGGCGGCAACCTGTGCGTCCTGTCGCTGGCGGACGGTCAGGTGCGCGAAATCGTTCCGGAGCTTGCCGGCGGCGTCTTCGATCGCTACGACCTGTCGTTCGACGCCCGGCGGATCGTGTTCGGCTACCGGCGACCGCAGCGTGAGGGCTTTCGGCTGTACGAGGTGGGCGTGGACGGCGGCGGCCTGCGGCGGGTGACGGTTCCACCGGCCGACGAAGAAGAGCGAATCGTCAAGTACGGCAAGACCAGCACCGGCGATAGTTTCTACGGTTTGCTGGGATATCAGTTCTGGACGGACGACGTGCATCCGTGCTGTCTGCCCGACGGGGGCTTGTGCTTCGCGTCGACTCGCTGCGAACACGGCGTGCTGTGTACGCCGAATCATTACCTGGCTTGCACCACCTTGTTCCGGATGGACGCCAACGGCAGCAACCTCCGGCCGATTTCCCAGGGAGCCTTGAGCGAGTTCACGCCCACGATGATGGCCGACGGACGGATTCTGTACAACCGCTGGGAATACGTGTACAAGGGCATCGCCGCCGTCCAGTCGCTGTGGGTCACGCGGCCGGACGGTTCGGGCAGTGAGGAGTTCTACGGCGACAACATCACCAATCCCGGCGTCTTGTGGCAGGCCCGCCAGGTGCCCGGCCACCCGCGGCTGGCGGTGTGCATCGGCTGTGGGCACGAGCCGATGGGGATCGGACAAGTATTGCTGCTGGACCTGACCAAAGACAAACGCACGCCGCAGCCGATGATCAGCTTGACGCCCAACGTCAAGACCGAGAATCTCCGCGGCTTGTACCAACTCCGCAACGGCGTCTGGCGCGAAGACGTTTACGGCCCGTTTTACGCCGATCCGTATCCGCTGTCGGACACGTTTTTCCTGGTGTCGTGCAATCCAAACAAGCGGTACAACGACCAGACGGCTTACGACATCCACCTCCTGGACGCGTTCGGCAACCGCGTGCCGGTCTACCACGATCCGGCAATCTCGTGCTGGCAGCCGATGGTGCTGCGGCCGCGCACCACGCCGCCTGTTGTGGCCGGCGCGGCACGGCCAACGAGTAGGCCGTGCCACAGGGAGAACGCACGGCCGACAAGTGGGCCGTGCCACGCGGATCGGCCGTGCCACACGGGAGAAGTACCGACTGCGACGGTTTTTCTGCAGGACGTGTATCGCGGGCTGCCGGGCGTCGCGCCGGGCACGGTGAAGTACGTGCGGGTGATGGAGCAGATTCCCAAGCCGTGGGCTGCCGAGGTGGACCCGTTGCGGGATGAAGACCGCAGCGCCGACGGGTTTGGCGGGCATTTGGCGGTGAGTTGGAACACGCACATCTGGGTCGCCGTGCTGTGGGGCATCGTGCCGGTCGAGGAGGACGGGTCGGCCTGCTTTGAAGTGCCCGCCGAGCGGAACCTGTTCTTCCAGGCACTCGACGAGGACTTCATGGAAGTGCAGCGGATGCGCACGTTCGTCAACTTCGCGCCCGGCGAGCAGCGGTCGTGCATCGGCTGTCACGAGCACCGCACGCAAGCCCCGGCCTCGACACTGCCGGTCGCCTTCGGGCGGCCGCCGGCGACGCTGTCGGCCCAGCCGGGCGAAACGGCCCCGCGCCCGCTGTACTATCCGACCGACGTGCAGCCCATCCTGGACCGGCATTGCGTCCGGTGCCACGATGGCACATCGGCGCCTTCGTCTTCGCCCCCGAAAGCCGCCCCCGACTTGCGAGGCGAGTTGACGACGCTCTTCAACCGTTCCTACGAGAGTATTCTGCAAGGCGGTCTGGTCGCCACAATCCGCGAGTGGGCCGGCGGCAATTATGCGATGCAGAACGCGGAAGCTGTCCCGCCGTACAGCCACGGCTCGCACCGCAGCCGATTGGTCGAAGTGCTGAAGGCGAGCCATTACGACCTGCAGCTGTCGCGGGAAGAGTGGATCAAGCTGGCGACGTGGATCGACTGCGGGGCCCCGTATTACGGATCGTACTACGGGCGGCGGAACCTCATGTATCAGGGTGCCCCGGACTTTCGCCCGGTGCCGACGCTCAGTTCGGCGTGTGGCATCCCGCCCGTCTTTCCCGAACCGCCGAAACCCGAACCGCTGCCCGCCGAACTGCTGGCCTGGTGGCCGCTGGACGACACAACGCCTGACACCGCGGACGACGCGTCGGGCCATGCCCATCAGGCCAGCGCCGTCCACGCTCTTCGGACCGAGGGCCGCGACGGACGCGGCGGACGCCGCTTTGACGGCAAGGCTTACGTCGAGGCCGGCGGTCTGGGCAAGCACAAAGCGATCTCGATCGCGCTCTGGGCCAAGGCGGAAACGTTGGGCAGCGCATGGAGTCCGCTGCTTTTCTGCAACGATGCCCAAGCCGGCGTCGTTCACTTCAGCCTGGTGCCGGACGGCACGCCGAACGTGGCCGTCAACACGGGCGGCTCCCAATGGACGCACCGCCGGGCGCGGACTTCGGTGGCCGACGGCGGTTGGCACCATCTTGCCCTGGTATGCGACGGACGTGTGGGCGGCAGCGTCCGCTTCTACGTCGACGGCCAGTTGTCCGGCCAGCAACGGGCAGGGCTGGCCCTGCAACTGGACCTGACCCGCTTCCGCCTGGGAGCCTACAACCGTTGGGAAAACGCCCCCGCAAACAACTTCCACGGCGAACTGGACGACGTCCGCGTCTACCGCGGGATGCTTTCCGACGGCGAGGTAACCCAACTCAGCAACCCAGCCAACGTCGGCCGTCTCGCGTCGCCCTGATCGCCGAGTGCCTCGGCGCCCGTCGCACGCCCCGAAAGGCCTCCAATCGCCACCTTCCCAGCTTATCCCCCGCAGTTCGTTTCTTGACGTCCAGCAAGCGATGACGCGCTCGACAGTTGCTCGCAAGCGGCAAACAGGAACTCCACGCGTTGGCGGTCCGACGCGAACGGCTGAGTGCGATAGCAACGATCGACGGCGCGGTCCAGAGCGGCGTGGGATTTGACCAGCTTGGCCGGCATCGCCAGCGGGTCGTACAGGTCCGCCAGCGTCGATTCGGGGTACTCGGACCGCGCGGCCAGCACTCTGGCCGCCGCGGCTTCGACCGCCGCTCGACGCTTGTCGCTGGGCGCGTCCGGCCACGGGAAATTGTTGTAGACGAGCGTGGCGGAGTAACGGAAATCGGATTTCAGTCGCCCGCACACTTGCCGGACCCAGGCCATGTGCATGGCGGATGACAGGACGCCGAAATGGTACCAGGTCGCCTGGGGCATGAGGAAACACAAATCGCTGGCCAGCACGTCCGGGTCGATGAAGCCGAGGGGAATGTACTTGCGGCGTTCGGACGAGACCTTGGGGATCAGCAGGTACGGGGTTGCGGGCATATTCTCGACGTGAAACCGGGTCGGCGTTTCCGCCAGCTTCCGGGTCGGAACGCTCTTGCTGGCCAGGCGGAAACGGCGGACGGCGGCGACCCGCTTGCGGGCTTCGGGCAACTGCCGCAACTGGCGCGGCGGGCAGTCGCCCAGCCACAGGCACCAGCGTTCGAGGCCGTTGAGGAACTCCTTCGAGCCGACCCAGCGGCGGAAAAACGACGCCGCCGCGGGTTCGACGGCAAGGAAGGCTTTCTTCGCCTCGGGCGTGAACAAGTAATTGCCGTCGTCGATCGGCTTGTTGCCGATGCCGATCGCCGGCACGTCGCACAGCGGCGTCTGGCGATTGGCGATGACCTGATTCGAGCCTTCGATCAGATACGGGCTGATATTGCGGACCTTCGTCTCGCTGGCCGTCTCCGGCGATTCATAATCGAAGATCTTCTTTCCAGACGTGTCAAAGGCAGCAAATCCCACGATCACGACATGGACATGCGCTTTGCCGCGTGCTTCGCTCTCCCAGGCAAACGTCCGATGCCCGAAATGGATCGTGACGCCGTAGTTGCGGAACAACTCGTCCCACAACACGGCGACCTGCTCGCCTTGGCTGATCGAATTCGTGGACACGAAACCGACCACGACGCGCGTGTCCCGAATGTAGTCGGCCGCCTTGAAGTACCATCCCGTGACATAATCCAGCAGCCCGCTGTTGCGGACTCGGCCGGCGACCAGGTCCATGTCGGCCCGTTGTTCGGCGCTTTGGTACTTTGCCCCGACGAACGGCGGATTGCCGAGAATGTAACTGCACTGGGCGGGCGGCAGCAGTTCCTTCCAATCCAGCCGCAACGCGTTGCCTTGGACGATCCGGGGCGACTTCTGCAGAGGCAGTCGGACGAAGTACTGGCCGAAGGCCTCCGAGAGCCGCAGGTTCATCTGGTGGTCCATCAGCCACAATGCCGCCTCGGCAATCCGCACGGGCCATTCGTGGATCTCGATGCCGTACATCGCATCCACGTCCACCACGGACACGTGCTGGATGTCGAGCACCCGCTGGCCGTTGTCGAACAGTTTCTGCAAGACCTCGATTTCCAACAACCGCAGTTCTCGGTACGTGACCACCAGGAAGTTGCCGCAGCCGCAGGCCGGGTCCAGGAACCGCAGTTTTCCCAGCCGCTGGTGGAACCGCTTCAATTCGCTCTTGTTGCGGCCCACGCGGCGGAATTCGGCCCGCAAATTGTCCAGAAACAACGAGCGGATGACCCGCAGGATGTCGCGTTCCGACGTATAGTGCCCGCCGATCTGCCGCCGCTCTGCAGGCTCCATCACGGCCTGGAACAGCGAGCCGAACACGGCGGGCGAAATCCGGCTCCAGTCGAACCGCGTACAAGCCAGCAAGGCGTTCCGCATGTCGCGATTGAATTCGGCAAAGCCCAAGTGCTCCGCGAACAGTTCGCCGTTGACGTAGGGCAGCTCCGCCAGCAGTTCGTCCAGATTGGCCTGCCGGGATTCGCGCGGGGCATTCAGCACCTCGAACCAGCGGGCCAGATGCAGACCCAAGTCCGAACCGTCCGCCGCCGTGCGGTTCTCCAAGTAATAGGTGAACGCATCACGCTCGAAAATGCCGGTGTCTTCGGCGAACAGGCAGAACAGAACCCGCACCAGGAACCGTTCCAACGCATGCCCCGCGTAGCCGCCCGCCTGCAACGCATCGTGCAGATCGCCCAGGATCTGAACGGCCTTGATATTGATCGGATCCTGATCTTCCACCGCATGTTGTTTGTAGCCGGGAACGAAGGCAAACTCATGAATGTGGCGGTGGAAGTCGGCCAATTCAAAATGCCGGGTCACGCCCTCTTCCAGGTCATGCAGCGCGATGCGGGCAAAGTCCGAGACGATGATGTAGCGGGGCACTTCATCGTCTCGGCCTTCGTTCTTCAGATGTTGGACGTACTCGACTGCCTGCAAATGAGCCAGGGCCAGGCTCTTGCCGCGCGACTTGTGCTCCGCCAGCAGGACGCCCTTCCAGAACAGGTCGATATAGGCGTAAGTGCCTTTCAGCGTCTTGACCGGCTCTTCAAAGCTGGCGACGACCCGGCGGCGCAGACCAAAGACTTGAAAGAACTCGTCCCAGAAGGACTTGGCTTCGGCCTGCTCGCGAGTCTCGCGTTGCCACTCTTTGGCGAACGCGATAGCCCGATGGCGGATTTCGTTCCATGATAACGGCATCTCAGCACAACTCCGGATACCGATGTTGGCGCCTGACGTCTCGGATCGGGCTGTCCAGCAACGCCGGCAGGCAATCGCCGGTCCGCTGTCGGTGGATCTGCCATTCGTCGATCCAGGTCGCCTCGTCCTGAAACGCCTTGCGGAAGTCCGGCCGGACGTTCACGCCGTCCAAATCCAGACGCTCCACCACGTCCAGCGGGTCGTCGCTGCCCGTCAGCGTTCGGCCGACTGCCGTGTCGAGAAACCACTCGAACGTCGGCACGGCGCCGGCGGTTTCCCGGCGGAGGGCTCGGCAAATTCGTTCGTTTCCGTTCATCGTTCTTCCGGTTTCCTCGCTTTGCCGCTCGCGCCAACAAACGCTACGGAACCCACCATGCTTCAAAGCGTTCTTCCTACGGCTGGGGCAGTTCGTTCGGCGCCAGCAACGGCCGGCCCTCTTTCCAGTCGATCGGCACGACGGACAGATGCCAGGTGCGGCCCTTGTCGTTGTTGCCTTGATAGAACAGGTAGTCCTGCCCGTCGTCGTCCTGAAACAGATACGGATGGCCCGATTCACTGGAGTTCCACGAGCCCGGCGGGCCAGCGGCAAGGAACGGCTCGTCCAGCAAGCGGGTGAAACGAATGCCGTCGTCGCTGACCGCCACGCCGATCTGCTGCGGCTCATTGTTGTACCCGCCGGCGTAGAACATGTACAGCCGGCCCTCGCGCCGGGCCATGGCCGCGGCCTCGATGCAGCGGCGTTCCCAGGGAAGCTCCGGCTGGAGGATCGGGCCGTCCGGGTTGAGTTGAGTCCACTGGTCGCGGGCAAAGTCGCTGTCGATGGGGGCCGCGGCCACGCCCTGCATCTGGACCTTGAACGCCGGGTCCCGCGTGGCCCAGTACAGCAGCAGTCGCCCCTGGTGCTCGATCACATCCGCGTCGATCGCCCGGCCGCAGTTCCATTCGCCCGTCGGCCGGAAGATCGGGTTGGTGGGATTGCGGAGGAACCGCAGGCCGTCGTCCGACCAGGCGTGGCAGATTGCATCCCGCGGCCCGTTGCCGTAGGTCTGGTAGAACAAGTGCACCTTGCCGCCGACGACGGCCGCCCCCGGAGCGCAGAAACCGTTCACCTCCACGTCGCCGGTGTTGGTCAACTCGCCGACCTTCTTCCAGTCCACCAGGTTCCGGCTCTGGGCGATTCCGATGCTCCAGCCCTTGGTCGGTTTTTCTGCGTACGGCGGCAGCGAGTAGTACAGCCAGTAACGGCCTTGAAACTTGACGACGGCAGGGTCTTTGGAGAAGGGCTTTCCGGAGCTTGCATCGGCAAAGTACATGCGGGGCGGCGCGGCGGCAACCGCGTGCGAACCCAGTGCGGCCAGCAGCACCAGCGCCGCGCCGCGCAACCAAAGCGGCCTGGCCGCCGCCCGTGCCCAAGCCCGCTGCGGCCACCGCCCGGAGGTCACCAGCCAAGTCGCCGATCCGCAACCGTTCCAGCTTTGCAGCATGATCGTGATCCTCTCTCGAGATTGCCGTGAAACCTCCTCACACCTTCGGCCGCGCCGAACCGGGTCTGGGCGTTGCTGATCGGCCGTGGTATTATCCGGAAGCCCGACGGCAAGTGTTTTTTCGCAACGCACCTCCGAGAATTATACGGAAGAACCATGAAAAGAACTCTGCTCTTCGTGTTGTGTCTGCCGTTTTTGCAGACCGGGTTGTATTCCGCTGAACTGGCCAGGGACGGGGCCACCGGCTGGAAGATCGTCTTGCCCGCGGAACCGGCATTGGTCGAGCAGACCGCCGCGCGCGAACTGGCCGAGCACCTGAAGCTCGTGACCGGCGCGGATTTCCCGACGCTGGCTGAACAGGACGCGCCCGCCGACGGCACGTCGCTGATCTTCGTCGGCAACACGGCCAAGGCCCCGAAAAAGGATTACAAGTTCGACGAAATCCTGATCAAGCTGGACGGCGGAAACCTGATTCTCGCCGGGCACGAAAAACGCGGCTGCCTGTACGCGGTCTACTCGTTCCTGCAGGACGTGGTCGGGGTCCGCTGGTGGACGCCCGCAGACACCTTCCTGCCGAAGAAACCCACGCTGACCGTCCCGGACGAATTGAACGTCTCCTACGCGCCGCAGATGATCTCGCGAGAAATGTACCATCGCGACGCCCAGCCGACGGTGTTTTCCGCACGCATGAAGGGCAACGGCTTCCTGACCCCGGAATACGGCGGCGCGGTTCGGATCATCAATTTCGTCCATTCGTTCTACAAGTACCTCCCGCCGGAAAAGTACTTCGCGGACCATCCGGACTGGTACTCGGAAATCGACGGCAAACGCAAGCACGAACACGCCCAGCTGTGCTTGACCAATGAAGAGATGATCCAGGAGTTGATCAAGAACGTCCTGGAAACGCTGCGGAAAAACCCCGGCGCCAAGATGATCGACGTTTCCCAGAACGACTGGCGCGGGTTCTGTACGTGTGAGAAATGCAAGGCGGTCGACGACGCGGAGGAGAGCCACGCCGGGACGCTCGTGCTGATGCTGAACAAAGTGGCCGAGGCGGTGGAGAAGGAATTCCCGGACGTCCTGGTGGAATCGCTGGCGTATCAATACACCCGTAAGCCGCCCAAGACGATGAAGCCGCGGCACAACGTTTTGATTCGGCTGTGTACGATTGAATGCTCCTTTATCCAGCCTCTGGACGGCGAGCAGAACGTCAAGTTCGCCGCGGACATCGAAGGCTGGAGCAAGCTTGCCAAGTATCTGTTCATCTGGGACTATACGACCAACTATAACGACTACCTGGGGCCGCATCCGAACCTGCGCGTGCTGGCGCCGAACGTCCGCTATTTCATCAAGCACGGGGCGATCGGCCTGTTTGCCGAGGGCGAAGGCGACGACTTCTGCGAGCTGAAGAACTGGCTGTTGCTGCGCGTGATGTGGGAGCCGCAACTGGATGAGAACAAGCTGATCGACGAGTTCCTGCGCGGTTACTACGGCGAAGAGGTCGCACCGCTGATCAAGCAGTATTGGGACGTGCTGATTGCCCAAGCGGAAAAGGAGAAGATCTATCTGGGCTGCTTCGGCATGAACTCGGCGAAATGGATCGATCTGCCGACGCTGAACCGGGTGACGGAGATCATGAACAAGGCGGTCGAGACGGCGACGAAGGTTTCCGGCCCCGATTCCGACCAATTGCGCCGGTTGCGCAAAAGCAAGATGGGCATCGACCACGTCTGGCTTAGCCGATACTACCCGCTGCGCTGCGAAGCGCGGGAAAAGAAACTGCCGTTCCTCGGTCCCAAAGATCCGCTGGCGGCGGCCGAAGAGTTCGCCCAGCTGTGCAAGCGGTTCAAGACCAAAGCCGCCGTGATCTCGCAGGAAGGGAAATTCGACTTGTACCTGGAAGGCCTGAAGGCCGGATTCGTCGCGCAGAAGAATCCGCCGGAAATCTGCAAAGGACTTCCGGAGGATGCCTGGGTCGTTTTCGACGCCCTGTCGTTCAATAACTACAACAACGCGGCGACGATCATCGACGATCCCCAAGGCTGGAACGGCAAGAGCGTGCGCATGGGAACGAAGGTCGATTGGAACACCAACTACACTCCCCCGGTTCGCGGCAAGTACCGCCTGCTCGCCTCGCTGCGCTGCGAGGGAACTGCGAAGGAAGGCCGATTGGGCTCGTGGGGCGTCTACGACTCGCGGGGCAAGAAGTCGCTGAAGAGCATGACTCTGGACGTGAAAAACTTCGCGACCGAAGACGGCTCGTTCGACAAGAAGTTCCGCTGGATCGATTTGGGCGTGATCGACTTTGTCCCCGGCGCGTACTTCTGGTTCGCCCACGGACACCGGCCCGAGTTGGACGCGATTTTCGTCGACCGGGTGTTGCTCATCGACGCGGAGTGATGGTCGAAAGAAAAGGCCGGGCGGAATGGCAAAGGCCACCGGTTCCGGATCAACCGTGATCCCGGCGGCTGGCGTCATGCCGCCTTGTGTGCCGGCGGACAAGGTGACGGCGTTGCGAGGGTCCCGCCGACGCGGTCAGCGGGAGTTCGGGGTTTCAGCGTGGGAGGTGCGTACTCATGTTTGGCAAGAATGCGTGGCGGATGGCGGTGGTTGCCTGGGGTGTGCTGGTGGCCGGGGCCGCGGCCCAGCCGTGGAAAGTCCCAGAGGAAAAGCTGCACCGCGGTCCCGATCCCGTGGCGCAGGTCGAGTTGGCCGCGGCCCAGGACCCGACGTTCGAGGCGGTGGCCAAGTACTATCCGATGCTCGCCGCGCCGCGCGAGGCGCTGGGCGTGCTGGAGAGCGCGCGGGAGTTCGTCGTGACCCGCTACGGCGAAATCGAACTGAATAACCTCCAACGAGACGACGGGCAGCCCGGCGAGGCGTACCCGAATGCCTCGCCGGAGAACAAGGCCAGCCTCTATTTCCTGTTGGGCAAAAAGGGCCAACAAACCCGTTATGGGCACGGCAATCCTCCGGACTCGAAGCGGTTGATGGACGGGTATCTGCCGATCGTCAGCGTGCCGTTCACATTCGAGGGCGTCCAGTATCAGCAGACGATCTTTGCCTGGTCACAGGACATGGACCCCGACGGCCGGCTGTGGGCTTACGTGGGCCTGGAGATCAAGAACCCGACGACGGCAAACGCGCACGTGGACCTGGCCCAGCAGGCAGTGTGCGGCCGGGCGCCTCGCTATGTGCCTTTGGGAAGCTGGGAGTACGACCTGGCTCCCGGCGACCAGCGGCGACTGTGCTTGCGCCTCCCGCGCGACGGGATTCTGCCCGACAGCGAGATCGACAAGGATTCGCCTGAGTTCCAGAAGGGCGGCAGGCGCGCCAAGCTCCCGTTTGCCGGCGGCTTTGCGGGCGTCGAGCCGGTTGAGCCGGCGGAGTTCGATCGGCGCCGGGAGGAGACGGCCCAGGCATGGCGGGAACGGATCCGCCGGGCAATGACGATCCGCGTGCCGGAGCAGCGGATTAACGACGCCTACCGGGCCTGGCTGGGCTATCTGTTCACCAACGTCGACAAGGAGGGGGAGCGGTATTTTCCGCACGACGGATCGGGGTTCTACGAACTGGTCTGGGGAATCGCGGCGATCCAGAGCTGCCGGGCCTTCGACCAGTACGGCTATCCGGAGGAGGCCGGAAAGTACCTCGATTCAATCTGCACGCTGGTCCGGCCCGACGGCGAACTGAAAACGGCGTTCGGCCTGTCCGACTCCGGAACCCTGCTGATGGCGATCGAAGACCACTATCGCTATACGGGCGACAAGGCGTGGCTGGCGCGGACCGCGGAGACGATCGTGCGGGTGTGTGGTTGGTCGATCGCTCGGCGGGCGAAGGAGCGGGAGGGACAGACGCCCGGCTCGCCGACCTGGGGGCTGATCAAGTACCAGCCCAGCGGCGACTATCCCGAACCCGATTTCAGTTTTCTGTCCGACACGGCGGTCTGCGTCGGGCTGGAGGCGGCCGCGCGATGCCTGCAGATCGTGGACCGCAAGCCCGACGCCGAACGCATCGCGGCGGAGGCGGCCGAGTATCGCCGCGACATCGAGGCGGCGATGCGGCAAGCCGTCTTGGAGCGCGAAGGCCAGCGCCTGCTGCCGATCCTGCCGGCGTCGCGGGGCTGGCTGGAGAAGGCCGGCTACGGATCGACCGGGTACTACAGCCTGTTCGCTTCGATGATCTTGGACAACGAGTTCTTTGCGGCGGCCGATCCCCACGCCACGCTGCTGATCGAGGCCCTGGAACAGCGCGGCGGCTTGTGCGCCGGCCAGTGTACGTTCTTCAATTGGATCGACCACGGCTTTACCTACGGCTACTGGCTGGAGATGCTCAAACGCGGCCAGCCTAGAAAGGCGATCCTCGGACTGTACGGCGCCCTGGCCTACGGGATGTCGCGCAGCACGTACAGCGGCGTCGAGTGTACCGATATCCGCACGGGGAACAACCAACTGACGCTGCCCCACCTGCGGTCCGGCACCCAGCAACTGCGGCTGCTGCGGATGATGCTCGTGCGCGAAGAAGGCGACCGCTTGATCCTGGCCCAAGCCGCTCCGCAGCATTGGCTCAAGCCGCAGCAGCGCGTGGAGGTCGTCCAGGCTCCGACGGCCTTCGGGCCGGTGAGTTACACGCTGGAGTCGGCCGCGGACCAGGGGCGAATCACGGCGCGGCTGACGCCGCCGGTGCGAAACCCGCCCCAGGAGATCCGCTTGTTCGTGCGGCATCCCGAGGGCAAGCCGATCCAGCGCGTCCGGGCGGCGGGCAAGCCGCTCGACACGTTCGACGCCGGATCGGTGACTCTGCGAGGCGTGCGCGAGCCGGTGGTCCTGGAATTCGGCTACGAAACGCGATAAGGAGCATCCGCTTGATCCCATCCTTGACGATCCGCGTGGGCGTGCTGCTGTTAGCCTGGGGGACAACGCCGTGGCTGTGGGCGGAGCCGGGGGCCGTAGCGGAACTCCAGAAGGAAATCGCCGCCAAGACGGGGCTTGCACGCCGCCAGGCTGCCCGCAAGCTGATGGAACTGGGCCCGGAGGCGACGCCGGCCATCGTGGCGCTGACCAAGGATCAGGACGTGGTGATTCGCCGCAACGCGGTCCGCCTGCTCCGCCGTTTGCTGGGCGTCGAGGCGGTCGCGTTGTATCGGGAAGCCCTGCAGGACCCAAGCCCGTTGGTGCGGATCGTAGCGGTCGAGGAACTGCGGGCCTACCAGCCGCGGACCGGCGAAGTCACGGGCGCCCTGCTGCAGGCCGCCCAGGACGCCGACAACGAAGTCCGCAAGTTGGCCGCGGGCGCCTTCTGGTCCTTTCATCGCGACTATGTCCCCTTGCGCCGGCGTCCGAACTGGGACCATGCCATCGAGGTGATTGCACGCCAGAGTCTGCCCACGGTGGGCTGGCGTTTCCGCACCGATCCCGGCCGAGCGGGCCACGTCCAGAAATGGTTCGCGCCGCAAGTGGACGAGGCCGGCTGGCACGAGATCGCCGTCGGCCAATGGTGGCACGACGCCCTGCCTGAAAAAGTCGGGCAGTTCGAGGGCATCGCCTGGTACCGGATCGAGTTCACCGCTCCAGACAAGCCGCAGGGCGAATTCCACGAAGCGGTGTTGCGGTTCGAGGCCGTCGACGAATCCGCCTGGGTGTGGGTCAACGGCCAGTACGCCGGAGAACACGACCTGGGGACGGCGGGCTGGAACGTGCCGTTCGATATCGAGGTCGGCAGCTTCCTGCGTTGGGGGCAGTCCAATCAGATCACCGTCCGTGTCCTGAACGCCGCCGGCGCCGGCGGCATCTACAAACCGGTCGAGTTCCAGGTGCTGAAATAAAGGCCGCACGCTGCGAGTCCAGCGGTCCGGCGGCAAGGAGACATCATGTTTTGCATGACCAAGATTCGACGCGCAGTGCCGGTCGCCGTAATCTGTCTCGCCGCGGGCGGGACGCTCGCCGCTGCCGATCAGCCCGCTTGGAAGCCGATGGTGTTTACCGGCGACGAAGTGACGGGCGACCACGTCCTGGCGATCTGGCAGTTCCAGCCGGGCGCCGAGTTGAACGATGGCCGGGGCCACGCCGGCTTGACGCTGTCGGGCAGGGCGCGCGTCGTGGCCGACGAGCACTTTGGGGGAATCCTCGAATGCTTCGACAACCCGCCGGGCGTGGACAAGGCCAACGGCGCCGCGACCGCGTGGCGGCAGGGTCCGACACCGGCCGGCGCGTTTACGGTGGAAGCCTGGGTCAAGCTGAAAGCCAACCCGGAGAAACCGGATTGGAAGACGGCCTGCCTTGTCGACAAAACCTACGTCCCGCACACCCACGAAAACAAGGCCCACAACAAGGACTACTTCTTCAGCATCCGGCAACTTGCCCAGGGCAAGACCGTCAGTCTGCAGGCGGGCGTGGGCCTGGGCGAGGAAGTGATTACCTTTGCGTCCGGTCCCGTCGAGATGGCCCCCGAAACGTGGCGTCATCTGGCGTTCGCCTACAACGGAAACGGTACGGGAATGCTGTTTGTGGACGGCCGCCTGGTCGGCAAAAAATCCTATCCGGGCAAAGGGGCCGCCGCGCCGGGACCGCGCAGCCTGGCGATCGGCGAGCGGTCCGGCAGCACGCATAGCGGTTTGCCCGGCTACCTGGCCCAAGTGCGCATCGTGCGGGGGCTGTCGGCCCTGGTCGCGCGGCTGGCGGTCGAGATCCGCCCTCCGTTCCAGCGCACGGCTTTTGAGAGGATGGAGCAGGGACAATCACTGCTGGTGCAGTTGAGCAACCTGGACGCGCGGCCCACGACCCAAGTCGTGCTGCACGTCAACGACGGCTTGACGCGCCGCGAAATCTCCGTCGGCGAACTGGCGGGCGAGTCAGCGCGGGAGATCCGCGTGCCGCTGTCCTGCGCCGGCAAGGCCGGCGAGTACGCCTTCCAGGCTGCCGCCACGGGCCAAGTGCAGAACGAGCGGGTCTCCGGCCACGCGGTCTTAAGTTATCATCTCTGCAACCGCCGCCCCGAGTTCATGCCCGTGGTCATGTGGGGCGGGGCCAGCGTGGAACAGATCAAGCAGACGGGGTTCACCCACAGCTTGCACTGGATGGATCATCTGGACATGCAGGCCTGGCAGGCGGGCGAGCCGATCGGATTCCACAGCCGCTTTGACGAGACACGCGAGAGTCTGAACCAGGCCTTGGTGCAAGGCGTGCGGGTGCTGGGCAAGATGTCGCCGGGCGGGTACTTCAAAGGCCAGAAAAGCTACGCGCAGGCGCGTCAACCGTACCTGTGCCACGACCGGCAGGGCCATCCTACCGCGATGGTCAACTTTTCGCTGTCGCGGGTCCAGCAGTTTGCGTTCGACGCCGGACGCAGCGTTGCCAACAACGTGGGGATGTTCCCGGCCGTGGACATGATGATCGCCGACTCCGAGTTCCGCGACGGCAGCCAGTTGTCGTTCCGCGATGAGGACCGCGCCGCCTTCCGAGCCTGGTCGGGCCACGACATCCCGGACCAGATCCAGTCCAAGACGGGCGTGAAATACGACCAACTCGCCGGCTTTCCGGACGACCGCATCCTGCCCGACGACGACAAGATCTTGGCCTTTTACAAATGGTTTTGGGGCGGCGGAGACGGCTACGCGGGCTTCCTGACTCAGGACTGGAAAGGGCTGACGGCTCCGGGCTCGCGCCTCCGCGTGATGTGGGACCCCGTGGTCCGCTGTCCCAGCAAGTGGGGCAGCGGCGGCGAAGTCGATTGGATCGGACATTGGACCTACGTCTATCCCGATCCGCTGGTGATGGGTCTGGCCACCGACGAGGTGTTCGCCATGGGCAAGGGCGGCCCCAAGCACCAGCAGCCTGTCAAGATGACGCAGATCATCTGGTACCGCTCCGCCACCACCGGCCCGCTGCCCGCCGACAAGAGCAAGTGGGCGGAATGGGAACAGCGGCTGCCGGAAGCCCGCTTCATCACGATCCCCCCGGATATGCTCGAAATCGCCTTGTGGCAGAAACTGGCCCGGCCGGTGCGGGCGATCATGTACCACGGCGCCGGCTCGCTGTGGGACAAGGGCCGTCCGGGCGGCTACGACTTTACCCATCCCGGCACCGCCCCCCGGCTGGCCAGCCTGGTCTCGAAAGTGGTTCAACCCTTCGGGCCGATGCTGCTCCACGTCCCGGACCGGAAGGCCCGCGTGGCCATGCTGGAAAGTTTCGCTTCGCAAATCTTCTACGGCGGGAGCACCTACGGCACCATGCGGACCCCGGTGGGCCGGATGCACGGGGTGCTGACCCGCGCGCATCTGCAACCGGAGATTGTGTACGACGAGACGATCCTGCGCGACGGGCTGGATCCGTTCCAAGTGCTGGTCATGCCGGTCTGCCCGGTCCTGACCGAAAGCGTGGCCCGCAGGATCGTGGACTGGCAGGCCCAGGGCGGCATCCTTGTGGCCGACGAGTTGCTGGCCCCGCGTCTGACCCCCGACATCCTGATTCGCCAGGTCCAGAGCGACGACAAGACCGAATCGCTCGACAAGGCGAAGCAGCTGCGCAGCGAACTGGGAGACGCCTGCTTGCCGTACGCCGAGGCCGACACCCCGGAGGCGATTCTTCGGGTTCGCACGTTCGGGACAACCGACTACCTGTTCGCCTTCAACGACCGGCGGACCTACGGCGATTACGTCGGCCAGCACCGCAAGGTGATGGAACAGGGCCTGCCGACCAAGGCGGTCCTCACGGTCCGCCGGCCCGCGGGCAACGTGTACGATTTGCTGGCCGGCAAAGCGGTCAACGCGGCGGTGAACGAGGGGAGCGTTCAGGTGGCCGCCGAGTTCGGCCCCGGCGAAGGCCGGCTGTACATGATCACCGAGCGGCCTATCGCGAAGGTGACCGTCAGCGGCCCCAGTGAAGCGGCGCGATCCGCCGGTGTTCCCGTCACCGTGACCGTGACCGACGACGCCGGCCGTCCGCTCGACGCCGTGGTGCCGCTGCGCGTCGACGTGACCGACGCCCAAGGAAACGCGGCTGAACACAGCGGCTGGCACGCCGCGCCGGCCGGCCAGCTGACCCTGACCCTGGACTTGGCCCCCAACGACGCGCCGGGCACCTGGACGCTCGCCATCCGCGAACTGGCCTCAGGCAAGACGGCTCAGAAGTCGTTGCTCGTCAAGTAGCGACGGATCGCTCCGAGTTGCCTCCGGCAACGGCGGAGGCTTTTCTGGGGGTTTTTGAGAGGGGCGTATCACACCGACGGCAAGGAGATAGCGATGTACGTGCAGACCGTCCTGTACTGTCTTTTAACCTTGGCGGCCGAGCCTCAAGCCGAGGCCTTGAAGGTCGTCGTCGAAGAAAATGTGCCCGTGACGATGCGCGACGGCGTGGTTCTACGCGCCAATGTCTGCCGCCCGGACCGAGGCGGCCCCTATCCGGTGCTCCTGACGCGGACCCCGTACGGCAAGGGCAAAGGGTTTGGCCGCTACGTCCAGGCAGGCTATCTCGTCGTTTCGCAAGATGCGCGAGGCCGCTACGCCTCAGACGGCACGTACGAATCGTTCTTGCGCTTCCAGACTCACGACGCCGAGGACGGCTATGACACGGTCCAGTGGGCTGCCAAGCTGCCCAATTCGACGGGCAGGGTAGGCACGTTCGGCACCTCGTACTGCGCTTTCTACCAGTGGCGACTGGCCCCGCTGCGGCCGCCCGCCCTGGCGGCCATGTCAGCCCACAGCATTCCGGGCCGGTACACGGACCTGGAGGGGCCGGGCACGATCCGACCGGGGCGCCGCCTGCAATGGTGGCTGTCGACCATGGGGCCGGACATCCGCCGCCGTGCGGCCGGCTCAGACGCAAAGCCTGCCCCCAAGCCAACGGCCGGGGAGATCGAGAAGTGGCTGTGGTTCGTTCCCTGGCTCAAATTGCCGCAGATGGTCTTCGAGCACGAGACCGCGGCGATGCACGATTGGCTCAGGCATCCGCACCTCGATCCCTGGCAACTGGACGAAGGCTGCCGCGAGATCGAGGTTCCCAACTTTGATGTCATCGGCTGGCACGATCACTGCAACGGCGACGCCCTCATGTATCGCAGCATGGCGGCCCATGCCAAGACGGAGATCGCCCGCACGAAAACGCGAATTCTAATCGGCCCGTGGGGGCACAGCACCCTGGGCCAACGCCGCTTCGACAAGATCGACTTCGGGCCAGAAGCCCGCGTGGACCTGGTGGCGGAAGACATTCGCTGGTTCAACCACTGGCTCAAGGGCCAGCCCACGGGCAGCGACCGGGAACCGCCGGTGCGAATCTTTGTCATGGGCGACAACCGCTGGCGGGGTGAAACCGAGTGGCCGCTGAGCCGCGCGCGGACCCGGACGATGTTCCTGGCCAGCGGCGGCCGGGCCAACACGCCGGCCGGCAATGGCAAGCTGGTCACCCAAGCGCCGCAGGCGGACGGCAGCGATCGCTACGTGTACGATCCGCTCCATCCAGTCCCCACACTCTTTGGCCCGCGAGCGTTCACCGCCGTTGCGGACCAGCGGCGACTGGCTGATCGCCAAGACCTCCTCGTGTATCAGAGCGAGCCTCTGCGGGAGCGGCTGGAGGTCACCGGGAATCCGGTTGTGGAACTGTACGCCGCCACTTCGGCCCCGGATACCGACTGGTTCGTGCGGCTGATCGCTGTCGAGCCCGATGGCTTGGCGCGGGACGTCTGCATGGGCCTGGTCCGCGCCCGCTACCGCGAGGGGTTGGACAAGCCCAAGTTGATCTCGCCGGGTGAAGTCGTCAAGTACACGATCCGGCTGGGCCCGACCTCGAACGCCTTTCTGCCCGGCCACCGGATCCGGCTGGACGTGACCAGTTCCGATTTCCCCAACTACGACCGCAACCACAACACCGCCGCCGACCAGAACGCGGACGCCGAACTGGTCCCCGCCACGCAAACCGTCCACCACGGCGGCGTCCAGGCCTCGTGCATCCGCCTGCCGGTGATCGAAAACTAGTTGCCGGGCCTCGCGGTCGCCGACACCGCCAGTGACCAGCACCGATGTCGCAAAAGCAGCATCATGGCGACAAAAGGGGACGTTCTACTTTTCCGCCTTGTCAGCAGAATTCGTGAGTGAATTCTGGTTCGGGAAGATCCCCAAGTTGATGATCCAAAGCGGTTTGATGCCTTCGAAGGCGTGAAAGCCGAGGGCTTTTCTGATACTAAGTCTGGCTTTTAGGTTCAAGCCATCGAGCACACCGGCGAGAATCTCTTCGCGAGCCTTGAGCCAGTTCATCACCAAAGGCGCGTGTTCGCGGAGAGAACGGGCGACTTTCTTCAGGGGACCAAGCCGCTCCGCAGGGTGCGGATGCACCACTGACGGAGGAACTTCGCAGCCCAATTTGCCGATGGCCAGATCCAGAATCGCGGGAGTTCTTTTCGGGAAGAGAATTGGACAGGCATCATGGAACAGGCATCATTGATTCGTCGTGCCGGAGCGGTCCCCACAGGAGATCGTTTTTCCTGCGTCTCGGGGGCCGCATTGGCTTAGGTCAATCGGTTCGAAGCCAAGTTGCCGCGCGGGCGAGTTGCTTTTCAAACGAAAGTCGTCTTGGGCCGGGTCCAGGAACTGCGGATCGGCCTCCAGGCTGTGTTGTTCGATGCCGAACCGGCGCTGGGTTTTTAGATGCTTCTGTCCCCAGCCGGGTTCGGTTGTGTTGAAGTACAGGTTGTAATCGGCCTCACACGTCCGCAACATGGCGGGCGTAATGTTGCGTCGAGTTTTCGGCGCCGGGGCGGTTCTCTCGAACAGCAGCGCCTGCCCCGGAATCCGCGAGACAAAGATATTCCGCTGTACGAGCGAACCGTCCACCTGCCCGTACGGCAGGACGAGATAACCCCGTTTGTGGACGCAAGGCGTGCCGTTCGGCGTCTCATCGCGGATGTCGTACAGGATGTTGTTGCAGATCGTGTTCTTGCCCTTGAAGATGATGCCTTCGCCACACACACGCGTGATTACATTGTGCTCGATCGCCGTGTCGTGCTGGTCGTCGTCACAGCGGATGCTGGCATTAATGTTCTGAGCCGTGATGTCGTGGATCCAGTTGTTTCGTACCTGATTGCCGCCCCCGGTACCGGACACGTAGATCGCGTTGCCGTCTCCCATGACCTCCATGCAGTGGTGCAGGTCGTTCTGGGCGATGACGTTCTGCCGCCCGTGCATCAGCGGCTCGCGGTTGTGCCACGTGAGCGGTTTGCTGTCCACGGCATTATCCACCTCGGTCCAGCGCACCGTGCGGCTGCACTCGCCCTGCCCTTTGCGGTCGGGGCTCGTCCGACCCGTGACGAGGATTCCCGTGTACGGCGTATGATGGACGTGGTTGTGCTCGATGCGGTTGCGGCCGCTTTGCCAGGCCCAGATGCCGGCCGAGTGCCACAGCAGACGGCCGACGTGATGCACGTGGCAGTCGGTCACGGCGTTGTCGCGGTTGACGTCCTTGGTGCCCAGGCCGTACCCGGCCAGCAAGACGCCCGCCCCGCCGAGTTCCGCCAATTCGCACCGCGTCACGGCGATGCGCTGGCAGTGCAAGTCCAGACGCAGGCCGGCAGCGCCGCTGTGAACGAACCGACAGTTCTCCACTCGGCACGACTCGGCCCCGCGGAACCGCAACATGGCCGTCGGACGGTCGAACATCTCCCAGTCATGTTGCAAGCCCCAGCCGGTTTTCTCGGCTTCCCACGGCCAGCGATCGGCCTGGGTGAACGTCAAGCCGCGAAACACCAAGCCCCGCACCGGCGTATCGCTCGGCCCGTCGTACTCGATCTGGCCTTCGACGCGGATCAGTTCGGTCAGCCGCGGCGCCACGACGTCATCGCCGGGCTGCTTTCCGGCCGGCGGCCAGAGGTAGAGCTTGCGGGCCGCGGCATCCAGGACCCATTCGCCCGGCTCATCGAGCGCCTCCAGGACGTTTTCGATCCAAACCGTGCCGTCGGGGAAGTTCGCGAAGTTGGGCGGTCCCAGCGGATACGTCGCGGGCACGTCCGTGTGCACCAGGCCCGTCGCCCGATCCACCTCGGTCATCGGCAAGATGTTCATGACCCACGGATGAATGGGAACCACCACCATCTCCGCTTGCGAGAAATCGGCGACGGCCCGCACCGCCTCCGCCGGCAGATACAGATGCTGGTGGTCAATCGCCTGTCCGCCGGCCGACGCGGTTTTCGCCTGCTGGAAGCCCCGCGTGCGAGCCCGCGGCAGCATCGTGTCGCCCTGGAAGAGCGTCCGAAACGCCGGCCAGTCGGTCGGCACGTCGGCCATCCAGACTTTGCCGCGTGCCGGCTTCGGCAAGCGTGCCAAATCCTGCGGCGCCGGTTGCCAGCCGCCCGGCAGTGGAGCCGCCCCGCTCAGGACCGGCCGTTCGCCGGCGGCCGCCACGATCTCCGTGGCCGCGTCACCGCAGACGCTGTCCCGCAGATCGAACACGATCGTCCGCTCAATCCGATATGTCCCGCCGCCCACCACGATCCGCTCCGAGGCCTGCGGCTCTGTCCTTCGCCGCTTCCGAGCCGCATCCCGCGCCCGCTCCACCGTGGCGAACGGTTCTTCCGCAGTGCCCGGATTGGTGTCCTGGCCGAGGGGCGAGACAAACAAGTCGCCCCGCGCATCGGGCACGTTACCAGCGAGAACGACAAGCGTGAGCATCAGCACTCGGGTCATGGCATCGTCCTGGAAAAAAATGGATATCGGCCCCTCGCAAAGAAGTGCGTCTTTTTTCGGTGGGATCGCGGCTCCGGTGCATGTGATTACGCCATGGACGATCCTGATTCAAACTCCGCCCGTGGCACGCCGAATTGACGAAGAATCGATCTCAACGTGCCGATCTTCAGTTCCCGGTGGTCGGGGACAGGCACCGTCGTCGTGCCCGTCGTTTCTTGCCGTTGCATCACGATGTGGCTGGACCGCCGACGGACCTCGACGAATCCGTGTCGTGCGAGGATCGCGCACGCCTCTTGCCCAGACATGACTCGCAACCTGCCCAACGGCCACCTCGACCTGCGTGACGAACACGTCGTCAGAAAAACGGCGATCAATCTCCTTCGCGGACGCCACTTCAAAGAACAGTTCCAGCGCTTCACGCAGGTTTTCACGTGCCTGTTCGATCGAATCGCCCTGACTGGCGATGTCGAGTTCCGGGCAAAGGGCCACGTACCCATCGCCTTCGCGTTGGATCAAGGCGGTTAAGCGACGCGTCATGAGTCTCGCCTCCAGAAAACGGCCTCTTGGCAGCCTGTCCCGTCACCCATCAACGTAGCGAACGGGGTTCTGACCGTCAAAGGCCTCACGGTTATTCACAAGGTGAGCGTGAAAGAAACGCAAAACCAACCGACCGTCTTCGCGTCGCGGGCTTTCGGGATCGAACACCCCCTCGATTATCTCCGTACCGTCCCACTTGACCACCTGGACCTTGGTGATTCGGGGCGTCCTACCGCCCGCGATAACCCAGGCTGGTGACTGGCCGCTGGCGAGCAGTCCAAGTAGGTTATCGTGCGTCCGAACTTGTACGACCAGTTTTGCCCACCGCAAGAAACTGCAGATCAGCCGCCAAGTGCGCAGGTTTTTACTTGTCAATCGGAAAGCGAGACGGTTCCCAGGAAGGCCATGCGACGCGGGAAGCGGTGTTGCTGCGACGAGCGAGGGCCTCCGTTTTGTGGGTGGCCAGTCACGCCAGCGTTCGGGCGCTTTCCTGTTGAGAACCCCGGTTTTTTCCAGAAGGCGGGAAGTGCCATCAGTTTGACAGCGGCGACCAAAGTCGTTCCATTTGAGGTTCCAGGCAGGAGCTTTGATTTCATGGCCGTGAACGAAGCGGAAAGCGCGGTGTTGGAGAAGGTTCGGGGCGTGGAGAAGGAGCAGTGTTCGTTTGCTGAAGCGGGCGGCGAACCGCCTCCGCATTACGGGCGCGCCTGGCCCAAGAGCGGCGGGGTCCCAGAACTTCCGGGTGACCTGTTCGTCCAGCGTCGGGCGATCCAGCGGGGAAAGCTCTTTTGGCTCCGACATCGGCCACGCCACGGGGCCTAAAGTCTCGTCCGGCATGTTCCGCGCATCGTCCGCCTTCTGACGACTGTGTCCACTCGGCCAAGATTGAAGTTTGAATCGCCTGCCCCCAAGACGGCCTCGCGCCCGCTTGCGTGCGCCGCGGGGCCGCGGTACCCTGCCGTCACAACGGCCACCGTGGCAAAAACGGTGCGGACAGTTTCCCTGATGCCGCCAAACGCCTGGGGGGCGATGGACATTCCTGGAGGGCTCGCGAGAGCCATGCTGCGAGGTGACGACGATGCAACGAAACAAGGTGCGACGATGGGCCGTGCTGTTCTGCGCGGCGACGGTTTTGGCAAGTGCGGCGGGGCGTCTGCACGCCGCTGACGACGTGTCCGTGGCTCCGCGGCGCGTGCTTGGGATTCTTGGCGGCATGGGCCCGGAGGCCACCGCGAATCTGTATTTGGAGATTCTCGCCCTGACGCCGGCCCAGAAGGACCAGGACCACATTCCGACGCTGATCTTCAGCTTTCCGCAGATTCCCGACCGGACCACGGCCATCCGGAACCGGGACCGGTCGATCATTCCTTATCTTGTCGAGGGGACGACGCGGCTCGAACGGGCCGGCGTCTCGTTCATCGTCATTCCCTGTAACACGGTCCATTACTTCTACGACGACATGCAACGCGCGGTCAAGATCCCGATCCTGCACCTGATCCGCGAGGCGGTCGAGGCCGTGGTCAAACGCCATCCGGACGCCCGGCGAATCGGGCTGCTGGCCAGCAACGGGACCATCGCCAGCGGCCTGTACGAACGCGAGTTCCGCGCACGCGGCCTGTCCGTGGTCTATCCGGACGAACCGCTGCAGAACGATTGCGTGATGAAAGCCATCTACGGAATCAAGGCCGGCATGGACAAGCAGACCAGCGAAGAGTTGTTGTTCGCGGCGGGAAAAAACGTCGAACAGAAGGGGGCGGAAGTGATCGTGCTGGGCTGTACCGAGATCCCGCTGGCCTTCAATCCCAAGCGGGCTTCGGTGCCCGTGATCAACGCCACCCGCGTGCTGGCCGAGGCGGCGATCAGGGAGTATTTCCAGACGGCGAAGTAACGTGCCGGATCGGCCGGCCGTACAGCGACTTGGACGCTTGGCCGTCGGCAATCGCCGCCTGTCCGGCCAGGAACAGCCAGCGCACGCCGGGCGAGTACTGTTGGGGATCCTCGAAGGTCGCCCGGTCGATGAATTCCTCCGGATCGAAGACCACGATGTCGGCCAGGCAACCCGGCCGCAGGTAGCCGCGATCGGTCAGTTGCAGGATGTCGGCCGGCAGGCCGGTGGCGCTGCGGATCGCCTGGGCCGTCGTCAGGGTCTTTTCCCGCCCCGCATAGAAGCCGACCTTCCGCGGAAAGCTGCCGAAACTGCGGGGATGAGGCCGGACGCCGGGAACCGGCACGTGCGTGTTGCCGTCGGAGCCGGTGGCGACCCAGGGGGCCCGCATGGCGTAGCGGACGTCGTCTTCGGAAAGCACGAACCGCACGATCGAGGCGCCGTCATCCGCCTGGACTGCAATGGCGGCCCCCGCCACGTCCGTGTTCAACTGGGCCGCGATCTCGTCCAGGCTCTTCCCGTTCCATTCGGGATGCTTCGCGCACGAGGCGATGACGATCCGCGGGTTGTCTTTCAGGCGGCGAAGGACCAGTTGGCGCACCGCCTGCTGATAGTCCTTGTCCTCCCGTATCCGGCGGGCGAAATCCTTCAGGCCGTCCGGCAACTCAGTCGCCGGAAACAGGATCGCGCCCAGATTGGTCGAAGTGGCGATGTACGGGTATTGATCGGCGGTCACGGTCAAGCCTTCGGCCCGCGCCGCGTCGATCAGCGCCACGGCCTTGCGCAGCGATCCCCAATTCGACGGCCCCACCGCCTTCAGGTGCGAGATATGGACGGGCAGACGCGCTTCGCGGCCAATCTGGATGGCCTCGCGCAACGCGCCCAGCAGATCCTCCGCTTCGTTGCGGATATGGCTGACGTACAGACCGCCGTGGCGGGCGACCACCTGGGCCAGCGCGACGAGTTCATCCGTCTTGGCAAACATGCCCGGCGGGTAAATCAAGCCCGTCGACATGCCCCAGGCCCCTGCGCGCATCGCGCGGTCGACCCGTTCCTGCATCCGCTCCAGTTCCGACGCCGTCGGCGCGCGATTGTCGCCTCCCATCACCTCCGCCCGGACCGATCCGTGCGGCACCAGGAGGATCATGTTCGTGCCCGCGCCCTCCCGCTCCAGCCGGGCAAAATAGGCGGCGATCTCGGTGGTTCCCCCGCCGCAATTGCCGCCGACGACCGTCGTACAACCCTGGGTCAGGTAGTTCAAATTCTGACGCATCGCGAGCGGTCCCACGGGCTCGCAGTGCGTGTGCAAGTCGATGAACCCCGGCGCGACGATCAGCCCGGCGCAATCGATGATCCGGTCGGCGGAGACCGAGTCGAGTTTGCCCATGGCCGCGATCTTCCCCTGGCGAATCGCGACGTCGCCCACGGTCGCTTCCTGCCCACTGCCGTCGTACAGCGTGCCGCCTCGCAGCAGCACGTCGGCGGTGACAGGCGACTCGCCGCCCAGTCCCGCGCGGGCAGCAAGCAGAGCCAGTCCCCCCAGCAGCCCGGCACATCGCAACGCCAATCGCAACGCCTTCATGGTGATGTTCCCTCTCCCAAGTCTCGAAGTCAGATTGCGGTCAGTTCTCCCCCCTCGTTGCAGACGCAACGGCGAACGGCGGGCGTGAGCCCGCGGGTTCCTCGGTCTTTCGCCGGCACCCGCCGCGTTCGCGCCGATCTCACGCGAGGCGCAGAAAGCGGGCCGCCGTCGCGTGCCGGACAACGCGTGCCGGACAACGCGGGCCACAACCGGCGGGCTCACGCTCGCCGTTCGCCGGATTGTCTGCAACGTGCGGGGTTCTTCACGCTCACAGCGTAACACGTGGAAACGTGACGGGAAAGCGGAGTGTGAGCGATGAGAACGCAAGACGCAGGAAGCATCCCGCGCTGGTGAACAAGCGGCGGCGCGAGGTGGATTCCGCGGACGTGCGGTCAATCGGCCACATGCCGGCAGTCCCACAGGACGACCACCAGATGGCCGACCACCAGACGGCCGGGGACTAGACGCTGGCTTGGCGACTGTTTACGCTTTAATCAGCTTTCACTTACAAGGAGCCGGAAATCATGTCTCATCGTTACACACGACGTCGTTTTCTGAAGAGTACCGCTGCAGGAGCCACGCTCGCGGCAATGGCCAGCGTTCGCCGCGCCCCGCGGGTGCTGGCTAGCGAGTCGCCGGCCGACAAGCTGCGCGTGGCCGTGATCGGGGCCGCAGGCATGGGCAGCTACAGCGTGAACTGTGCGCTCCGCGAGAACCTGGTCGCCCTGGTGGACGTCGACGAGCAGCGAATCGCCAAGGTGATGAAGGACAGCGTCAAGGAGGCGGCCAAGCCGAAGATCTTCTACGACTATCGCAAGATGCTCGACGAGTGTCACAAGGAAATCGACGTCGTCTTGATCGGCACGCCCGATCACCACCACGCCCCGGCCGCCATCCGCGCGATTCATCGGGGCAAGCACGTCTTTTGCCAGAAGCCGCTGGCCCACAACATCGCCGAATGCTACGCCCTGGCCCAGGCGGCGAAAGAGAAGAAGGTCTTGACCCAGATGGGCAATCAGGGGTATTGCGGCGAGGCGATCCGCCGCGTGGCCGAGTACATCGCTGCGGGGGCGATCGGCGCCGTCACGGAGACCCACACGCTGCTGGACCGCAACTTCGGCGGCACGGGCGGACGGCCCCCGTCGAAGCCCGTCCCGGAGGGTCTGCACTGGGACGAGTGGCTTGGCCCCGCGCCGTTCCGCGACTATCACGACGGTCTGCACCCGTTCTCGTGGCGCGATTGGAAAGCGTTCGGCACGGGGACGATCGGCGATATGGCCTGCCACCGTCTGGCCTATCCGTTCATGGCCCTGCGGCTGTGGGAAGTCAAGAAGTTCACGGTGGAGTGTTTGAACACCAAGGGCGGCAGCGACGAGAAGTATCCGCAGGACAACGTGGTCTGCTACCACATCCCGGCCCGCGACAACTTCCCGGCCTGCAAGTGCTACGTGTACGATCACGCGGCCTTGCGGCCCGAAGTGATGAAGGAGTTGGAGCAGAAGCATGCTGTCAAATGGTCCGAGGCCACGCTGTTCGTCGGCACCAAGGGCTATCTGAACAACCATTCGCGGATCATCCCCGAGTCGGAGCACCAGAAGTTCCCGGTTCCGGAAAAGACGCTGCCGCGAGCCAAGGCGGGCGGCCCGATCGAGGATTTGTACGCCTGTATCCGCAACGGGGGCAGTCCCGTCTCCAATTTCACCGACGCGGGCGGCCCGCTGACGGCGATGGCCCTCACCGGTCACCTCGCCCAGTACGCCGGAATCGGCGGCAAGATCGAGTGGGACGTCGAGAAGATGGAATGCACCAACCGGCCGGAGTTCAACCGGTTTGTCCGCCGCGAATACCGCAGCGGCTGGGAGGTGTAGCTCGGCGCCGCCGCACCGTAGGCGACGGTTCGCGAAGTCCGGCTGGTCCGCCAAGCCGGGCTACTCCGAGCCTTCCTCCGCCGCGGGCCCTGCGAGCCCCTTGCTGGCCCGCCGCCCTTTTTCCCGCCACCTCATTCACGGAGAAACCATGAACAACGCACAGCATCTTGGACGGGGTTTCCAGGCCCTCTGGGTTCTGCTGGTCACGCTGTCGCCTTTGACGGCCGCCGAAGTCCCGCCGGAAAAACAATCGGTCCTGGACTGGCTGAGCCAACCCCAGACGCTGGAAAAGTTCGGGCGGATCTCGGACGCAGTCTGGTCGTATGCCGAGTTGGGATTGCAGGAGCAGAAGTCGTCTGCGTTGCTGATCAAGACGGTTGAGGAAGCGGGCTTTACGGTCGAAAAGGGGCTGGCCGGGATGCCGACCTGCTTTGTGGCCAGCTATGGATCGGGCAAGCCCGTGGTAGGCATCCTGGTCGAGTACGATGCCCTGGCCATGCTCTCGCAGAAGGGCCGGCATCCGAAACAAGCGCCCGTGGTGGACGGCGCGCCCGGTCACGGTTGCGGCCACAACATGATGGCCTCGGCGGCCACCGCGGCCGCGATTGCCGTCAAACAGGCGATGGAGAAGCACCAGCTGGCGGGCACGATCAAGTTGTTCGGTTCGCCGGCCGAGGAGATCCTCGTCAGCCGCCCCTACATGATCCGGGCCGGGCTGTTCAAGGATGTCGACGTGGTGATCAACAACCACTCCGGATCGGGGTTCTCGACCGCCTACGGCGTCGCCGGAAACGCGATGTTCTCCGTGGTCTTTACGTTCCGGGGAAAGACGGCGCACAGCGGCAGCGCTCCGTGGGGCGGACGCAGCGCGCTGGACGCCGTGGAAATCATGAACGTGGCCACGAACTACCTCCGCGAACACCTGCACTTTACCTATCGCATGCACTATGTGATCACCGAGGGCGGGGAGGCTCCCAACGTCGTTCCCGATCGGGCCCGGGTGTGGTATTTCCTCCGCAACTCGGACGACAAGATCGAGGAGATGTACGCGCGGGTCGTCAATTGTGCGAAGGGCGCCGCCCTGGCGACGGAAACGGAGTTGGCCGAAGTGCGCGTCCTGGCCGCCGCCCACCAATCGCACCATAACAAGGCCTTGGCCGAACTGATGATGAAGAACATTGAACTGGTCGGCATGCCCGCGTGGAGCGAAGAAGACCATCAATTCGCCCGCGCCCTGCAGAAAGAACTGGGCAAGGAAGAAAAAGGCATGCCGACGAAGGTCGGGACGCTGGGCAAGCCGGCCGTCGTGTTCACCGGCGGCGCGTCGTCCGACCACGGCGACGTGACACTCGTCGCGCCGACCGCGACCATTGCCTTTCCGGGCATTGTCAGCGGCGCTCTGGGGCATCACTGGTCGACCGTGGCTTCCGGCTTCGGTCCGGGGGCCTGGAAGGGCGTCAACGCGGGCGCCAAGGCCATGTCAGCGACGGCGATCGATCTGCTGACCAGGCCCGACACGCGGCAGGCGATCCGCCAGGAGTTCGAGGAGTATTCCAAGACGCACCCCTACAAGTCCTTCCTGCCGGCCGACGCCCAACCGCCGCTGGACTTCTACGAAAAACTCATGCAGCAGTACCGGCCGGCGATGGAAGCGTTTTATGTGGAATGAGGAGAAGGTTTGCCCCGACCTGCGGGCGGACCGGGGGCGGTCTGGCCAACGCACTTGAATCGGCAATCATCCCACTTGCCAAGGAGGTTTACGATGAGCAACGATCTCAACCGTCGAGCGGAAGCGAGCGGCGGGTTTTCACGTCGTCGTTTTCTGGCCAGCGCGGCCGCCGCGTTCGCCGTTCCTCAGATCGTTCCCGCGTCCGCGCTGGGCAAAGACGGCCAGACCGCCGCCAGCGAGCGAATTACCATCGGCATGTTCGGCGTAGGCAACCGCGGCAGCAGTTCGCTTTCGTCCATGCGGCCGTTGACGGATCACCAAGTCGTGGCCATCGCCGATTGCCGCCGGGACCGTGCGGTCCGCGCCCAGGAGCACGTTCACGGCTTCTACGCCCAGCGGTTGGGCCAGGAGACGTACTCCGGCTGTCAGATCTACAACGACTTTCGCGAAGTGCTGGCCCGCGACGACATCGACGTCATCTGGGGCTGTGTTCCCGATCACTGGCACGGCGTGGTCTACAGCCGGGCCATCGAGGCGGGCAAGGACATCTACGGCGAGAAGCCGGTCACCCGCTATATCGCCCAAGGAATCAAGGTCCGCGATGCGGTGCGCCGCTATGGCTGCGTGTTCCAGACGGGCACGCAGCAGCGGAGCCAGTCCCAGTTCCGGCAAGCCTGTGAATTGGCGCGGAACGGCTACCTGGGCAAGGTTCACACCGTCGAAGTCGGCGCGCCCGGCGGAACGTCCTATCCCGCCGAGCCTCCCTGCGATCCGCCCGAGGGATTCGACTACGACATGTGGACCGGCCCGGCGCCCTATATCCCGTTCGACAAAAAACGCTGCGAATGGCTGGCCATGTACATGATCTCGCACTACTGCGCCGGCTTCATCACCAATTGGGGTGTGCATCATCTGGACATCGCCGGCTGGGGCTGCCCCGAAGTGTTTGAGAAGTCGTTTGAAATCCAGGGCACGGGCGTGCTGCCCGCGGAGGGCATGACCGACACGTGGATCTCCTGGCAGATGGAACTCGTCTGGGCCAGCGGCCTGAAGATGAACTACTCCAACATCGGCAATCCCTGCAAGTCGGGCTGCACGTTCATCGGCGACGAAGGCTGGGTCCGCGCCGACCGCAACGGGATCTGGGCCGAACCCGCGTCGCTGCTGACCGTGCAGTTCAAACCCGGCGACTTCCGACTGCACGCCAGCCCGGATCATTCCAATCCGTACACCGGCCACACGGCGGATTTCTTCCGCAGCGTGCGCAGCCGCCAGGATCCGATTTCCCCCATCGAGGCCGGGCACGCGGCCAGCACGCTGGGAAACGTGTCGGACATTTGCTTGCGGCTCGGCCGACGGCTGAAGTGGGACCCGGCACAGGATCGCTTCACCGGCGACGACGAAGCCAACGCGATGCTGAGTCAGGCCGAACGCAGCCCTTGGACGATTTGACGACCATCGCCGCCGGTCGCCCGGAAGAATGCCGGAGAACCCGCGCGCGGATACCCAGCGCGCACCGTCGCACGCTGCGCGGATTCCGCTCGCCACAGCCACCAGTCAACTACCCCCTTCTTGGGACGAAAACATATTCGCCACAGTACGTATTCGGTGGTTGACAGCCTTGCCCCGATCGTGATAATGAACGTTCCATCCGGGTTCGCGAAGATGGTACGCCGAAGGTTAAGCAGTCGGCGTCGGCGATCCCAATGCCCGCCGTTAACGTTTTGAGTTTTTGTTCTTTCAGGAGAAGTCAACGATGAAGCGCTACACGCGAGACACTGCGCCTCGAGGTTTTACGCTTGTCGAACTTCTGGTCGTCATCGCGATCATCGGAGTTCTTGTGGCCCTTTTGTTGCCAGCGATCCAGGCGGCCCGCGAAGCGGCCCGACGCACGCAGTGTACGAACAACCTGAAACAGCTTGGGGTCGCCATGCACAACTACCACGACACGCACAAGGTGTTTCCTCCCGGAGGCTTCGGCAGCACCATCTGGAGCCAACCGGCCAATGCCGGCAACGCCGACACCGGCGTCTCCATCGCCCGCGCCGGATGGATGCAGGTGATCCTGCCGTTTATCGAGCAGGGGACGCTCCATGCCCAGTTCGTGCCCTACATGGACGGTTCGCTGGGTTACCTTAGCCCTCTCAATTGGCCGGGAGCGGGCGAACTGATCCCAACGCTGCTGTGCCCGTCCGATGCGGAAAGCGGAAAAAACGAGCGTTTGACCGACACCACCGGACTTGCGACGCCGACCTGTTTTGGGAACTACGTTGTGTGCCAAGGCTCGAACAGCTCGAGCGACGGGAAGAACCTCAACGGCATGTTCTTCATCCGTTCCCGGACGAACTTCTCCAAGATCGCCGATGGGACCAGCAACACGCTGATGACCAGCGAAGTCAGACTCGTCGCCGAAAGGCCCGGCTCCAACATCGATACGTCCACGGACTGGCGCGGGATGTACTACAACATTTTCGGCAACACCTGTTGGTTCACGACGCAGTTTCCGCCCAACACGACTCAGCCAGATCTGGTGCGGCGCTGTGTCAACGTGCCCGAAGCCCCGTGCATTTACACCACCTCAGGAAGCACGCGGATGTTTGCCCGCAGCGAGCACGCGGCGGGAGTCAACGTGGGACTGGCGGACGCCTCGGTGCGGTTCGTTGCCGACAGCATCGACAGCACGGTGTACGCCCTGCTCGGCAGCATCGCCGACCGAGATCCCGCTGGCACACTCTGACGAGGCCGTCCCAGATCCAGGAGAGAAAGAGGGGTTGCGATGTCTGGCTTGAAGTGGCTTTTGCTTGGCGGGTTGGTGTTCTTGTCTGGTTGCGGAGGACCGGCCGCGCACGTTGGGGATCCAACCGTGGTGGTAAGCGGAAAAGTGACCCTCGATGGTCAACCGTTGGCCCACGGACAGATTCTGCTGAAGGATCCCGAACAGAAACCTCCGCGCGAATACATCGGGGCGATCGAGCAGGGGGCGTTTCGCTGCGATGCGCCGCCGGGATCGCTGCGGGTTGAGATCCGCTGCTACGAGCAGGCATCGCTGGAGGCCGAGGCGCGGCAGATCATCCCGGCCAAATACAACGACAGCAGCGAACTGACGGCTGAATTGAAGCTGGGCGAACCGCCGCAACTGTCCTTTGAGTTGAATTCGCGATGAAATGCCGCTGACGCGGAGGCCGGCTCGCCGGCTTCTTTTTTCAGGAGAAGTGATTCATGAAACGCAAGACACTCAGTTCTGCCGCTTCGGGCTTTACGCTGGTCGAGCTTCTGGTGGTGATCGCGATTATTGGAATTCTCGTCGCCCTCCTGTTGCCGGCGATTCAGGCCGCCCGCGAGGCCGCCCGCCGGTCGCAATGCGTCAATAACCTCAAGCAACTGGCCGTTGCCGTCCACAATCACCATGACGTGCATGGCCGGTTTCCCTATCAGCCCGCGGATCCCGACGGGGTCGCGGCCCTGGGATGGCAGTGGGGCGCGCAGTTGTTTCCCTTTGTGGAACTGCAGGCCGTTTACGATGACATCGGTGTCAAAAGCCGCACGGCGGAGGCCTATTTCCAGGCGGTGCTCGCCGGCTCGGCCGTGGACCACCGGACGACAGTGCTCCCCGTGTTCATTTGCCCCAGCTGCAATATGGACAACGTGAGAAAGGACCGCGGCAGCCCAGACGCTTGGTATTCCTACGCGTACAACGGCATCGATTATCAGGCCGCCAAAAGCAACTACCTGGCGATCATCGGCTTCAGCCATTGGGGCGGCGCAGGAAGTTCCAGGATCAACGGGAAATCGCTTGGCGTCTATGCGTTGGGGACCATGCTGCCCGAAGGAAAGGACATCACCTTGAAGAGTATCGTCGATGGCACCAGCAACACCTTCTTGTTATGCGAGGGAGGCGGCCATCGGGCAGCGATCGGGACGATCTTGCTGGCCAGCGCCACAGGCCACGGAGTGAATCATAACCGGACGGTCTCTTGGCCCATCAATTCCCCCACTCACGAGGGCCGTCTGCGAGGCGCCAGCAGCGCGCATCCCGGAGGCGCCAACTTCGCTTTGGCGGATGGCTCGATCCGTTTCGTCAACGAGACGATCGCCTTTTCGCGAAATGGACGCCCCACGACCACATCGACCCTTAGCACCGCTGCAGGGAATCTGGCCGCGGCACCCGGGATGGGGGTCTATCAGCACCTGGGCATCCGCAACGACCGGCAACCGATCGGGGAATACTGAGCGGCTTGCGCGTAGGCCCGTCGCCGCGCAGGTCTCAGGATTGAGTGGTCCTGGAAAGAAAAACGATTAACCAAAGGCGCGTGTTCGATGAAGAAGCAATCTTCCTGGCAGATAATTAGCCGCGGGTGCCTGCTCGGGGCCGGCATCTTTTCCCTTCTACTGGCCTCGTCTGGCTGTGGAGGAAGAGAAGGCCTGGCTCCGGTGAGTGGCCGGTTGACGTTCAACGGCAAGCCGATCGAGGGCGTCGAGATCGTGTTCACGCCGCTCGACCAACCGCTGACGAGGCCCTCGGCGGGAGCTTGTGACGCCGACGGAAACTATACGCTGATGTTCACCAACACGGAACCGGGGGCAACGATTGGAAAAAATCGCGTTTCGATCATCCAAGCGGACTCTCCGGAAGGCAACGCCTCGGACCCAAAAGCCCTGCGCGTTCCAGCCAAGTACGGCGACGAGAGCACCTTGGAATACGAAGTCAAACCCGGCCGAAACACGAATGTGGATTTCGACCTGGCGATCCCGTGAGAAGATCCGCTGCGCACAGCGCCCTGCGGGAAACAGGGATCCGGATCGGCGAGGTGGGCATCGTCTCTAACCCGAACGAAATGTTTACTGACGCCGGCCTGGAACTTGTGGAAGGAAGCCCCTTCAGGCTCTTCTCAGCGAAAGGAAAAGAGCATGGCGACGAGACGGGAATTTCTTACGACGGGCGTGGGCGTTGCCGCGGCCCTTTCGAGTGCCAGCGGAACAGCGGTTGCAACAGAGAGCAACGACGCGACTGTCGGCAAGGGACAGCCGCAAAACGCCGAGTTGAAGGACAGGCGGCCGGGCTTCCGTCTGCATTGCCTGGGCTGCGGATACCCGCCTCCTTCGGGGTCGGGCAACTCGACGCGGCACGGCAGTGCGTTTCTGCTGGAAGTGGGAACCGAGTTCCTGCTGGTCGACTGCGGCCCGGCCACCACGTACAAGCTGGCGCGGATGGGCCTTGCGGTGAAGAGGGTTGAACGCGTCTTTCTGACCCATCATCACTTCGACCACAACGTCGACTTGCCCTGCCTGGCGCTCGTGCGGTGGGACCTGTGCCGGGGCGCGGAGCCGCCGCTCAAGGTCTACGGTCCGCCGCCGACGCGAACCTTCGTCGAGCAGCTGTTCGGCGAAAAGGGCGCGTTTTTCCCCGATTGGAATTCGCGGGTGACGCATCCCGTAAGCATTCGGATCTTCCAAAAACGAGGCGGCGTTCCGCCCCGGCCGGCACTCGCCGTAAAAGCACGCGACGTGGAACCGGGACAGATTGAAAAGACGGACTCTTGGACGGCGACGGCCGCCCGCGTGCATCACGTCGAACCGACGCTCGCGTCGCTTGCCTACCGCTTCGACACCGCGCAAGCAAGCATCGTCTTTGCCGGCGACTGCGGCGATTGTCCCGAGTTGCGGGCGCTCGCCCAGGGGGCCGAAACGCTGGTGGCCCCCTGCGTGCTGGTCGGAAGCGCAAAGCATCCGAGTTACTTGGATGGAATCGTGATGGGCACCGACGAGGTCGGGGCGATTGCCAAAGCGTCGGGCGTCCGCCGCGTGATTCTGACCCACAACGGCGGCGCGAACAGCCCCGGCAGGAAAAGGCCGTATCTGGACGCGGTCCGCGAAGTCTTTTCGGGCGAGGTGCTGTTCCCGGACGAACTGACAACGATCGACCTGCTGGATGGCCCCCATCGCGAGGAAAAGCACCGAAGCAGCGCTGTCGGCAGAGAGCAAACGGGGGCCGTCAAGTGAAGCAGACTCTCTTGATAGGTGCCTGCCTCGCGGCCGCAATTCTGGTGTGCCCGCTCAGCACTTGGCCGGCATCGGCCCAGTCGGCGGCGGACGGTGCCTTTCGTGTCTGGGCGGCCGGCGACTCGCACGTGCCGGCCGACATCCGACGGGGCCGGGAAAGTCTGGCCAAGGCGATTCGCCAGTCGGAAGGAGTGGAGCGTGGAGCGCCGGGCTTTGCTTGGGACGTCATGATCGACGTGGGCGACCTGAGCGCCAGCCAGTTTCCGCCCACGGACGAAGATGGCCGGGTCCTGGTCCGGCAGTACCAGGCCCTGACCAGGCACCGCCGCGAAGACGTCTACAACCTGGCCGGCAACCACGACGGAGTCTACTACGACCACGGTCCCGGCTCCTGGTTCCGCAAGTGGGGCGATCCCTTGGGTGAGCACACGAAGTGGTCGGGCGTGGACGCGAGTCGGCGCCGGTTTCCCGTCGAGGGGACTTGGGAGCGATATCGGTTTCAGGCCGGCAATCTGCTGTTTCTGATGCTCAGCGACCGCAACTCGGCCCCCGCCCCCGTTGGCCGGGGGCATTCCAGCGAGAAATTGAAGGGTGGATTTCCGGCCGGCGCGGTCACGCGTGAGACCTTCCAGTGGTGGAAACGCCAGGTCGAGGAGAACCAGGACAAGTTGATCGTCACCGCGTGCCATCACGTCTTGCGCGACACGACCACGCGCTCGGCCTACGGGGGCGGCGCCGGATTTCACGGCGCCAGCGGCGGCGTCGAAGGTTCGGGCTACCTGTACTTTGTTATTGAGAACGACGACCCGGACGATTTTCGCTACACGCAGTCGGAGCCCGACAAGCCCGGCCCCTTCGAGGTTTTTCTGGACGAGTTTCAACGCCAACATGGCCGCCCGGCGATCGACCTGTGGGTGGGCGGCCACTCGCATTCCATGTCGCCGCTGCAGGTTTACGAGGGCAAGGGCCTGATCGAACAGCGTTGGGGCGTGACCTTTCTCCAGGCTTCGGGCCTGACGCAGCACCACGGCGGCGGACTGCCCATGAGCCGCCTGCTGACGTTCCGCCAGGGCCAGGATCGCCTGACCATCCAACTGTACCTCCACGAGCCGTATCCGGCCCAGGATCATCCGGTCGGCTGGTACGAGAAAGCATCCAAGGAAGTGCCGTTGCGACACCCATTCATCGCACCTGCGAGCGGACGTTCCGGCTGATGCGAAAACGCCTGTCCCTTGCACAAAGGCAAAACGAGCGAGGTGGTGGCCTGGAAGGACGCGGGGCGGGGTGACGGCTGGTTCTGAACACGGCTCCACGCTGGCAAGCAGCGTGGTGGCCGAAAGCCGTGAGGAAGCGTGACGCGCTAACGAGGCCGGGACATTTAGGGCGACGGCGCGCTGTCGGCGGCAACCCGTCTGCCGATCGTGACCAGGGCCGGTCATGGGAACGCCGCCGCGGCCATCGGCAACATGAACTCGGCGTCTGCCGGATTGCCGATCCGAAGCCGACTGGGCAGAATAGCGTGGTCACCACGAAGACCTCTGAAGTCACCACCAAACCGCGACGACGCGAAGTCCCATGCCCCACCGCGCATCCTCGTCCCAGCGCCGCCAGGCAGAGCGCATCTCCGAAGCGCATTTCCGCGCCGTGGCGGACTGTACTTACGACTGGGAAAGCTGGCATGGAACCGACGGCCGGCTGATCTGGGTCAATCCGGGCGTCGAACGTTTGACGGGCTACGCGGTCGCCGAGTGCCACGCGATGGACGATTACCCGCTGGCGCTGGTTTTGCGGGAAGATCGGGACTCGATTGCCGCCATCCTGGCCGCCGCCTGCGCGGGTTCCAGCGGCAATGACGCCGAGTTTCGCATTCTGCACCGGGACGGCACGACGAAATGGGCGGCCATTTCCTGGCAGCCCATGTCCATGCCGCAGGAAGGCCATCTCGGCTTTCGGACCAGCGTCCGCGACACCACGGAACGGCGCCGACTGCGGGAACAACTGCGGCTGCACGCGGAGCACCTGGAGCAACTGGTGCAGGAGCGGACCGCCCGCATCCAGCAACTGGAGCGGCACCGGCGGAAGATCGAGAAACTGGCAGCCCTTGGACAGCTGGCGGCGGGTGTCGCGCACGAAATCAACAATCCCCTGGCGGGCCTGCGGAACGCCTTTGAACTGATCAAGGCGGACCTGACTCCGCAGCATCCGCACTTCGAATTGCTGGAGTTGATCGACCGAGAGATTGAGCGGGTGGGGGCGATCATTCATCAGATGTATCAGCTGTACGGCCGCGCTCCGCAACGGGCCAGGGAGTTTGATCTGGCGCAAGCGGTGCGCGATGTCGTCGACCTGTTGAGTCGCGTGGCGCGAAAGCGGGGCGTATTTCTGCAGCGGGAGTCGGCGGACGGATTGCCGCGGGTGCGTTTGCCGGAGGGCGAGGTCAAGCAGGTGCTGTACAATCTGGTGCAGAACGCCATCCAGGCTTCGTCGGCCGGGGCCACGGTGCGGCTGGGCGTCGCCGCGGATTGCGACGAGATCGCGGTCCGGGTCGAAGATCAGGGGCCCGGCATTCCGGACGACGTGCTGCCGCGTATTTTCGATCCGTTTTTCAGCACCAAGACAGGCGACGTCCCTGCCGGCATGGGGCTGGGATTGTCGGTCTCCCGGAGCGTCATCGAGGCCTTGGGCGGCCGGATCGAGGTCGTCAGCCGCCCGTCGCGAGGCAGCACGTTCACGGCCGTTTTTCCCCTTGCTGCGGAGGCTTCTCCGGAAAGAACAGGCGATGTCGACACCGCGCCCGAAAATCCTGATCGCTGACGACGAGCCGCTGTTTCTGAAGACCACCGGCGAGTTGCTGGCCAAGGCCGGCTACGACTGCGTCTGTGTGGCCGACGCCGGCGCGGCGCTGGACGCGTTGAGCCGGGAACGGTTCGATCTGGTGCTGTCCGATCTAAACATGCCCGGCAACGACCAGCTGGAACTGCTGCGCGAAGGGCGAGCGCAGTGGCCGCAGGTGCCGCTGATCGTGATCACGGGCGTGCCGTCCTTGCCGACGGCCATCGAAAGCGTGCGGCTGGGCATCGCCGATTACCTGCTCAAACCGGTCAGCTACCGCGATCTCTTGTCCAGCATCCGCCGGACGCTGGAGCATCGCGTCGAGCGGCCGGCTCGCGAGCCGCGGAGCGACGACCAGCGGCGGGAACTGGCGCAGCGTTTTCCGGAGATGGTCGGCGACAGTCCGCGAATGCTGGAGCTGTTCGACATCCTCGACCGGGTCGCCCCCACCGACACCAACATTCTGATCACGGGGGAAAGCGGGACGGGCAAGGAGATTGTGGCCCGCACCATTCACCGCCACAGCCGTCGCGCCGGGAAGCCGTTTCAGGTCATCGACTGTACGACCATTCCCGAAGACTTGTTCGAGTCCGTCCTGTTCGGACACGCCCGCGGTTCCTTTACCGGCGCGATCCGCGACGAACTGGGCCTGTTGCGGCAAGTGGACGGCGGGACGGCGTTCTTCGACGAGATCGGCGAGTTGCCGGGCTGGCTGCAAGCGAAGCTGCTCCGCGTGGTCCAGGACCAGACGTTCACGCCGGTTGGCGAGCACGAAGCGGTGCAGCTGGACGCCAGGTTCATCTGCGCCACCAATCGCGATTTGGAGTTGGAAGTCAACGCCGGGCGGTTTCGCCGCGACTTGTTCTATCGCTTGGCCGTGCTGCACCTGGAGCTTCCTCCGCTTCGCGATCGGGGCGACGACGTCCTGCGACTGGCCGAATACTTCCTGGCCGAGTTGCGCGACGCCCATTCACAGGTCTCGGCGTTCGCCGACGGCGTCTTGGACTGTTTCCGCCGTTACCGCTGGCCCGGCAACATCCGGGAACTGCGGAACGTCGTCGAGCGGGCCTTGGCACTGGCCCGCCGGACGCGGATCGACACCTCCGATTTGCCGGCCGCACTGCAACCGGAGGCCCGCGCCGGTTCCACCGGCCAAACGGCGCCATCCGCAGATTCGGACGTCGCGTCGCGCGAACAGGCTCTGGACCAGGCCGAACGCGAGTACTTGACCTCGCTGTTGGCCCGCAACCGGGGCAATGTCAGCCGTTCGGCCCAGCAGGCCGGTATGTCCCGGCAAGGGCTGCACCGGTTGTTGAAGAAGCACGGCGTCCTGCCCGGCGACTATCGCGAGCCGCCTTCCGACTGACAACGCGCGACGACGGTGTCGCACGCCGTGGACACTTGCGGGACGTGCGCGTCTTGGGGCCGCGTCTAGGGGGTGCCTCTTGGCCTTCCTCTGTCGGGCCATTCCGTCCGTTCCTGCGGTTCGTTCCTCCCGTCCGCACGCTGTTTTTGGGTTTCTGTCCCGCGCTGCGAGCGAGCGTCCGTCTGCGGCCCGAAAGTTGCTGATTGGACTGCGAGCCTGCGAAGCGTCCCAGTCGGGCGCTGTGCAGGAGGCTGGGCGACAGGACCTGGAGGTCGATCTGCAGCAACGCAAACAGGAGTCAGCGCGTGACCCGCCGCACCATCTACGTTACGGAATCCGACCTGCGCCGTCTGAGCTACGTGGTGTCCACGGAACTTGCCGTGGACGGCGGCGCCAGCCGGCATCTGGCCGACTTGGTCGCCGAACTGCAACGAGCGGAAATTGTGGCGTCGGACGAAGTTCCCGACGATGTGGTGACGATGAACTCGACGGTGGTCCTGCGCGACATGGAGACGGGCGAGGAGGAGACCTATACGCTGGTGTATCCCAATCATGCCGACATCGCCCGGAACCGGCTTTCGGTGCTGGCTCCCGTGGGAACGGCGATCCTGGGTTACCACGTGGGCGACGTCGTTCGGTGGTGCGTCCCGGCCGGCCTTCGCGAGTTGCGGATCGAGGAGGTGCTGTTTCAGCCGGAGCGGGAGGGTGTGTTCAGCCTGTAGGGGCGATGCGGGTCGCGCGAGGCAGGGCACGGGCGAGGCGGTTTCCGCCTGGAATGAAGAGGTTTTCGATAGAGGAGGCGAGTCATGGGAACGACGGTGTTGATGGCGTTGTGGATGAGTGCCGCGAGCTTGGGCGTTTCGATCCCCCAGGCGGACGTTCAGGAGCAGAACAGGCTGTTTCAGCGTTTCTGGGGCTCGGACTTCGTCTGGAAGTTCGACGACTTGCCTGTCAAGGGCGGGATCGAAGAGGAACGAATTCCGTACTCCGGCTCCATCTACCTCGACAAGTACGGCGGCACGGTCTCGGCGATGCGCAAGTACGACCGGGCGTTTCACGGCGGGCGGATGTTGGCCACGGCACACGAGCAGTGGGACACTTCGGCTTTCCAGGAACCCGTGACGCAGCGGGGCGGGCTGTTCGGCCGGCGGCAAGTGACACGGATGAGCACGCCGAACTGGCACGGCCACTGCAACGGCTGGGCGGCCGCTGCGATCCGGCACGCGGAGCCGCAGCGCAGCGTCAGCCACAACGGCGTCGTGTTCTCGCCGGCCGACATCAAGGGCTTGCTGGCGGACTTGTACATCTACAACGACGTCGCCGACCTGTCGGGCTCCGCGGCGAACATCCAGGCGGCCCTGTTTCACGCAGTGGTCGCCAACTGGATCGGCCGCGGCGCCCATCCGCTGGGCTTGGAAGCCGACCCGGGCCGGGAGAAATGGAACTACCCGGCGTATGCGTACGATTGCACCGCGAGCAAGATCTCCGCGCAGCAGGTGGATGTCCGCCTGAATCTGACCTACGCCCGCGAAAGCCAAGGCGAGTATCAGCAGAGTCCGCGGATTGCGCGCAAGAAGTTTTTCCATTACCGGCTGGACCTGAATCCGGCGGGTGAAATCGTCGGCGGCGCGTACTACGGCGACAGCTCGCGGATCGACATGCTGTGGGTTCCCTTGCGGCCCAAGGCTTCGGGGCAACCCGGTCACGAACGCGGAAACCCGCACATCAAGGTCGAGACCATTCTCAGCCTCTGGCGGGCTTCGGTGCCGGAGGAGACCCGGAAGAAATGGCTGATTGTCGATCCGGCGCCGGAAGACCGCGTCATGGACGTCGCGTCCGCCACCTCGCTGGTCCCGCTGCAGGACCCTGACGCGGTCCACGCGGCAGCGCGTCCGGCCACGGCGGCGACGGCTGCGGCCGACGTGCCCGCGGCGGCCCCGGAGGCGGACTGAGGTTTTCCGCGTCTGCCGGGACCCGCCGCGGCGGGTTCGTCCGCATCCTCCGCAGCCCGGCTTTTCGGAAAAAAGCCGGGCTGCTTGGCGTGTTGCGGTGCGTCGCGTAGAATCGCGGCATGATCATCGGTCGCGGCGAATCCGTTCCAGACCCTTCCGACGCGGCGTCACCGCCCGCCGCGGGCCCGGCTTGTCCGGGCTGGACGACGGGCCTGTCCGAATTGGACCGTCTGCTGGACGGCGTCCGGGCGGGAGACAATATCGTTTGGCAAGTCGATGCGATCGACGACTACCGGGCGCTGGTCGAGCCCTTTGCCAACGCGACGCTTCGGGCCGGCCGTCCGTTGGTCTATTTTCGTTTTGCGTCTCACGAGGCCTTGTTGCCGGAGGACTGCGGCGCGCAGTTCGTCAGGCCCAATCCGGCCGCCGGTTTCGAGAGCTTTGTGACCCACGTCCACAAGGCCATCGACGCGGCGGGCAGGCACGCCGCCTATGTCTTTGACTGTTTGTCGGAACTGGCCTCCCGCTGGTCGGCCGACCAGATGCTGGGCAACTTCTTCCTGCTCACCTGTCCCCGCTTGCACGAGTTGGGAAACGTCTCGTATCTCGGCCTGTATCGCAACTACCATGCGTCGTTTGCGATGCGCCCGGTGACCGACACTGCCGAGTTTTTGCTGGACGTGTTCCGGCACCAGACGCAGTGCTACGTGCGTCCGATCAAGGTTCAGCACCGTTCGGCCGCCTCGAGTTGCACGATCCATCGCTGGAACGGCGACGAGTTCCGGCCGCTGACCGACAGCGCGGAACTGGCCGAACTGATGGCCTTCAGCGGTTGGCCCGGCTTGCGCGCCGACACGCAGGTCGGCTTCTGGCGGCGCATCTTTCACGAAGCCCAGCAGACGCACGACGACGTGCGGAGCGGGCGCTGCGGCGCGGAGTGCGAACGCGAGGTCTTCGAGCGTCTCAGCCGCATGGTGCTGTCGCGCGACGAGGCGATGCTGCGTCTGGTCCACACCTATCTCGGCTTGGGCGACATCCTGGCGATCCGCGACCGCATGGTGGGCATCGGCCTGATCGGCGGCAAGGCCCTGGGCATGCTGCTGGCTCGGGCCATCCTCAAGCGAGACCGGCCCCGGCTGCACGCCTTGCTGGAGCCGCACGATTCGTTCTACATCGGCTCGGACGTGTTCTACACGTTCCTGATCCGCAACGGCATCTGGGGGCTGCGGCAGTCCCAACGCGATCCGGAGCGGTTCCTGGAAGGGATCGAGGAAGCTCAAGCGCGGATGCTCGACGGGACGTTTCCCGATTACACGATGGAACAATTCCAGGCGATGCTGGACTATTTCGGCGAATCGCCCTACATCGTCCGTTCCAGTTCGTTGCTGGAGGACACCTACGGCAATGCCTTTGCGGGCAAGTACGACAGCGTTTTCTGCGTCAATCGGGGCCCGCGCAAGCAGCGGCTGCAAGCCTTGCTGGATTGCGTCCGCCGGGTGTACGCCAGCACGATGAGCGAAGCGGCGTTGCGGTACCGCGTCGACCGCGGACTGCTGGACCGCAACGAGCAGATGGCGTTGCTGGTGATGCGGGTCTCCGGGGCGCAGTGCGGCAACAAGTTCTTCCCGCATCTGGCGGGCGTCGGTTTTTCCTTCAACCCCTATGTTTGGCACAAGGACATCGATCCCCACGCCGGCGTCCTGCGCTTGGTGTTCGGGCTGGGCACGCGGGCGGTCGACCGGACCGACGACGATTACACGCGGTTGGTCGCGTTGAACGCCCCCACGCGGCGGCCGGAGAGCAATTTCGACCAGGTCTGCGAGTACTCGCAACGGCGCGCGGACTATCTGGACCTGACCGCCAGGCAGCTGACCTCGGGCCATTTCCTGGACCTGGCGGAAGAGCGCCTGGAACTGCCGTGGGAGTTCCTGGCCACGCCGGCTGGCGGCGAACTGTCGGCGGCGACGGCGCACTTTGCCCTGACCTTCGACGGGCTGTTGTCGGACACGCCGTTTGTCGAAGACATGCGCGAGCTGCTGCGGGCCCTGGAACAGGCCTACCAGAACCCGGTGGACATCGAATTTGCTGCCAACCTGCGGCCCGACGGCAGATACCGGATTCACCTCCTGCAATGCCGCCCGCTGCAGGTCCAAGGGGCCGAGACCCTGCGGATGCCCGACGTGCAGATCGACCGCCAGACCTGCCTGTTGCAGGCGCGAGGGGCGGTTATCGGCACCAGCCGCGTCGTGCCCCTCCGACGCTTCGTCTACGTCGTCCCCGAACGCTATGCCGAACTGCCCTGGACGCAGCGTTACGAAATCGCCCGCCTGCTGGGCCGTTTGAATCAGGCCGTGCGGCACGACGGCGACAACGTCATGCTGCTGGGCCCCGGCCGCTGGGGAACGGCAAGCCCGGATCTGGGCGTGCCCGTGCATTTCGCCGAGATCAACCGCAACGCCGTGTTGTGCGAAATCGTCACCATGCGGGAGAACCTGGTGCCGGATGTTTCGCTGGGCACGCACTTTTTGAACGAGTTGATCGAGATGAACGTGCTGTACCTGGCGCTCTTCCCGCGGCAGCAGCAGAACGAACTGAACGAACGGTTTTTTATGGAGTCGCCGAACCGGCTGGCGGACCTCGTGCCGGAGGCCGCGCATTGGGCCGACGTCGTGCGTGTGGTGGACCCCAAGGACGTCCTGCCGCCGGGCCGCTGCGCCGTCCTGCTGGCCGACGCCGGCAAGCAGGAAGCGACGGTCTTTATCGGGGACGCCAGCGACAACGCCCGCTGACGCCTCGCCCGCGGATCGGCGCCGCCCCGCGCGGACCTTCAATCGCCAGGATCGTCGCTCAGGGCAAGCGGTCGAGCGGGATCGGTGACGGCTCCGATCTTGACCGCAAAACTGGTGCGGGCCGCGATGTCTTCGTCCGTCACCAGATGCACGTCAAGCAAGCCGTCGGTCTTGTATCCCGTTCGCAGGTAGTTCTGCTCCGACAGGCTCAGACTCCAGCCTTCCAGCCATAGGAGCAGCTCCTTTCGCTGTTCGGGAGTTCCCTGGAAATGGACCAGCAGGTCGATGTCGCTGCCGGGTCCCGCCATGGCGTTGGCGGTGGAGCCGAACAGGTACATCGCCCGCACCCCGAACCGCTCGGCCTTTACGTTCTGTGCCAGTTGCTCGGCCATCCGGTGACGCCACCGCCAGAAATCCTCCGAGCGCGTTGCCGCGGGCCGCGGCGAAACCGGCTGTTCCAGGCTTGGCGGCGAAGGTTCGGCCAGATAGCCGACCGCTTTCCCCAGGTCGGCGTTCATGAGGATCTTGAGCACGTTTCCTTCTTCGCCGCCGGGGATGTCGATCACCCGCACCACGTCGGCAAGATGCGCGTATTCGGGCAGGATGCTCGCCAGCATATTGCGTGAGCTGTTCAGGAACGGCTCGTTGAACTCGACGCTGGGATCGTCTGGGTAGAGCGGGATGTAGCGGATGCCCGCTTCGACCATGTCCTGAAAGAAATGGGTTCCGAAAGAGAGTTCCGGCGAGTAGCCCTCCTTTTTGCGGGCAATTTCGATGAGCACCGCCGTATTGCAGATGTCCGCATAGCTGACCTGCACCCCCTGCTTGATATCCCCGCGGCTTCCCCAGCGTCCGGGTCCCATCAGGATGAAACGCCGTTTGGGCAGCAGCACGTTCAAGCGGCCCACCGCGCGGCCGATGTCCACCAGCGCGTCCCGGCTCGCCTGTTCCCCATAGCGTTCGGGAGAGACGTAGACGACATGGGAGATCTCGGGCACGCGGCCGTTGGAGATAAAGCGGTTGGCGGTGAACACGGTCTTGCTGGCCGGGATATCCTGCGGAATGGCGCTGGGCGCCGTCTCGCTCTCGGTGTACTGCGGGCGGCACTGCAACAAGTAGAACGATTGGCCGTCCGAGGCGAACTCGATATCCACCGGCGACCCCAGTCCCTCCTCCAACGCCAGCAGGATCGCCCGGATCCGTTTGACGAACTCCGTGCGGTTGATCAGTCCGTGGAAGGTGGCCACCAGCTCGTCCCGCTTGAAATCCAGATCCAACGCGGAGGGGGCGTGGATTTCGCCGTCCCGGTACACCGAGATCAAATGCCGCACATTCGGGATCTCCTCGCCGTGCTCGCGCAGCAGCTCGCCGAGCGAGACGGTCTCGAAGGCCCGCGTTTCCACGTTGATCACATCGACCAGCGAGGGCGAATAGTGCCGAATCTCTTCGGGACTGACGTTCACCCGCAAGCCGGCCTGGCCCGGCGAGAACAGCACGGGGTAGTCGTCGGACACCCGGTCCACGGCGCGCGTCCCCAGCCCCGGCACCAACCGCACCAGGCCGTCGTCGCGTCGCAGCCGGGGCGACCAGCGGAATTCGTTGCTGCTGAAGGCCACTCCCGCATAGGCCGGCATCATGTAAGGCCCGACACGGGCGCCCACGACTTCTTGGATCAGGATTCCCATCTCCTCGTGAAAATCCAGCAGGCCATGCTCCGCCCGGTAGAGAATCGGATCCGGCCCGAAGACGGACGCATAGATCTCCGCGATCGCGTCCAGCAGCGCCTCCAGCCGCGTCTGTTTGCTGCCCTGGTTTGGCAGAAAGAGGCTCTTGTACTTGCCGGAGAAGGCCGAGCCGGTGCGGTCCTCGAGCAGGCTGGAACTGCGGACGATCAACGGGCACTCGCCGAAATCATCCAAGGCCAACGACAAGCCCTTGGCGATGTCCGCGGGAAAGGGGGCGTTCTTGAAGAGCTGGATGATGTTCGGATACTCGATCCGGATCTGTTCCAGCTCTCGGTACTTCTGCTCGTTTACGTCCTCGAGTTCGTTGTAGCGCAAGAACTCGGTCTGGCAGTCGGCCGTGAGATACCAGGTCTTGGGGATCTTGATCCCTGCGAACAGCGTCTCCCCCTTCTCCGCCGCCCGGCGCAACAGATGTTGCGCCAGGAACAGCCCCGTGCTTTTGCCGCCCAGCCGTCCGTTGCTGCCCGCCGGAAAGATGATCCGGGGAGCCAGGTCGAAGAAGTCCGCCACCTCCAGGTGCCGCTTGGCCAGGCTGATGAACGTGGTGTTGTCCGAGAAGAAACGCCGGATCAGCGAGACCCGCAACCATTGCTCCGTCGGTTCCGCCAGCGCGGCCTCGCTATCGATCAGGGCCCGATAACGCAAGATCGCGTCCACGATTTGCCCCAACGGCGTATTGGCGGAATCGACCGCCTTGATCAGAAAACTGAGCTTGTTTTCCTGTATCCACTTGTGCAGGTTCTCCAGAATCTCCGTGGGGCTCAGGTGTCGGGCGGCCATGGCGAACACCTGCTCGCCGACTGCCAAGATGCTCTCGCGAGTCTGCTTGTGGCTGGGAAAGTTGCTATCCGCGCCTGCCTCGCCGGACGGTGTGGCCAACTCCGAGCCAAACGTGTCCAGCAACTGGCGGGCCTCCTTGATGCCGCTCCGAAACAGGTAATACAGCATCTTGCGCGACGTATGGAGGTAGATCTTCTCGTCGGTGCGGCGCAGCAGGTCGACGATCACCATCCACTCGTGGTGGTTTTGGGCTGCCAGTTCGAGATGGGTGGATTCCCAGTCTTCCAGCAGCTTTTCCAGTTTCCGGTGAAAGACCGTTTGGCTGATGCGCTCGGCGATGGTGCGGATGAGCTTGAGCTCTTTGCGGAGGAAGACGCCTTCGCGCGACACGGGCACTTCACTGCTGTAGGAAACCTCGACGAACCCGACGATCCGCTCCTCCTCTTTGATGGGCACGGTTTCCGCCCAGCGCGTCGGGGTGTACTGGGGCGGCTCGTAGACGGCGTCCTCATGCACGATCCGCACCTGGCACAGCTTGGGGAATTGCCAGCCGAAGGGAATGATCGTGATGAGCTGAGTGAAAATCTGCGGCAGCGTCAGGGCGTCGTTCCCCAGCAACTCCTCGACCTGGTACAGGCAGTTGAGCTCTTTCGCCCGTTCCCGCAGCACGCTGAATCGGTCGTGCCCGCTCTTCTTTTGGCCCATCGCTGTCTCCATCCCGTCCCGTCAGACTGCGTTGCACGAAGACAATCCGGGCGGCGACACGCGCGGGCGCGTCCCCGCCGCCCACCAGTCGCACCGGCGTGCGGGCGACCTAGGCCCAGCCCCGCAGTCGCACCGCTTCCGCCACCCGGTTGATGGCAATCATGTACGCGGCGTCGCGCATGAAGAGCTTCTGACGGCTGGCCAGTTCGTTGACGGCCGCAAACGCGGACGTCATCTTCGTGTCGAGTTTGGCGAGCACCTCGTCCTTTTCCCAGAAGTAATTGGCGTTGCACTGCACCTGCTCGAAATAGCTGCACGTCACGCCGCCCGCGTTGGTCAGGAAGTCCGGCAGCACGAAGACGCCGCGTTCCTTGAGCACCTCGTCCGCCTCCGGCGTGGTCGGCCCGTTCGCGCCCTCCGCGACGACTTTGACGCTCTTCGCGATCTTCCCGACATTGCCGCGGTTGATCTGATTCTCCAACGCGGCGGGAAGCAAGATGTCCACCTCCTGCTCCAGCCACGCTTCGCCCGGCATTTTCTCGTAGCCGAGATCGCGGGCGCGGTTCTTGTCGATCCCGCCGAACTTGTCGGCGATGCCCCGCAACTCCTGCAGGCAGACGCCGCCCTTCTTGCGGAACGTGTAGGACACCTTGTCGGCCTGGTCCCAGCACGAGATCGCGACGACCGTGCCGCCGAGTTGCGTGTACCGCTGCGCGGCGTATTGGGCCACGTTCCCAAAGCCCTGCACGCTGGCCACCGTCCGGTCCAACGGCAGGCCTAGCACCTTGAGGGCCTCGCGCAAGGTGTAAACCACGCCAAACCCAGTGGCCTCGGTCCGCCCCAACGAGCCGCCCATGCCGACCGGCTTGCCGGTGATGAAGCCGGGATAGCGGCCCCCGTGAATCGCCTCGAACTCGTCCAACATCCACAGCATGTGCTGGCCGTTGGTCATGACGTCCGGCGCGGGCACGTCGCTGATCGGGCCGACGTTCTTCACGATTTGGCGAATCCAGCCGCGGCAGATCTGCTCCTGCTCGCGCTGGCTCAGATGGTGCGGATCGCAGATCACGCCGCCCTTGCCGCCGCCCAGCGGGATATCGACCACGGAACACTTCCACGTCATCCACATCGACAGCGCGCGCACGGTGTCGATCGTTTCCATCGGATGGAAGCGGATGCCGCCCTTGGCAGGCCCGCGCGCGTCGTTGTGCTGCACCCGAAACCCCTTGAAAACCTGGACTGTCCCGTCATCCATTCGCACCGGAATCGTGAACTGGTACTCGCGCATCGGCTGCCGCAGCAGTTCCCGGACTCCTTCGTCCAGTTCCAGCACCGCCGCCACTTTGTCAAACTGAGATTGCGCCACCTGAAATGGATTGTACGGGGTGGTCTCCATGCTTACCGGGCCTTTCGTGATGAATGACAGAACTTGATTTTCAGGGGTTGTGAGTCTAGTCCTTGGGGAATCGGTTTGTCAACGTACCGCCGTCCGCGAGTCCATTGCCGTGGCGGCCGCTGCTGAAGTATGATGGCCGCTGAAAGGAACTCGCGTCCCCGCAGCCCGGCGCACCGGAACGGCCGGCCTGTTCGAGGGTCGAACCCCTTGTTGAGAAAGCTCCCGGCCGATGGACTACGCAGCGGTTATGTTTGATCTGGATGGCACCCTGCTCGATACGCTGGCCGATATTGGCGAGGCGGCCAACCGCGTCCTGGTCCAGCGTGGTTTCGCTCCGCATCCGTTGGATTCTTACCGGTATTTCGTCGGCGAGGGCCTGCGCGTGTTAATCGAACGGTCGGTGCCGGGAGGGACGTGCTCCGACGAGTTGCTGGCCGCCTATGCCGAGGAGTTTCGCCAGGCGTACGCCGAATCGTGGAACGTCCACACCCGTCCCTACGAGGGCATCGAGGAGCTGTTGTCGGCGCTGGTTGCCCGCGGCGTCCGACTGGCCGTGCTGTCCAACAAGCCCGACGCGTTCACCAAGTCCTGCGTCGAGGAGTACCTGGCCAGGTTTCCATTCGAATGGGTGCTGGGCCAACGCGACGGCACGCCGCGCAAGCCCGATCCCGCAGGCGCGCTGGAGATCGCCGCCGCGATGGATTTGCCTCCCGGCCGTTTTCTGTACCTGGGCGATACGGCCGTGGACATGCAGACCGCCCTGGCCGCCGGCATGTTCCCGGTCGGCGCCCTGTGGGGATTCCGGCCCTTGTCGGAACTGCAGTCCGGGGGCGCTCAAGCGGTGATCGAGCGTCCGGGCGAACTGCTGCAATGGTTCCGCACAACCGACAGGCGTTGACCAGCCGCACCATTCCGCAGGACCGCTGTCTCCAATCTGCCCGCGTTGTCTCGCGACCCGTCTTGCACGGCGCAACTGCTTTTTGTTTCAAAGCTTTCTCCGCCAGGTCGAACAAGAACAACGGCCGGCGAGCGGAATGCGTACAGCGGGCCGTCCGACAGTGAGAGCGAGGGAGTTCCGGAACATGTCCGTAACGATCGTGTCAATGATGCTCGTGGTGTCGAGCTTAGGCGTCCTGACGCCCTCGATGCTGTACCACGACGCACGGTCGTGCGACGCGACGACTCCGCCACGGCCTCAACCCGCTGAGGATGTCGCGGCGGCGGCCGAATTGGCCAACCTGCCGCAGGCTGGCGGGAACGAGGTCCGGTCGGTGCTCCGCAGCTTGCGGCGGCTCGCGGACAGACCGGCCTCGCCACCGGCGTCGACGCCGCCCCAAGAACGAGGCGGGATCGGCCCGCATCCCTTGCCTGTCGCCCCCGCGCTGACGCCCGCCCAGCGCGTTCCGGCGCCGATTTGGCCCAGCGTGCGTTTTCTCAGCCGTTTGCCGGCCGCGGCTGTTCCCGCCACGGCCGGCCCGCGTTCCCCGAGCGATGCGGAGCCGGAACGTCGGCTGGTCCCCGCGCCCCTGCTGCAGATCCGGACCGTTTATCCCGCGCAGACGAGCGTCGGCCGCAGCCTGCGGCTGACGGTGGCAATCCGCAACGCCGGCACGGCGACAGCCGGCCGGCTGCGCATCCGCACGACGCTGCCGGAACACGCCTTGTTCGTAGCTTCGCACCCCGAGCCGTCCGCGGTGGACCAGGAAGGCCTGCAGTTTGAACTGGGCGATCTGCCGGCCGGTGCGAAACAGGAAATCACTTTGGAACTGGTCCCGCGCACGGCCCGCCCCGTCGTCGTCCGGAGCGTCGCCGATTTCTCCCTGGCCGCCCAGTCCACGACACGCGTCGGCCGGCCTCAGTTGACGCTGTCCTGCCAGGCCCCGGAGACGGTGGACCTGGGTTCCCAGGTGCGTTACCGGTTGCTCATACGAAACACGGGCGACGGCGTCGCGGAGCAAGTCGTTGTGGAACCTCAAGTCCTGGCGGGAGGCCGCAGCCGGACTGCCGGCGGCAAGCGTTTCCCCGTGGGCGACGTGCCGCCCGGCGAGTCCCGCGAAATGACGCTTCGCGACCTTGCCCGCGACGCGGAATCGCTGCACGTCCGCTTCTATGCGACGGATCGCAAGGGCTCGGAAACCGTGGCGGAAGCCCGCGTGGCGGTGCGCCGGCCGGCCGTCGAAATCTCTTTGGAAGGCCCCGCTCAAATGCGACTGGGCGAGCCCGCCGTGTTCGAAATCCGCGCCACCAACGCCGGTTCCGGCGCGGCGGAGCCCGTGCGCGTGTTGTGCTCGGTGGGCGCCGGCCTGCGTCTGACCGTGCTGGACCAGCAGGTTCAGTTCGCCGCACAGCGAGGCCAGACCGCCTGGGCCATCGGCCGCTTGGCCCCTGGCGAAACCAGAGTCCTGCGGCTCAAAGCCCGCCCCACGACTGCGGGCGAACATCTGATCCGCGTCGCCATCGAGCGCCGGTCGGACGCCGGCGGCCGACTGCCCCGTCCCGCCGTCGCCGAAAAGACGGTCACGGTCCGCGACCGGGCCGCAGACGAACGCACCGCAAGTTGCCTGCCGGGAAACGCTCCTCCCGCGCCTCCCGCACACACCTGAGCGGGCCTCACAAGCTTTCGTTCGGCTCCCTCGTCCCACGCCCGCCCCAGGCGACGCGGGCCAATCGTGACGCCGTCACCGCTCCACCCAACCCGGCTGTCGCCGGCGCGAGCAAGAACGTCAGGTGCAGCAGCCAACCCGGCTGGTCAAGGAACGGCACGCTCTGGTCGATCAGCAGGCACCAGGCGGCCGCGACGCTGGCCCAGCAGAAGACCGCGAACCGCCTGAGCCGTGGCCGTGACGCCGACCGCGCGCGGGCCGTCAGCAGGCCCTGCAAACGCCCCAGCACTGCGCCGTTGAACGCGCCCAGCGCCGCCCCCAACGTCGCCGCCGCGACGCAAGCCGTGATCCACGTGTCCACCCGGCCCTCCACGGACAGCGATTCAGCCATTTGGACCTGCCGGACCAGCAAGGGAGCCAGCCCCAGGATCACCGTGATCGCCGCGCCCGCCGCCGCGCCGTGAGCAGCCCCCAAGAACGTGCCCGCCAAGGCCAGATCCCGAGACCGTTGCCGCCGGCCCGACCGTGCGTTTCCCGCGTGCTCGTCCACCGCTCCGGGACTGCGATAGGGGTTCTGGGAAGGATCCGGCTCGGCGTTCATGGTCGTCCGCGCAACGGGGAAACGGTTTTGAGGTCCTGGCGTTCAGGGAGTGGAGATGCCGGCGACGGAGTCAAACAGCAGCAAGGCCTGCCGAACCGGCGCCACGTCATGCACTCGGATCACTTGCACACCTTGCCGCGCCAAGGCCAGGGCCACACCGATGGTGCCCGCGGTGCGGTCCGCCCGTTGATCACCCAGGACATGCCCGATGAAGCCCTTGCGCGAAGGGCCGACCAGCAGCGGACAGCCCAAGTCGTGGTAACGTCCGCACTTGGCCAGCAGCGTCAAGTTGTGCTCGTGCGTCTTGCCGAAGCCGATGCCCGGATCGAGGCAGATCCGCGGCGGTTCCAGGCCGCTGGCGATCAGCGCGTCGCGCCGGCCCTGCAGATACTCGAAGATGTCTGCGACGACGTCCCCGTACGCAGGATTGTCTTGCATGGTCTGCGGCGTGCCTTGCATGTGCATCGCGCACACGCCGGCGCCGGTCTCGGCGGCGACGCGCGGCATGTCGGGATCGCCCGCCAGGCCCGTCACGTCGTTGATGATTTCCGCCCCGGCCGCGATGGCCTCCGCCGCCACCTGGGCTTTGGACGTATCGATCGACACGGGCACCGCCGTCTGCCGGCACAACGTCCGGACCACGGCCAGCACGCGGCGGATTTCTTCGCGAGCGTCGATCGGAGACGAATAAGGCCGCGTGCTCTCCCCGCCGATGTCCAGCAGATCCGCTCCCTGTTCGATGAGCCGCAGGCCTTGTTCAACCGCCGCGACGGGGTCGAAAAACCGGCCGCCGTCGGAGAAACTGTCCGGCGTCACATTGACAATTCCCATCAGCAGCGGCCGATGGGAAAAGTGGAGCCAGCGCGAGCGCAGACGCCATGCAACGGCCCGCCGAGGATAGCGGGTGGCGATGGTCCGCAGGGCTTCCGTCGAATGCGTCGCAGGGGGCATCCCCCAATTGTACAAAGATTTCTTGTGCTCCGCAGGTCCAAAGAGCCGTTGCACAACTTGCCTTCTCGGTAATAATAGTGTGCGGGCACGGAGAGGTTCCCGCCGTTGGCGGGCTGGCCGGCCCGACAGGCATGCCACGACGCTTCGTTCAAACTGCCCGCCTTGTTTCATAACCCCCGCACCCAGGAGACGCTGCTCTTGAACTCGTCATATCGACTCGGAACGCTTGCCATCCTGTCGATCGTGGCCCTGCGGTTGGCCATTGGGTGGCACTTTTTTCGTGAAGGCGCCGACAAACTGGTGACCGGAACGTTCACCTCCGTCGGCTTTATGAAGGTTTCCAAAGGTCCGCTCACACCGCTTTTCCACTGGTTCATCTGGGACGAAGAAGGTCGTGCCCGGTTGGACCGGGACGGTACGCTGGCGGCCTGGGACCAGTATCGGGAGAAGGTTGTCGCGCACTACGGCTTCGACCAGGCGCAGGCCGCCAAGGCGAAGGAGGTCCAGGATTTCCGGGAGCAGCAGCTCAATTGGCTGTTTGACGAGAACCAAGCGGACATCGACGAGTATTTCAAGGGCCTGGAACGGCGCGACAAGTACCGGCAGGAGCCGGGACGGATGGAAGTTGCCTCGTTGCGGGGCCAAGTGGAGACGATCGAAAAGGAACTCGACCAGAAACTCAACGGCTGGCTGACGAGTATCGACTTGATGTGGAAGGGGCTGGAGACCGATTTGAACGCTTTGGCGACGCCCGACCAGGCGGGTCGAGGGCAGTTGGCCCTGGGCAAGCCGGGGCGGAAGCTGATGGATACGGTGTTCATCGACCAGATCATTCCGACCTTCGATCTGATCGTGGGAATCCTGTTGATTTTCGGGTTGTTCACCCGGATCACGTCCTTGGCCGGAGCAGGCTTCCTGGCGATGATCGTGGCCACGCAGTGGCCGGGGGCTCCCGGAGCGATCCCCGCCCACTATCAGATCATCGAAATGTTCGGCTGCCTCGTACTGGCCGCCGTGGGAGCCGGACAGTTCGCCGGCCTCGATTACCTTGTCAAATGTCTGCTGCGGCGCTGCTGCCCACCTAAAACGGAGAAAAACTGACCATGATGAGCCTGACGCCTGAAGAACGCGAAGTTGGACGCGACAATTATTGGGAATCCGTTGGCTATTGGGATCAAACCGTCTCCCGGCGAGAGTTTCTCAAAAAGACGATCGCGGCCGGCGCGGTGAGCGGCGCCGGTTTGGGCGCGATGTATTTCGGCTACGACAAGATCACCAATCCCGTGCGGGTCGGCGTGATCGGCACCGGCGACGAGGGCAACGTTCTGATCGGGGCCATCAATCCCGACTACGTCCAGGTCACGGCGATTGCCGACATCCGGCCGTACAACATTCATCGGGCCTTTCATGGCGATTGGTCCAGTCCGGCGGCGTTGGCCGTCCGCAAGGGGCTGATGTCCGTTTACGGCTGGAAGTCCGAAGACGAGGCCCGCAAGCACGTCAAGGTTTACGATGGCACCAACGGCGGTTACAAGGAACTGCTGAAAGACCCGAGCATCGAGGCCATCATCATCGGTTTGCCGCTGCATCTGCACGCCCCGGTGGCCTGCGAAGCGATGAAAGCGGGCAAGCACGTGCTGACCGAAAAGCTGATGGCTCATAACGTGGCCCAGTGCAAGGTGATGGGCCGCGTAGCCAACGAATTGGGGCTGTACCTCGCCGTCGGCCACCAGCGGCACTACAACGTGCTGTACGACAACGCCGTGAACCTGCTCCGCTGGGGCCTGCTGGGCCAGTTGCACCACATCCGTGCCCAATGGCACCGCGGCAATCTGCCCGGCCGCGACAGTTGGCAGCAGCCGCTGCCCGGCGGGGAAGTCGTGCTCGGGGGCGGCAAGAAGGTCGACAAGATCCTTCGAGAACTGCAGGCGAAAGAGGCGGAACTCAAGGTGGAAAAGGACCCTGCCCGCGCGGATTTGCTGGCCAAACAAATCGCTCAATGGCGGGCCTGGAATGCCGATCGCGAGTTGAACGCGGAAGAACACGGCTATATCTCGATGACGCTGGAGAACGGCCGGCCGCGCCCCGCGATGGAGGAACTGTGCCGCTGGCGCCTGTGGGACCGCACCGGCGGCGGCCTGATGGCCGAACTGGGCAGCCATCAATTGGATGCCGCGGGCATCTTTATCAGCGCTCTGCGGGCGGACGGCAAGAAGGCCCACCCGCTGACCGTGCATGCGATCGGCGGCCGGCACATGTTCCCCTTGGACCGGGACGCCGAGGACCACGTGTATTGCATCTTCGAATTTCCGGGGCCTGACTACGACCCGAAATTCGATGTGGGCTACCGCGACCCGACCGTCAATTTCCCAGATCCCAACAAAGGCATTCCGGGCTACTCGACGGACAAGAACCGCAAGATCGGCGTGTGCTACTCGACGATCAACGGCAACGGCTTCGGCGGGTACGGCGAAGTGGTCATGGGCACCAAGGGCACGTTGGTGCTGGATAAAGAGCAGGAAGTCATGCTGTACAAGGAGTCGGACACGAGTTCGCGTGTCTCCGTGAAGGAAGGCAAAGCCGGCCCGACGATGGATACGCAGGCCAGCGGCGGTTACGCTGCGACCGCGAAGGCGGCCGAAAGCATGGGGCCGGTCAGTCGCGGCTACACGGAGGAAATCGAGCACTTTGCCTGGTGTATCCGCAACAAGGCGCCGGAGAACCAGCCTCGCTGCAAGCCGGAGGTCGCCTTGGGCGACTCCGTGATCGCCCTGGGAACCAACGTCGCCGTGGCCAAGAATAAGGCCGGCGAAGCGGGCTTCCTGAAGTTCGACGAGGGCTGGTACGACTTGAATAACGACGCCACCCCGGACGGCAGCAGCTGCGAAAAGGAACGCAAAGCCCTCATGGGCTAAAGGCCAATCGTCTTGCTGCCGCCAGCGCGACCAAGCACGTTTTCGAAGCCCGGCTTTTTCTCAAAGGCCGGGCTTCTGTCGTCCTCGCGGTCTCCGTTTCGTAGAAGGGACCGGACGGTCAAACCGGAGTCGTGCGACAAGAAATCGAGCCGGATGGCCGGCCGGGCTGGCGCGTGGAACTGCCAAGCGGACGTGCTGGTGAAGGCCCCGGCACGCTCGAAGGCAAGCTTCCGGGGTTGCTCCCCCAGTCGCCCTGCGGGTAAACTCTCCGCCATGTCGGCAAAGACAGACACGCTTGCTGCGCCAGCGAAATCCGGATACTGGTACGAATCGGCCCGGCCTCTGGCCAGCTTGGCCTTTGTGGCGCCGCTGCTGCTGTCGTACGAAATCGGCGTGCTGCTGTTGGGTGCGCAAGCGATCCGCAACGCGGCGGACGTCTGGTTGCGCTGGGTCCTGGATCTGTTGGGATTCACGCAGTATTTTCTGCTGCCGATCGTGACCTGCGGCCTGCTGTTAGCGTGGCATCACGTGAACCGGCAACCCTGGCGGTTCCAGTGGACCGTGCTGTACGGAATGCTGCTGGAGTCGCTGGCCTTTGGTTTCGTGCTGGTGCTGATAGCAGGTTGGCAGAGCCGCTGGTGGACGGGCGGTCAACCGGCCTGTGCGGCGGACGGGTTGGAAAGCGGGCCGTCGCTGGCCGCGACGGTCGTCGCCTATCTGGGCGCCGGGACGTATGAGGAAGTCCTGTTCCGGTTGATGCTGCTGCCAGCCGCAGCATGGGGCTGCCGACTGGCCGGGCTCTCGTGGCGTGACAGTTGGGGGACGGGGGCGGTGGCGACCAGCTTGCTGTTTGCCGTCGCGCATTACCACTGGGACTTCACGCTCTTGAGCTGGCATTTCGCGACGGCACACGGCGAGGTCTTTGCCTGGTCCAGTTTCGTTTTTCGTGTGCTGGCGGGGTTGACGTTCTCGGCCCTGTTCCTGTTCCGCGGCTTTGGTGTGACGGTCGGCACCCACGCGGCCTACGACCTGTTCACGCTGCTGGTGTGAACGTGCGGAGCGGCTCGCAAGGTTTTGTCAAGATGTTCCCCCCCGGAGAAAATGTTTTGTTTTCAAAGTGGCTTTGTCGCGCCGTTGACGCGCCCTTATAATGCGGCCGTGGATTCACCCAACGTCGTTCGTTCTTCTTTCCCATCGCAATCCGACGAGTCACAAGGAACCGCTTCCGTGCTGACCACCAGACCGAAAGTCGCGGATCTGACCATTCAACTTTACGGCCGTCCCCTTCATCCCGAATTGTTTCAGATCTATCGCTCGCGTCACGTCCAGCGTGGGAAGTACCAGGCGAAAATCGACATCACCAGCGGTGGCCACGTGATCACCTGGCGGTGCGGCGGAGTGACGCTGACCGAAGTCGCGGCCGCCGCAGCGAATCCGTTGCCCAAGGCACGCCGGCTGTTGTTCCATCGGCTGAGAGGCGACCATCACGACATCCAACGCATTCGAGGCGCGGTGTATCAGGTGGGGTTTCAGCTGGAGATCGCGGAACCCGAAGTCTTCTGGGGTTTCCAGCAGGAGTTGCTGCTGGACGGGCAGCGGTCGGGACTGTTGCACACGTTCGATGGCGGCGGCCGGCTGGCGATGGGCGCCGTCAGCTGTGTCCACTTGGAAACGTGCGACCGCGGCCTTTGGGTGCAGGCCTTTCACACCTTTCCCGCCGACTTGGCCATCGTCAAAACGCAATCGCTCTTCGAGTTGGACGACGGGGCGTGCGACGCGTGAGTTCCCGGTGATCCGCAACCGTCGCGGTCAGTAGGGTCCGCGGATCAGCGGTGCGACCTCTGCCTCGTACAACTCCCGCAGTTGCCGATGTGTCGCCTCGCCCAGGGGCAGCAGGCCCGCAGCCGCTGCGTTGTTTCCGGCTTGCTCCACGGTCGAGGCGCCGGGAATGACGCTGCTGACGGCGTCGTAATCGAGGATCCAGCGCAACGCCAACTGAGCCATCGTCTCGTGGCTGTCCGGTTCGAGGATGGCTCTGACTCTTTCCGCCAATTCGACGCCGCGCTGGAACGGAATTCCTGCAAACGTTTCGCCCACGTTGAACACCTGGCCGTCGGCGTTGTAGGCGCGATGGTCGGTTGGCGGGAATTGGTGCCCCGGCCCGAACCGCCCGGTCAACAAGCCGCTGGCCAGCGGCACGCGGGCCAGGATGCCGACGTCGTGTTGTCTGGCCTGCGGCAGCAGGTCGTCAATCAGCTTCTGGCGAAAAATGTTGAAGATCACCTGGAGGGTGGCGCAGCCGGGATGAGTCATGCAGAGGCGGGCTTCCTCGACCGATTCGACGCTGCAGCCCCAGTGCTGGATCAGGCCTTCGCGGCGCAGTGTCTCCAGGTGCTCAAAAACCTCGCCGCGGCGGTACTCTTCTGTGGGCAGGCAATGCCACTGTTGCAGGAAGATGACGTCCACGCCCAGGTTGCGAAGCGACGACTCGGTCGCCTGGCGGGCCATTTCCAGCGTGATCCGCTCCGGCCACTTCAGCCCCGATTCGGCCCACAGCTTGCGGCCGACTTTGGTGGCGACGCACACCTTTTCCTTCGTCTCTTTGAGGAACTTGCCGATCGTCCGTTCGCTCACGCCCATTCCATACACGTCCGCCGTGTCGAAAAACGTAACCCCGGATTCGGCCGCGCGGTGGAGAACCCGCAGCGCGTCGGCCTCCGCAATCCGACCCCAATCGGCGCCGCCCAGTTGCCAGGTCCCCAAACCGACCTCGGAAATCTTGCCGCCCGTCTTTCCTAGCACGCGATATTTCATGGATTTGGCTCCTGGGACGTGAAATTGACACGAGACAGTCTGCCGCTCGGCCCCCGGCGAGTCAATCAGGCAAGCAAGCGTTCCCACGGAAGAACCCGCCGCATACAATGACCGGCAGCAGACGCTGTCCTTTTGCCCAGGCGCCAAACGATGAAATCGACCGACGAAAAACGCTCACGGGTCAAGACGATCGTCACCGCGTTGGCCAAGGCGCACCCGGACGCCCGGCTGGCCTTGGATTACGGCAATCCGCTGGAACTGTTGATCGCGCTGATCCTCGCGGCCCAGGCGCGGGATGAACTGGTCAACTCGGTCACCGCCGAGGTGTTTCCCAAGTACCGCTCGGCGGCCGACTGGGCCGGCGTGAAACAGGAGTCGCTGCAGACGCAACTGGCGCGAATCAACTTCTATCGGAAGAAGTCGGAGGCGATCCAGCAGGCCTGCCGGGCGCTGGTCGAACGCTACAGCGGCCGCGTGCCCGACCACCTGGACGACCTGCTAACGCTGCCCGGCGTCGGCCGCAAGACCGCGAATATCATCCTGGGCAACGCCTTCGGCCAGGCAGCCATCGGAGTCGATACCCATGTGGCGCGACTGTCGCAACGGCTGGGCCTGACCGAGGAAACCAACCCGGACAAGATCGAAGCGGATCTGGTCGCGATCGTCCCGGCCAAGGACTCGGTCCGATTCTGCCATCTCCTGCAATTCCATGGCCGCCGGGTGTGCGCGGCGAAGAAGCCCGCATGCCTGCAGTGCGTGATCCGGAAGTCGTGTCCCCAAGTCGGGGTTTGACGGGCGGAACGCCGACCGGCTACTCGCCCGCTTTCTGGACGCGGGCGTGTTCGGCCACGTAGCGGTAGCAGTACAGCCAGCCGTTGGGGACGTACCACACGTCGTTGCGGTTGGCGACGTAGGCCAGGTGCTGCATCAGCGTCGAGCCCTGCTCGCCGTCGACGCCGGGACGTGGGTCGTGGAGCACGCTGTTGCGATAGCGGTCCGGGTGCCACATGGCGTAGAGGATCTTGCCGTTGCGGTACACTTCGTCAAACGAGTCGTTGAGTTTTTGCACGTCGGCGGCGTGGTAACGGCCCGCCGGTTTGCGGCTTTGGAACACCGCGTCGTAGGCTTTGTAGCTCAGGCCGCCGACACCGTAGAAGCGGTATTTCACGTTCCAGGGAGCATACTCGACACTCTCCGGATTGTCGTGCGAGTTGTAGCCGCGGACAAAGACGAATTGACCGGCGTCCGTCTCGTAAATCGACTCGTCCTGATAACCGCAAGTCAGAATGTGCGTGAAGATGCGGTGCCCGTAGGGGATCTGACGCAGCCGGCTCAGGATGTCGTCGCGGCAGCCGAGAATCTCCGGCCCGTATCCGTGGACGGAGTAGGCCGCGGCGCTGCACGGATGCGTGCGGCCATGCACGACCGGCTCCCAACTGAGGTCCTCTCGGTCGAGTTCCGATTGCATTCTCTGCCAGACCGCGTCGCCGCCAAGCATCTTGCTGTTGATGGCGATCGACACGGGCACGCGGAAGCTGCGGCAGACGTGCAACGCCGCCTGATAGTTGTCCGAGTCGTCGTCGGCCGCACCCTTCCACAACGCGCCCGGATGGGCGCCGCTCTTGCAGCCCCAATTGTCCAGCGAGAGCGAATAGGCCGCCTTCCGACCGTCGTAGTACGTGGCGATCTCCTCGAACTCCACACGGTTCGTCCCCAGAAACTCAAGCTCGATCGCCGGTGTCGTTTGGAACCCGACCGAGACGTAGGCCCGGCGCTGGGGCGGATCAAACCGCACGCACTCGACGCCGTTGGGCGCATCGGCGGCGGTCTTGACGGCCAGCGTCGACCAGGTGTCGCCGGCCGCGTCGCGGCGGCGCACGGTCACTCGATCAGCGGACTCGCCCAGCGAAAACACGTAGGTCGTCGGATAGCGGAATTCAAACTGTCGCCACGTGCCGCGATCGATCGTAATCCGAAAAGCCGGCGGGCCGGCTTGGGCCGGACGGGGCAGACTGACCAGAAAGAACGCCAGCAAAACGGCTGGCAGGAGGACGGCGGCGCGTGGCAGGAGGGCTTTCATCGGGGATTCTCCAAATCGTGGTGGGCCTGCGCGGAAGTGCGGGTCGGGTAGGATGCCGCGGAAGTCTGCCTGGTGCAACAAGGAGGCTTTCCTGGGACGCGGCCAAGGACTTTCTTAGCATGGCGTCTGTGACTCCGGCCGTCAACCCGGCAGACGATGTGGGCAGACGATGTGGGCAGACGCGGTCTGCGCGGAAGACGCATCCAGGCCGTTTCCCCAAACGGAGTTTCGCGCCGATCGCGAGTCACGACAGACTCGCCGCCAGTTCTTTAAGCACCTGGTGCAGTGGGCGGCCGACGGCAACCAGTCGGAACTGACGCATCGTGTCGCCGAGCACTTCGATCTGGATCTCCAGACGCTGCGGCGGCAGGCAAGCGATCACGCGGTCCGCCCATTCGATCAACGTGATGCCGTCGGACTCGAAGTACTCCTCGGGTCCCAACTGCAGGAACTCGTCGTCGTCCTTCAGCCGATAGGCGTCCAGGTGGTACAGCGTCCGACGCCCGTGATACTCCTGGCACAAAACGAACGTCGGGCTGACGACGGTCTCCAGCGGCACGCCGCAGGCGACTGCCAGGGCTTGCACCAGCCGCGTCTTGCCGGCGCCCAGCGTCCCCAGCAACGCGACCGTCGTGCCCGCGGGCAGGGTCCGAGCCAGGGCCGCGCCCAGTCGCCGGGTGTCGGATTCGTCGTGAGCCAGGAAGGCGTATTCGTTCATGATTCGGGGCTACTCTCGCGGTCGGCAGCACAGTTCGTCGTCGACGAAGCCGGCGGCATGCGGGTCGGGCACCTTGAAGTACACGGCCTCGCCGGCCGGATCGGGAAACTCCGTGAGCGTCAAATCCAGCGTCTTTTTGCCCATCGGATACCAGGCGCCCGGCTCCCAGGCTTGCAGGCGGCACGCTAGCCCGCCGGGATGCACCGAGTCGTCGGACACCGGCCCTTGCAGCGTATCGGGGTCGATCACGATCAGCCGCAGATCGGTCTTGGCCAGCTTCTCGTGCTTGCCGCGGCTCAAGCAGAAGACCAGCGGCCCGCGCATCACGGCGACGCGGCCGGCCTGCGCTTGACGGCCCTTGACCAGTCGCCACGTCATCGGCAATTCCAGCCTAACCGTGTCGCCGGCCTTCCAGGTGCGGGCGATCGCCAGCAGACTGCCGGCCGGGGCCGGACTCGGCAACGCTTCGCCGTTGACCGCAACCGCCGGCGCATCGCACCACCGCGGCAGTCGCAGATAAAGCTTGAACTCGGCTGGCCGGACCGGATCGACGCGCAGCACCACCAAGCCGTCGTGGGGATATTTGGTCTCCTGCCGGATCTGCACCGCGTTGTCCGCAGCCAGCGGGATCGTGACCGTCGACGGAGTGTACAGATTCACCGCCGCGCCGTCCGGGACCTGATAACAGACCATCCTCGGAAGCTCGGCCACAATCCGGCGGTAGTTGCACGGGCAGCAGTACGTGTCGCCTTGGAAGTACTCACGCGGTCCGTCGAACGGCGAGTAGTAGCGGATCCTCCGGCCGTCCGGCGATTGGGCGGCAAACAGCGCGTTGTAGATCGCCCGCTCCATCACGTCGCCGTACAAGGGATTGCCTTCGATCCTCAGCAGTTCGTCCAACATGCGGATCAGGTAGGCCGTCGCGCACGTCTCGCCCAAGTTGAGCGTGCCCTCCTGCGTATCGTGCCAGCATTCGTGATCGCCGCACGCGCCGGTGATGACCAGGCCGTTGTGCCGGGTCAAGAAGTCCATCACGTCGCGTGCGGGTTTCAGCAGCCGCGGGTCGGGCTGCAGCCGGTTCAGACGCAGTTGGGCAACACAGCGGCACATGTGGGCGTACGCGTGGCCGGCGATCGGCCCGTGCCGGCCGGTGACGATCCGCGCGTCCCAGTCGGGCAACTTTCGCAGGTGCGTGCAGAAATCCAGGTACCGTTGATCCCCGGTGGCCGAGTGCAAGGCCAGCATAGCCGATTCCACGCCGGTCACAGCCATGTGGACCGTGATCATTCCGCCGCCCGGCTTGCGTTCCGGCTCGGCGGACCAACGGTCGATGACATAGTTGGCCAACTTGCGAGCGGCGTTCAACGACGCTTTCTCGCCGAAGAACTGGTAGTCCGACGTTAACCCGTAGATGAGGTAGCCCATCTCGTGGATGTCCCACAGCGCAAACACGCGGGCCTCGGACCGCAGGAGCCCCAAGTAGCCGTCCGCCTCCTGGGCGGCGATCGTGGCGGCGACCAACTCGCGCTTCCGCTCGATCACAGCCGGGTCGCGGAAATAGGCGGCCAATCGCACGGCCGCATCCACGGTTTTGCCCAAGCCGATGTAGCCTTCGGCCCGCTCTTTCTTCCGGAACGGCGGCAGGAAGTCCTTTTCCAGGTCCAGGACCATCAGGTTGTTTCGACAGGTCACTTCAATCCGGCGCCCGATCTCGCCGCCGACCGTGACCTGCCGAACGTCCACCGGCGACAAGGCGTCGGCGCCGATGGCCGTTTCGAGAAACGCCGGCGGTGTGAAGAGGATCAGGGCAGCGAACCAATCCCAGCGAGTCATGGCGTCTTCCTTTCCGTGTCGTGGCGTCAAGTGGCCGATTCATCCTACCAGATTCTTCCGTAAAAATGTACGATCGCCCTGAAGCGGCTGGCTGCGGCCAGCCGATAACGGACAATGAGACAAACCGGGAGGGCGGGACGACGTCGAGTTGTTCCGTTTCAGGATAGAGGTCATAGCACAACGATGGACCGTCGTGCTATGACCTTTTTTGTTTCTTGTGCCCAGAGCCCCGCTCCTGCACAACGCCGGCCTTCGGTTCACCGCCGGGCTTCCGAGCCGGCGCCGATCGGCGGCTCGCCGCCGGATGACGCCGACCCGGTGATTCGGGCGGCAAAACCGGGCGTGGTCCGTTCGACTACCCCGGCCGTCGTGCGGATCATGCACAGCACGTCCAGTCCGTGGCGGCGGGCCATCGGCAGCGCCGCTTCCGGGCCCAGGACCATCAGGGCCGTTGCCCACGCATCGGCCGTCATACAGTCGCTGGCCAACACCGAGACGGAAACCAGGCCGTGCTCCACGGGGCGTCCGGTGCGGGGATCGATGGCATGTGAATACCGGCGCCCCTGCTGTTCAAAGTAGTTGCGATAATCCCCGGACGTGGCCAGCGACTGGCCTTCCAACTCGATGACGCAGGCGATCGCTCGTCCGTCGACGACGGGTCGCTCGATTCCGACCCGCCACAGGCCGCCGTCGGATTTCCGTCCGCAAGTGCGGACTTCGCCACCGATCTCGATTAGATAGCCGCGAACACGGTGCCGTTCCAGGATTCGGGCCACTTCGTCCACGGCAAACCCTTTGGCGATTGCGGACAGGTCGACGTGCACGTCGGCTCGACGTTTCCGCAGCGCGGGCGGATCGGCACGAACCTGCAAAAGGCCATACCCCACCCGACTGCGGCACGCAGCGACGGCCTCGGCTGCCGGCACGGTCGCAGACCGCCCCGCCGGACCGAAGCCCCACAGGTTGACCAACGGCCCCACCGTAACGTCGAAAGCCCCCGCAGTGCTCCGCGACACTTCCAGCGCCGCAGCGACGACTCGGACGACGTCCGCCGAAACCGGAAACCAATCCGGGCTCTCCACGCGGTTGAATCGCGAGATCTCGGACTCCGGCAAATACGTCGACATCTGCCGGTTGATCGCGTCCAGACGGCTGGTAATTCGGTGCTTCAACAGCGGCAGGCCTACGCCGTCCGGCGGTTCGGCGATGCGGACTGTGTACTGCGTACCCATCGTCGTCCCCAACCATGACGCAATCGGTCGTGCCGTCGCGTCCGCCTGCCGGCACCCTGCAAGCGCCGTGAACCAGACCGCGCAGTCCAGAAACAAGATGGCCCGCGGGGCCAGGATGGCGGTAAGAAAAACGGCCAACGCACTCCGGGACTGCCGCGCCGCGGGGCGATCGCTGCTGGTCGGATCGTAACAAAGGGGAAATGATCGCGGGGTTTCGCTCTTCATGACGGCACGCTTGCCCGGCTCCCGGTCGGAATGGATGGCTTGGCTTGGTGGGATAGTGATACCGGAAACGGTCGAACCGACGCAACGGGAGGACCCGCGATTGGACCTGCCCGGCCCGGAATTCTCCGCACAAGCCGTTCGATCAGCAAGGACGGACCTCGCGCTCGCGCAATCCCTTGTGGGGAAAGCTTCCCCCGCGAGGACTGCCGTCTAGATTAGAGAGGGGGGACGGCGCCGGACAACGAATCCGGCATCGGACGCCGTGCCATCTGCTGTCGCCAACCGTTCTTGGGCCCATGATGACTCGTTCGCTCATCCGTCTCGCCGCACCCTGTTGGCTCTGCGCGGGCCTCGTCGCCTGGTCCGCCTGCAGCAGCAACCCGCTGCCGCCGCCGGCCGAACACACAGACGAAATCGACTTCTATCAAGCCAGTGGGATCACACAGCCGGAACTGGCGGGTTTTCTGGATGGCCTGGAAGAGCGAGAAAACGTGCGCGATTACCCGATGTACATCCTGCTGCAAAACGACGCCGGCGATTACCTGGCGGACAGCCGCGTGATCGTCCGCTGGGACACCGGCGAAAGCCGTCTAATGGTCGGCAGTTCGGCCGTCATTCAACTGTTGCTGGACAAACAGAAACTGCCCGGCCTGCGGCTGATCGTCCCGCGCGGCTTCACCCACTTGACCCAACGCACGATTCCCTTGGGTACGGCCTACGTGCCCGAAGGCACGCTGGATACGGCCGGCCTGGATTATCGCATCTGTTTCGACGGCTCGATCAGCAGCGACCTCAACCGCGGTCTGCAGCGGATCAAGGCCCTTGGCCAATCGCCGGACGACGAACAAGTGCGACAGCAACTGCGGCGCAAGTCGACCGCCGTGGCCTTGTCCGAGCCGCCCACCGAGGAGCTGACGCCCGCGGAGATCTACCGCCGCCGCGTGGACTCCGTCGTCGTGATCGGGACGCTGTTTGGCGATGGCGGCTTTACGGTTGCCAGCGGAGTCATCCTAAATCCCGGCGGCGTTGTCGCCACGGCCTACCACGTGATTGACAAGCCGCCGCCGGTCGTCGCCCGCGGCGTCCTGACTCGCGACGGGACGATGTACCCCGTGCGGGAGATTCTGGCGGCCGACAAGCCCGGCGACGTGGCCCTGCTGAAGATCGACGCGTCCGGCCTCACCGCCGCGCCGCTGTCGCACGGCGATCCCGAAGGCTCGCCGGTCACCGTGATCTCACACCCAGCCTCGAATTTTTTCAGCCTGACCCAGGGCTGGATCAGCCGCTATTGGGCCCTGACCTCCTACGGCGGGCTCAGCAGCCGCATGTCGGTCACCGCCGATTTCGCGGACGGTGCCAGCGGCGGCCCGATCTTCAACTCGCGCGGCGCCGTGACGGGCCTCGTGTCCGCCACCGAGGCTTTCGGCGATCAAATGGTCCGCCGCTCGGGGCCTCCCGCAGACGTGATCCGGCGATTGCTGAGGCCTGCCACGGGCGAGCCTTCCGGGCTGCGCTCTCCATAGACCGGCTCGGCGCTTCGCAGCCCGCCGGCCGACTCACCGTCCCCAGTCCCCGGCGGTTCACTTCCGCGGCGCCTTGGCAGACCACGGGTCTTCGGGCCAGGCGTGCTTGGGGTACCGCCGACGAAGCTCTTTGCGGACGACGGAGTACCCGTTGTTCCAGAAACTCCGCAGGTCGTCGGTGACCTGCTGGGGCCGCATGTTCGGCGCCAGCAAGTGCAGCAGGACGGGCACGCGGCCGCGCGCTAGACGCGGTGTTTCCGACCAGCCGAACAACTCCTGGATGCGAGCGGCCAGAATCGGCGGCTGGTCCGGCTGGTACTGCAGCGGAACGCTGCGCCCGCTGGGCACCGTCAAGCGTTCCGGCGCTTCGCGGTCCACCAACTGCAATTGCTCGAAACGCAACAAACCGCGCAGCGCGGCCAGCCAGGAAGCCTTGCGCAACTCGGCAAACGAACGGCGTCCTTGACACAACGCCGGCAACAACTCCTGCACAGCCGCCTCGTCCAACTCAGGCAATCCAAGATCGGGCAACTGGCCGCTCAACCAGCGGACTCGGGCCACGAACCCGCCAACCGACGCATCGTCGCCAGGAAACACGCGGTCCCAACGCTCCCGTGCGGCTGCCGCCAGCAGTCGGGCCGCCTCTTCGGTATCCGGTATCGCCGCCGCCGTTTCTTCCAACAGCAGATCCTCCCAGTAACGTCGGCGGCGTGCCGTGATCCGCTCGCCGATCGCGTCAAAAGCCACCTCCGTTGTGATGCGCAGTCGATCCGGCGGCAGCCAGGATCGCTCGACAATCGCCGCCTTGCGCACCCGGGCCTCGGCTCCGGCGCCGTCCACGTCGATGCACAGAAACAGTTCGCCGTCGAGCACCCGGCTCTCGTCGGCCAAGCGTACCCCGCGCCCCCCCACCATCACGCCGCGCCGGGAGCCGGACTCGCGGCGTTTGGCCAGCCGATCCGGAAACGCCGCCAACAGCGACCGCAGCAACGCCTCGTCCGGATCGCCCTCCGCCGTCCGTTTTCCGCGGCGGCCCATCTGCCGGGACAACTGGTCGCGGACCCGGTACACGGACCGCGCCGCAGCCCGCGAGATCGACCCCCAGGCCGAATCTGCCCGCCCGGTGGCCTCGGATTCCTCCAACGCAGCGACCTGATCCAAAACGTCGCTGCGCGACGAGTAGTCCCGGCCGCAACGCCGCACTTCCGCCTCTGGCCCGCGGCCGAACGGACTGCGTTCCGAGAGCAACGCCGCCGCCAGCGCCCCGCGCGCCGGACAGTTGCGGCGTTCGGCTTCGACCAGCAGTCGCCCCAGCCGCGGATGCACGGGCAACCTGGCCAGCCGCCGCCCCAACTTTGTGACGCCGCGCTCGTCGGCGGCCCCCAGTTGCCGCAGCAGCGTTTGAGCGCGCTCAATCGCCTCCGGCCGAGGCCGCTCGAACCAGGGAAACCGGTTCACGTCCGGTTCGATCCAGCAGAGCAGTTGGAGGACCGCACCAGCCAGATCGCAACGCCGGACCTCGGGTTCCTCCAACGCCGGCCGAGCCCGCTCCCTGCGCTCGTCCCACAGTCGCAGACAAACACCCGGCTGGGTGCGTCCCGCTCGCCCGGCACGCTGCTCGGCCGCAACCTGTGAGATCGGCGTCAATTCCAGGCGGTCCAGGCCGACGCGAGGATCGTAACGCAACGACCGCGCCCAACCACAGTCGACGACGGCGGTGACGCCGGGAATGGTCAGCGACGTTTCCGCCACGTTGGTGGACAACACGATCTTGCGTTGCCCACCCGGCTCCAAGATCGCGGCTTGACGCTCCAGCGGCAAGTCGCCGTACAACTCCAACAAGACGCAACCGGCGCGCTCGGCCGACGCTTCCAAGGCCCGCTTGGCCTGTCGAATCTCGCGCAGACCCGGCAGAAACACAAGCACGTCTCCGCCGCCGCCGTCCAACACCTGCCGGACGCCTCGAACCACAATCGCTTCCCGCGCCTCGCCGCCGCTGGGAGCAAGGTACGAAATCGCTACCGGATAAGTCCTTCCGGCGGCCTCGATCCTCGGACAGCCGTCCAGGTACTCAACAACCGCTTCTGCCGCCAAAGTCGCGGACATCACCACGACCTTCAAATCCGGCCGCACGCTCTGCTGGATCTGCCGGACCATGCCCAGCGCCAGATCGCTGTTCAGATTGCGTTCATGGAATTCGTCAAAAATCACCACGCCCACGTCCTGCAAGAACGGATCGTCGTGCAATCGCCGCAGCAAGATGCCCTCGGTCACGACCGCAATCCGAGTGCGGTCGCCGACACGGTCCTCGAACCGGACTTGGTAGCCAACCTCGCCGCCCACCGTCCAGCCGTTCTCCGCCGCCATCCGCGCCGCCGCCGCCCGCGCTGCCACCCGTCGAGGCTGAAGCAGCAGAACCCTCTTGTCCGCCGCAACACCTTGCCGCAAAAGGGCCGGCGGCACGCGAGTGGTCTTCCCCGCTCCCGTCGCTGCGCGCAAAACCACGCACCCGTGGCCGCCCAAGAGCGCCGACAATTCAGCCAGAACACCATCAATCGGCAGTCGTTCCACGCAACTTTCCAGCGAAATCAGCAACCACCCTGACCCGTTGATCGAACGGAAAAAAAGCCGCCAGAAACCGCAACTTCCCAAACGGCAAACCGATTCGGACTTCACCCTCCGAAATTCATCGCCTATTGCCCGTCGACGGGGCTTGACAAAAGATCCCTCGCACCCAAAATTAAGCGACAGCTTCGGCTCTGCCGATGATCGACCAAAAAGCCCCCTTCGTCTAGTGGCCTAGGACTCCGGGTTCTCAGTCCGGCAGCAGGGGTTCGACTCCCCTAGGGGGTGCTTTTTCCAACTCACAGCCGCCTTTCGGGCGGCTTTCTTTTTGCACTAAGTGCCATATTTCATTGCACTTGCGTCTTTTCTGCCATTAGCCGTTAGCATGGCTCACTGTGTCGGTGTCGGATTTTGTGTCGGATTTTGTGTCGGATTGTGTCGGATTTGTGCTAGAATTCCCCCCACCGAAAGCAACTCTTTTCGATGGGTGGATGATCATGGCAAAGCGAGCATATCAGGGGGGAATGCCGAAGCCGGACAACCGGGGCTACTACCGCCCAGAGGTCGGCGGTGTTCGCTTCATTGTGGGACATAAGAGTGAGGTTTCGGAGGGGGAAGCTAGGCGTCGTCTGGAGGCCATCCGAGACCTGTTCAACAGACAGTCGGTCTGTTCACCTTCGTCCCCGGACTCTGACTGGCACTCCACGGCACTCGAAATCGCCAGACAATTGGCGAAGGGGCAAGCTCCCATCGTCAGCCCACCCGCTGCCGAGGGCGACGATCCGATCACCGAATACGTCCGTGGCAGAGTCTACGGGTATCGAGTTGAGGAAGCCCGCAAATGGATGCCCGATGTTGGAATCGACGAGGGCCTTTACCGAGAAGAAGTGGATAGCCAGCGGGAATGGCTGCGGGAGGAAATCCAGAGGGCCATTGGCGAACTTCAAGGTGGCGTTGTGCAGGAGGCCAAGCAGGCAGCCCCCTCGAATCTCGACCCATCGAATCTGGAGACTCGGACCTTTTTCACGGCCCTCAGTGCCTACCAAGACCGCCTGAAAAAGGTGGGCAAGCGGGACTCTGACGGCAATTTGTCAACTCGTGTCCGACATCAGATTGATCGAGTTCGTTACGTCAAAGAGCACCGAAAGAGCGATTTTCCGCTTTGGCAACTCGATTTCGCCAAACTGGAGGAGATCACCGCTTACTGGGCAAATCGTCCCCCGACGAGAAAGGGGAATCGTTGTAGCTGGGAGCACTCCCACGACATGCTAAAGGACTGGTGGGGCTTCCTCACATGGCTCGACAAGGACCCGCAATGGCGATGGCGTTTTCCCGATAGGGCCGATGAAATAAGAAGGACTCCCGTCAGGCTGCCGGAAGACGATGTGTCGGAAGCGTTCTCCACCATCAATAAGCCAACTTACACACCAGAACAACTGGCGACCATCGTCGAAGAAGCCGACGATTTCGGAAGGGCGTTGATCGCCTTGTGTGTGAACTGTGCTTTCGGGGCTTCTGAGGTCGGCCAATGGTCCACCAATCTGTTCACGCTTCACAAATCGCACCCACACGCCACCGCCATCGGATTCAGGTCCTCCGACAAGCACAGTTGGATCACCGGAAATCGCCCGAAGACAGGCGTCTACGGGGAGCATCTGCTCTGGCCGGAAGTGGCCGAGGCGATCTCGCCATTCCTCGATGGCCGTTCGGTCTTTCCTGTGACAAAGACGGGAAGCCGCTGGTATCGAACACACTCATCCAACCCGCAGGCCAAGTTCAATGGATGGTGGGCAAAGCTTGTTGCTCGGGCCAAGAAAAAACACCCCGACATGCCGAAATATCCATTCGGTAGTCTACGAGACACCTTTCCTGACATCATTCGCAACGAGATTCAGGGCGGCGGCGAACTTGCTTCACTTTGCCTTCATCACGGCAGTACGACAAACGACGACCTGCTAAACCTCTATACCAAGCTGCCATTTCGTCGCCTCTTTGAGGCCACCGAGGTCTTGCGAGAGAAGTTCCTGCCGATGCTTCGACTCCTCAAGTAAAGCAACGGTCATCGGGCTGGCATCCTTTGTGCTTGGCCGCCTACGATCCAGCCGCTCTCCGGCACGACACCGGGCCTCCGAATTCCAACTTTCCAGGTTTCCAGAAACCTGGAGACTTGGAGGCACCAGCCCCACCCAATCAACATCGCATTTGCGACGTTGATTCCCGACCTGCCGCCGTGGCCGGACAGCCCCATCACCCAATCCGCTCCCAAGCCATCTCGACGTACTTTTCCACCCGCTCGATCCCCAGCACCCTGGAAGCTCCACAGTCCAGCCCGGCCGCCAAGATCGTCCCGCCGCCTGCAAACGGGTCCAGCAGGACGCCGCCATCGGGCAGCAGGTAGCGGCACCACCACGCCGCCAATCGGTAGGGCGTCGTCGCCGGATGGTCGCCTCGTGCTCCGTTGTTCGAGATCGGCAACAAGTTGAACGGCGTCGTTCCACCACGCTCAGCGGCAGCGGTCGCCATGGGGCCGTTCCGACAGGGCCATTTCCCGATCCCCGGACGCACCTCGTTGTCGGAGAACGGCCGATTCGATGTCTTCTCCGATGGCGTGCGGAGCACGTTTTCCTGATTCCGGTAGCAGTCCTTCGGCCCCAGCCAGACACAGGTCTTCACCGACTGCCGCAGGAGCCCTTGCGTGCGTCTGGTTCCCGTCAGCGGCAAGGCGTCCGTGGTCCAGGAATAAACGTCCTGAACCAGATTCCATTCCTTCGCTGCCCACACCAGGAACTCCCACAGCCACAGCCGCATCTGGCCAACATGTTCGTAGTTGGGCTGGAGAATGAACAACGCCGACCCCTGCGGCTTTAGCACACGGCGGCATTCCTGGACAACGGCGTGCATTAGGTCGTGCCACTCCGGTTCCGAGATCCGGCCGTACTCACGTTCGATCTCCGGGTAGATCGGATCGGTGATGACCGCATCGACGCTGGCGGCCGGGAGCTTCGGCAGTTCCTCCCGGCAGTCCCCGTGAATCAAGGTCGTCGCTTCCATTCGCCTCTGCCGATCTTCGGCCCCAAGGAACACTGGGGCCACGGTCTTCCGGGCCGGTTGAATCCGCCCATCGGAACCGAGTCGGTTGGGGCAGTGGATAATTTGACCACTGCTTTCCAACCCCAGGCGGACGCTGGCGACGGTCGCATGATGCACGCCCAGTTGCTTGGCAACCCAGCGGTTCGCCCTGTCCGGCGTTTCCCGAAGCTGCTCGGCAATTAGCTCTCGCCGCTGCGTGGTATTCAGGTGCCGCCGAGCGAGGTTGAGGGCACGGGCCAGGGTCCGCATTTCTTCTTCGTCCAGCCCCTCCTGGATGATTTCGGGGCAGGTGTAGCCGAACTCATCGGCGAATTGCTTCCGGTAGTTGCCGTCGATGATTCGTCGCACCGGGCCATCGCAATCGACGAGGATCGGGACCAGCACGCCGTGGATCGAAATGCTGTCCCGGAGTCCCTGAAGCTCGTCGTCCGACAGCGGCGGGAGCCGGAGGACAGGTTCGTATCGGGGTGGTTTCAACCGGCTTGGCGAAGACCTGTCGGAGTCCATGTACTTGGCGACTTTCCTGATTCGGGGAAAACTACGTGGACCAGACCGCTACTTGTCCAACGGACCCAACACCCACTCACGAAGCCGGTTGAACGCATCGGTCTCGCTGAGCCATTCCGACTTGAGCCACCGCCTTACCACGTTTTCGAGCAGGATGTGCAGATCGGCTTCGGTCGCTAATCGTCGAATTCGGCAAACCCGCTGACACATTTCAGGCTCTTCCTGCCTGAGTCGCTGAGCCACCCTGGCTGCGACCCACCAGCCTGTTACAAAATTCTCGTAGGGAATTCCAGCTTGCTCCCCGATCGTGAATATCTCTCGCACTCTCTCTGCCAGCATGTCAGCCATTGTGGTGGTGCGTTCGCTCCAAAGATCATCAAACCGCTCGCCCAGTGTCTGGCATAGGGTCATGAGCTTTTCACGGGTCCGTTTGTCGGGATTGGTGACGCCCTTCGTCAACCATCGGCAAAGCGTCTTGTACTTGAGCCCGTGCTGCTCGGCGAACTTGCGTCGTGAGAGCCAAGATCGTTGTACGATGCCTGTCAGGTTCCGAGCAAACACCTCCCGATCCCCTGTCCGGGGGGAACCGTCGGTCGAGGCTTGTCCGACTGTGGCCATCTCTTTCAACTGACAAAATTATCCGCTGGCTGCATTCGTGAGTTGCGTTCGCAACGCCTCCAGCAGCATATTGCGACAGGTTGAGAATACAGGGCAGCGATTTCGGGGTCAATAATCCCAGAATAACATAAGTTGAGACAAGTTGAGACACATCGGGAGATACACGGACACCACACGGCGTCATCGACCCTGACAACGGAGTCGGGTGGCCTCCAGAAATGGGGGCTAAGTGAATAAGTGAACCTGCGGAGACCTGAGATGAAGAAGCTCGCTCAAGCCAAGAAGTCCACCTCCCCGAAGCACCTTTCTGTGGCCCAGCGTCGGCCGACACGCCCCATTGCTCCCAATCATCATGCCTTTGTGGCGTGCTTGGTCCGTTTCGTGGCGAACATCGGCGAAAATGCCGACTACACCACCCAGCCCCGGATCTCCGTGGGCCTGTCCCTTCCATTCACGCCGGGCAACCGCAGTTCGGCTCGCCAACTGGGCGAACTGCTTCAACAGATCCGTTCCCGTGCCGGAGATTACCTCCCTGCCGGGGCAGACTTCCATGCCTGGATTGTCGATCCGCAGACCAAACAGCCCGGCTTGTTCGTCACCGGCCTGCTGGCCGTCCGAGAAGGCCGCTACACCAAGGCCGAAGCCGACGCCTTGAACGACCGCCTCGCCTCGCAAGTCTTCGGCGAACAACCAGTCCAACCTTTCCGGTTCGTCGTCCGGTCAACCGCCGCCATTTCGGACTACGGCTACGACATCAACGACGAAGACTTCGACTTCGAGGACGCCGAGTACGGACTGCTCGACTCGGTTTTCGGAGGTTTCGACGAGTACATGTTGGTGGACGCAGAACACGAAGACGATTGCCTCTCCGTCGTCGGCGAATGCTGGCATACCTTTCCTTTGGATCTGCCCTTCACTCCGACTCCAAAGTCCACTGCCTTCCAACTTCGCTACATCGAAGCCGAGCTATCAAACGCCTTCAGTGTGCTGGCGGACGGTGCGGACCTGGAGAACTTCGAAGTCTGGATGACCGACCCCAATGGGGCTCCCAGCCTTTTCATCTCCGGCCTCCGTGGCCTCAAGGAAGGCACCCTCAGCCGGAAGAAGATGAAGGAGAAGGAACGGACACTGCTGGATTGGGCTCCCGACCGATTCAAGATACTCTGCCGGGCCGCTTGATGCCGGACGGACGCTGCTGAGCTATCGGCGTGGTGATCGTGGTCGGGAGGCATGGTCTCGGTCGATAACGGCCGAGACTATGCTCCGACTCGTGCATTTGCACGACTTGGAAAGTTGATTCCGAGATGAAACACCGTCCGCCATGGCTCATCGGCACTCGCTCTCGGTGCGAGGCAAACAAGAAATTCCGAAAATCTTTAGGCACCATCCATTCTGGGGAACCCCGCCAGATCGCTCAGGATCACGCAGAATGAATCAGAATTATATTAGACGACTCTGGAGACCCCTGGTATTTGATTTTCACTATCCCGCCGCAAACTCAGTCTACCGTTTTTGGTTTACGTTTCGAAATTTGCCGTGTACAATAGGGCGGACTTTTTCAGCGGGGCATCCACTGAGAAGGCACGTACCAATCCGTGATACGGAGCTAAGACCACACCATGACCACATCAGGCTTGGGACACAAGCCGCAAGGTTGCCGGAACTGGCGGCCCGATACCTGCTGATCCATCGATCAGCACATCTTTGGGACGCTGGTCTTCGGACCATCTAAGCGGCCCGTTTTCCGAATAGTCAAACCTTCTGTGTGGCACTATGCACACTCGGCACAGAAGGTGGCGAAGAGGGTGCGTCCAGTGTGTGTTACACATGCAATCCAAGCTCAAGGAAACCAGAACATGAACAACTCCATCGCCTTCCCATCCGACGAACAGCAACTCTTCCAGGAATTCGAACGCAAGCTCCAGATCATCCGTGACCGGGTGTCCTCGGTGGCCCACAACTACCACACCGGCTGCTACCTCGTCGGCCGCCCCGGCACATCCAAGACCTACACCGTCATGGAGGAACTTGGGCGGCTGGAACGCCCAAGCCTCTGCAACAACGCCCGCATGTCCCCCTACGGGCTGTTCTGCCTCCTCGACGAACATCGGGACCATGTGACCGTTTTGGATGACATCACATCGGTCTTCAAGAACGAGCAAGCCATGGAGATCCTGCTGGCGGCGTTGGATGGCAGGCCGGGCAAGCCCCGCACGATCACCTACAAAACGAAGGACAAGGATCTCTCCGTCCCGTTCTCCGGGGCCATCATCGCCATCTCCAACGTCCCCATGCGGTGCGACCGATTGGCCCATGCTCTCGGCAGCCGGATCGTCGTCCTGGAGCATGAGCCGACCGATGACGAACTGGCGGCCTTCATCCGATATCTGGCCGCCAAAGGCTTCATGGACCTCACCGCCGATGAATGTGCCGAAGTGGCCGAGTTCATCATCTCGGAAACCCGCCAGTACGACCTGCGGCTCGACCTTCGCCATTTGACGAAGGGGTGGCAGGACTACCGCCAGTACAAGCACGGACGGTCGCAGACGACATGGCGAGATTTGATTCGCACCAGCCTGCATAAGACGGCCGGGGAGCCATTCGTCCCCCGCAGCAAACAGGAAGACATGGAACGTCAGCGGCAACGGGTCCGGGAATCCGTGCGGCAGCACCCCAATGATCGGCACGCCCAGATCGAAGCATCGGGTCTCAAGTCGTCCACGTTCTACAACAGGCTCAAAGAGATCCAGGCTGAGCCGCAGGCGGCCTGATCCAGTGAACCCAGTCATCCATCAATCAATAGCAACCGAGGTGCCACCATGACATCGAAGCAAGCAAGACAACTGAAGAAACGCAAGAGGCGGGAAGAAGACATCAAACGTCGCAGGCATGTTCAAGAGCAGCGACGGCGGGAGCATGAGCGGAAGAGGCAGTACCGTCTCAAGTATCCCGAATTCCGTTTCGACACGACGGGTGCCGATCCGGCCTTTGTGCAACTGGTCAAGCAGGCAGTGGCAACGATCAACTTCGAGGATCGCACGATCTTCCCACCCTGGCAACAGGAACTCTATCGGATACTGAAACGGGACGGAAAGAGAGCGGTCGATGAATGTTTTACCGCCCTGCACCTGGAGGCTGCCGAGGCAGGACAAGAGTTGGGGCAAATCCCGCTGACGAGTTGGCTATTCAACCTGGGGCAGGTGGTCCTGAGTCGCATTCCAGAAAACGCACGTCACAACTTCCTGCCATTCAGCGATTTCGGGACAGTCCCTTGCCGCCAGTCCATCTTGGTGATCGTCCGCAGCCTCTTGAAGGCCAAGGGATCGGGCGGCACGGTCTATTACTCCAGCCGCAAGCCGACAGTGGAGATCGACGGCAGTCCAAAGATCGTGGCCTTTTCAGATCACGCCATTAGGCAAGTCTGTGGAAGGATCAAGCCTCGTTGGAAGTGGAACTACGCTGCCCTTGGTGATCTCTTCGCTTTCTTCGAGCAGTGCGTGTACTTCGAACGCAGCGATTTGTACGGCGGCCAGTTGGGATTCACCTTTTTCGACAGGTGCCACAAAGGCTTCATCCAAGAATGTTACGTCGATCAGGTGCTTGGCGAAGAAAACCTGGACTCAAAGGCGGGACAGCCGTACTACCGAGTCGGCTATTGCCCGGCAGTTATCGAGGGGGACTTCATCAAGGCCAAGACGTTTCTGTTTCCGGGTTACAAATGCACACCGGAGTATGGCCTCCTAGTCCGCTCCTCCCTGCCGTGGGCCGAGAAACGGACTCGACTTGAGAAAGTGGCCGAGCTTGATGCCTACAAGCTTTTTCAAAGTCAGGACTGGAGCTTGATCAAATGGTTCCACGACAACGGGGTGCCGCAGGTCGTCCAAATTGACCGAGAGGTCTTTGCCCCGTTGCGAGACAGAACTACCAACCTCACCTGAAAGGAGAACACACATGAAGAACTTCACCTACACCTTGGGCGGCGGCATCCACCGCTCGCCAGAATTCGAGAAGAAGGGATTGGCCGAATACGCCGTCAACGTCGGACTGCGATGCGGTCATGACTGCACTTATTGTTCCAGTCGGGCGATGCTCCGTTGCCATACGGCATTCCAGGAACTTGGACGCAAAGCCTTCGACACTGGCTATTCCATCGTGGACCCCAGCATCCCGGAGAGGGTGGCCGAGGACGCCAAGCGACTGCGGCGGAAGGGATTGGTCCAGATTTGCACCACGGTGGATGCCTGGGCTCCTGAAGCCCAGGAACTTCACCTCGGCAGACGATGCCTCGAAGCCATCCTGGCCGAACCCGGCTGGACGGTGCGGGTTTTGACCAAGAACGCCGCCGTCGCCGATGACTTCGATTTGATCCGCAAGCATCGGGAGCGGGTGATCGTAGGGCTCAGCCTGACCGGCACGCCGGACAAGGACCACGTGCTGGCCGTCGTCGAGCCTCACGCTTCACCGGTGTCGGAGCGGATGGCGGCACTCAGAAAGGCCCACAAGCTGGGCCTGCGGACCTACGGGATGCTGTGCCCCTTGCTGCCCGGCATTGCTGACGCACCGGCTCAGATCGACGAGTTGGTGCAGTTCGTGAAGGACTGCGGAGCGGAGGAGGTGTTTTCCGAGGCCATCAACGCCCGTGGGAACAGTCTGACCCTCACCGAGCAGGTGCTTCGGGACGCAGGCTTTCTGGCCGAGGCTGACTCAATCTCGGCAATCCGCAAACGGACGGTGTGGTCGCAGTACGTGGTGGCCCTCTTCCAGAGCATCCAGCAATCCATGCGGACGCACATGACCACGGAGAAGCTGCGGTTCTTGCTTTACCCCTCCGGTTTGGCCGACAAGGACCGCCGGGCAATCAAGAAGGACGATGCGGGCGTCGTTTGGCTGTAGTTGCCCGCAGGCGGCCTGATCCCCTCCACCTCGTAACTTCCCAGTGATTCCTCCGGCCCTGTGCCGGTCCATGGGGTCGGAGTCCGCCTCCAGTTTTCCAGAATTCCACATTTCCGCAAACGACAAAAGGACCACCCTATGAACCAGCACATCATCGAAGCCAAGATCAGTGAAATCCAACTCGGCAGCCGCCACCGCAAGGACATGGGCGACATGGAGGCCCTCGCCCAGTCCATGGAAGAGACTGGCCTGCTCCAGCCCATCGGCATCACGCCGGACTACGAACTGGTGTTCGGTGAGCGGCGGCTGCGGGCATATCGGGATGTGCTCGGCCGTGACACCATTCCCGCCCGCATCGTCGATGTACAGTCGGTGCTGCACGGCCAACTGACCGAGAACACCATGCGGAAGGACTTCACGCCCAGCGAACTGGTCGCCATCGTAGATGCACTCCGTAGCTTCACCCACGGCGGGGACCGGCGGTCGGATCAAGCACGCAAATGCGATGATGAAACGCTCACCGTCGATGAGGCGGCAAAGCGGGTTGGCCTCGGCGGCAAGGACGGATACAGCCGGGCCAAGGCCGTGGTCGAAAAGGGCGTCCCGGAACTCGTGGAAGCCATGGACCGGGGGGCGGTCTCCGTCAGTGCTGCCGCAGTGCTGGCGGACGCCAGTCCCGATGAGCAGCGAGCTTGCATCAGCAAGCCCATCAACGGCGAGAAAATGGAAGGCCGTGGAGTCTTGAAATGGCTCGGCCGCATCCGGTGGGAAGAAGAACGGAAAGCGATCCTCCAGCGACAGTTGTTGATGCCGAAAACCGCAGATGCGATCCGGCTTTATCACTGCCCATTCCAGCAGCTTGAGCAGACCGCAGGGGTTGCACCGGAATCGGTTCAGTTGATCTGCACCGACATCCCTTACGGGAAGGGCTTCCTGCCGGAGGTGTCGGAATTGGCAGACTTCGCCGGTAGGGTGCTTGTGCCGGGCGGGCTATTCGTGACTCACTGCGGTCAATACTGGCTGCCGGAAGTCATCTCGGCACTTGCTACCACGCTGCGTTACCGGTGGGTGATCGCCTCCGTGTGGGAGCTTGTCGCCAACGTCGTCCACCTGGACCAGAAGCAACGAATAACCAGCAAGTGGAAGCCGATCCTAATCTTCTCCAAGGGTGACCTACGGAAGTTGGGGCCATGGAGTGACGTTTCGCATGTGGAGGAGAGCGAGAAGGACTGGCATGAGTGGCAGCAGCCACTTGCGGAAGTGAAGAAGCTGGTTGATGACCTTTCTCAACCGGGCGACCTTGTTGTCGATCCCTGCGGCGGCGGCTTCACGACCGCCATCGCCTGCCATCTTCTCGGCCGACGTTTTGTTGGCTGCGACATCGACAAGGCAGCCGTTCTTAAGGGCCAGGAGCGTCTCGCTCTGGAAGCAGCTACTGCAACCGCAGCGTGATTTTCTCGGCCCTCTTCCCAACTTCCCAACGCAGATCCCGGCCCGGTCGGGGTCTGCACCTAACGCAGACCAATTCCTCACCCAGGAGATGCACAACATGCAAACCGTCGAAATCAAGATCAGTGAAATCCAACACGGCAGCGGTGGAACCACGGGAAAATCGCAGCCCAAGAGACCTGACCGCCAGGACAGGCGACCTCCCGCCCCGTCGTTGGACCTCGACGATCAAATCGTGCGATGTCCCAAGTGCGGGCGGGAAGTCCAGTCGCTCCAATGCGGCCATTGCGGGAGCCGTCTTCCTCCTTGGCAAGCCGATCTCTACGCCGCCACGATCCGGCAACTAGCCAAACCGGGTGGCGACCGTGCGAACACTGACCATCAGGGGGGTGATGATGAACATGAACCCCTGGAATTGTCCCTCAGCGACCGTGCGGCCATCCTTCAAACAGGCAAGCAAAGCCCCGAACACGGGATCGTGTACACGCCACCCCACGTTGCTCAATTCCTCTTCAATCTGCTGTCCCCGCTTCGCCCGAAGATAGTCCTGGATGTGGCGAGCGGCAACGGAGCCCTCAGCCTTCCCTGGCGGGGCATAGCAACGGTCATCGAATACGAACTGGCCTTCGGCAACGACTTCTTTAAGTGTCCCGATTCGATTCACGCCGACCTCGTGCTCTGCAATCCACCCTTCGGAAAAGAAAAAGAATTCCTGCGGCGAATCCTAATGGTTGTGCCGCAGACCACGCCCGTTGTCATCTTCTGCACCCACAGGGTCCGACTGGGCAGCTACGCCAGCAGCCACGACTGGAGATGGTGCCGGGACGAATGGCCGCCGATCACCAGCATCATTTCGTTGCCACGTGGGGTTTTCAAAGGCGTCAACGACACCGTGGAAATCCTGGTCTTTAGAGTGTCCGATCTGCTACCGCACTACTTCCTGCCGAGTGATCGGGATCACGATGTTCAGTGCGGGCAATCGGTTCTGGTTTCGCCGTAGAGCGTGGAATGTACAGATGCGACACGCAGTTGACGGGAAGGAGAAGACAATGATTCCCATGCCGGAGAACATCATCAACCTCAACATCAGCGTCATCAAGATCGGCAAGCAGTTCCGCAACGACCTGGGCGACCTGACAGAACTTGCCGAGTCGATCCGTCAAGGGCTTCTGCAACCCATCGGCGTCACTTCGAAACGGGAACTCGTGTTCGGCTATCGGCGGTTGTCTGCGTGCCGGGATGTGCTGAATTGGACGACAATTCCCGCCCGTATCGTCGATGTCGCCAGTATCCTGGATGGTCAAATTGCCGCCAACACGCTCCACAAGCAGTACACGCTGTCAGAGCGAGTTGCCATCGGGCTCGACATCGAGGCACGCCTCGGAGGGCGACGTGGTGGCGATCACGGCAATCAGTACGTCGGTGGCAAGTGTCAAGATTTTGACGATTGCCAGGGACGGAGAACGGATCAGATCGCCGCTGACCGTTCTGGATTCGGAAACCGACAGAGCTATCGCAACGCCAAGAAGATCGTGCTTGCTGCCCGCCACGCCCCGGCCAAATATGGACGACTTGTGGAGTACATGGACCGGGCCGGGAAGGTGGATGGGGCGTTTCGATGGCTGAGACTCCTACAGCAGGGAGAAACAGCACTGAGCAAGCCACAGCCGGAAATCCCAGACATCGCCGTGGGCGGCGGGCAGAACTCGACGATCATCTGCGGAGATTCGCTCGTGGAACTGGACCGACTGGCCGACGAGTCCGTTGGGCTCGTCTGCACGTCTCCCCCGTACTTCAACGCCCGGCCTGAGTACGCCTCCTACCAATCCTACGACCAGTACCTGGACTTCCTGCGGACAATCATCCGAAAGTGCCACCGAGTCTTAGCCGATGGGAGGTTCTTCGTGGTGGTAATTGCCCCGGTGCTGTCGCCGAGACGGTCCAGGAACGAGCAGTCGATCCGGCTGCCCCTCCATCTCGACATCCATCCGATCTTCGTCCAGGAAGGGTATGAGTTCGTTGATGATATCATCTGGAAGAAGCCTGATGGTGCTGGTGGACAGAGGGGAAAGCGGTTTGCCGCCGACCGAAACCCGCTCGCCTACAAACCGGTCCCCGTCGTGGAATACGTCCATGTGTACCGCAAGAAGTCGTCGAAGCTGATCGATGACCTGATCGCCGATGTGGATGTTGAAACACGCAAGGCGTCCAAGATCGCTGACGGCTACGAACGAACCAACATCTGGAGCATCTCGCCAGCAAAGAGTCCCATTCATCCGGCCGTGTTTCCCTTGGAGCTTGCCGAGCGGATCGTCCGTTACTACTCCTTCGTCGGTGACGTAGTTCTGGACGTTTTTGCAGGCACGGGCACGACAGGGCTTGCCGCCCGGAATCTTGGACGGGAATTCTGCCTGATCGAGCAGAAGCGGGAGTATTTGTTGGAGCATTTGCCCAGGTTTCCGAACGCTTTGAGGCGGGGGCTCGACGGCGATTGAATCGGTCCCGCTCACCTACCTGTACTCACCCCAAACCGAACGTCTGGTCCGGCGATTCTGCCGACAACAGGGAACCGTCCTGGACAACTTCGCCGGAAGCGGCACCACCCTCGTCGCCGCTAAGCGTCTCGGCCGGAATTATTATGGCATCGACATTTTGCCGGAATTCTGCCAAATCGCCCGCAGACGGCTGGACCAGATGGCGTTGTGTATCGCCGGGTAATAATCGAACACGGGCGGGATTGATAATCACTTATCAAGACTTTCCAGGCAATCCAACTTTTGGTACAGGACACCCTGACAGCCCAGTTGGATCAGTCCACTGGGCTGTTGGGCGGTCAATCCGTGGCTCCATGGCATCAAGAACTGTTCACCATAGAAAACCAAGACACCGCAGGGCTTTGCGTGCCGTCTGAGGGAGTCGGTTGGGAAGAAATTCGCTGGGCAGACCTGCCCGCTCCACTATACTGTGCGTACCCCGATCCCAGTTGATATTGCTTTCAGTCGCAAAATGCCGTTTTCCCCGCTCACAGCCGCCTTTCAGGGCGGAGCCCGGATGGGAATCGACCCGGAGGCACCTGAAAGCTCCAGTTCTGGTCCGCCTAATGGCGGATAAGTATTAGGTGAGGGGTTGTGCCTCCTATTGCTATTAGCCAGGAAGTCAGTCAGGGCCACAGGCTCCAAGCAAGAAGGCTTCTTGACACTTCTCCACCATTGTGGTAATCGATGGAATTCTGGACAAACCTCCCACCGCATTGCCTTGCCCCGCTGCCACTGCCGATCCACGACTTTGATAATTCCTCTTCTTTCCAGGAAGTCACGGCAAATGGCCCATTTCTTCTCGCAGAAAGGTATGTCAGTCAGCCCGCCCTGAACACAACGATCCCAGATGTCTTCCGCCCTTACTTGCGGCAATGACCCATCCTCGTTCGGCGACTTTATCAAGCAGAACTCCACGACGGACAAGAAGACCGAGGCAAATCTCCAATCGACCCGATATCGATTCTGGGTAACCATCCCATTTCCAAACTCATCCATACTCCGGCGTTCCTGACCTTTGATCCATCCCATCATGGACCTTGTATATTGGTCGAATTTACCAACCTCCACTTCATGACGTAGGCCATGGCACTTGGTCGGATCAAACGTCTTGGCAATCGCCCTGAGAATCCAGCGAACCCTGGCCCGCCACCGAGACCGATTCTGCTCCCAACTGCCCGTGTACAGATTATTAGCCTTGATGTAGCCCAGGGCCTCGGAAAATGACACCATTCGTTTCATTCGACGGCACAACTCCAGCAACGCAACGTGTTGCCGTTCGAAGGAATTGGGATTATCAGCCGCCCTGCCGCTGTAAGGCGTCGAGATCTCGACGGTCTCCGCTTCCTCCGGCGGCAGTGCCATGGTCTTTCCCACGGGCACGGGTTCTTCATCCGGCAGGTTGGCACAGGCTTGTTGAACAGTTTTGAGGAAAGTCCAATCGTCGAAATTGCTGCACCGGCTGAGCCAATCACACAAACTTAAGACCGAATAGGTCTCGTAATTGTCGAATTTCCCGGTGTCGTCGTCCTTCACCTTCCTCGTACAATGGGGAAGGACGCCCGTGTCTATGATGGTCGTCTTGTCATAACGCATCGGCAACAAAACTTGGGAATGATTGTACGGAAACACCTCCCGGCCCGACCCCAACAGATCTTGTTGGGCCAAAGCGTCGTGAATTTGCTGGCCGGATTTCTTGGCGGTTTCGATGGGAATTGGGACATTCGCCCAGCCGAAGAATTTGACCGAGCCGTTCCTATTATTGACTTCAACGCACCAACGCAGCCTGTACCCGGCCGCCGTTCCAAACTTTGCTTTGAGCAGTTTGGCCGTCGCCATGACCTCCAGGATGTGAATTTCGGCGGGGATTGTACCGGAATGCCGATCAAGCTCCGTGGTGATAAATGGCACGTGGCTTGAGCCGGTGATTACACCACGAAATCGACCACGCAGATGCTCAAGGACCGGCCGCCATTTATACCGTTCTTCTTTCGGCGGCGTCTGCCAGCTTCGGGGACCGGCCTTTTCAACCTCAATCCAACTCCCGTCAGCCTGTAGTTCATTCACTGGGAATCGCCAGCCGAGATATCGTCGCCCAACTCCGTAGTAGATATATTCCTGGAGCCAAGACGTGGCCGTGGCCTCCGTCTTACAAAATGGATATTTTGCTTTTGGTTTTTGGTCGTTGCTACGATACTTATTATATGTTAGTTGCATAGCATATTATAGTCGTGGCGAGCACAAAACTCAAAACGATTATTTTGCCCCGTGTGAAGATTTCTTCCACGGGGCATTTCTTTGTTCAAAACTCCGCCATGGTCGTGACGCACCAGTGTTGTGCTGACCAATGTCTTGAAACCCACCTTTACTATTCAAAATGCTAGTCCACCCAGACTTTCAAATCACGCCAATAATTCCTGCCGACATATATTCAGCAATTTCCGCTTATTAAAAGTCTCGTTCCGAAATTTGCGACTGAAAGTCTATTCTGTTGTAAGTCCCTGGCCAAATTTACGCCTGAAAATCCACTGTCGGCATATATTCCTTAATTCTCCTAATGAAACCCCGACTCCAAAATTTACGACTGAAACTTCGAAACGAGCCTTCAACGAGAAAGTTTCTGACCGAAACTGTGGCACGCCAGAACCGCAACTATTTGAACCATGCCGACATAAAACCCGTGTTTTACTGTTCAAAATGAAAGTCTTCCTAGACTTTCAAATCATGCCACTAATTCCAGCCGACACAATTTCATCAATTCCTTTGATGAAGGTCCCTGCAAACCTTACGACTGAAAAGAGCGAGGTTCAAACAACATCCGTGTGCTGACTTTAGAACTCAAACCTAAAAAGTGTGGCCTACCTCTTCAAACCACAAGAGATTCCGAAAGCAGCCGGACGGACCTCTATCACGATACGGTATTCTTACCTAGTAGACTCTCTACACGGCTCGGTCAAAGGCCGCCCTAAATCTCGAAGCTATACTATGCCTCTCGACGCTCTGTTACGTACTCATAAGTACGAAAACACCTTAAAACACGCTACACCTTGGCGGTTTTTGGAAATCTGATATATTACTCCCATCTGGCACGTGAAGAGCAAGTCATTGCACATGCAGCCAGAAAGGCGATCCAGCCAACGCACAGCCCTGGAGTCCATTTAGACTCCTCCCTAAACGACAGTGAAGGACGACTGTCTAATCCTATGCACAGGTTGGATTGCTTGTACGACACGTCGAGGAGCGGAGCGACAAATGTTTGTGGCTCGGCTGAAACCCAAGAGTAAGGAGCAGAAGAGATGAAGAAGACGACGACCGGACTGAAAGAATTGCGAGCAAGACTGTCTGCACAGTATTCGGAGACCACGTGGACGGCCTCAAAAAAGCCGAGACCACGGACCTTTGACAAGCTCGTTGAGCTTGTGGGAAAAGAGGAAGACAAGGTGATGGATGCACTACGCCTGTACTATCCGTCCGGCAAAGTGCCTGTCGGCTTTTGGGCCGTCTAAGGCAACCATGATTTCAATGCCTAAACAACTTCCCAGAAAAGGAACTGAAAAATGAAGACGAACGAGTCGGATACGAGCATGACACAAGTAGAGCAAAAGAATGAAGACAGCGGATCTTCAGCCGTCCGTCTGACCCCAGACGGCATGGCAACAGCAGCGGCGGAGTTTACTTCGAGGTGCATGTTTCACTGGCATCGGGGTGTGATCGACTGTGGAGACAAAGTTGTCATCTTCGGCAATGATGGCTATGAACTCGGTAACACGGCCGACCGTGAGGTCCAGTTGATCCGGGAGTACATCGAGACAACAGGGCTGCACGCCGATGGTTTTGGGCTGGATTCGGGCGGGTATAGCTGGGCAATTGTTGCGACCAACTATTCACGTCTATCAGTTGACATTCCAAAGCTTGAAACAGCTGTCAATGAGTGCTTCAGAACGGCGTGGCAGGAGAGTCGAGGGTCGAGCAACAAGGAGAATGAGCAGTGCTGAATACAAAGCAAGTACAAATGTTGGACTGCACGGACGGACCTGGGGAACCCTTCGGCCCTGACAGTGGTTCAAGCTCGTCGTCCGGCTCAGCGGACGCTGCTGAGACGACAAGAATAGCGGATCGACTGTGGTGGTGGATTGCCATCAATGGAGCATCCTGTGCGGCGAGTTCGTTGCCGCTTCCCGCCACGCTGGAAGTATTCCCGACGCCGGAGCAGTTACTTGGCTTTGGGACGAGAGAGGAGCAGTTGTCGGCCCAAGATCTTCTGCTCACTGCTCCTATAAGCAAAGTCCGGCGATTCCTGAACAGGACGATTCGGGAAAGGGTGAAGAAGGGCGAAGTCGTGGTCATACAACCGAGCCACCCGGAGCCTCCGACGCAGGGGCCGACGATCTGGCTGTTGAGGCCGCCCGATTGTTCAAGCCACAACTGATCCTATTGGCTTGCTAGCGGCGGGGGTGTGCCCCGCCGCCGGTCAGGCCAGTGCAAGAGTTGGAACGTTCAAGAAATGTGATTGGAACGGATGTTGGATAAGGGATTCAAGGAGGGTTTCAAGATGGATCTGATTGAATGTGGCGATCACCAATTCGCACCAGGGATTGTCGTCTGCAAACATCTGGTCGATGGCGATTCCAAGCGGTGGTGCCGAGTCAGAAGCGGTGAACAGGAGTTTGATGATTGGGTGTGCCCGGAGTGTTTTCGCCGGATCTGGGCGGTCGGTGTTGAGGATCTGAGGTCCGTCTGCATCCACTGTGCTGAGCAGCTTCGGGCAGAAGGCGAAGAAGTGCCAGACGAAATCGCTGAGCTAGAGGCGTGGGGCCAGGAAAGGTCTCGGTCCTTGGGCTATCAGGAGTGGCGGACGAGGTTTGACGAGGCGGGTGATTTGTTTCCTGATACGAAAAGGCTGCCGCTCTCGGCACGTCTTCCGATGGAAGTGGAGCGTTTGAGTCAATTGGAGCGTGCCGAGGCTTCCAAAACCGAAGCCGAACGGCTGTGTGAAGAGTACCTGTGGCTGCTAGCGAACAAGCCGTACTACCGTGTGCATCCCCGGATCGTCCCGTACCTGTGCCGTTGCAGGCTTGACACGATACCGTCCAGTTACGTGGAGGTTCCGGGGGGATTTCACACGGTGGACATCAGGTTTTCCCAGCCCCACCCTGACTTGACTGTAGAGGGTGATGAGTATGTGCGGAACATCTTGCTGGCAAAGCCGGTGATGCCCCGACTGAGTGAGACAGAGCGATTATCATTCCTGGCGGAAGGGCGAATTCCGCAGGGACTCAACGCACGAACGGATAGCCTTTGTTTGCATGTTGATTTAGGTGATCAGGCTCATTGCGGCAGCATTTATTACATACGGGATTGGGTGTTCATGATTCGCCTAAGTCCGGAGAATTCGCTCGAAGACGCCTTTGAAGCGGTCGAGAATGTGGCAGCTACGCCGATAGGGCCGGGAAGTCGCCGTCGTGAAGTGCTGAAGAACTGCCTTCGGATCGTAGCCACAATCGGCTTTATGGCGAACACGCCGGAAGGCAACTTCCTGCAATACGATGTGCTGTCCAAGGACCGACTGAAGTTTGAACAGGGCGACGATGAGACGAAGAAACGCCTCATCGACCGGGCTCGCAGGCGTGGAAAGCACGGCTGGAATGTGGGTACGAACGAGATGTTCCTCGGCGAGACTCCGAGATGGTCAGGCTCTGGTTCTGGCGAACACGGCCGGGGACACAGCCATGCCCACATTCGGTCGGGCCACCTTCATGCTGTCCGGTGCGGGGAAGGGAGAAAAAACGTCAAGATCAAGTGGTTCCGGCCGACGGTCGTTCGGCCGGATCTACGGTTTTCATGAGCATCGAAGGGTCCACGGCCAACTGGTCGAGTTCGATTGAGCCTGCTAAATGGGAACAGATTTTAAGACTCGACACGCTGTTATGGAAGGTAATCAACAAGAAAGGACTAAATCAATGGACAATACACAAGATGAGGAAAGAATTGCCTACGCCAGGAGTAGGGCCGAGAGGATTCAGGCTGACTTCAACCTGGACTTTTCACTTGCCTCACTCCGGGAGGTGGACAGGTTGCTCGGCAAAGTCGGCGATTGCGGAGACGATCTTGCCGGGAGGGCGGCTTACATGTTCGGCTGCTACGTCGGAGAGGTGCTTGTGCGGCAGGCCGGTGCTGTGTGGGCGGTACGGGAGGACATGGAGGAGCTATTCGGATCGTCGCTTCTGCTTGAAGCTGGCCCGTGTACTGCGAGCCCTTTCGTCCGTTGCTACAGGCGACTAAAGGACGAGGGAGACAGCGTTGAGGTGTGGGGAAGATTGGTCGTGGCTGCGGCGTCGGGCCGACTCCAGACGGTCACGGATGAGGGTAACGACAACGATTCAGAAACGGAAGGGAGGCAACCATGACGAAACGCAGACTCCAACACGAATTCCAGGCAGTCCGTCAGCAATTCTTTCCCCGTTGGGATCGAGCGGGCCGGTGGCGTATCCGGCAAGTCTCCGACCTCAATGGGGCAAACGGCCGAGTGTACCCAGAGACCCGGACTATTCGCATCACGCACCTGCCCGATGGCGACGAGGGGACGCTTTTGCTGATCCACGAGATTGCCCATGCGGCGTCGAACTGGGGCCACGGGAAGAAGTGGCAGTGCCGGATGGAACGGGCAGCGGTGGCTGCCGAAGGGATGGGCCGAACCGAACTGGCCGGGCTGCTGCGGAAGGAGATTGCGGGTTACCGAGATCCGGTGGCCCGTGTGACGGCAGGGTTGGTGTACCAGGAGATTTCCGACGCTGTTGTGGAAGCACCAGATCTCACCTTTCTGCAAGTGGTCGATTGCCTGCGGCGAGATTACGGCCTTTCCCGCAAGGAATTCCTGGATCGGTTTCGTCGGGCCAGGGCGGTCTTCGACCGGGAGAGGCGGGATGAGGCGGAACGGGCCAGAGTGAAAGCGAAGTTGATGGCGATGCCCCGCCCAACATCATCAACGACGTTGGTGGTGTTGAAGAGTAGTCGGAGGGAAGGTCCAACTGATGGTGGCCCTGATTGATTAACGGGATTGTTAGATTTCTCGCCGACCTGCTTGTTGCATGTCGGCGGCAATACGTAAACGAAACGTTCTTTTGAGAGGATTGAGAAATAAACACAAATTCACAAACAACACATGCCCCCAGCCACTTGCGTGAGCAGTTCCAGGAGTGGTTGAATTCCTACGAGCCGAATGGGCTGCACGAGATCGACGTTCGGCCAGTCGCATCCCTGTTGGATGCCTTGGCGGATTGCGGTGACGTGCTGCCTGCGGATTACTGCGATCAGTTGGAGATTCCGAAGGGCAGCACCTACGCCCAGGCGGTGGCCGATGTCCGGCAGTGGTGTGCCACGAAGCAAGGTCAACCTGCTACGGAACCGGCTTTGGAGTCTTTGGACGAGGCGAAAGCTCGGTGGGAATCACTTCTTGGCGTGGCCGTAACGTCGGATGAGGACGGCTTTCTCCTTAGTTCGCCGACAGGTTTCCCATTGGCAACGATGGCAATCTCAGAAGGGCCGGGCGGGAAGTACAGACCGCATTTCGGTCAGCCCGTTGCAGCCCAGGAGGAATGGATGAAGGAGCATCGGGAGAGAAAGGTCCCGGAACGGTCAGCGGAAGACGTGTACTGGGAATACGTCGAAAAAGTCGGTGAAGAAGGCTGTGCTAATGCTGTGGTCGATTATATCGACCCCAGTGCGGTTGTGGAGATCCTGTTGGAACGGATCGACGCCGACGACTTGGACGAGTACCTGCACGACAACCTCATAGCGGTCTTCAATGTCGTGAGTGACAACCGAGATCAGAGTTGATCGTGATTGATCGAAGGAGCGGTCACTTACCGCCCACGCAGCCGCAATCGAACCAAGAGGTCGTTCAGGGCTGCGTGGGCGGACGGCACCTCCGGCAACTGGCTCTGACGAAACGCCTCTTCCAGGCCGGACACCAGACGTTCGTATTCCCGCTGATGGAAGGTCAGATCGGCATCTGTCAACTTGGAACGCTCGCCGCCCGCCATCTTCCGCTCGACCAACTCGCCAATGTACGGCAGCTTCGCATCCTCGTTGAGCCGCAGCAGGTTGGCTTCGACTTGCCCGGTTCGCATCAGGTGGATGCCTGTCAGCAGCACCCGGTACACGTACAGCAGGGGTTTGACCTTCGGCGGGTGGTCCTTCTGAAACAGCTTCCACTGCGTGGCTGCAAAGCCGAGGTAGTGGTGGGCGTGGTGCCGAGTGATGCAGCCTGGGGCCAGGGCCTTCAGTTCTTCGTGCTCCGGTGTCGAGTGGACCACCAGCGGCGACAACAACTGCTCCAGCACGTAGCCGTTCTTCCGCAGCAACAGGGTGAAGAACTTCCGGGCGTCGTGCGTCACCAAGTCGATCTCCAGCCCGTCGTACACGCCCGACTTCTCCACGGTCTCGTTGGCGACCTTCAGCCCCACGACTTCGGCCAGCGGCAGCAGGTGGACACCCCGCAGGTCGTAGTCCGAGTCGGCGGACGGAAATCCGTACAGGTGTGCCCCGCTGATCGTGGCGAAAACCAGTGGGTACGGATGCTGCTCAACGTGTTGCTGTAGTCGTGGTTTGACGATCATGGTTCATCCGGTCATGGCTGTCTGCCGGGCCTTGATCAGAAAGGCATTTGCCCGTTCATAATCCGGCCGGTCAGCCAGTCTGGTCTGTTCGAAGGCGGCCTCGAATTCCCGATGCAGGCTGAGCCGCCACTGCTCGACTTCGTTCCAGGAGATTTCGCCCCGCTTGATTGACAGGAGTGGTTCCCGGTGCTGGTCCACACGCACCGGCACGTAGCCTTCCCGCAGGACCACGATGCCCGACAACAACAGCCGGATCAAGTGCATCACGTGCTTCCACTTGACTTGGCCCTGGTTGCGGAGGTCAGCCTGCATTTTCTTGAACTGGGACATCACGTAGCCGTTGTACGTCTGGTACACGAGCCGTGACAGGAACACGCCCCGCATCTGGAGCAGTTCGTCGGCCAACGAAGTCTTCGTCTCGACCAGCGGCGTGTACAGGCATTCCAACACGTTGGGGTTGGCTTTCAACGCCAGGATGATGAACTTCTGAATTTCCCAGTACGCCTCCTGCGTGGCCTCGTTTTCCAGTTGTTCGGGAACGCCGTACAGCGACCAGTGCATTTCGGCAGGCGGCAGATAGATCCCTCGGCGGTCAGTGTCGGAATCAGCGTCCTCCAGACCGTAGGCCCGTGAGCCGACGATGCAGCGGTAAATGACTCGCTCGAAAAGATTGCACTTCTGGACGTTGTGCGTATTCGCCCCGATCTCGCCTTCCTTGAACTTGGCAAGCAGCACGAGTTCATCATGGGCCAGGGAGGCTTCTACGCCATCGGTGAAACGGACACGGTAGGTGTGCTTGTCGTCGCTCGGCGACTTCACCACCACGCCGACAGCCCCTCGTGGGTGCAGGGTCCGTCGTCCAAGGCCGGTGACATCGGTGAGTGTCACGACCTGAGCCCCGACCGGATAGATCAGGTTGGGATGGACATGCACACGCTGAGCCACTTCAATCCTCCGCTTGACTCCCGTCACTGCACATCTTGACGATCTTTGGGTCGAAACGGGCGACGATTTCCACGAGATCGGCCTGCTCCCGCATCACGTCCTCGATGTCCTTGTACACGCCGGGAGCCTCGTCGGCTCCTGCCGACAGCACGTTGACGCCCTTCTTCTCCAAGTCCTTCTGCACGGCCTTCCAGTTATACTTGTCCTTGGCCTGTTTCCTGGACATCCTGCGTCCGGCACCGTGTGACGCTGAGTTCAAGCTGTCCGCATTTCCCCGGCCACGAACGACGAAGGCCGGTGTCGCCATCGAACCAGGGATCACGCCAAGAACGCCGTCGCCTGCCGGGGTGGCTCCCTTCCGATGGACAATCAGTTCCCGACCGCCGTGGAGTTCTTTCCAGGCGAAATTGTGGTGGTTCTCGACGCCAGCAATGATCCTGGCCCCCAACAGCTTGGAGACCAGCCGATGGATCACGTCGTGGTTGGCAGCGGCGTAGTCGCCCATCAGGTTCATGGCGGCCCAATACTCCAGCCCGGCTTCGCTGTCCAGCGACAGCCACGCCAAGTAGGCCAAGTCGTCGTACTTGGCGGGGAGTTGGGATCGGGCGATGCCGCTGTAGGTCGAACAGACGGCCGCACCGGTCCCACGGCTGCCGCTGTGGCTCATCATGGCGACGTACTGACCGGCGTCCAGGCCAAGTTCATCGTCTCGCACCGGCAATTCCAGAACGCCGAAATCCACGAAATGGTTGCCCGAACCAGAAGTCCCCAGTTGGGACCAAGCCAAGTCCTTTTTCTCCCTGGTAATGCGGGTGATCGACCAGTCCTGGTCCATGACCGGATGATCTTGGGGTGTCTCGTGAGTCGAGCCGATGCCAAACCGAGTTCCGCCATCCAGGGCTTCCCGGTAGAGATTGAACTTGTCGTCCAGCGTCGATGGTGGTAGGTCCAGCACGGACAGCTTCATCCGGCAGGCGATGTCCACGCCCACGGCATACGGGATGACTGCACCTTCCAACGCCAAAACGCCGCCAATCGGCAGGCCGTACCCGACGTGGGCGTCGGGCATGAGGGCAGCACCAGCGGCCATCGGGACTGCACATGCCTGCCGCATCTGAGCGTGCGATGCCTCGTCGATTTCGTTGCCCCACGTGCGATACGGGATCGGTTCAGGCCGCACGAATTCACGGTCGGCGATCACATCTTTGGCGAACTGGCCGAAGTGTTCGTCGCCGGTGAAGTCTTCGGGGCGTTCCAGGACGGACTTGATCAACTGCTTGATCTGCTTTCCCTTCTGGTCCCCGGCCTTCATGGCGATCTGGATCGCCGCAATGGCACTCTTCACGCAAGCTTCGGGAACACCGAGTTTCTGGAGTTGGCGGCTGTTCATGCAAAAATCCCAAGGTTACAGGCAGAACCGCCCGCCTTGTCGGCCGGGCGGCTGCGTTTCTGTTCAGTCCCTAAAAGTACCCTTCCCGGTTCACGCCGTCAAAACCAGCTTTTCGGCAGGCAGCACGTCTTGAATCGTTTTCCGCTGCCGCAGGGGCATGGATCATTGCGGCCCAGTTTCTCTTCCAGCAGCTTGTCGCCGTGGACGATCTGGACGCCCCGCTTGACGCTGGTCTCGGAGGGGAAGCCCTTCCGGCGTTTGCTCATCGTCTCGAAAAAATGGCTGGTCGTCGTAGTTGTGTTGCATGGGACACCTCCTTCCTGGGTTTGAACGCAGTGGTACACCGGGAAGACACGACGGCGGGCCGGGAGGTTCCGGCAAGTTCATGGAAATCGAGGCTGGAATGGGCCAGAATGCGAACTTAGCAGGCGTCCCCGTGTCAGGTGGGAACACGAAAATGAGCATCTACGCCACCCTTTGGTCGATCCAAATCCGAGATCCAGCATCGCCGTTCACTTCGCCAAAGTGGGTCGAGGTCACGGCCCAAGCCGTGCCGCCGCACATCGGCAGCCCCACACCGGGATGCGGCTACGAAACAGGCGATCCCTACGCCGACTTTTTGCCGCCGCCTGTCGAGACGGATGAAGGCGGGCAGGCCCAGTATAATCGTGCGGTGGTGTTCGTGACCGACGAGACCTGGAAAGGCACGGCAAGCAACGGCCAGGAGTACGTTGATCCGCTGCTGGTCCTGACCGGCGAGGAGTACGCCAAGATGCCGTTCCAGGTCTTGCTGGACCGGCTTCAAGGGGCGGTGCAGAGTGGGCCGAGGGTGGTCATGGAGTTTTTGGCCCCCGATGGAACAATCCACACGTTCGCCGACGAGGGCGGTCAAGCCAACGTTGACTGAAGCCCGTGTGGCTAATGCGAATCCACGAATCCCTTGCAGCGGTCGGGGTGGTCGTCGCAGCCGTACACGTAGCACACGCCATCGTCCGCCATCTGGACGCCGGGAACAACCTCCCCAAACTGGAACAGAAATCGCATCGGCTTGCCGCACTGGTCGCAGACGGGATCATGTGGATTTTGGATCAGCATCGGATCACCGCCGACATAGGCGATGCGGGGTGCATCGAGGTCGTAGCCGTAGACATTCGGTCGAAGGATTTGGGCCAAGACCCCGGCAAAGTCGTTCGTGTACGGTTCCAACGGCACGGTGATCTCCGGGAAGTCGTTGCAGAGCCGGTCAGGCAGCATCGGCAGTCTTCCTTCCTCGCCGCCTTCCGCTGGCATCCGCACGGGCTGCAATCGGTTACATGGTCGTGGTGGCCGCTTCGGCTCCAACGCCACGTATTTGTCGATACACGGGGCGGCGTAGCTTCTGACGGCCTGCTCGGCGTCGAACACCAGGAAGACGACGATCAGCCGATCTTGCCACTGGTCGCCCAGGCTCGGTTCGTCAAGCCGCACTTGGAGCATGAACTTGGCTGGCTCCCCCTCCGGTGTTCCTTGGGGCCAGTCGTCGCCAGATTCCGCATACGGGACGCCGCCGACGTGGGATTGGACCAGCAAGGCGTCATAACCGGCGACCTCTTCGGCAAGCCGTAGAAACGTCACCGAGGGGCCATGGGCTGCCGCCTGCTCGATGAACTCAAGGACTTGCTCCAGGACATCGGCTGGCAGGGATCTGTATACCCGCCGCACCCGCCAAATTCGGACGTTGTGCGGAAGGCAAATGAGTACGAACAGCCCGACAATGCCAAGCACAAAGGCGAGTATCCAGGCGACGGTTGTTAGCATCGGCGTTCTCCGCTGGCAAGGACTTCACAGGGCACCAACTCGGACGTGTCCGTGTCGAACATGGCGTACCGGCCTTTGTCAGCGTTGTTCCTGCCACAAAGCCAGGACGGCCCGGTCGCCAAGAGCAGTCCGAAACCGGTAGCCGACGACCGCTTCCCCAAGCGAGAGCTTCTCCGGGGGCTTTCCGTCCCAGTGCTGTAGTAGCCCAGTCATCTTTTGATACGTCCAAAATGCAATCTTCTTATTTCCCCGCCCAGGATCGTCGGGGCCGATCCCGTCGTAGACGAACCCCGTGTTGTCGAAGTAGTCGTTGTCGTGGACGTTAACGAACCCTTCGACCATGCCCCAGGCCCAGAACAGCTTCTCGACTCCTTCGGCCAAAGCGACGACATGACGCTTGAGCATCTCGATAGCCTGCTGTCGTTCTGATTGAAGTGGCAATGGATACCCCTGATGGTGGCGGGGATTGCCGCTGTACGTTCCCATTTCCGTGAACCAGATGGGCGTGTTCTCGAAACCGCACTCAGTGAGATCCATGCGGACTCGATTGATGGCCTTGGGCAGCTTCCCCGACTCATCCAGGTGGCCGAACCAGTGCAGATCCAGGATGTCGATGCCCTTGCCCCGCAATTGTTGGAGGATCGGCAACTGTTCTCGTTCGTAGATCCGCTGCCGGTAGTCGTCGAACGGGATCTCCAGTCCGCCGATCAGCACTTTGGCCGTGGGGTCGGCTTCCTTGACGGCTTGGCTGGTGATGCGGACGAGATCGGCGTAGCCTTCTCGACGCCGGGGCGGCTCGTTGTCCACCTGCCAGATCTTGATCGGGGCCGTCAGGCCGGGCATGTCGTCCACGCCATCGCCGTCGTAACGCTCGACGACGGCCCGCACCCAACGTTGGTATTTTGTCACATCCTTCGGCCGGTAGGTCGTTCCCTCGACGTGTTGCGACACGTCGATCTGCGGTCGCTTCACTGCCTCCAGCAGGGGCCGTCCCGGAATCTGGACCATGTTGTCGTGGCAGACACAGAGGTTACGCATTTGCCGCATTCCGGGCGGCACCGCCCCCACGTCCCGGTCAAACAATTCCCAGACATATCCGTCGTCTGACAGATCTGGTTGGCCCAACACCCACATCAGATACAAGCCCGGCCGATGCCATCGAACGCCAATTTCCTTGGCAAAGTCGAACCCCAACCCCGGTGCGAGAGCAGGATGAAAGCCAAATGGAGATGCGTCGGCCGACACGTTCGGCTGAGCAGAAAGCTCGCCCTCGACGATCCACACGGGCTCTGACGACACGGTGATCTCGACCCTTCCGTCCGTTGCCGCAAGCGTCTGCGTTCGGAACTCCGGCCGACCGGAGATATCTGTACCCCGCTGCCCTTCAGGAAGGGCGTGAACGACGGTGACGCCGGGGACGCTGGTCGGCAGTCGGACGAGTGTGCCCTGCGAGCCAGCTTTCTGAGCTTGGACGCTCGGCAGAATCCCAAACACGGCAAGCCCAACTAGACAAGCAAACGACTTGGTGATTGTCCGCTTCATGGTTTGCCAGCCCTCCTGAACACCACCACCTTCACTTCCAGAGCCGAGTCCAACTTCTGTAATTCATCCAGCAAGATTTCTTTCGCCCGCTCCTGGTTGAAACCGCCAGATCCGGCCCCGATCAGCGGGATGGCAATGGATCGGTAGCCCTTCTCGGCTGCAAGGGCCAGTGAATTGCGGACAGAATCCCGGATGGACCGTTCGGACGCCCGCCACAACATGTTGATTCCGGCCACGTGGATGATGGCCTTGAACGGGAGCCGCCCGGCCGAGGTCAGCACGGCACCGCCCAGCGGGATCGGCCCATGCTTTCTGACTTCCTTGAAGGGGCCGGTGCCGCCATGTTTCTTGATGGCCCCGGACACGCCCTGTGGCAACAGCAGCCACCATGGAATGATGTTCCGGTTCCAGGCGTTGACGATCACGTCAACGTCTTGGTCCAGCAGGTTGCCTTCGACGATGGTGACGTTCATGGCGACGATGCCAGCATCTTCCCTACTCACGGGATTCCGGCTGGTTCTGTCCAGCCCGCTTCTGAAATACCTCCAGCCAGCTTAGCATGAAGGCTGCCCGGATCGTTTTCATCTGTCGGTATTCCTCCGGTGTTGTTCCCCAATAGAATCCGATCCAGCCGTTGGCAACGGTCCTCGACCCATCCAAGAACTGCTCGAACTCCTGAACGGAGCATTTCAGTACGAACGTCTCCTCGATGATCACTGGTTTTCCAACGGCGAAGCCCGACAACTTTTCCAGGGCTTCGTTTACCTTGCCCTTCTCCGGGTACAAGTGGACAGCGATGAAGTCCAGTTCGGGGGCAATTTCCTTGGGGACGAACCCCGACGACATACCAGGGCGATCCAGACTCCAGTGGACAAGCCCGACCGTGATCAAGTGACGCTGATCGTGCTTGCGAATGGCAGTCACCAGTTCACGACACCACTGCCGGGCGACTTGCGGCCGAGGCCGATTGCTTTTCTCCAGGGTGATGAACTGGACGAAGTACCCGGATTCGGTCCCGCCCAGAGACGGCCCCAGCCAATCCGTCCTGGTGCCGCCGGACACCACTGGCTCGTTCATCAAGTCATAGCAAAAAATCGCCGGACTGTTGCTGCATCGGCGGGCCACGGCGTCCCAAAATCGGGCCTGGGCGTCCCAGCGATCTCGCTCTGAGAGGTCATCGTACCATTGGGGAACGTCTTTCTTCCTGTAACAGGCAAGTCCGGTGATGTCGAGGTAGAGGCCGGTCTGCTCAGCCAGGGTGACGAGACGACCAAGCCGATCCAGATTGGCTTCGTCGGGCTTCTCGGCGTTGGTCATGAACTTGGCGAACTGAAGGTGAATCCGTACCACGTTCGCCCCCAGTTGCTTCATTTCCTGGAAATCTTCCACGACCTTCGGCCATTCCTTGTCCCAGTAGTCCTCCAGCAGGCGGCCATCCTCGTCGTGGTCGTAGTTGAATCCCCATGGCACGAATGGCTTGCCAGAATCGGACAGGACGAAGCCGTGCTTGTCGTCGGCAACCCGCACCCACGGCATCTCGGCGAATGCTACCCGGCTGACGATGACGCCGAGAAGAGCCAGCATGAGCGAAACACATCGATGTGAACGGAGCATTTTGCTGACCTCCATCATTTGTTCTTGACCCAGATCGGACTCGACCATGCGTGCGAACGATTCCCGTGCTCGTCCTTGTCGGCCTGAATGACCCGCACGTAGTAGTAGCTGTTTCCGCTGAAGGCTTCGTCCAGGTAATCAACCTTGGCGTTCGGCGTTCCTGGCTGGAGGGAGTGCAGTACAGTGCCGTCCCGGACCACGATGATCTCTTCAATCTTGTCCGTCCCCTGGACATTCACGGATATCTGCGGTTTGCCTTGGATCTCGATTTCCTCCCCCATGAAGTGACTGTTGATCCTGAAATCCAGGACGATCTTGGCGTTGAACACGGCGTAGTTGCGTCGGTGTCGCAGGGCCTCAAAAATCGCCGGGCGAGTCAACTCCCCTGCCAGTACCGCCGTTTTGGCGGCGGGCTTGCCTTCATGGGTGTCGGTGCTGCCCACGAAGCCCGTCCTGCCACCCTTGTTGAGGAACTCCCGCAAGGTCTTCTCGGTGTTCCCCGTGTAGGTCTTTCCCTCGTACTGCATCGTGTCCGGCCACATTTCGGTGTTCACAATCACCGAGGCGTATGCTGGATCGTAGTCGAATTGGTCATGTCCTTCCGGCCCTGGATCGAGATGGTTGTTCTGGATCAGGCCGCCGACCTTCTGCACCGCTTGGGCCAGCAGGTTGGGGCTTTTGTAGGCAGGGTCTTTTCCACTGAACAGGTACTCGACCCTGGCAGGGAAGTACACGTTTTTGTGGTTGTAGAACTTGGCGGGGCCGGTGAAGATCGGCTCTTCCGGCGTCCAATACTTGGGCTGCGATGTCCATTCGTATCCGGCGATGGCGACAAACTTGCCATCCGCCGTGTACTGGTCCACTTTGTCCTGGGTGAGCGTCCAGGTTTCCTTGGGCATTTGCCAGGGTGCAGCATTCCCGAAGTCATGGTCGCTGACGACGGCGAAATCGAGCTTGGCAATGTCACGAGCGTGGGTGAAGTAGTCGTCCAGGCTGCCCTTGCCATCGGAATGACTGGTGTGGCCGTGCATGTCGCCCCAGTAGATGTGGTACTGGGCATGGGCCGAGGCCGTCGTTAGGACTGCCACGGAAAGCACCAAAAGAGCAGTTTTTCGATTTAGCATCGGGCTAACCTCGGTGAATGGTTGCTGGCCGGGGTTGGCCGCCAGTCCGGCTTGTCAGGAATTCTGCCAGCCCCTCGGCGTCGTCCGTGCCGACCTTGATGACGCCTCGTCGTCGCCGAATGACCACGGACTTACCAGCGGAAAGGCTCCAGACCCAACCGCCCCACGGACTCCAGTGGATGCCCCAGCCATCCATGATCGTCGTGCGGCCGATTTGGACGCCGGTGATGTCATCATACCGAATCCGTCTTCGGAACAGCGGCAAAGGGCCGAAACTGATTGCCAGCCGGTCGCCCTCGTCGCTGACGGTCAAGTGCTGCATCGAATACCCCAGCATCGCCATCAGCAGGCCCGACACGAGCAAGATGGCGGGTACGACCGGTTCGGCCTTCGTGACCCAGGCGACGGTGAAGAACAAGGCGGCAAGGGCAAATAGCAGCAGGAACCACGGAGCTTTCTGCGTGTGGTGGTAGCTTGGCTCGGACATCAAGACGCCTCCGTTTTCACGCTACCCCCAAACTTATTCACAAACCGGTCCAGGACGACCGAACGTCACCCCGATGTCCAGTACCGATCTTCGGCCTTCCAGTATTCGTAGATGTCGGCGTCCTGTTCGGGATCGTAACCGGCGATGTCGTCCCCTGCGGTAATTGACACCGTGATGACATCCGTCTTCAGGCCATCTTCGGTGGTCCAACGGCCACTGACGACACGGATGTCCTTCCGCCGTTTCCTGATCTCTGGGTGCCGATCCAGCCACTTTTCGAGAATCCAGTAGATGTCTGGCTCGCAGACCTTTCGTTCGGCGGTCAGTTTCCCATGAATGGCCGGAATGATCTTGACTCGCTTTTCCGCCCGGTGCTGTTTCATCGGTGATTCCAGAACCAGTAGCAGTAGTCAGCCACCAACTGCCGGTTGGGCTTGCCCTTTATCACTTCCACCTCGCCCAACGGCATCGCCACCACGTTTCGTACGTGCCGAGCCTCGCAGAGGATGCCGTACATGTCGTCGATCATCGGTTCCTCATCGGGATCGCCCAGGCCGATGACCTTCACCTGAGTGGTTCTGCTGGAGAACGGCCCGGTCTCCGAAGTACGCTCGGCCTCAAAGGGGAAGGCAAGATTCTTGGACAGATACTTGTGGTACGTCTCCAGGGTCTTGCCGTTGACTTCCGGCAACGGATCGTTGCTGGTCAACTCGAAAATCATCCTCACCCGGTCATCCTGGTCCTTGGGCGACAACGGCTTCGTCTTGATCTCCGTTGGATGCTCGATGTCGAGCGGACCACCGCCATCCGGCTCCAGGTCGTCGTCGCCCAGCCAATAATCCTCCAGGACCATGCCGTCCCGTTCGCATCGTTTCTTGAAGACCGGGTTGATGGCGGCCAGTGTCTCCCGGCTCCAGCGAACGGTGTACATGCCGTCCTTGTGGATTTCGGAGATGTTCCCGGCCCAGCCGCCAAGTGGCATGTCCGGGTAGTCGGTGTCTCGGATGCCGTGTTTGACTCGCACTTTGTCGCCGACCTTGAATTTGGTGACGACCGGCGTCTTCGGCTTTGCTTTTCCTTTGGGCATGGTCCTTCCTCCGTGCGGGTCATGGCGGCGGACTCGGCTCGACTGACCAAATCGCCTTGATGGTTTCTTCCTGGCCGAATCCTTGCGGCACCGCATCGCTTCGGGTGTTGGCGTAGTACCAGTGCTGGTTGCCCACCGGTGCGTGGAGAACTCGGCTGCCGGGCATCTGGAAGAAGCCGTTTCGGTCGTGCTCCCGCACCCAATTCCAGGCGTACTGGAGCCACTGATTTCGATACGCTTCGTCCTGGTGGGCGAACCACGATATCTCGTCGTATCCCCAGACCCAGCAGCCACCGACATTCGGTTGCCCCGGCCGGTTGCTGACATCCCAGTTGTCAAGTTCGACCAGATATGGCAGGTGCTCACATCGCCAACCACTTGGTGCAATGCCGCCCTTGCTTCGTCCGTAAATGCTGTCCATGGCCCCCACCTTCAGCACACCTTCCTGCGGCCGTTCCGGCACTTCCACGATCCTGAGCGGAAAGGAATGGAAGTCGAGCAGGAGGCGGTCGCCGTGCAACAGGCCACCGCTGGGGACATGGGCATCGCACAAGACCAAGTGACGCCGGGCATGGCGAGCAGCGTACTCACGGACCTTGCCAAGCAACTCCCCCCAATGCCGATGATCGGGATCATTGCCGTCCATGATCTCGGCCTGTCCGAAGTGAATCGCTTCGCAGCCTACGTCGATGTAGGAAGCTGCCAGAAAGTAGAACCACAGCTTGGTCTCCTGCTGGCTGATGTCTGGGATGGACGAACCTTTCCGCCAGTGGTTGTGCCCACGACCGCCTGGGTAAAGCATGTTTTCGTAACGAAAGTTCCGCTTCTCCACCGACTGGCCGAACGCTTCGAATGCCCAGGCAGGAATCGGGAGCTTGTCAACGTCCTCGGACACGATCTCGAAGACGCAGGCTTGCAGGATCATCTGCGGATCAGCGGCATGGATCTTCGGTGCGGTCAGCCGGGCGGCTGCGAGCCTCGTGAGCAATTGGCTTTCTTGGCCCCACAGGTAGATCGTCCTTCCGGCGAACTTCGCTCCGATGTTCTTCAGCATTCGGATGTTGTCGTCCACGTTCCCGTGTCCGGTCAGCAGATCGAGCATGGTGATCGAACGGGACAGGTAGTTTTCCAGGACACCCCGACTGATCTTGCCGTCGAATTCGTGGTCCGCTGCATGGACGGCGAACGGCGGCGGAAGCAACAGAACCGTGGTGAAAGCGAGCAGGCGTCGGAGGTTCATTCGACCAGTCTCCGGGAATCGGGGCTATTTCTTCTCGGCCGTACCAACGGCCTTGATCCACTCGACCGCCAACTTGAACGGTCCCGCCTTCTTGTCGCTGAGCAGGAATCCCAGTGCGTTCACTTTTCCGGCATCGACGAGACCGGCATCCGGCACCTTGTTGCCGAACGACGTGGCGTAAAAGTCCCGGAGGGGAAGCGACACCTCGACCCACTCGCCTGCCTTTGTCTTGATCGTGGCACGGTACGAGAAGGCAATTCGCTGCGTCGGCACGTACAGGTTCAACGTGTATTCCCGACCGTCGCCACGGACACGCACCACAATCGAGTCGTCGTTGGTCAGGCCGAGGGCCTTCGGCTTCGACCGCACCGACGCAAAGCCACCGTTGTTCTCCAGCGACAGCGTGCCGAAGAACTCCATCGTCTTGGCGTCAGTAACCTTGAAACGGCCATCGGAGACGCCGCCCATTACGCCGTCATTGACCGCCACCCATTCCTTGGCGGCGTCAGGGGTATCGAAGGCGAACAACATTTTCTTCTCCTCGGCTGCCAGCGTCCCGGCAGTACCGACGATCAGTACGAACGCCAGCAGTTTGGTTTGGGTGAAGCTCATCGATGGCCCTTTCTTGTGAGCGGTGATGGGTGCCGTGGCCGTTTGTCCCAGACGGAAGGCTGGGAAAACGAGGGGGCAGCCCGCTCATTCTACCGGATGTCCTAGGTCGCTGGTAGAATCGGCGGAAACCTGGAGGAACTCCGCATGTTGCACCGCTTGTTTTGCTTGACGCTTCTGCTCCCCACCCTGACCCTGGCCGCTGACGACAACGGCCTGAAGCCGCCGCCGTGGCACTTGATCGACATCTGGTGGGCCATCGGCCAGGACACGGCCTTCGAAAGCTACAGCATCGACGCCACGATCAGCGATGATGTGCCGCCGACCGTAAACCTGTACGTCGCCCCGATTGGGATCGGCCAGTTGAGCGGGACCGACTTCTACGGCGGCATCCAGACACAGGTCGATGGCTACACCAAGCGGAACCAAAACCTGCGACAGCTTGGCCCCGGCTTCCTGATGTCGATGTGGGGCCAGCGGAGCCCCGATGCGATTCGGCCTTCGGCTGGCGGATTCTGGCAAAGCTCCGGCCACGAAGGCGATTTCGTGAGCGTGCGACGGCCCTACGAGTGGAAGAAGGGCAAGTACACGTACCGGGTCGTCCGCATGGATCGGGAAGTGGTCGATGGCAAGCCCTGCACCTGGGTCGGTGCTTTCGTCTACTCGCACGAGAACGACGAAAACATATTCGTCGGGGCACTGCGGTTTCCGGGTGAGAATCTTGTCCTTGGCAGGAAACTCGCCAGCTTCGTGGAAATCTACGGTCGGCAGATCCCGGTGGAGGACATCCCCAAGGTCACCGTGACGTTTGGCAATCTGCGGGTGAACGGGACGCCGGTGGAGAAACCGTCTGCCACCGCCGTGTACCCAAAGGGAGTCCCGGACTACGCCGAGGCCGTGGCCCAGGACGGTCAGTTGGTCATCAATGTCGGCGAGCCGGTGCCGGAACGGAAACAGCGGCAGGTGGAGTTGCTGCCGGTGAAGTAGGGCTGACGTTCTGCGGGGCAAGGTGAACGACATGTTTCGAGAACATCGGAAAAGGAGAACTGAAATGAGAGGACTCGTCTTGTTGATGTCGGGCTTCGTGATTGCATTGGTCACATTGCAAGCGGCGGGGGCAGACGCACCGGAACAACGCAAAGAGAAGCGGGAATTGCTGGCCAACCATGTAACGCTGGCGGTCTTCGACGGCGTGAACTACCGGCTGTGCATGGGCAGGACATCGCTCTGCCCCAAGCAATGCGGTGATTCCGGCGAGTTCGCCAGCTTCGGCATCAAGAAGTACCTGAAGTACGAAAAGCCTGGGCAGTACGGCGACCCGGAACAGAAGTCCTTTCTGGTGCAGGTGAGTGACTACAACAAGAAGCCGAAGGGCGACCCCAAGATTCTGGAAACGGTCAATGCGTTGAAGAAGGGGGACTACGTGCTTTTGTCCTGGCATCACGATTACGTGACGAAGGAAGGTGCCTCATTCCCGGTACGCCCGATTGTCAAGTTGGAGAAGATCGACAATTCCAAGGCGGAAGATCTGATGGCTGCCGCAGCTGGCCCTGACGCAAGGGACGAGAAGGAATCCCCAGACACAGCCAAGGTGACCGGCACGCTGATCGTGCCCAAGGACTTGGCGTCATTCGAGGACCGGGTGGTCGAGCTTCGACTGTACAAGATCCATCCCTTGCTTGCAGACAAGGCGGCGGATCTGGTCGAGAAGCTGGAGATCAAGGACTTTTCGCACACGAAGGGCATGGAAACCAAGAAGGAGTTCGTCATCGGGGCCAAGGCCCAACTCAAAAAAGACATGAAGTATTACCTCACACTGTTCATCTTGCAGGATGGTGAGCGGACGCACATGGGAGAGGTGCCCGGCAAGTTTCTTTGCACGGTGCTGACGCAGGGCGAGCCGAACAACGTCACGCTGACCGTAAGGCAGGTTCGGTAGGAGGGCTGCTGGTGGATTGGCATTCTACCTGCCTTGGAACGTGTCCGGCAGAATCAGGGGAGGAGCGTTTGCTTTCTCGTAACGAGTCATCGGCAGACCTCACGTCTGAGCCACCGCACCACGTCCAAGATCCAGGGAACCGTCATCGCTTCCGGCCGTAGTCCTCGACCATTTTCGGGTACACGTCGATCTCCGGCTTGGTGTTCCCCTGGCCGTCGAACAAGGCTGGCCCTTCCCACTTCGTCGGCTCCCAGATAAAGGTGCCGAGCCCCTTTTCGCCCGGCAACCCATGCACGATGTCGTTGATTTCCCGGATGTTCGGCACCGAATACTCCACGACCATGATGTCCTGCTTGTAACGGCCCGCCAAGTCCATCAGATTGGCCTTCAGTTCGTCGAGCGTCCCGTGCCACTTGGGATAGTACGACTGGCCGAGAATGTCGAATTCGACTCCTTGGGCTAGGGCCTTGTCCAGAAATGATCTGGACTGGGCGTTCTGGCCGCCCCAGGCCAAGTGGATCATGGTCTTCACTGCCGGATCGACTTCCTTGGCCCCGGCAATCCCGGCCTTGATGAGGCCGCAGAACACATCCCACTTCCCGGACTTCCAGACGTTTCCGTCCGGCCACAAGAATCCGTTACTGATCTCGTTGCCGATCTGCACGATGTCCGGGGCGGCTCCCTGCTGCTTCAAGGCTGCCATTATGCTTTGGGTATGGTCGTGGACGGCCTTCTCCAATTCGGCTCCGTGCAGATCGGCCCAGGCCGCAGGCTTGACCTGATGCCCTGGATCAGCCCAGGTGTCGCTGTAGTGGAAGTCGAGCAGGAATCCCATGCCCGCAGCGGTCACCCGCTTCGCCATTTTCAGCGTGTGGTCAAGATCGCAGTATCCTTTGTTGGAGTACCCCTTCGGTGCCTGGGGATTCACGAAAACCCTAAGCCGAATCCAGTTGAACCCGTTGTCTTTGAGGATGGTCAGGATGTCCTTCTGTTGGCCGTGGTCCGAGAATCGTGTCCCTTGATCCTCCTGCTCCTGTACCCACGAGATGTCCGCACCGAGGATGAACGGGGATGGGGCAGCTTTTCGTGGGACTGGCTTCACCGCCCCCCAAGCGATCTCCTGGAGCCGCTTGGCCTGGTCATCGGGGATGTCGGCCAGTACCTTGTCGCCTTGCTGGATCTTGCCGGGCAATCCCACCGGACTGGCATCCAGCAGCGTGGCGTAGAACACGCAGGCGGCCAAGTACGTGCCGGTGGGATTCGGGTGGCTCTTGTCCGGGTTGTGCAAGACAAACGGCGGGTCGGTTGCCAATGCCATCTTCCAGGCGATCCCGACAGGTGCGACACCCGCCCCCAGTTCCTTGGCAATGTCCAGGTAGGCTCCGTTCAGTCCACCGACCAAACCGGCCTTCTGCTGCTGACACCAAGTTTCCAAGTCGGTGGTCTTGGACACGCCGCTGATCCCGTACATCACCTTGGCGTATTCGGGCGACTTGGCAGGGTCGGCCCCTTCCTGCATGTCGGGGATGTGCTGCCGAGCCCAGGTCAAATAGAAAATGGTCTTGGCCCCCTGCTTTTTGACCTCGGCATCCAGGAGCCGGGAGAACTCGTGCATGGACTGCCGGTCGATGACGGGACGAAGGCTTTGCTCCTGCAACACCACCACGTCCCATTTTTCCGCACGGATCTTGTCGATGGCTTTCTGGTCCTTGACATGCTTCTCCAAGGTACAGCCGCCTACAAGGTGCCGGTCCACTTCGATCTTCCGTCCACCAGCGGCTTCGGCCAGTCCGGCGACCACGGCGGGCAGATCGTTCACCGACGTGTAGCTGTTGCCGATGAACAGCACTTTGAGCGGTGCCGGGTGCGTCTCTTGGCCGAAAGCCGGGGCCTGGGCAATCAGGAGAACGGCTGAGGCGAGCAAGCCCAGGATTCGGCGTCGAGTCATCTGGATCACGGTGGTTTCCTTGTACTGTGTCGTTCTGCTGGCAGCGAGTTTACAATGTCGGCGTGTCGCTGGAAATGTAGGACGGAGGCCGTGAACTGAATCGTCCGCCTCAAACTGGAACCTACCCCGTGATCAACCGAACGCTTTGATGGAGTGCCCCCAATGAAGAAACTGACGCTGAAGATCGCAATCCTGTTGGTCGGTGCTGCTGTCCTGGTGCCGTTCATGGCTTCGGCCGCAGAACCGACGACCGGCCAGAAGCCCTGTGAACTGGACCGCACCATCAAGGTCCAAATGAAGTACCTGCTGGCTCTGCCGAAGGACTACGACCAGAAGGAATCCTGGCCGCTGCTCCTGTTCCTGCACGGTGCTGGGGAACGAGGAGACAATCTCGATCTGGTGAAAATGCACGGGCCGCCGAAGCTGATCGAAGCGGGCAAGGAGTTCCCCTTCATCGTGGTGTCGCCCCAGTGTCCGAACGATCATTGGTGGGAACCGGTTGAACTGGCGGCACTCTTGGACGAGATTGTCGAGAAGCAAAAGGTCGATCAAGACCGCATCTACGTGACCGGCTTGAGCATGGGCGGTTTCGGCACGTGGTCGCTGGCCGCCTACCAGCCCAAGCGATTTGCCGCCGTCGTGCCGATCTGCGGCGGTGGCGAGCCGATCATTGCCAAATTGTTCACGCCGATTCCGGCTTGGGTATTCCACGGAGCCAAGGACTTCGTGGTGCCCCTCGAACGGTCAGAGAAGATGGTCGAAGCCATGAAGCAAGCTGGTGGCATTGTCAAGTTCACCGTTTACCCGGAGGCGGGCCACGACTCGTGGACCGAGAGCTACGCCAACCCGGAATTGTACGACTGGCTGTTGCAGCAAAAGCGGGCAGCAAAGTAGACCGGCGACGGAAACGCCATCATGGATGCACGCTGACCCGCCAGTGCCATTTTGAGGAGCGTCTTGATGCTCGCCATTGTCCTGGCCCTCAAACTTCCGACGATCCTGATCCTGGCCTGGGCATTTTGCCGCCCGGAAGAAATGTTCCGTCCCGGTCGGCGTTACTGGGGCGTGCTCGCCATTGTCGTTGTCCATGTGCTGCTCGCACTGTTGTCCTTGACCGGCGAGAAGTCCGGTCTCTCCGAACTGTTCGTGGCCTATCCCTTGATTTGGTCGGTCCTGTTACGTGACCGAATTCGTGGCGTACTTTCCAGCCCGGCGTCGGTATGGCTTATGGGCACGGCGATCTGCCTGTTTCTCTGGTTCGAGGAGACGTGGGTGATCGTGGACCACCACAGCCCTCCGGTGCAGCACTACATCCACTACTTCGGCTTTTATTTCGGGGTGGCAACGACGATCCTCTGCTTCTTTTGCCGCTACCGTTACACGGCCCTCCAGACGTTCGTGGTTGGAGGACTCTGGGGCGTGCTTGTCGAGCAACAATTTGCCGGGCCGAAGATGCTTGCCTCCGGGGCGGTCGTCCAGGCCCTTGGCTTCGGGCTGTACATCTTCCCGGTCTATGGGCTGTATCTGGCGGCACCCCGGTTGCTCTTCTTCGAAGAGTTCAGCCGGTCCAGTCGGACGAGCCGTTGGCAGGGCCTCTGGCTGTTCCTGGGAATCGCCGTGCTGCCGTTGGCTACGTGGCTGCTCTGGTCGGCAATTCTCCAGGCATTCGGGTTTGACCGCACTGGCGTGCCTTGAGCCGGTTTTCCGGGTGACCATCGGAGACTTGACAACGATGAAACTGGCATGGATGACGGACATTCATCTGAACTTCCTTGAACCCGCCGACCGACGCCGGTTTCTGCAAACCGCACGGGATCAGGCCGACGCCTTCGTCATCAGCGGGGACATCGCCGAGAATCCCAGCATCACCGGCGTTCTGACGGAGATGGCGGACGTTTGGCAGAAGCCGATCCACTTCGTCCTGGGGAACCATGATTTCTACCGGGGTTCCATCGGCAAGACCCGTGTTGAAGTGGCCGAACTGGCTGAGGAACTGGAGTCCCTGAAGTACCTTACGGCAATCGGCGTCGTGGGACTGTCACCCCAAACAGCAATTGTCGGCCACGATGGCTGGGCGGACGCCCGGCTCGGCGATTTTGAGGGCTCGGACGTAATCCTCAACGACTACGGTCTGATCGAGGAACTGCACAAATGGAAGGGCAGTTTGTACCTGGACAAGCCCGCACTTCGGGACGCCCTGAACGTCCTTGGTGACGAGGCGGCCCGGCACTTCGAGGTTGTCCTGCAGGAGGCGGTTGCCCAGTACGCAGCGGTAATCGCCGTGACCCATGTTCCGCCCTTCAAGGAGGCCGCTTGGTACAATGGCAGGCACTCGGACGACAACTACCTTCCTCACTTTGCGTGCAAGGCAGTCGGTGATGTCATGCGGAAAGTCATGGAGGCGAACCCGCAATCCCGGCTACTCGTCCTGTGCGGACACACGCACGGCAGCGGCGAAGTCCAGATCTTGGAAAACCTCCAGGTCTTGACCGGAGGGGCGGAATACGGGAATCCCGTGGTGCAACGGATCTTCGACATCGGATGAAGTCATGCCCAGACTAAGTGCCGGATTGTTAATGTACCGGATCAAGGACGGGGCCATCCAGGTGTTGTTGGCCCATCCAGGCGGTCCATACTTTGTCAACAAGGACGACGGCCACTGGTCGATTCCCAAGGGCGAACCTGGGCCGGACGAAGACCTGATCCTCACCGCCCAACGAGAGTTCGAGGAAGAAACCGGCCTGAAGCCGACCGGGCCGTTCATCCCCTTGCAGGCGGTGAAACAGAAGGGCGGCAAGGTCGTTCACGCCTGGGCCTTCCAGGGCGATTGCGACCCAGCCACGATTCACAGCAACACGTTTACCATGGAATGGCCGCCAAAGTCGGGCCAACAGCAGACGTTCCCGGAGATCGACCGGGCCGAGTTCTTCGACTTGAAAACGGCTCAAAGGAAAGTCAAGGCAGCACAGGTGGGGCTGATCGACGAACTGGAAACGATTGTGGAACTCAAGTAAGCGAATCTTCTGGAGGTGTTTCATGGGAAGACGCATTTGGATCATGGCATTCGTCCTCGCCTGCGTCAGTGGCCTTGATGCGATGGCCCAGGTCTACGTTCCCCAGATGCCGATGGACGTGCCGATCCTGGTGGTCAAGTATTTCCCGGTCAAAGGTGACCGTATCGACCAGTCGGTCACCGGTGACTGGGGAGCGACACTGGCCGAGACAAGGCAGAAGACCGAGAGCCAAACGAAGGAGGTGATTGCCGCATTGCAGGAAGGCTCCCGGTATCACGGCTACAAGGACCAAGACGCCAAGCCAAGCCTGCTCTACAAGATCGTTGGGACGCTGGAGTTCCTGGAGCCGCTGCCCACGGTCGCCCGCACCGGGGATCGAGTCCCGATGACCGACTACAACAACATCATGGAACGAATCGGGATTCGGGAATGGGTGGAGAAGAAGGGCGTCAAGGAAGTGTGGCTGTGGGGCTACCACGGCGGCGTGCTGGACCTGTGGGAATCGAACATGTCCGGCCCCTTCGGCGACATCAGCAACAGCAATCGTGATCCCAAGGACTTGCCCTTGCTCGACAAGACCTACACGGTTTACCACTACAACTACCAGCGTGGTGCATCGGAGGCCGTCGAGGACCACATGCACCAGATCGAAGCCGTCCTGAACTTCGTGGACGGCCGGGACCGCACGCCACCTGACCAGTGGGACAAGTTGCTGTTCTGGGGCCGGTTCGTGGGCAGTGACCGCACACACAAGATCGTTCGTCCTGGCTGCGGGTGGGCACATTATCCGCCGAACGCCGAGCAGGACTACGACTGGGCCAACCAGCGGTACGTGGAGACGGACATCGAAGATTGGAAACCAGATGGCAGCGGCCAGAAACAACGCATGAACTGCGACCGTTGGGGCGGCGACAGCCTCAAATGGTTCGTGTACTGGATGCAGAACATTCCCGGTGCGGACAATGGGCTCGTCTACCAGGATCGTCGTCTGAGCAACTGGTGGATCTTCATCGGAGACTTTGACAATGCCATGCGGCAGGGGGTGGGGCTGACCGAAGCCGCAGGTCGTCATCGACAGCTACCGTGAACTCATGAGCAGGAACAGGGCCGCCATCATGGACGTGCTGTACGTGGTCGAACGTGACACCGGTGCTTTCGAGGCGGCCAGGATCGCCGTGGACATCGTGTGTGCCGGTGACAGTCTGACCGGCTGGAACAACTTCGGTCGTGCCGAGCAGTGGCCGTATCGGACGTACCCGGACTTCCTCCAGGAGCTTTGCGTTCCGCTGGGCCTGCGGGTCGCCAACGGCGGCATTGCGGGCGAAATCAGTGACAACGGCCCGCAGCAGGTTCGTGACTACCTGGACCTGTTTCCCAATGCTCGTTACTTCGTCATCGGCATGGGGACCAACGACCTGGGAACGTGGCCCGACACCGAATTTACGAGCCGCAGAATTATCGGCAACCTGGGCCGCATGGCTCAAATGGTGCGGGACCGAGGCAAGCAGCCGATCCTGTTCAACGTGCCGCATGTCAACGAGGGCATGTTCCCGCCCCGAATTGCCAGGGAAGTCCACGGCAAGCGGGACTACCACAACCCACAACTGAAATCGTTCTGCAACGAACACGGCATCCCGTTGGCCGACATCTGCTGCCTGCTGCGGGACGAGCATTTTGGCGACGAGTTGCACCCGAATGATCGGGGTGCGAAGATCATTGCCGAGGCCGTGTTCCAATCACTGCCCAAGGAGTAACCATGTTCCGCAACACGCTGCTGACCGTTTCCATCCTGTTGATCGCTCACCACGTCCTGGCCGCTGAGGGCGAAACGAAGCCCGCCGCCGACAAACGACCGACCAAGATCTGGAACCGGAATGGTCCCCTGGGCGAAACGCCCAAGCACGTCACCGACGCTTGCCCACTGTCCGATCAGGAAAACAAGGGTGGCTGGATCAAGTTTGAGCCGATGACGGACGAGTTCGACGGCCAAGAACTCGATCCCAACAAGTGGAACCGTGGCATGTACTGGTGGAAAGGACGCCAGCCCGCCTTGTTCAGCGACAAGAACGTCACGGTCTCGGAAGGCAAGTTGCACCTGACGATGCGGAAGGAGAAGTTGCCTGCCGAAGCGGAGAAACAGGGGTACAAGGACTACACCAGTGCCGCCCTGCACACCAAGGTTCGGTCGAGCTACGGCTACTACGAGGTCAAGGCCAAGCCGATGAACTCCGGTGGGTCCAGTTCCTTCTGGTTCCAGGTGGAGGATGTCCCTGGCTGGCTCACCGAAATCGACGTGTTCGAGATTGGTGGCAAGGCTAAGGGATTCGAGCAGAAGTACAACATGAACCTGCACGTCTTCAAGACGCCGCAGGAGAAAAAGCACTGGAGCGTAGGCGGCGTTTGGGAAGCACCCTGGCGGTTCGCCGATGACTACCACGTCTTTGGCCTGGACTGGGGCAAGGACGAGATCAGGTACTACGTCGATGGCGTCCTGGTCCGCTCCGTCGAGAACACCCATTGGCACCAGCCGTTGTTCCTGATCTTTGATTCGGAGACGATGCCGCAGTGGTTTGGGATGCCCGACGACAACGATCTGCCATCGACGTTCAGCGTCGAGTACGTGCGGGCCTGGAAACAGAAGCAGTGAATATCAAGGAACCATCCATGACACGAATCAGCATCGCATTCATCTTCGTGGGACTGGTGACTGGTTTGACTCACGGCCAGCAGGTCGTCGTCACCCCACAAGAAACTGACGAAATCCTGGCCAACCCAGGCATGGGCTGGGAGACGTTCCACCGCACGGCCAAGCAGGACAAGAACCTGCCGTCCTGGATTCCGTCCACCGTCCATTACGCCCGGTGGGGTTGGCGTGAACTGGAACCGCAGCCGGGCAAGATCGATTACGCTTTCCTGGACGGAGTGCTAAAAGAAAGCCGGGAGGCGGGGCAGACACTTGCCTTTCGTGTCATGTGTTGTTCCTCGTCTCCACGCCAGCCGTACCATCCCAAGTGGTTGCCGGATATCGGCGGAAAGATCGTCACCACCCGGTACGGGACCGGTCCCGAGTTGGAGGTTCCGGTGCTGGATGATCCGCAAGTCCTGGTCGCACACCTTGACTTCATCAAACGGCTGGGTGCCCAATACGACGGCCATCCTAACATCGACCACATCGATTTGGGTACGGTGGGATGGTGGGGCGAGTGGCACATGAGCCAGTCAACCAACGCCCCGATGCCCACGCTCGAAACCCAGAGGAAGATTGTCGATGCCTACCTCGCCGCCTTCAAGAAAACTCCCCTCGTGATGCTCATCGGCGGCGACGAAATGCTCAAACACGCCGTCCAGAACGGAGCGGGCTGGCGAGCCGACTGCTTGGGCGACATGGGCGGGTTTTCGAAGAATTGGTGCCACATGCGAATGGCCTATCCGAAGATGTTGCCCGCAGCCGACGCCGTGGACGCATGGAAGACGGCACCCGTCGCCTGGGAAACTTGTTGGGACATGCGAAAGTGGGTGGAGGAAGGCTGGCCGCTCCGCTTCATCTTCAACTATGCCTTGGCCCTGCACGGGTCGGTGATCAACAATAAGTCGGCACCGTTGCCCGAAGGCCAGAACATCCGTTCCGAGGTGGAGCGGTTCCTGCGGCGGCTTGGCTACCGGCTTGTGTTGACGGAACTGAGCCATCCCTCCAAGTCGCAGCCGGGGGCCAAGATCCAGTTGGCGATGAAGTGGCAAAACGTCGGCTCCGCTCCGTGCTACAAGCCGTACCGGGTGGCCTACAGGCTGTCGAACGACCAGGGCTACGGGAAGGTCTTTGTGGGAACGGCGGCTGTGAACAAGTGGCTCCCCGGCTCGGTTGAACTATTCACGGAGGAGTTCTTCAAGGAACCCAAGGACTTGCCGCCCGGTGACGTTCATGCCGTTGCCGACACCATCAGCTTGCCCGATGATTTGTTGCCAGGAACTTACGCTCTGTCGCTTGCAGTCGTCGGCCAGGAAGATACCAATCCGGTCGTGCAGCTTGGAATCAAGGGCCGATCCGAGGATGGCTGGTATCGGTTGAGCAAGGTGACGATTTCCCGATGAGCGAAAGGGCAGGACCATGAGCGGAGCCGTTGTGGTGATGTCTCAGAACCGGCTGATGCGGCGGTTTCAGGATGCCAAGGCAACGGACCCGAAGTCTGCCAGAACGCTCGCAGACATCGGCTGCCGGAATTCGTGGATCTTCCGCCGCATGGTTGTTAGAGGCGTGTTCGTCGAGACGGAGGATGGCCGGTTCTACATCGACGAAGATGCCGCAAGCCGGTTCGTGAAACGGCGATGGCGGGTGGCGTGGATCTTCCTTGCCCTGGTCATCGTTTTGTTTGCGATCTGGCAGATGTTCAGCTAGTTTGACTGGCCGCCGCTGGCGGAAGCGAACTTTGACACGACCTCAGAACCAGGAGTTGACTCATGAAGGTTTGGAAAAGCCTCGTTGCAGGGCTTGCGTTTGGATTGCTGGCGTTCAGCTACACGGGCCGGTGTGCGGCGGCTGACAACGGCCAGATTATCATCGAAGACAACATCACCTATGGCCAGGCTGGTGACACCGAGTTGAAGCTGGACTTGGCTCGGCCAGAAGGCGACGGGCCATTTCCCGCAATCGTGTTTATCCACGGTGGCGGCTGGTCCGGGGGCAACCGACAGGGATATCGGGGACAAATCCAAGAAGCGGCAAAACGGGGTTACGTTGCAGCCACCATCAGCTACCGGCTGATGAAGTTTGACGAATCAAAGAAAGAGACGACCACCGCAACTCCGATCTTCCCGGCTCAGATCCACGACGCCAAAGCTGCCATCCGCTGGGTGCGTGCCAATGCCAAGACGTACCACGTCAATCCAGACCGGATCGGGGTCACGGGCGGTTCCGCCGGCGGCCATCTTTCGCTCCTCGTTGGCCTGACCGATCCAGCATCGAATTTGGAGGGAGAAAGCGGGAATCCCGATCAGTCCAGCCGGGTGCAGGCGGTCGTCAACGTCTTTGGCCCAACGGACATGGCTCCCTGCTACGAGAAAAGCTCCGTGGCCTGGATCTTCCGGTTGTTCATGGGCGGGACACCCAGCGAAGCGGCTGAACGATACAAGGCCGCCAGTCCGCTCACCTACGTCAGCAAGGATGACCCGCCCGTCCTGACGCTTCACGGCGACAAAGACGCCCTTGTGCCGGTTGAACAAGCCAAGACATTGGACGAAAAGATGAAGGCGGTCGGGGCTGACCACACGTTGATGGTGTTCGAGGGAAAGGGCCACGGCTTCGGCGGGGAATCCGGGAAAAAGGCGGCCGACGCCACGTGGGACTTTTTCGATCAGCACTTGAAGCAGTGAAGCCTTTTGGCAAAGCCCCAGGACCAAAGTCTAGGAGTAATCGAACCGTGTCAACCGATCCCGCTTCCGAACGTGAAGCCCTGCGGCTGGATCAGTTCTTGAAATTCCGTGGCGTTGCAGATTCGGGTGGACAGGCGAAGCTGTTGATCCAAAGTGGTGAAGTCCGGGTCAACGGTGAGGTGGAAACCAGAAGACGCCGCAAACTGGTTGTTGGCGACGTTGTTGAGGTCGATGGCAGAGAATACTCGCCTGACGAGTTTCTTTCGGACGGCTGAGGAAAAACCGAAAGCCGCATGATCCGGGCCAGACTCTCGTTTTCGTGGGTCTGCTCGTCGTCGAGTTCGACGTTCCAGGATCTATGGCGGACGATTGGTGACCGGCCCGCCGATCACCAGCTTCGCCCGCCAATAGAGGACTAACGCCGTGAAGCACACGATCCAGCAGGAACTCTACGGCGTCATCGGTTTTGTGGCGGTGATCTGGGGCACGTTTTTCTTGGGATGCGTCCTGCCGTTCGACATCAACTCTTTCGGCCTGACACCCCGGACGCTGGTTGGGCTGGTGGGCATTCCCGCCACGCCGTTTCTCCACGCCAATCTCCAGCATCTGCTGAGCAACACCGTGCCGCTGTTCGTCCTGTTGACGCTGCTGGCTGGCTCCAACGCCCGGTCGTGGGAGATCGTCACTGAGGTCGTTCTGCTGGGCGGCCTGCTCCTGTGGACCTTCGGACGCAATGCAACTCACGTCGGTGCCAGCGGACTGATCTTCGGGCTGATTGCCTTTCTGATCGTTTCGGGCTTTCGGGAAAAGAGAATCGTGCCGCTGATCGTGTCCATGATCGTGGGCTTTTTGTATGGCGGCACATTGCTGTCGGGCGTTCTGCCTCGGTTCGGATCGCAAGTCTCGTGGGATGGGCATCTGTTCGGTGCCATTGGAGGCGGTATCATTGCCTACGTCCTGACCAGGGAACCGCACGGCACGTCAGCAGAATCGGTCAGTGGCACGCAGGATATGTGATCATGAGCGGCGGCCCTTTTATGCCGTGAACGCCCAATAGACATCCCCGTTTCCGTTTCCTATACTCTTTGCGTCCATTTCTTTACCACTTGAGGGAGACCAACCATGCCACGAAAACCGAAGACCACCGAACCCGAAGCCATGACCGTTGAAGCGGCACCCGAAGCCGCCAGGGGAGCCAAGACCGCAGCAATCAGAGCGGCCGTGAAAGCCAATCCGAAGAAGGGGCCGTCGGAGATTGCCGATCTTCTGAAGGCCCAGGGCTGGGATGTGAAGCCGCAGAATGTCAGCGTTGTGAAGTCAGCCATGAAGGCCAAGAAGAAGGCGAAGAAAGCCGCCGCAGCCCCGGCCCCGGAAGCCGGTCCCGTCGTCCCCAAGGACGCCGTGTCGGTCGGTCTGCTGGTCAAAGCCAAGAAGCTGGTGAAGGAACTGGGCGGGGTGACGGAAGCCAAGGCCGCCCTCAACGCCTTGGCCCAACTGCTGGACTGAAACGATGGCCGACGAACAACCCCGTTGCCCTGACTGTGGTGGTCGAATCGAGGACCACAACGCCGTGAACCGTGTCACCAACGGCTTCATCGCCCACAGCGGTCAGATGGGGGCGTGTTGGAAATCACTCAACACGCCATTCGTGGAACAGGTGCGAGATTACCTGCTCGGCCTAAAGGGAGCGGCACAATCCCGCCACGACCAGGAACGGCGTGGCGGGCAGGGCCAAGGCGGTCATCGATGCTCTGAGGCAGTTGGTGGACCGACGATCATGCCAGTCGAACGACAGCCGCTTTGTCCCGACTGCGGTGGTCGAATCGAAGACCACAACTCCGTGAATCGTGTTCCCAAAGGACTGGTCGCCCACAGCGAGCAGTGTGGTGCGTGCTGGAAATCGCTGAACACGCCGTTCGTGGATTTGCTGCGGGCCTACCTCCTTGGCCTCAAGGGAACGCAGCAAGCTTGCCACGGTCACGAACGGCGTGGAGTGCAGTGCTGACTCACGCCGCCTTTTGCAGGCTGTCCAGCATGTCTACGGCGGCGAGTGCGTTTTCCAATCCGCCGATGTCCTCGATGAATTGCTTGATGGCGGCGGCCTGTTCCTCGTCCACTTCGCTGCCTTGGTCCAGCAGCAATTCCCGGATCTCGTAAGCTTCCAAGTCCTGGATTTCGATCTCGTCGTCCATGCGGATCTCCTTGTGCAAGTCGGTGTGGGTCGGGCGTGGAAAACATCGGCCAGCGACGGTGCCGTCTTGCAGCGTTTTCCGGCCGAGACGCTCGTTCCAGTCAGGCAATTTGTGACGGTCATCGGCGAAGATTTGGGTCTGCGGGCCTCGTCCCGTCCACGCCACCGGACCATGTTGCCAATTCCGGTTGGCAAAACTGGGACGAATCCGGGAACCATGCTCCCCCGATTTTCGGCTTGGAAAGTCCGGCGACATCCCTGCCGATTTATCTCCCCATCACCAAGATTATCACCGAGGAGCCAAGGAATGGAGCCGAAAAGCCTGGATGGTTTGCCCACCATCGTTGCCGACATGGAATGCCTGCGGCAGCAGTTGAGGGAACTTCACGCTTCGGTCAAAGCACAGAACGCTCAACGCCAAGACCAGGCTCAAACGGCGGGCGTTGGCATGGTGATCCGGGGCAAGTGACCACGTTGGATTCAGGGAAGTAGCGGCACCTTCGGCAGGATGACGATCAGCAGCGTGGCAATCGGCCCGATGAACAACGAAGCCAGCCACCAGAGCAAGCCGCTGCGTCCTTTTGATTGGGCCAAGCCAGCGTTGATGAGGGACAAAGTGCCCCAGCCGACGAAGAACCCTGGGTCGTTCATGGTTTGGTCCTTGAAGTAAGCTGCAAGCAGATTCCAGGCAGCTATTCGTCGCTGCCGGACGTATCTTGGAACTTGGATCGCATCCTACCTCTGCACGTCGTAGTAGAACTCATCGGCGTCCTTCTGCGACTTACCGGTGAAGATCCGCCACACGAAGCCGGGATGTCGGATCAAGTACCAGTCGCCGAACGTGTCGAACTTCCGGCACGACGTGACAATGTGCCCCTTGGTGATGGTCTTGAATCGCTTCCCTTGGCTCCGGCCGTGAACCTTGAGCCGCTTGGCGAAATCCAGATCCTCGACGCTCACCCAGGTCTCGTTGAAACCGCTAATCGCCTCGAAGTCTCCCCGCAGGCACCAGAACAGTCCACCCGACACCCGGTGCCGCAGCAGGATGACTCCGAGCAGCAGGGCGGTTGCCACAATTCCCAGCGACCATCGTTCCGGCCAGACTGCTACGCCACCGCCGATGTATTTGCCTGAGCCCAAGAGCCGGTCGATTTCCGCCAACATGTTGGCGGACATGCGGCTGTCAGCGTCGATGGTGACGATGACCTCGCCTGTGGCCGCCCGTGCTGCGGCATTGCGGATCTTGGCCAAGTTTCGGCTGTCGTCATGGACCACTTTGGCACCCTGGGCCACGGCGATTTCCTCCGTGCGGTCGGTGCAGCGGTTGATGGCGACGATGACTTCGACCTGATCGGGGAATGGTTCGGCAGCGGCCTTGATCGACTCCAGGCAGCCGGGAAGGCATTTTTCTTCGTTGCGGGCCGGGATCAGGATGGAGAATCGCATCTGAGACTATCTCTCCGTTGGATGTCCTGGCGGCAACCGCACCAGCCTGTACCCGCAGGACCGGACGACGACCAGAGATGCAACAAGCACCAGGGCCTCGACGGAGGTTACGGTCGTCCAGAAGCCAGCCATACCACTCATCGGAGGAGACTGGGCAAAACCGAATCCAACACCTGCTGCCACAACGATCACGATCAGGCTGGGCAGGACCGGGTGCCTCGCTCCAAGTGCAGGCCAGACCGACAGGACGCCAACTGTGGCAAAGACAAGTCCGATTAGGGTCAGCAGGAGCAGTTCGGTTACATTCATCAGATGCGGTGCCAGCCATTTTCCGAGTGACACCAGACAGGCGACAGCAAAAGTCAGCACTAGCAACTGCCGAATGGTGAACTGCATTCGGTGTGCTGCCGCCTGATCGACTGTCGCCACGCAAATGCGGACTCTGAAACACCGGACCACCAGCAGCACTCCGATAATCAGTGCGGTGGCGACAGACACGATGAAGTAGTTCTCCTCCGAGGCACGTTCGCCAACGCCGACGGCCAACAGCAGACCGAGGGAGCCGACACCGACAACAACACCGATCAGCCTGCTCCACCAAGGATTCGTTCCGAGACCGCCCCAAATTCCTAACAAACTCGTCTGGGAGAAGACGATGCCGACGAAAACCGCTATCACCAGATCGACGTTAGGCGGTATACGAAACCACGCCGCCCAACATCCCGCAGCCAAGCCCATGGCGATATGGGCCAGGACTAGGACCAGGAGACGCAATCGTGGTTTCGTGCGTGGAACGGCCGAGGCTGTGTGAGCCTCGTCTGAATTGGGATTACCGTCCATGTTAGGCGGCTCCGTCTTGACTGAGCTGGCGACGTAGCGGCAATCGCACCAGTCTGTACCCACACGACCGGACGATGAGCAGCGAACCAACCACCGCCATCGCCTCCGTGGCTGCGGCGGTCGTCCAAATCCCTTCCTCGCCGACAAAGCCGATCCGTGCAAGGCAGTATCCTGCACAGGCTCCCACGGCCACTAAGCCGACGCTGTACAGCACGGGCTGTTTCGTGGCCAAGACAAACCAAACGGGCAAGATGCCGACCACGCTCAACATGAACGCAAGCCAGAACAACCAAAAACGCAAACCGCCGTGGGCAAATGGCTGTACCAGTTTCCCGATGGTAATCAAGCAGGCGACGACGAAGGTCAGGATCATCAAGTGACGTATGGAAAACTGAATGCTAGCCACCGAAACAACAGAAAAGCAATCCAGGTGAATGGCGACTCGGAGAAGACGGACCATCAGCAGCGGAATTGCCACGAAAGTCGTGGTCAGACCGACGACGATGAAAGTCTCCTGGTCGAGTTCGGAAATGCCGACTCCCAAGAGTAGGAAGAGATAGGCGACACCGATAACCACGCCGATCAGTCTTTGCCACCACGGACTCACTCCAAGACTGCCCCAGATTGCCAACAGACTTGTTTGACTGAACACGACGCCGACAAAGGCCGCAACCCACGGTGTTTGGGGACTGCCAGCGAAACACGCCAAAAAAGCCCCGATTGGCCCGACGACGACGTGGGCCAAGACCAGCCATAGAATCCTACGCCGGGGGTCCGTGGTGCCGGTGGTTGGTTCGTCGGATGACATGCTGGCTTCCTTACCGTTGCATCGTCCGCCACAGGTCCGGGCAGTTCCGTTCCAGCCATTCCTCGGCCGAATCGGCGGCCATGTCACTCACCGCCTGGTTTTCGATCTTCTGAGCCGCCGCTTGAATCCGTCTTGTCACCATCCGGCTTTCGATGGCTTCGTGTTCGTTCATGCCAAGTCGTTGGAGGACGTTTTGGACCCACTCGCCAGCAAACATCTGCATCATAGGATCTTCCAACGACACGTGGTGAACCAAGCGGCAGCGACATGGCAGACTTTGTGCGGATTCAGTGACGGCGGCGTCGTGGGCCTGGAGCGGATGCCGCTCGGCAACGATGATGACAACGGTCTGTGAATCGTCGGAACCAAGCCTCGATGCGGATCGACCCGTCAGGTTCTCCGCTGTGGTGGCGATCACGTTTTCGAAGCCACCCTGCTGGACGATGGCTTGGAGTTGTTCCAGGCAGTCCCGGAAATGGGCCACCAGCAGCACGGCAAACGGTCGGGCTGGTTCGGCAAGGCAACGACCTATGGATGCCGAAATTCCGGTGAACTTAGCCTGCTTGGTCAGCCAGATCACATCATCCAGCAAGTCCACAGTGGTCTTCGGCGTTTTCAGCCAGTCGAAGATGCCCATGTCGTTCCCTGTCAGTCGTCATGGTGGTTTCCGCAGCGGGATGACTTCATTTCTGCCTTACGATGTCGCCCTTCACCGGGGAGTAGTTCATCCTTGATTCGCTTTTTGCGTCTCGGGTCACGGTGATCTCCTCGAACACGCACCGCAATCCAGTTGCGTCTTGGGTGATGGGTGTGTTCTGTACGTGAAAATGGACATGCGGCTCAGACGAATTGCCCGAGTTTCCGCATAGACCGAGAACTTGTCCTCGTTTCACGTTGTCGCCACACTTGACCCGGATGCTTCCCTGCTGGAAATGAGCAAGGACGGACACTTCGTTTTCACAGTGCATGAGGATAACCGCATTGCCCCCGGCAAAAGTCGGGTTCATGTAACCGGGCGTGTTGTCCCGGACTCCAGTGATGACATCCGTAACGACGCCATCCGCTGGGGCGAGGACCGGCTGGCCGAAGGCAAAATAATCCTTGTTTTCCGTGCCTTTACCCTGATGCGTTCGGCCTGATTCATCGACAACCAGGAAGTCGAAAGCGAAACGTTGATTGACCGAGTCGTAATGGTGGTTGAGTTCTTTGCTTTCGCCACCCCAGAAGACCAACCACTGGCCATCGAAGGGTAAGCGGAACGAGGTGCTTAGCCTATCCGGCACAGGAATAGGCGGCGTAGATGGAAGGAACGTTAGCCCAGCGATTTTGTCGTGCTCATCCAGTGCGACCGTGATGTCCAGGTTCCTTCCAGAACAATGGGCGGCAACAACAGCCCGATTCGGTGCCATCAATCGTGGCACGTCGAGTTTCTCGATCTTTCCAAATTGATTCGCCAGACGTGAGAAGAACTGTTTTGACTCTTCCGAGGTAAGGTCATCCAGCATTGCTTCATTGAAATCCTGCCGGATGGCGGCATGATCCTGAGCATTGATTGCCTGCACCAGTCGTTGGACCACCTCCTCGAACCGTTGCGTGCTTCTCTGAGCAACAAACGCATCCGGCTTTTCGCAACCCAGCATCTCCAATGCGTTGCCAGCAGCCCGTGCGACTGCGGGATGCTTACTTTCCAGCAGAACCCGAAGCTCGGCTTCGTACTCCTTCAGTCCGAGGTAGCCGATCATGTTGGCAGCGTAAGCGTGGGTGTTGCCGTCGTCGGGCAGACGCAGCATTTTCAGAATCACCCAAGACAAGGGCCGTAGATCAATGTCGCCAGGGCCAGGCGGGAGAATGACGACCTTTTCCGGCTGGATTTGGTCCCGCCGTTTCAGTTGGTGGGTGGCCACGACAGCATTCAGGCTGAGTCCAGCGTGGATGCGGACGTGCTGGTCTTCCGAGTCAAGGAACGGGACGATCCAGGGGATGGCCTTTACTTCGTCCGTCGCCGCCAAAGTCTTGATTCCAACGGTCTGCATTTTCGGGTCGGGCGAATTTAGATTGCGAACGGCACCTGGGTAGTCCTCCGCCAAACGCCGGTGGTCCAGTGACTTCACGAAGGCGTCGTAGCGTTGTTTCAGTGAAGATTCGTCCGGTGGGTCTGCTGCCACAGGAACGGCGGCAGGCAAAGCGATCAGCAGCATCACGATCAGGGATTTTGCATACATGGCCATTGTTCTCCAACGTCATTCTACCGCCCCAGGCCAGTGTCCGGTAGAATTGATTCGGAGGACCACCAACATGTCCAAGAACCAACGCCAGCCCCCCCGAAAACCGGCGACCAAGTTCGCCCACCTGCGGAAGAAGATGCAGCAGGCAAAGGCCCAGAAGCCCAAGAAGAAATGAACCATGCAGCATCCAGGATGGATTCTGGTCGTGATTGGGCTGGTGATCGCCGGGGTCGGTGCGGCCTGGCTGCTGGCTCCGCACCTCCCCTGGCTCGGACGGCTGCCGGGCGACATTGCGGTCGAGCGGCCCAACTTTCGTTTCTACTTCCCCGTGGTGACCTGCATCCTGCTGAGCCTGGTGCTGACCGGAATTCTGTGGCTGGTGAGGTTCTTTCAGAAATAGGCAACGTCATGAACAGCAACGAATTCACTGGCACAGTCGAATTTTCCGTCTCCGCTGGAATCATGCCCTGGCATGATCCGGGGGAATACGTTCAGGCCGTGACGGGCAGGGCCTTTGCCGTGACTGACATCGGAGATGAGCAGGAGGCAGGGGAGATCACGCTGAAACTGGTGTGTGCGACGGAGGCGACGAATCGGGGAGTACGGCTGCTCGATGTCTGTGATGCGGACTCGGAAATCCTTGAAGCCGTCTATGCCACGCTGTTCGACGCCAATGAAGAGGTGGCGGAAGAACTGGACATCGAGCCGGGCTGGAACAACCTCGTCTTTATTGAAGGTGTGAAGATCGCCCCGGAATATGCGGACACATCCTTGCGAGTTCAACTGATCGAAACCAGCATCGCCACTTTCGGCCCTGACGGCATTATTGTGGCGGTGGAGGAAGCCTTGGATTTGACGGTAGATGACTGGCGACAGCTTGGATTCAAGCGGATCGCCGACTCCCCGTTCGTTTATCGGGATCAACTGAAGGTCAATCCGTATCGTAAACTCGGTCAGGAGGGGCCTGCGGTTGCCAGCGACGAAGCCAGCTACATCTGCGATTCATGCGGCGAAGAGATTGTAATCCCCTTGGATCTTTCAGCGGGATCGTACCAAAAGTATGTGGAAGATTGCCCTGTTTGTTGCCGTCCAAGTGTGATCCACGTAGAAATCGACGAGGACGGCGAATTCAGAGTGTGGGCTGAACCCGAACAGGACCACGACTGATCGCAAGACAAACAGGAGTGTGATGTCATGAACAACGCCATCTTCGTCATCAAGCCCTACAAGTGGAACGGCATGTGGGTCTTCGACGACGAGCGGGTCGGCCTGAACAAGGAACCGTTTGTCGCCGGTGCCGACACCATGATCGACACCGCCGTCCAGTTGAAGGGCATCCCGAATGCCGAGAACGGTTTCCTGATGGTGTTTTCGGCAGGCCCCTTCCCCGACGCCGACTTCGACCTTGTATGGCTGCGGGAGGAAGGCGGCGGCAACGTGTACAAGGCCCGGTTCGAAGTCGAAGGCGAGATGCAGGAAATGGAAGGCTGGCTCTGCCCGGCACTGAACCTGTACTACCCTGATGCCCCGCAAAAGCTGTACGTGCAGGTCCGAGAGGCGAAGTAGCCGCTACTTCTTCTCCACCAGGTCGTACACCCGCACGCAATCGACCAGGAATTGGTCCGGCATTTTCGCCTTGGCGATGTCTCCGGCCCAGTTGCCGATCTCGTCGCTGAGCAACATGTACTCCGGCCTTCGGACTTCCGCTACTCTTTACGGCCCCCGGCAACTTCCGCAGAACGAGATCACCAGGAGTGCGATGGAACCGACCAACGCACCGGCACCAATGGCGATGATTCCAGCCGGTGAGCCAAAGCGTGGCTCCTCCTGCATGGCCGCCATCAGGATGCCCCACACGAGAAATCCAGCACCCGTCCCCATCCCGATCACGGAAAGAATCCGCCAGACCAACGGTTTCCATGCACCCCAGATCAACAAACCGATCAAAACGACGGCGACCACGGCGACGACCGCAATAGAAGGAACATGGAAAACGGCTGACAACATTTGCATCGTCCTTTCGTTCTTCTGCTGACGTTCAGGAAACCCAATGGGCGGCCCTGTCGTCGGCCTTGAAAACCAACTCGGCGGGCTGGGTGACGGGTGCGGAGTCCGGCATGATTCGGTTCAGGGCGATCATCGTGACACGCTTCTGTCACTTCGTATTGTACAGGCTCGGTCGATCCCGTTCCACACAACTGCCCACTGCTTCATTGCAGCCGCAGGGCCAGGTATCCTGTCGTCATGGACGCCATGCCCAACCAACTCCAGATCTTCACCATCGGCCACAGCAGCCACGCCCTGGGCAGCTTCGTCTGGCTACTAAGGAAGCACCGGATCGAGGCCCTGCTGGACATCCGACGTTTTCCAGGATCACGGAAGCACCCACACTTCTGCCGGGAAAGCTTGTCTGCCTCATTGCAGGAAGAAGATATCGAGTACCACTGGCTCGAAGCCCTGGGCGGTCGTCGTCATCGCAAAAAGACCGATCCGCCGTCGCCCAATCCCGGACTCCGGGACCAGAGCTTCCGCAACTACGCCGACTACATGGCTTCGGACGAGTTCCAGCAGGGCGTGGCAAAGCTGTTGGCGATCGCCGGGAACCGCCGGACTGTCATCATGTGTGCCGAGGGCCTTTACTGGCAGTGTCACCGCCGATTGGTCAGCGACCACCTGCTGGCCAACGGCGTCGGCGTCCAGCACATCTTTCCCAACGGCGAGGTGAAGCCGCACATGCTGACGGCAGGTGCGAAGGCCGAGTCCGGGGCCGTGACCTATCCAGGCCAGCCGACCTTGTTCCGAATGTAGCCGTCAGCCCTTCGCCTTCTTCAACACCAGCCGGATCGCCAGCCAGGGAAAGAAAAAGAACAGGATCACGACCAGCTTGGCAAAGGCCATGCCGCAGTAATGGATCACGCTCAGTTCGTGCTGGCTCAGTCCGAACATTCTGCCGTGCCGGACGTGGGCCACGTCGCTCGCCAGCATGTAGATGCCAAACCACACCAGCAGGAGCAGGAATCCGAAGATCCAACATCGGAGCAGGATTCTGGCCAAGGCATCGAAGAAGTCGTGAGTCGAATCGGTCATGGTGGTGGACTCCGTAGAAATCCAATCATCTGTAATTGGCGAACTACGCCTTGAGATTCACCACCCGCCCCAAGAAGAGAATGCTCTTCGTTGGATTGTGCCGGATCAGGAACAGGAAGGGGTGGTCGGCACGAAACGTCGGCGGGGCCTCCGGGAAGGCCGCTCCCATCTCTCCCACTGCCGTCGCCGCAGCCGCCTCGGTGCCTAGTTCGTTGACATCGACGAACGCCTTGTGGATGACGAAGGACACGAACAGTTCCCCACTTGGGTTCATTCCTGTAAAATCAGCACCCGGCCCGAACGCTGACGGCATACCCATCGAGGCCAACGTATCCCCCAGACCGAACTCCGAGGTCATCGAAAACCTCGGCACGTACACCATCAACATCTGGGGGTTCATGGTAGACGACAGGCGGTTCAGTGTTTCCACCGTCAATCCCTTTTCCAGGTCCGCCAACCCGTCGATCCGCTTGGGAAGAAGGATGAGCATGGAAAGCGTCCCATCCCCATACGGCATGTCCAAGATCTGCACATTTTCGGCGTCACCGCAGGAGAAGAAGCCGGTTTGGCACATCAGCGGGACCATCACTTCCTGGTTGGTTGTCACCTTGAAGGGAGCATCCTTGGTGAGTTCCTGCTCGAAGGGACTTGTCCAGGTGCCTTTGAAGTAGATGGCGTTGGTCAACACGAGCCGTGTCAAATCGTTCAATGCGTCCGGCCCGATGAGATTTCTGATCTTCTTGTTGGTCTGTTGTTCGACCCAGTTGTTGATCGTCTGGCGAGCGGTTTCCCTTTGTTGTACGAAATCAACCTGAGCGAATCCTGCCCGGTAACTATCTCGTGTGACCTGAAGGAATGCTGGATCGAAGACGTAGCCAGTCTGCCCCCAAAGTCGATTGGCGATCTGAAGCTGGTAACCACCTTTCTTGTTGTCGCCATGCAGGCGGGCAACCAAACCGCCGAATGACCGATGCAAATCCGGCTGAGGAAGACCAAAGTGAAGCACTTGAGCCATTTCTTTTTCGGTCTGTCCCCTGGCACCGGCGTAGGTCATCGCCAGGGCCGTGGAAATGCTGTACGGCGAAAAGAAGATGTTGCCTGGATGCTCCTTGGCAAGCCTGTTGTACAGATCGAAAGCGAACGGGTTGTTGCCGTCGTTGACCACGGCGAGATCAGGGGCCGCCTGCGGGCCGGGATCACCGGGCGGCCGGATGGCGTCGGCTGCGATAAACGCCACGATGCCGTCCTCGCTCCGTATCCGGCAATAGCTGCCAGCGTCCTCGATCACCATCACCTTGGTCCCGGCTTTCAGCGTGCCATCCGGTGGCCGAGACTGCCGTGGTCCGTCACGATAATACTCGGTGTCGGCGGGAAGTGCGTGACCGGAGAATGCGGCTGATGCCGGTGCGTCGGCGGGCTGTTCGACCGGCACGGGGGCGGACGTTGGCGTTTCTGGCGGTGGAGCAGGTGACGGTGTGTTGCCTGAACATCCTGCGACGAAGGCGATCACGAACAAAAGCAATCGAGTGGTCATTAGTCTGATTCCTTTGCCATCCGAAACTTTGGGAAAGTCATCGTACACCGCCGATGGTTCGTCAAGCAGGCCGCCCCTGCAACCGCTTCCGCAACGCCGTGTACCTCTGGCTGGTATCCTGACGACGCACGGCCATGCCCAGAGCTTTCTTCGTTCCCACCAGCACCACCAATTTCTTGCCACGGGTCACGGCGGTGTAAAGCAGGTTTCGCTGGAGCATCATGTAGTGTTGCGTGTGGACGGGGATTACCACGCACGGGAATTCCGATCCCTGGCTCTTGTGGATCGACAACACGTAGGCCAGCGACAATTCGTCGAGGTCGCCAAAGTCGTATTCCACCAGCCGCCCCTCGAAGTTGACCACCATCTCCTGCTCGACCCGGTTGATCTTTTCCACCACGCCCAGGTCACCGTTGAAAACGTCCTTGTCGTAGTCGTTTTCCGTCTGGATCACCCGATCCCCGATCCTGAACATCCAACCAAATCGCTCCACTTCCGGGCCGCCGACGCTGGGATTCAAGGCCGTCTGAAGCACTTGGTTCAGGTTCCTTGCTCCCAGCACTGCCCGGTTCATCGGCGTCAGGACTTGGATGTCGGTCTTGGGGGCAAAGCTAAACCGCTTCGGAATCCGCTCCTTCACCAGCCGCACCACCATGTCCTGGATGGCCTCCGGCTCATCGGCCTCCACGAAGTAGAAATCCGTCAGCCCCTCGGCGGTGGTCAACTTTGGCATTCGGCCCTGGTTGATGGCGTAGGCAGCCGTGACGATCTTGCTTTCGGCAGCCTGCCGGAAGATCTCGGTCAGACGAACCACCGGCACCGCCCCGGATGAAATCAGATCGGCCAGGACACTGCCAGGGCCAACGGAAGGAAGCTGGTCCACGTCACCAACCAGGATCACACAGGCGTCGGAAGGCACGGCCCGGAAAAACTGATGTCCGAGGACCACATCCACCATCGACGTTTCGTCCAGCACGAACAGGTCGCCGTGCAGCGGATGCTGCTGGTTTTTCTTGAACTCGCCGGTCACCGGATCAAATTCCAGCAGCCGATGGACGGTCTTGGCAGTGCGTCCGGTCGTTTCCGCCAGACGTTTGGCGGCTCGGCCCGTGGGTGCCGCCAACACGCACTTGAGTTTCTTGGCTGTGAAGATCTCCAGGATGCTGCGGACCAGGGTGGTCTTGCCGACGCCCGGCCCACCGGTGATGACGAGCATCTTCTGCTGACACGCCTGCCGAATTGCCTCTTGCTGGCCCAGTGCCAAGTTGATGCCCAATTTCCCTTCGACCCAGTTGATGGCCTTTTCAACTTCGATTGTCGGTAGCGGGTGCGGTCTGGCCGACGCAATCCGGTGGACGGATTGGGCCAATCCAACTTCGGCACGGTGCAAGGCCGTCAGGTAGAGCCACGGTTCACCGTCGATGTCCTCCCGGACGACCGTCTTGGCTTCCACGCCGAACTGCACCGCCTCTTCAACGATTTTCTGGTCGATCTCGACGAGCTTGGTGGTGTATTCGACGACGCCGGGTTCCGGGTAGCCGCAGTGGCCTTCACTGGAAAGTTCCTGGAGGCTGTATTGGACGGCCGCCCTGGCCCGAAAGGGACTGTTCTTGTCGATCCCCAGCTTGCCCGCCAACTCGTCGGCGGTCTTGAAGCCGATCCCTCGGATGTCATCCGCCAGTCGGTAGGGGTTTTCTTTGATCTTGGCGATGGCTTCCTGGCCGTAGGTCCGGTAGATCCTGACGGCACGAGCGGGGGTGATGCCATGCTCGGTCAAGAAGAGCATGATCTTGCGGACTTCCTTTTGTTCCTGCCAGCTTTGCCGGATGCGTTTGAGCCGTTCCTTGCCGATGCCCTTGATGTGGAGCAGGAAGTCGGGAGCCGTGTCCAGGATTTCGAGCGTTCGTTCCTTGTAGAGTTCCACGATCTTGGCGGCCAACTTCGGCCCGACGCTGCGGATGGCACCGGAGCCCAGATATTTTTCGATGCCTTGGGCCGAGGCGGGGTGGGTGGTCTTTAGCTCGTCGGCCTTGAACTGCTGCCCGTGTTCCCGGTCAACGACCCAACGCCCGGTCGCTTCCAGGTGTTCGCCCGCCGAAACCGAGGTGGTGTTGCCGATGACGGTCACCAAATCCTGATGGCCTTTGACCTGCACCTTGAGCACGGCGAACCCGTTTTCCGGGTTGTGGAAGGTGACACGTTCGATGAGGCCGGTGAGCTTTTCTGGCATTGGGCGTCAGACTTCACTCAGCGTTAGATTGAAGGCGGATTCGCCAAAGCTGTCGTACTCTTCGACAATCACCTCATACTCGCTCCCATGAAGAGCCACCGGCATCTTTCCTCGTGATTTGCGTTTCAGCCCGGCTCGTTGCACGATTTCGTCGATGACGGCCTGTTGCAGGTGTTCGGGAATGGCGTCTGCTCCAAACCCTACCTGCCCACGTTGATAGAAGACCCGTAGGTCTGACCCTTTGTACTCCAGTCCGACGGAATCTACCCCAGCCTCAACAGCAGCTTCAAGAACTCGAATGATTTCCTGAAACGCTTTGTTCGTCGTTTTCATAGCTCATTTCTCCACTTCAGCACTCCGTACTGCATCCTTCTATCCTTCTCATTGCAACGGCGGGCCAGTCATTGTGCCATTTTACTCTTCGGCCCCACTCCCCTGCTTTCCCTTCCACCACGGGCAGAATGGGCAGTCGCCGCCGACCGGGAAGTCCTCTCCTTCTTCGTGCGGGCAGCCGATATTGCCTGGACTCATGCCCACGTGTCTGACACCGTGCTTCTTGAAAAACCTGTCGATTTGCTCCTGAACTTTCGGATTGGTCGTGACATCGCTCGCCATCCACCGTCTGAGAATCGGCTCTGCTCCCTCTTCGGTGATGACCCCAGCCACAATCTTCGTCGTCGTCTTGTCGTCAGGGCCGTAGTAGGCAACTGTGCCGATGGGGAACTGGGGCGACTCCACTTCATCGTCGTCTTCCTCTTTGTCAAGTGACTCCCAAAGCCAGTGGGTGTAGTCTTCAACATGCCGGACGTTGGGATCGTCCTCCCCGACCTGGAGGCCCGCCAAAGGCACCTGAAGCACTTTCTGCCCTCGCCGGGCCTCACATACGATACCTTCCTTTCGGTCCAGCGGCGGATTGGCAAATCCAAGAACCGTAACCTTGCCGCTCTGGCTGGGGCCACTGTCTGATGTAGGCCAATAGTCGGCCTCGAAGGGATAGGAAAGGTGGCCCTTCAGGTGCTCAAGGAACTGCCGTTGAGTCTGCTCGTCGGCCTTGGGCAGAGCATCATCCGTCGTCAGCCCGAATACCATCCTGATGCGGTCGTCGGGTTCGTCCGTCGAAAGTGGGCGTGTCACGATGTTCGTCGGCTGTTCCATGGCAACGGGCGTCTCGACACTGGCCAACTCCAACTGATCTTCATCCGCCCAGTATTTGTAAGGCTTCGTCTCGTCCCGCTGGCAGCGTTTGAAGAAGACCGGGTGGGCCTGATTGAGCGTTGGCTTTGTCCACCGGATGCCGTAGGCAATGGGCGTCAACCACGCAATCCGTTTGACCTTCCCGACCCAGCCACCTAAAGGGATATCAGGGTATTCGTCGTGGACGACCCCCGACTTCACACGCACCAAGTCGCCTTTGGCGAAGACCGCTTTGGAGACGTGTTTTCCTTCACGTTTCCCAAGCCAGGGACGGAGGTGGCGAAGCTCGTCGTTCACTGCATCCAGGTCGAACTCGTCGGGATCGAAATTATCGCCGACCCACGCCAAAGCCTCGTCGTGTTCCTCGTCTTCGGGGTCGTAGATCTTCTCCAGGAGGTCGGCGTAGCCCCAGGGACCGCCGCAATCTTCGGGTGGGCACGGATGCTCACCCTTCACGCATCGAGGGTAACGCACGCCCGGTTCGGCGGGGAGCGTTTTTTCAACGTCAATGACGTGCTCCCAGTTGTCCCCGAAATCGTAGTCGTAGCGGAAGCGGGTATGGCCTTCGTCCACAACCTCGCTGAGTCGGACAAAGCGGGAATCGTAGTCGGCCTCACTGTTTCGCTTGGCATTGCCATAGTCCTCACCTTCGATCACGAAGGCGTACATGTGCATGTCTTCCCAGCCCATCGTGGCCTGGATGATCTCGTGAAGTTCGTGCAGGGAACAATCGTCGATTTGCACCCGCCGCCAAATCAGCGGTTCGGTGTGCCGAAGGCTGATCTTGATTTGGTAAATCGGCAGCGTCGGATCGAGTTCCCTCTGTTTTGCGGGTTTCCTTGGCATTATTCGTCCTCCTTGTTCGCCTACATGACTCCCAAAATCCAGCCTTCCAGTTCGGCCACCCTTCGTTCCTTCCCGGTCATCGGGGGATCAAAGTACACCTCGTCCAGCTTCCTTCCCGAATCCATTTCCTTCAGCCAGCGGGCGATGGCGTAAGCGTCGTGCTGGTCCACCGTGCGGTTTTCCGCAGGATACCGTCTCCGCAGCACTGATGGAAAGACTTCGGCGATCACCGATCCTCCTTGTCGCACCTTCCAGCCGTCAAAAGGCCAGAAATGGACCTTCTTTCCGACCGCCTGCCGGATGCGGTAAAGCCAGGGAATCCCGGCGTGCGTGGATTTCGCCACCTGCCCCTGCACGTCGAACTGGAAATTGCTCTTGGCCGAGGATGTCCAGCGTTCGGTGACACGGAATTCGTCACTGGTGCCGGTGCGGGCATTGCCCGTTCGTAGCCCTTCGACCGTGGCGTCGTCCCGGTCGGTCGGCCAGTGTTCAACGAAGTCGGCCAGGAAGTCGTCCCAGTTGGTCAGCCCGTAGCGTTGGAAGTAGGACAGTGGCAAGGAAAACGAGAAGTCGAGCCCGGCGATGAACAGCTTGTCCGAATTGGCCTGCTCGATCAGCCATTCGGCCACTTCCTTGCGGCACCAGTTGCGATTTCGCCCCGCCGGTGTCAATGGCGGGTTCAGTCGCCTGGGCAACCGGTCATGGTTAGCGACGTAGACCTGCAAGCCCGGCGTCCTGGTGACCGGCGTCCCGCTGCCCGAATAGTCGATGCCGATGTACTTCTCGAACATGGTTGTGCCACCAGTCACGGTTGTCAGAACGTCAGCACCTTCCAAGAGCCTTTCAGCCTGTCGGTCAGCGGCACGCCCATCGGCTTCACGTCAATGCCGAGCGACTTCAGGGCGTCCGTCACGCCGTAGTTGTTGGCACAAGCCACGCACGCCTCGACGACCACACCGGACTGCTGCATGGCCTTGATCTCCGCCTGCAACTCTTGGTTCTCGGTCAACAGCTTGGCGGACGGCCCCCAGACCACAAGATGGACGACATCAAACCACCCTCGCTTCTTCGCATTGTGCGTGTACATGAAGCAGACGTTTTTCGCCACGCCAGGGTCGCCGCTCGACCAGACGACGCAGAGTTCTGACGGCGTTTCTTCGGCGGCACGGGAAGTCGGGGACGACGTTTCCATGTGGGTCACAACGGCAGCCGCACAGGCTCCCAGGACGACCGCAAGCAGGATTGGATTCCGCATTTCAGGCTCCTTGTAGTCAACAGACAGTCCTCGGCACCGCTGGCCTTGGTTCAGGACATGCCCGTTTCGCCAACCGTGCTGGCGAAACGGGCATGTCCCATCATCATACTGCCGTCTGCGGGCTGCCGTTAGCAGTGGCTTGCTGACTTCCCGCCTCCAACCGGCTATCATGGCCTCATGCCCCAGTCGATCCCCAAAGGTCTGACCCGTGACCACGTACTCAAGGCCCTGGCCGACCTTGATGCGGGGATCGACCATCCGTTCGGCAAACCCACCGGCTACGAACTGGTCCACGACGGAAAACACTACGCCCCCAAGGCCGTCGTCGGGATTGCTTCTCGCCACCTGACCGGCCAGATGCTTCTGCCTGCCAACTTCAGTGGCGGCGAGGCACCGGGGCAAGCCAACTACGAGTTGCGGCGGCTGGGCTTCAAGGTCGAAACTAAGCCGGACGACCAAGCGGAAGCGACCACCGTCTGGAGCGAACAGGAAGTTGGCCTGCTGATCGCCGACTACTTCGACATGCTGCAACTCGACCTGTTGGGCCAGGACTACAGCAAGGCTGACCACAACCGGCGACTGCGGGAAGTCCTAGCCGGTAGATCGAAGCCGTCCGTGGAATTCAAGCACCGAAACGTCAGTGCTGTGCTGCTGAAGCTGGGCTTCCCGTACATCGACGGCTACAAACCAGCCAAGAACTACCAGCGGTCCCTGGTGGATGCCGTTAGGACGCACCTGGAGGCCAATCCGACCTTGGTCACCATGCTTGACCAAGCGACCGACGCCACGCCGGATACTCTGCCCAGGCTCGACAACTGGCAACGCATGTTCGAGGCCCCGCCCGACGATACGCCGCTGCCGGATGAACCCGCCGAACCGTGGCGGACACGACAAGGCCGGAAGATCGACTTCGTGCGACGGGATGCCGCCAATCACCGACTGGGCAGGCTCGGTGAACAGTTCGCCGTGGAACTTGAACGTCGGCGACTCATGGGCTTCGGCCGGGACGATTTGGCGAACAAGGTGGAGTGGGTTTCAGACACCACCGGCGACGGCCTTGGCTTCGACGTGTTGTCCTTTGATGAAGTGGACGAGTCCGAAAGACTGATCGAAGTGAAGACCACGACGATGGGCAAGTTTTTTCCATTCTTCGTCACGGCCAACGAGGTCCGGTGTTCGCAAGCAATGGCCCGCCAGTACCACCTTTACCGAGTGTTTCGATTCACGCACCAACCCCGCCTGTACGTGCTGCACGGTGCGTTGTCGGAACTGTGCCGATTGGACCCCGTGCAGTACAGGGCGACCGTCGCAGGCAGGGAGGCCGAACAACATGCCTGACCGTTGCCCATTCTGCGAACCTGACGCCGAAGACACGACAAGAAATGAAAAACCCCGCCGTTGAAGCGGGGCCTCGCAGTGTTTAGCGGTCGTGAACAGACTAAACACGCCACGGGAGGAACGACCAACAGCCGCTCCTCATTGCTGACCACCAGGGGGATCTTGCATTGGCTTGCCCTCCTGTCACAAAAGTGGTGTCGTGAATCGTTGTCAATCGAAAGCGATCACTCCGACCCCTTGTGTCTTGATCTTCTGAAAAAATGAGACGCACTTCACGTGCCAAATGTTCCGCTGACCTTGAGCACATCCGCAACGCCTTCCGCAAGTTCCCGCTGCTCTTGTGCTTGTGGTTCTCCCAACCGACGCCCGGTCGTTTTGTCAGGTTTTCGAAAGGCCACAGTCTGGGCAACATCTGCCAAATTCATGGGCATCGAAGAAGGCGTTCTGCTCAGCCCAGCAGCAACGCCGTTTTCAGAATCAGCACGCAGCTTGGTCCGTGCGTGATGTGGCTGTCGATGACGTTTTGGACGGCTTCGGCTAGTGGGATTTTCAAGCAGCGGATCTGCTCGGTTCCTTCCGGTGCGTGGTCGCCGAAAGCCAGCTTGCGGGCCAAGTAAAGCCGGGTCGGTGACACGACGTTGGCAGTGAACGGATCAACGATGCCCAAGTCCGTCCAGTCGTCCGCCTCGATCCCCAGTTCTTCCTGCAATTCACGTTTGGCCGTCAGCAGCGGCTCTTCATCCGGTTCGCTGCCACCGCTCACGGCTTCCATGGTCGTGCGACCGACGCCGTAGTGGAATTCCTCGGTCAAGTAGACCTGGTGTTCATCGTCCATGGCCAACACGCAGACGCCTGGCTTGATGGTCACCACCGTATGTGTCCCAGGCTGGCCATCGGGCCGGATCACGTCGTCCTTGCGAACGGCGGTCCATGGATCTCGGTAGACTTCTTGGGACTGGACGATTTGCCACGGGCCGTGTTTTTGCATCCCATGTCTCCAGGGGCAAAGTGTCACCGCAACCCGTACAAGTACAACACCGCAGCCCACCCGCTGGGCAAGGAGTCCGGTGGTTCGTTCAGTTCCTTCCCGTACTTGCAGGCCATTTCCAGGAAGTAGCGGGCATGGAAGAACGCTTCGAGGATGGGCCGGGTGGCTTCCAGCCAACGCTGGTTCACTTCCGGTGAAAACGGCTCGGCCGTCCCTTCACCAACAATCTGCGTGAACCACGGATTCAACGGCAAGTGCGGAGCCAAATCTTGGAGGGCCTTGACGATTTCGGTGATGTCTTGCTGGAGGTGGTACACCTTGAAGCTCTGGTGGTAGAACCGGTAAACCGGATCTTCGTAGCCCCAATGGCCGTTGGCCTGCTCCCACATCTGCTCCAGCCGGGGCAGGGCGTCCTTGATGGCGGCCAGCAGCTTGACTTCTTCTTGTCTACGCTGGTCTTCCGAACGACGCATCGTGACCTCCTGCGGTGCCTGTTTGGCAACTTTTGTCTGCTGATGCCCAACGGCCAGATCGACCCACGCACCACAGTCGCAGTGAAGCCTGCGGTCAAACGTGAACAGAGTCACGTCGTACTCTGCACCGCAGTTTGGACACCTGATCGCCATGTTGCAGCCCTGTGGGCCAGGTCTGTCAGTTCATTCCCTGACCTCAACGACCCGCCCAACTCCCATCGTGACGAATCCTTCGCCAAAGGCTTCTTTCATTTTGACAATGGCCTTCTCGCCAGAGCAGTGTGTCGCTCCCACTTTCTGGACGCCCAGCCCTTTGATGTCGTCAACGACCCGCTGCAAATCTGCGTCCGAGTGGTTCAGCAGGTGCGTGCCTCCGAGGACCATGAAGATCTCCCGGCCGAGGTGCTCCTTAGCTGCCTTGGCAATTTCGACAATCCCCGGATGCGAGCAGCCGGTGATGATGACCAGTCCTTTTCTGGTGTCCACGACCAACGATTGCTCGACGATCTTGTCGCCCAGGGGGCCGATCACGAACACCCCCTTGCAGATTTCGACCGGCTTGGTCACCACCGAGACGCCATGGGCCTTGACTTCTTTCACGAACGATTCAGGCGTGGCTGCCGGAAGGTAGACGGCGACATGTTCGTTCTTTGCCAGGAACGGCAGAAGCCCACCGGTGTGGTCACCGTGGTTGTGCGAGATCACGACCAACTCCACGTCGGCTGGACGCAGCTTCATTTTCTCGAAATTGGCCAGCAGCAGATCGCCCTTGGCACCCGTGTCGAACAGGATTGTCTTCTCCGTCCCGGAAATCAGGCAGGCGAAGCCCCAGTCCGACCCGCACGCCTCGTCGAAAACGTAGTTGTCGTACAGCACCCGGATGGTCTTCGATGGTTCGGCGGCGAAGCCCTGATGACACGCCGACAGAATCACAGTCCATCCGAACACCGCAGCGATTTTCTTGTTCATGGTCGGTCGTCCCGGTTGCGTTTCCGAACTGGCCTGTCCCGCCACTTTCCCGCATAAGCCAAGTTGTGGCAATCAGTCCTTTCGTAGACGCCCCGAACCGGTCTAAAGTTCAGGCATCTTCCAGCCGCCCAACACACGTTCCAAATGACCGGCCACAGCCAGACAAACGTCCTCCCGCCACGGGCGAGCAATGATCTGGACTCCAATGGGAACACCATCGGGACTCGTTCCGGCTCGCACGACCGCACCGGGCCAGCCGGTCAGGTTGTAAGCGTAGGTGTAAGTGAACCCGGCAAGAAGTTCACCCAGCGGGTACTCAACGGGCAGACTTGCGTAGGCGTTCACCGGGCATACAATCGCATCGTATTGAGTGAACCATCGGTGCATGTCGGCTCGAAACTCCTGCCAGTGCCGAAGGAACCGGTTGAATTCATCGCCACGGAGTGGTTCAGACTCCTGATAGACTTCCAGGAAGCGGTGACACCGTTTCGTTCCAGCTTTCGCCAGCATGGCTTTGATCGACTCCCCTCCATCCGAGCGAAGCGAGGAATGCCAGATGTCCATGATCCTGGAAAGCGGCTTCGGGCAATTCTGCTCGACGCTGCATCCTGCATTCTTCAAGGCCGAGACCGCCGACTCGACTGCTGCCCGAACCTGGTCTACGGCGGCCAACACGCCGTTGTCGCTGTGGAAGGAAATTCGAAGACGAGATATGTCAACAACTTCCGGGTCGAGCAAAGGCATATCCACCACAGCCGGATCATCGTCATCGGAACCAGCGATAGTCTTCAGAAGAGGAAAGAGGTCTTCGACGTGGCGGGCAATGGGGCCGAGTTGAGTGAGTGGCTCGAAGTACCCAACCTCAAACCCGATAATATGCCCCGTGCGTGGCACCCTGCCCGAAGTCGGCTTGATGCCAGCCGTTCCGCAGAAACCTGACGGCACCCGAATGCTCCCTCCCGTATCGCTGCCGACATCGAACGGCGAGCCGCCCGCTGCCACGATTGCCGCCGCCCCACCACTGCTGCCACCAGGACTCTTGGCGATGTTGTAGGGGTTCTTTGTACTGCCGAACAGCAGATTATCGGTGCGGTAGTCCATGGTGATCTCAGGCGTGTTTGTCTTGCCGAGGAGGATCGCACCGGACCTGAGCAACCTGTCCACCACGGTTGCGTTACTCTTGGGAATGAAGTCCTTTCTGCCCTCCGTGCCCGCCGTGGTCTTGACCCCCGCCGTGTCCAGGGAGTCCTTGATGGTCATCGGAACTCCGTGCCAAGGCCCTCGACACACGCCCCGCCGCAGGTCGTCGTCTGCCTTGCGTGCCTGCTCCAGGGCTTCTTTCCTGCACAGGGTTACGACGGCGTTGATCTTCGGATTCACTTCTTCGATTCGGCGAAGACAGGCGTCAACGGCCTGTTCTGATGAGATCTGCCTGCTCTGGATCGCTCTGGCAAGTGTCACGGCTGATCCCCGGAGGTGATCGTTTTCTGATGACCTTGTGTCTGCCCAGATCTTGGATGTGGGGAGTACCTGGGTCAGGGCAGCGGTCGCCGAGGCGGCCAGAAACGTTCGGCGGGTCTGTACGCTGGATGACATTTTGTTGACCTCGATGACTCATGGATTCTGTCGGCAATTGGCGGCCCGTTCACTGGCATGGTCAAGGGTTCATGCCCGAACGCCTCTATCTCGCCCGTTCTCGCCACTGCCCTGCATACGCCAGATTATAACCGGTTTTCCAATACGGGCTGGCCCGGTCTAAGCAGTGTGCAATCCGGTGCCCTTCCGCTGGCCCGTGGTCGTGCCACATCCGGCAGTGCTTGCACCGGACAAACCATCGGACCACGCCTCGGTACTTTGCCTCGTAGGCCGAAAGGACCGGGGCCTCGATGTCGATCACGGCCACTTCGTCGATGGGGACTTTCACCTGCTCGCTCCAACTTGATCCGATCACCGGTCACGGGTATCCTGCCGGTTGCTGAATTCCCAAACCCCACGGAGCCAAACCATGCCCCGCATTTTGCTTTCCATCCTCGTCCTGCTCGTTGCCCAGCACGCCACAGCGGCACAACCAGCGGCCAAAAAGGCGACACCGGTAGCCAAGATTGTAGTCGTCCAGCCGCAGGCCGACCAGCAACTCACCGGCACTGCCGATGTGCGGATCAAGGTCGAAGTCCCTGAAGGTGCCACTGACCCCAACGCCGTCTACGTCGGCCTCGGCGGTGCTCCGTGGACCGGGCTGAAGCAGGACAGTGGTGAATGGACCGCACAGATCGACACCACCCTGGTCCCCAACGGGACACAAAAGCTGATCGTCACCACCGACAACAAGCGGGCCAACACCTCGATCAACGTCACCGTTGCCAATCCGCTCAAGGTCTTCTTTGCTGACCTCCACGCCCACACCAGCTATTCCGATGGCACGCTGATCCCCGCCGTGGCCCATGAGTACGCCCGCAACATCGCCAAGCTGGACGTCTTCTGCTTGACCGATCATCAGGCAGCCGTCGATGACAACGAGTGGCTGGACATGCGGGAAGTGGCCTTCGACGCCAACGAGGACGGCACATTCGTGGCCTTTCCCGGATTGGAATGGACCAAGAAATGGGGCCACATCAACATCTACGATCCCAAGACCCGCATCTGGCCCGCAGACCCGCAGGAGTTCTACAAGGCGGCTGCCGAAGCTGGCGTCACGACGAAGTTCAACCATCCCGGCGACGGCACGGTCAGCCACGACGGTTTGGCCTACTCCGAAGTCGGCGACAAGTCCGTGGAACTGATGGAGGTCCGTCAAGCCAAGGAAGAACAAGCCTTCATCCGGGCGTTGAACCTCGGCTGGCACTTGGCCCCGGATGGTTCCGACGACACCCACAGTCCGAACTGGGGCAACGTCAAGTCATGGACCGGCATCCTGGCCCCCGGCTTGACAAAGCGTAACATTTTGGACGCCCTTGCCCGCCGCCACTGCTATTCCACGCTGGACCGCAACTGCGTGCTGACGTTCACCGTCAACGGTGCGTCCATGGGCGACATCATCTCGGAGCCGGTCAAGGAAGTGAAGGCGGCAGTTGTTGTGGATGACGGCGACGAAAACGACGCCACGGCCAAGATTGAACTGTTTGAAGATGGCGTGGTGGTCCAGACCCATGAAGCCGACACAACAGACTGCCGGTGGGAGACCACCTGCACGCCCAAGCCCGGCAAGCATTACTTCTTTGTGAAACTGACCCAGGCTGATGGCAACCTGTTGTGGTCCGCCCCGGTTTGGGTGACGGTGGCCGAATGACGACGTGTTTCGATTTCCCTTTTTCCAAGGAGTGACGACATGAGGACATTGTGTTTGTTGACCATCATCAGCTTGGTTCCGCTGGGCCTTTGCAGGGCCGCAGACGATGCCAAGCCGGGGGATGCACCGGCGGCCAAACCCGCAGCAAACAAGTGGGCTGAAATGGCCGAGAAGAACTTCAAGGCGATGGACAAAGATCAGGATGGCGTGCTGACGTGCGGCGAGTTCGTGGGAAAGAAGAAGCCCGATGCCGCTGAAAAGGCCGAGCAGGTCTTCAAGCTGATCGACATCGATGCTGATGGCAAGGTCACGTTGAAGGAATTCGTCAACCGTTCGCCAGAAGCCAAGTTCAAGCCGATGGACAAGGATGGCGACGGCAAGTTGACATGGGATGAATTCAAGGGAACCAGGAAGCCGGAGGAACTGGATCAGGCGGAGCAAAACTTCAAGCGGATGGACACCGATGGCGACAAGTGCCTGAGTCTGGACGAATTCAAGGCAGGGCAGAAACCGCCAGCCAAACCGGCGAAGAAAGCGGGCGGCAAGAAGTTCCAGCCCAAGCCGGTGGAAAAGCAGTGATTCTGGATTTGGGAAACACGCCGCTGGCGTCATCCAGCGGCGTGGTCCGAACAAGTACACCGAGGCAAACGGCATGGGCATTCTTGGCAGACCAACACCGCCACTCAGCGAGGACGAATTCGGCCAGACGATTGCCGACCGCATGAAGCAGGCCGGTGAGCCGGGCGAGGTCTTCTACGACAGGGACGACTTTTGCATCGATGTCAAGGACGAGGACGGCGAGTTGGTCGGGCAGCTAAACCTGGAAAACCTGTACGAGGAGTATTGCCGCCAGCCAAGTGCCAAACGGGATGCGTTCTTGACCAAGATGGTCAGATTCGGCCTGATCCGCCACAAAACGCTCCCCGAAGACTTTGCCGACGCCAAGCCGGACATCATGCCAGCCGTCCGCAGTCGGTACACATACGAGATCATGTGGCTGGAGCAACGGGCGGAGGGGAAGCCGGTTGGTCCCGACCTGCCGTTCTCCTGCGTCGGGGATCACTTGATCGCCATGCCCGTCTACGATCTGCCGGAAGCCACGCACACGATTTCACGGGACCAGTTGGAGGAATGGGGCGTCAGCTTCTACGAAACCATGGAAGTTGCCAAGCAAAATTTGGCTGAGATCGAGTTCCCCGTCGCCAAGTCAAACGACCGTCTGTACGGCGTGATGGCCGGGGACAGCTACGATTCTGCCCGTCTGCTGCTGCTCGATTTCGTGCGTCACTTGGAGGTCCATGGCCAGCCCGTCGCCATGGTGCCTCACCGAGACCAACTGTTGATTACCGGCTCGGAGGACATGGACGGCCTGGATGTCATGGCTTCGCTTGCCAACAAGGGATTCGATGATCCCCGTTACTTGACCTGTACGGCCCTGTGCCTTGACGGCGACGAGTGGGTTTCGTGGATGCCGCCGAAGGACCATCCGCATTTCGGCAAATTCCGGCTGCTGGAAGTGAAGTCGATGCACGGCAGGTACGAGCGGCAGAAGGAACTGCTCGATGCTTTGCACCGGAGGGAGGATTCGGATCTGTTTGCCGCCACGTACACGGTCGTCAAGGACAACACCGGCACCTTCGTCAGCTACGCCCTGTGGTCCGAAGGCACAGACACGCTGCTTCCCAAGACCAACAAGCTGTTTTTTATGCGGGACGAAGACCTGGTGGCGAGCGGCGACTGGGACAAGGTGCAACAGGTCGTCGGCGACTTGATGGAAGAAACCGACCTGTATCCACCTCGCTACCGGGTGAGGGAATTTCCATCGGCCGAGCAGTTGGCTGCCATCGGGAACGAGTTGAAGTGACATGACCACCATCGACCGATTCACCGGCGACCACGACTTCCTGTCCAACTTTCACCCGTCGCCAGTTGAAGTTGACGGCATTTTGTACCCAACGGTGGAACACGCTTTCCAGGCAGCCAAGACTTCCGACCCAGACGAGAAGCAGGCACTTGCCGAAACCGCCACGCCCGGCAGTGCGAAACGCCTGGGCCGCAAGGTGCAGTTGCGGCCCGACTGGGAAGAAGTCAAGGTCGGCATCATGGAAGAACTGGTCCGGCTGAAATTCACGACGCACGCCAATCTGCGTGAACAACTGCTTGCCACGGGCGACGCTGAACTGGTGGAAGGCAATAACTGGAACGACCGGTTCTGGGGCGTCTGTCGGGGCAAGGGGCAGAATCAACTTGGCCTGATCTTGATGAAGGTCCGGTCGGAGTTGTCACAGGGGTAACTTCAGGCCCGCAGCCGTTCCCAAACCGCCCGCAGAATCACGTCGGACGCAGCATCCGGGTGCATGGTTTCTGAACCGCAGGCTGCAAGCAGGGCCGTGTTTCCGTCCCACAGCCCGCACTCGTTCCTGATCGTTGTGCCCAGCCCGAAGTGCAGCATTTCCAGGTCGGCCAGCGGCGTGTTGCGGATCACGTCCTTTTCCGCATCGGTCAGCCCTGCCAAGATCCGGCCGACGGCTTGGTCAATTGTCGTCGGCCAGTCTGGGACCGGCCTGCTGAGCATGATCACGGTGCGTCCCTCCTTCACGGCCGCCATCGTACCGCCAACGTTGGACAAGCACCACGGCGTGACAGGAACGTGATAAAATTGTCGCCGGGGAAAACATGACGAGTTTGGTGATCGGTGCAGTTGGTGCTGGATTGATTGCCGTCGGGGTGGCGGCCCTTCGGCGGCAGTCCAGGGCCACCAGTTGCCCAAAGCACAGCCATCTGGCAGGACGTGTGGCGGTGTTGCTGGCCTGGGCTTGCATGATTGCCGGGACCGGAGCATTGGTGGTTGGAGTTGTGGTGTACCGGGCGAATCGGGAAGCCGAGGGGCGTGACGTGAGCCGATTGTTTTCTGCCGTCAAGCAGTGGCTCGGAATCAAGGAACCACCGCCATTCAGAATACCAACGCTGGACCAAGCCGAAGCCGAGCGGGCCGTGGACCGCTTGATCGACATGGGCTTCTTGAAATTCGTGGCTGAGCCGCAGAAAGCAGCGGTGCGGCGGCAACTGATCGAAACCGCCCGCAACCGTTACCTGGACTCTGATTGGGACGACGAATGCGTTGCCGCTGACCTGCGGAGTTACCCTGCCGACGCCGAAGACCTGGCCGAGGGGCAGGTTGGTGCAACCATGCTGCTGATGAAACCGGTGCTGGAGCGGGAAGGTGTCAAGCTGGAATCAGTCGTGGACGACTTCGGCGACGAAAAATACGAGCTTGTCGTCAACGGAAAGCCCCACCTGATCTACGAAAAAGGTCAGGACAGTTGGACACTTGGACTAAAACGGCTACTGGAAATCAGCAACGGGCTGTTGGAGAAAGCCGGTTCGGCCGAACGGTTGTATGCTGTTTACGGTGGGAACGAAGGTCGGGTGATGTTGCTGACGCCGGAGATGCTGGATTACATCGAATCCATCGGCGACGTGCTGGACCACGGCTGGATGCCCAGGCGGTCGGAGGAATTTGGGAAATGAGCCACGATTGACGGGGACATAGCCGTGTACGACGAAGCACTTGTGGCAGTCTGCCGAACGACGTACCGCCGAATCGTGGAGGTAAAGCACGGGTCTTTTGCAGATGCGAAGGCGGCCGTCCGCTTCGAGCTTGCCCGTGCGGGCTACGAGGTGGCTACGGACGAGGAATTGCTGCAAGGGCTGAAGACGGTGGTGGTCATGCTTGCCGATGGGCGGTACGTCCAGCGTGATGCCTTTGGAGGATGGCATGTCCACCGGAATCCGGCAGCGTGCTGATGGGGTTGACGGGGCCGCCGACCACAGCCACGAAGATTGCAGCCATTTCCAATTTTCCAGAATTCCAGTTTTCTAAGATCTTCTGACTTGCGGATTGGCTCAGGTGGTCCGTGGAAAAGCCCGCCTGGGAAAATAACATCGTCGCAAATGCGATCTTGGTTGGCGTCCAAAGAAACGGCCCAGAAACTCGGCGGCACCGAACCGTCGAGGTCGTTCGGCAAAAGGAACATGTCGGGGTGATCAATCCGACCCCACGTACTCGAACCGTGGCACGGCCTTCCCAACCACTTCCACCGACTCCAGGAACATGTCCTTGGGCCGGACCCACAGCCCGTGGTTGCCGTACTCCTGTCGGTAGACGACGAGTTCTTCCTCGGTTTCGCTGTGACGGGCGACACCGACGACCGTGTATTCGTTGCCTTTGTAGTGCCGGTAGCGGCCGGGTTGGACGTGGTTCACTGTTCCTCCTGCTGCCGACGCCTCACCGAGGTGCGTTCTTGCCTTCCCATTCGCCCCGGAAGAATTGCAGAAGCGTTGCCGTGTAGCCCGACTGCGGGTTGTCTTGAAGGGGGAGATGCCCACCGTTCGGCACGATCCAAAGATACGAATTCGGTATCGACCGGTACATCTCCAGCGGAATTTCGACGGGAAAATACTTGTCTCGGTCCCCGTGCATGATCAGCGTTTTGGCTTTGATGGTCGAAAGTAATGGCGAGGTGAAGTTCATGTCGTCGTACACGTCCTTGAAATCGTTGAACTGCTGAATGATCGCCCGAATCTGAGCGTCACCATGTTTGTGGGTGCTGCGAAGAATTCTCCAGTCCTCGTCGGTCAGGCTGTCAAGCGTTTCCTTACGCATGTGTTCACGGGACTCCTTTCCCCAATACGATGCAGCCCCGACCAGGGCCATCGACTTCACTCGCTCCGGCTGCTGTGTCGCCATGTGCAGGAGCGTCATGCCACCGCTGCTGCATCCGATGCCACGGAATTCCTTGATCTTCAGCGAATCCAGGAGAGCGAACACATCCAGTGCCGACTGCCGGTGATTGAAGGTGGTGGTCAGAATGGACGAACGGCCATGCCCCCGCAGATCCGGGATGATTAGCCGAAAGTGCTTGGAGAACGCCGGAATGTACGGCTTCCAAATCTCGCCGGAACCGGCAAAGAAATGAAGCATCACGAGCGGTTCTCCCTGGCCATGTACCTCGTAGTACATTTCCATGCCATTGATCGAGACCAGCTTGCCTTCGGCGGGCAGATCGTCCGCAGCGGCCACCGCCACCGGGGCAGAGCACGCCAGGATGACGCTGAGGGCAATCGTCGAAAGGCAAAAGATGCGGCAGATTCTTTGCATGATAGTAGCTCCGAAAAAACTGTTCGATCAAGTCTTCGACAAAACGTTCCCATAGCATCCGTTGCACAGCAACTTGGCCCAGTCGCCGTCCTCAACCACGACCAATTTCGACTTCTTGGTCGCCCCGCAACGGGCACACTGGAACTCGTGTAACTGCCCCAGCCGGAACTGCTGCAAGCTGCCCTTGGGTGGAAACGTCTTCACGATTTTCGACGGCGGCTGTGTCATGTTTGACCCCGTTGAGCTTGCGTCTTCCGGTACGATGGTCCTCGGCCCGTTTGCCAGCCGGTCAAGCCATCACTTCTTCTGCATCCACCACGGCGTGTCGAAGTTGATGTCCTTGGCAGGCACTTGGAACGGATGCTTGCGGACGAAGTAGTGCCAGAACTTTTGGCGGTTGTCGGGGTCGTAGATCTCGAACACCTTTGCTTTCTCCATCTCCTCCAGGAATTTCCGGTAGGCACCGACCGGCTCGAACGGATTTCCCTGCTGGAAGATGACGGTCCCGCCGTATTTCTTGTAGAGCATTCGATCAAGCTTCCAGCCCTTCACGAACTGTTCCCCGATTGCCTTGAAGCCAAGCTGGTCGTCCTTCTTTCTCGCCTCCGAGGCATGGTCGTCGGCTGGGGAAAGTCGATTCATGGCAGCGACAAACTGCTGGATCTCTTCCGGCGTGGCCGTGATCTTGTGGCGGTCCATGTACCGTTGCCGCAACTCGCCGAAAATCTTGCCTGTGAGCCGTCTCGCCTCGTCATCAGTCAACTTGGAGGACGCTGCTTCTAGGTCGCTCACGTAAATGTAGTCGTAAAACAGACGTGCGATGGGGTCGCCTTTCTTGGGGTCGGCTGGTCGGACCTTTGTTGCGTCGAAGCCCAAGACATCGTTGCTTGGTTTTGGTTGGGTGTCAGCCGCCTGCGTGGGCAAGACGACTCCGAGGACGAGTAGAACTATGACGAACTGCTGCATTGTCCGTTTCTTTCTGGGTCAAGGTTGTTTGGCGTCCCGGCCGTCCGCCACCACGATCACTGTCGGGCTTCAGTGCTTCGTAACAGTTCGATGGCGACCGATGATGCCATCGCCCAGGTCATGTTTGCCAGTTTGTGCTGGGCTTGAATCATTGAACCGCATTCAAGAGTCCAATGGAGTGCGTTCCGTGAGCAGACCTTGTTATCGCCTTTCCTGCCTGGTTGCGTGTTTTTGCATGATCTTGTCGAACTTGCTCCAACCCATCTTACATCCGTAAGTCGTTCCTTTGGGGAACCAGACGAGTGAGCCATTAGAAACGGTCAACGTTCCTAGTACGCTGCCGTCTGCCTTCACCGTAAATTCGATGTCGGCCCGACCCAACCGTCGTTCGGGGATGTCGAAAGATACATCATGCTTTGCCATCTGATTCGCCCTTCAAATTGGAATGATCCGCTACTTTGCGGACATGATACGAATGCTCTTCACCTGCGGGCAGTCAAACTCCTCCTGAATATGCCGAAGCAGCTCGCTCTTATGCTCTGAAAGCCACTTTGGATCGTTCCCCTGGAAGAGTTCAACCTCCCACTTCGTGTAGAACCGGCCATTCCGTCGCTCGTGCATCCGAATCTCGCACACCGCCTTGCAGTGATAGAAAAGGTTGACCAATCGCATCAACGATCTTCCTACATATTCTCGATTGTAACACGGAAGAAGGTCCAGCGGCTTGGCACTGCGAAGCAGCGTCGCCGTCTGTAGAAAGTTCAGTTCGTTGATGTTCTTCACTCGATTGCAGACACTACAGAGTGTCTGCGAGTTCTCGATACTCGTTTCGCCTCCTATTGCATGGGAAACGATATGGTCAATTGTCAAACGGACTCCCTTGCCAGTGGCACCGCAGCAAAGACACTTGTTGCCGTCTCGCTGTATCACCTGCTTCTTTTCATTCTCGCTGAGTTCTCGTCGTCGTCTGACCTTCGGTGGCTCATTCTCCAAGACCTTCACCTTACCGTACTTTTCTTCTATTACGATCCTCCGTATAGAAGCTTGGACGGCAGTGAAAAACCTCTCAAACGACTTGAAGAAGACCTTCCACAGACTCCCAGCCTTGGAGAACTCGACTCTAAGAACCTCATCCAAGTCCTCCGTGTTCTTGCGTCGATGGGCCTTCGCCAACTCGTCGAGATTGTGCTGGTCACGTTCCTCAAACGGATGGAATTGCGGAGACACAAGTTTCTGTGCAAGATGTCGTGCAATACGTGTTACATCCAAGTCCAGGCATCTGCCAATGTCATCCTCGGTCGGGTCGAAAAACTGCTGGACCCAACCCTGCACCTGGGGTTGAACAAATTCTGGTGGAACGAACTCCCTATCCCAACCGGCTGGAAGCTTCTTTCGAGCCGACTCTATGTACCGCTCGAACTTCGGCTTTGTGTGTTCATAGACCATCACGAATTCGGTAAAGGACTGCGGCTCCTCGTCTTCACTGGAACTGGCGACGATCTCCGTCTGATACCACCCGATTGGCATGATTTTGGAGAATGGAGGAAGGGGAAGATCGCCACCGCTGTTGATGTGCTTCGAAAGCTCCTCGACGAGGCGGATCGAAACGTATTCCAGCGGGTAGTAACCACGGACGACCCGACCTTCTTCGACGCCGCCGTTCAGGTCGCCGGGATTGGCCCAGTCAATTAGGCGTTTCCAGTCATCCATGAACATGACGATGTTGGCTTCGTCTCCACCGCCTGCACGGCGACCCCGAAGTGCCCGGCCTATCATCTGGGCAAGGAGAATTTGGCTTGTCGTCTGGCGTGTCAAGAACACTGTTCTGACACTTGGGACATCAGCACCCTCGGTCAGCATTCGGACGTTGATGAGCACATCTAAGGCGTCGTTCCCCTCCTTGTCCTTTCCGTATTTGAATTCGTTGATTATCCGCTCGTTGTCGCTAGATGTTCGTCGGTTTCGGGCATCCGCCGAACCAGGGTCGGCGTCGATGTGAGAATAGACGGCATCGACTCGGACACCCTTCTCTTGGAGCTTGGTCTTCAGGTACACGCATTGGAACCAGCGGTCGGCGAAGATAATGGACTTTCCATATTTCTTTCGGTTTTCCCAGTATTCCTTTACGATGTAGTCGTTACGAGCGGCGTCGTTCGCAAGAACGTCTATGATTTCTTCGGGCAAGTCTTTGTGCTGACGTACCAGTCGGTCATATAGGGAGTCGTCAACGGTAAGTTCTCGTCCGGTTGGGCGGGGAATGAAATTTGGACGTGCCAGGATGCCTTCGACCATGAGTCTTGATCGGTCGGCGGCGAAGACCACGCCCTGCTCGAATATCTTGCCCAGCCAACCCCGGCGAGTCTCGTCGGTGTAAGTCGGCGTGGCGGTCAATCCGAGGAGATTTGTTTGCGGTGCCAGGGTTCGGAGTCCTGGCGTGTCCGCATCCCTGCTGACGAGCAGATTGCGGCAGCCATAGGCGGGTGCATGGTGGGCTTCGTCGAGAACAACAAACAGGCCAGTCCGCTTGCCATCCTCGATGAACCGTCGAAAGGCACTGAGCACGGGCGTTCCCGTGCGGTCCTTGGCGTCGATGTGGAGGTTCTTTATCGCCGTTTGCGTGGTCATGATTACCACATCATCGGTCGGCAGGATGTCAGCAGGAGAATCGTGCGAGGGGTTGCTGGAGACGACACGAACGTTCAAGGTTTCCCTCGGCTCAGGAATCCAGCAGGCGTATTCTCGCAACTCCTTGCAGGCTTGGTCGAGCAGGTAGAACGAGTGAGCCAACCACAGCAGCTTTATGTTGCGGGAAATGACGTTATCGCCCAGCCACTTGATCGTGGTGAATGTCTTGCCAGCACCCGTGGGCAAGACAAGGAGAGCACCTTTGCCCGGCGTGCCGTTGAATTCGAAGCACTTGGACAGGGCTTCGAATGCTCCGAACTGGTGCTCAAATGGTGACTTGCGTTGCCTTGCCTCGTCGGCAGTCCGTAACTTGTTTAGGTCCAGTGCGTAGAAGCCCATGTCCATCTCCTGGCTAAAAGTCGTGCGTTTGTAGCCGTTGCCCTCAGCGACGAAGCCGTCGTCGCAGCAGAGAGCGTACACGCTGGGAGAATTCACCTCCCAAATTCCACCCAATTCCCCGCCCGCACATGATCCGCATTGTACTCCACCCGGCACCGCACAACACCAGCCGGGTCGATCAGCAGCACGGTGTCGCCGTCGTTGTTCAGCGGCATCGTAGCCGCCGTCATCACGATCCGCAGCCGCCCCCTGGCCGCCACCGTCCCGGCCAGCCGGTACTCGTTCCCGGCCCGGTCCCGCAGTTTCCACCCACCCAAATCCACCGACTTGTCGGTGCTGTTTCCGATTTCGACCGCCTCGTGGCCCTCGTCCCGACCAACGGGATCAGGCAGCAGGTCAGTGACCTCCAGGCCGTTGGGCACGACATCGCCCAGGGCCGGTTTGGCGTTGTTCTTCTGTGCCGCCCGCCAATCCCACGGCGGCGTCGGATTCAGATCCGCCCACAGGCCCCGCTTAGCGGCACGGGCCTCGGCTTCCAGCTTGGCGAGCCCCTCGTCCTTGCTGTATTTCCTGAACCACCATGCCCAGCCCTGCCGGATGAGTTCTTGGTTTAGGTTCCGGCCATCGGGCAAGGTGACGTTTGCCAGCGTCCGTTCGTACTTGTCGGTGCCGGTGGGCAGGACCGTCACCGCCTTGCCCTGCGTCAGGCCGGACGTGGCCTGCTTGGCTCGCTGGCTAAAGGCTTGGTGCAGTTCTGGGCAGTCAATGCCCTCCAGGCGAATGTCGGTCTGGGTGGTTCCCTGAAGAACGACGATGGTATCGCCGTCTTTGACACGGACGACGGTGGCGGTGAAAGGCTCGGCGGCGGGGGCGAGGGCAGGGAGCAGCAACATGGTTGCGACCATCGCCGTCGTCGATCTGTGTTTGGTGTGGATCACGGGCAATATCCCGTCTTGGCTTTGAGTTCCTGCACAATCGTCGTCACAAGTCGCTCCCATTCTCCGGGCTGGGCAAGAATGAAGACGTTGCTCTGGCCGAGTGCCTCGATAATGCCACGCCGATACGGTTCATGAGTTTCCGAAGCTGTAACAAATAGATAGCGGTAGCCTCGTCCCTCGGCCTGCTCTCGGTACTTGCCGTATTTCTGCACGTCGGCCATGCCGAACAGCCCTCTGGTCTTGACTTCGATCAAGACGTGGGCCAACCGGAAATCGGCCTTCGCTCTCCCACCGATGCCAACTTGCTCTTCCACGTCCGGGCTCAGCCCGTGCTCGGCAAGCTCCTCCCTGATGCAGAACTGGAGCGTCTGCTCGAATACCCAGCCGTGCAGGCCAGCGATGCTGGGTTCACGTCCACAGCAGATCGGCAGTTCTGCCAGCCTCATCTTGGCGAGTCTCAGGTTGGTTTCCGTCATTTCGGAAATTTTCTTGGCGTCGTATTTCATGGTTGCCGCAACTTCCCCTGGCTGCCCCCCTACACGTTCTCGTCCGTCCATTTGTCGCCATCGAAGCTGGCAAAGATGGCGGCGTCCAACACGCAAGGCACGATATCGCACGCCTCACAGAGTCGCCGGAAACCATCCGACACGAAGTTGTAGTACACGGGGTCAGCCAAGCAGAAGGCGTTCAACTTTACGGGAAACCCGAACCGGTTCAGCCACTTGGTCACCCGGCTGTCAATGGGAATCTCGTATCGGGACAGGCCCAACCACTGGAGCAGATTCCGGGACTGTTTGGGGCCAAACCCCCGCAGGTGGCTATCCACGAACTCAGCCGCCTTTCGCTCGGTCTGGGGGCTGGAGTTCAACCGAACTTTATCCAGGTGGGCGAAGGTCGGCTCCCAACCACCAGCTTCCAGGTAGGCCAGGTTGACGGCCATCTCTTTGCCAATGGTGTTGGCCCGCCTGATACCGCCAAACTCGGTGAGCATGTTGCGGACGAACGACGCCAGATCCGGGTGGCCAACGCAGACTTCGTACCGGAGCGGGAACGGTTCCGTGAGGAACCGGGACACCGGGCCGTTGGGGCCAGAGCGTTGCTGGGTGGTCAGCAGGCACCCCACCATCGTGTACCAGAACGTCTCCCTGGTCACAGACGGCTTCTCGGCCCGCAGGTTGGTTTCAATCCGTTTCCTGACATACGCATTGTCCCGGTGCCGTTCAAGGAAATCCTTGACCTGGGCGACATCTTCGGGGTCTATCTGCCAAATGATCTTCATGGTGATGTCTTCAGACGGAGGAAAGAACTTCAATGGCATCCGATGGAATTCGCTCGACGCCGCTCACGATCAACCCGGAGGAACTCCACATGTCACGGTAAATCCGTGCAGACAGCCCTCGCAGCCGGAGCGTCAGAATTGCCCAGTGTGGGTCGTTGAACCGATTCTTGTGCCGGAAATGCCAGTGCCACCAGAACGCCGTGCCCTTTGTCGGCTCGGAATCGGCGTCCGTCTTTGGCTCCCCAATCTCAGGGCAAACGTAGATATTTCCTTCGCAGTCAGCCCGCCCCGTTGTGGAAATAGCGGGGTTCCCAGGCAGAATCCCATCCGTCATGATCGAGCCCAAGTTGACAGTCCGAGTCACATGGTAGGCAACGTCGCAGTCAGGAACGACCAGCATCGGAGCAATCATCATCCAGTTTGGGAGCTTATCGCATTCGGAGTAATGCCAGTTGATCGCTTCAGCCCGCCTGCGTAATTCTCTGCGTGCGAACTGCTCCGGCAGTTCCTTAGCCGAAAAACCGAAGACGAATACTCTAACGCCCGGATGTGAAAAGGCTGTGAGATCCTTCGTCGGCAATTCGATCAGCGTGCCGAAGTCACGTTGGAATTGCTCCAAGACGGCATCAACCCTTTTATCAGTTGTCGAGCACTTGCAGTCCACGTCAGGGTGTCTCCTTGGGTGGCGGGATCTCCTGTCCCCGATTACGGTCGAGACTCACGGTCTTCACCTGCTTGCCGTCCTCCACAAACACCGCCGCTTTGTACTCGCCCCTGGGCATCGACATGATCAGTGGACAAGCAAAGGTCGTGTTCGGCGTGGCCCTGGACGTGACGGCGTACCGCAACTGGACCACACCTTCCTCGACCGTCACGCCCGTCACCTTGTACTCCCAGACCGAATGTCCCCGTTTGATGGCAGCCAGGACCATGTTGGACTTGAACGCATCCTTTGGCAGCCGGTGCGACTTGTCCCCCATGACGAACGCCACGCCGAAAACCTGATCGAACTGTTTCTGGGTCTCGACGACCACGAACGATGCGGCGGCGTCCGGCTCGAATTTGTTGGAGACGAAGTAGCCAGAGTAAATGTCGAAGGGCAGCTTGGTTTGCTCGGCTGCCCAGGTTGAAGCGGCCAAAACCACCAGGACACCGGCCGTGATAGCGAAAGCCGTCATTGCGATGCCTTTCAGGCTAATAAGGACTCTGAAGCTGCTCATCAGCGATCACCGAAGAACATCATAACCTACGCCTAGTCCCAAGCTTCTTGCGTGCCTTTCTGAACCAGATCATTGATTCCGAAGTTCAATTTGTCTGACCCTCTTTTGGCCCACACCTGCACGATCAGATTCTCGTGTCCTTTCACCAACTCGGCTTTCTTCAAAATGTTTGTGGCGACCTGAATAGCCTGATCGTAGGTCAAGTAAACGTTCAGACTATTTTCACTAAGGTAAAGCCTATTCGTGTGAATCGGTAGTTGGCCCTGTTTCTTGTGATCCTTGAGCGATGGTGTTGGTCTCCGTTTAGCCATGATGTAGCTCCTGGAAAGTGTTTGAGAAAAGCGTCATCTTGCCAATGTCGCCGTTGATTTTGGGCGAATTCGTCGGTCAACATTCTCCCTGAGCGTCGTTATCTTAGCTCCGTGACGAACCCAACCGCCTTCTCTACAAAAGCGGCGGCTATCCAGCGTGGCGGACTTCGCTGAATCGAAATCCGTCCATCGAAGTCCCCAAACAGCTTCCGCATCGCTGGGGACAGCACCTTCAGCGGCTTACCGGCCCGGTCTGCTCCCTCCGCACTGATCCGATGAGCCGTCTTCAGCAAGCGACTTCCCATGCCGCCTTTCACAAGCACCAACTGGTCTCGCTGCACCTTGAACACGGACGAGTAGCGGACGTGGAAGTTTTGTCCGAATTTGGCCCGCAACGTCGCCTTGGAGAAATCACCAGCCATCCCTGCCATCTCGACCACGAAGTAACCGATGATGTACAGGGCCGGGGGATGATTGCTGCTCCACCCGGCATCGTGGTCCCATTCCTGCAATCCTGCGTAGAAGATTAGGAAATCGCCCTTCTCCAGGGTCCGCAGTGACCGTTTCGGCAGCGTCGGGTCACCGTAGGTGAACGTCTCGAACTCAGGGTCCAGATGGACGTGCTGCCGGGCGACTGCCTCCCGCTTTCTAGCCGGAAAATAGTCGGAGTGTGGAATTCCGTTCTTCCCGATGCACGTGCCGTACCTGTGGACGCTGACGCCCTTGCCGTCAGGGATGCAGACAAACTCAAAAGACCCATCCTTGAACAGCGGCCCTTGGATACCACCGCTGCCCGAATCGATCCCAACACGCAGCAAGACCGCTTTGGTCATCGACCGGCCTCCCGCAGATTGGCAAGCAATTCCTCCATCGACGGCCATTTGAAGAAATCACGGCAGTGGTTCCGGTTCAAGAAAATGATCGGCTCTTCCCAAAGGAACGTCAGACGTGGATCGGCCACTAGCAATGGTGGCTGCCGATCATGCCTATCGGCGTGGCAATAGTTGATGTCGTTGTGCCACCCCGTATCGCTGTGGTCCCTTCGGTGAGCATGAACGGAAGGCGTGTAATACCGACTGGGTGAGTACCGGGCATCGCAGGCAAGCCCTGACCTCTTGGGCTCGAACATGTCGCCAAGGTAGTGTTGGCGGGCGGCCTTTGCTTCTCTCACCTTGCCCGTCATGCCGTTCCACAGGTCGCTTTGGGACTCGAAAGCCCGCTTCACTCTTGCTAGACAAAAGAGCCAGTGTCTTCCGTCGTAGATCGACCGACTGGTAAGTCCGGCGATCCAGATGTCTTTCCAGTCGTCGGCGGATTGACTCGCACGCATCTGGTGCTTGCAAGTGCAAAGCGTCAACATGCCACCTTGAAAGTTCGGGGCAGACCCACGCTGGTCAAAGCAATGTCTCTTACTATTCCACCGGACAGTTCGGACGACGTATGAGACTGCACTGCCTCGAAGTCCATCCAGACGTGTCGGAAGTACGGCTAGGGGCAGATTCAGATTCTTGGCGAGTCGCCCAGTCTTGGGAAACGGCTGCACTTTTTGGATGGCCTGCGGCGTGAAGCACACAGTCGAAGTTGCTGGACTGAAACATGATTGACGATTCTTCATTTGTCTCTCGCAACGACCTCCAAGTAAACCTCGCTATGTGCCACTTGCTTCGTTGACGACTGCTATCGCCATGGATCGGAGCCAATCCGAAACGCATAATGGAAAACTGCCAACAAAGTCGTTTCCTCCTCCCCTGCGTCTCCATGCTGGTATTGTCGTTCATCTCGGCTTGCCCACGCTTCGGCGACTCGGTAGCACTCGCCATCAGGTTCCAACCGAAGCCGAAAAATGCAGTATCCAGTCCATGACCTATGAAAATTGACCCAATCATCCTCGAAGAACACGAACCAATGATCTTCCATTTCTCCAGGAATGTGACCTCGTTTCAATCGGGACACTTCATTTCGGGAGAACCGCATTCTAAAGGGAATTTGGGTCCTCCTTTCGGGCATGTCAACAGTATCCCAGGAAAGGCGAGTTGCCTGGGCATTCATCAGTTCCTTGACTGCATTCAAGACGCATTGATCCCGCCTGACCCCCACAGGATTCTTCGTGACAGCGATGGTCTCGGCGACCTCATCGAGGGGAACCCATCGGGTTGCCTCGGTGCGTGCGGAGTCGAATGGAAAACTTTCCCCAACTGGACACATAAGGAAGTACTCAGTTATGCTGTATCCGCCCTCAAAGCGACCGGGGATTTTGGCCAAGATCTTTGCGTCGTAACCCATCTTCATTCTTACTTCGTGCAACGCCGTCTCTTCCGGTGTTATACCCTGCCTGTGTTTTCCTTTGGCAAATGTCCAGACATAGCCGTCAAATTCATTTGTAGGCTTTCTGAGGAGGACGCCACGTTGCCGGTCCATGACGACACCGCCGTAGGAGAGCTTGCTTTTCTTGGTACTTGGGTCGTGGCTCCCGCTAAATGCCGGGGATTGCAGTTTGCGAAATTCGTCGGCAACGTGGTGGTACAGGTTTGATCGTTGCTCGCCTTGGAACGTCTTTACGGTTTCTTCGAGGCGTCGGTAGTCGATGCCGAGTGTGATTTCGGACAGGGCGGTGGCCAGTTCGGTACGTGAACACTTCGCCTCAAACTGGTAGTCTGGACCGTCAGCATCCGTAATCGGACCAATTGTGGGAAGAACCTGCTCACGCAGTGATTCCAGATCTTCCTTTAGATGAGCCTGGACCGTCAGGGTCGTCTGGTATTCGTCATCGGATTTCTCAACAACGCTGAAGAAGCCCAAACTTGTGGTGATCCACATACAGTGTTCCTCCAATTCGGACATTCCGCCTCATCCGCCAAACCCACTCGGCACCTTCTCCACCAACTCCCGATGCACGACGCTGCCCCGGCGTGGCACGATTTTTGGCACCGCCCGGCCATGACCAGTCCAGACCAAAGCCATGTGCGGTCGCCGGTAGTGGGGCACAACTTCAATGTGCCGTCCGACGTTCCACCCAACCTTGCCACGCCGGTGGGCCTTCTCCACGAACTTCTGGTCGCCGGTCTCGTCGAACTTTTCCTGGTCCTTGCTCAGCACGTCCGGGGAAATGATCGCCGGGTCGTTTTCCAGCAGGCAAAGGCAACAGCAGAGCCGTACACAGTCAGCAAGCAGCGACTCCGGCATGTCGATGTAGCCATTGGTGTTCGGAAACCTCGGCAGTGATGCCAACGACTGTTCAACCGTTTGCCCCGGTTGCCGAAGGAAGCTGATGTACATGCCAACGGGCACGTCAACCGTCCCAACTCTTTTTGTGTCGCCCTGGTCGATCAACAGCACGATGCTTTGACCCTCCCTGGCTTCGCCCATGAGCACCGAGCGGATCTGCGTGGGCTGGCCCTGCCAGTCAAAGGCAAGGGGGTTCTGTTGGCAGGGCAGACGGACACAGATTGCGGGCAGCGGAAGCCGGATCAGGGTGGAGTCCAGGTCCAGGTTGAGCCGGGTGAGCATCGGGATGATTGAGGGCGACACGTTGTAGTAGGGTCGGCGAGCGTGTTCCCACGCCTGCTCGACGACCAGTTGGCTCGTGAACATGCCGTCTTGCCTGCGGCGGGCATCGTTGAAGGCAGCCCGGTAGAAGGCGTCGGGATCTTCGACTCGCCCGGCCTTCTTGGCGGTGTCACGGGAGCTAGTGTACGTGTGGAAATCCATGAAAGGTTGGCTTCAACAGGACCGTCATTACTTGACCTTGACAAACTCATGACGATTGCGGCCAGGGCATTTCGTCGGTTCACCTGGGATCGCACCGCATACGCTGCAATAGACGGCGACGGTAGTCGTTGAGAACTCGTGTGTGTTGCGGTCGGGGCATTCCGTGGGGGTTCCAGCTACGGCCCCGCAAACATCACAGTAGACCATCTTGCCCGATCCCTCCACGATGATGACCTTCATTATCGGCTCTCCTTCGTCAGCGGTCGTTCCCTGCAATCCATGCTACTCCCCAAACCCACTCGGCACCTTTTCTACCAACTCCCGATGCACGATGCTGCCCCGCCTGGGAACAATCTTGGGAACAGCCCGGCCGGTCCCCGTCCACACCAAAGCCATGTGCGGTCGCCGGTAATGGGGTGCAACTTCGATGTGCCGCCCTACGTTCCAACCAACTTTGCCACGCCGGTGGGCCTTGTCCACGTACTTCTGGTCGCCTGTGTGTTCGTACTTGTCCCGGTCTTTGCTCAGTACGTCCGGCTCGATCACCGAGGGGTCGTTCTCCAGCAGGCACAGGGAACAGCAGAGTCGCACGCAGTCGGTAATCAGGTCTTCTGGCACTTGGACGCCCATGTCCGCCGTGATCCCTTTGCCAAGCCCGGCCAGTGATTGTTCGACCGTCAGGCCCGACCGCCGTGGGAAATTCCGGTAGGTGTAGATCGGCACCTCGAACGCCCCGTTGTTCACGACCTCGCCCACGTCGATCAGGATTGACAGTCCTCGGCCCTCGTTGATTTCGGAAAGCAGCATAGAACGGATGTCGAACGGCTGGCCGTCCCACTGGAACGTCAACGGGTTCTGCTGTTTGGGCAGCCGGATGCACAATGCAGGCATCGGAAGCTGAATGAGCCCCGAGTCCAGGTCGAGGTCCAGCCGAGTCAGCATGGGCACGATGGACGGCCACACGTTGTAATACGGTTTCCGGGCCTGTTCCCAATCCCGTTCCGTGTTCAGTTGGTTGAAAAACTGGGAGGAAGCCAAGGCAATCGCTTCGGTGAAGGCAAGTTCGTAGAACTCGTCGGCATCATCGGCGACACCAGCCTTGCTGCAAGCTTCTCGGTTGGTGGTGAAGGTGAAAAAGTCCATGGCGGCTTCATCTTGGCAAGTCGGCTCCCCGGCGTGCCTGTAGCCAAACCGGCTACTTCGGCAGATCGAGGATGTACGACCGCAGTCGCTTGTTCTGGGTGTCCTTGACAAACAGGATGAACTGGTTGCGTTTCTTGGCCTCAGCGAACTGCTGTGCCGTCTGCTCCCTGGTTCGCTCGCTGAGGCTATTGATGTAGTCGCCAGCCGGGTAGGAGTAGATCTTTTGGTCCGTCACGTCGAACTCGATGATCTGATCTTTGTTCCTGAACGTGTTGTACATCAGGATGATAGCGTCCCAGCGTTCCTGAATCATGTCCCAGTACAAATCATCGTTCATGGCGTCATCTCTGCGTAAAATGTCCGGTCATTTCCCAAATCCACTCGGCTACCATGGCAAGTTATTCGTTGAACAACGTCTTCTGGTTGTCCTTGGCCTTTGCGGCGTCGTACTCAGTGTGAAGCTCTGGTAAGCCAGGAAGTGCCTTTCTAGCAATCTCCATGAACTTCTTGTCGGAAAGGGACTCGTATGTAACGCCTTTGAAAACGACTTTCAGCTTCATTTCCCCGACCAACCGCTCGGGGGTGCCGGATGTCTGAATGATTTCATTTTCGAGCAGTCTTTGAAGTGTCTCACGGTCAGGATTGGCTCCGTAATGTTTTCGCCACCGTGCCGGAGGACTACTCAATATCGAAGGGAGCAGAGCACCAACCAAAGTCTCACGGTTTCGGTCCATGGCCTGAGCCAGCTTCTTCATGACTGATCGCTTGAATAGCTCGATACAACGTCGCAACTGCTCAACTTTCTCCTCGAACTCTGGCTTCACAGATCGTAGGACTACGTTTCCATACCCCGGCAACGTCGCCAGATAGGTCTTGACAAGCCACGCCTTCGCTCGATGCAGCCGGTTGCCAGAAAGAGCGTCTCGCTCATCGACAATGCGAAAGTTGGCTTTGAGCCGACGCTTGGTCTGGTCGTCCTTAGCAAGGCCCATCAGTTCTGCCGGAATTGGGATAGTCTTTCGACCAATGTGGGTGCCGGTCATCTCAAACTCAACAAACTCGAAATTAGCATTGAAAACTCGAACAGTGCGGGCAATGTCGAATTTTTGGGGCGGGTTCTGCTTCAATTCGATCTCAACCTTTTGAACATCCGCAGCAGTGGCTTTGTCCAAACCTACGACCTGGCTCTTGATACCATCGTCCCCATGCCCAAGTTCTCTTGCGATCTCGGGTGGTGTATTATCGATGATGACGGCGTTTGGTGTTTCTGCACATGCTGGCCCAGCCTCGATAAGTGCTGGCGTTGGCGAATAGACCATCGTTTTTAGGTCGGAGACGATCAATCCAATCCTGATCCCTGGCTGTCGCTGGATCATCGTGCCAAGCTCGGCGGCGGTAGCTTCCAGTAGTTTCAACCCGTCAAATTCCCCGTAGCCGAGGCGAAATACTTCTGGGTCAAGGTCAAGAATCACGCTGACTCGATCCCTCCCAAGTTGTTTCCATTTGTCGCAGAGGACGGCGGCAACTGCTTTGTTGACGGCGGGCGTAAGGACAATCAGACGATTCGATGCCCTTTCGATGAGGTCACACAATGTCTGATCGTTTGCGGCTGTAATTGATCGATGGCCTGCGTTCATACAAACACGTTCCTCATCTATCAGCATTTGGCTGCTGGCTGACCTGACTCCCCAAACCCACTCGGCACCTTCTCGACCAATTCCCGATGCACGACGCTGCCCCGCCGTGGTACGATCTTGGGGACCGCCCGCCCCGTCCCCGTCCACACCAATGCCATGTGCGGACGGCGGTAGTGGGGCGAAACTTCGATGTGACGGCCGACATTCCAGCCGACCTTACCACGCCGATGGGCCTTGTCCACGTACTTCTGGTCGCCCGAACTTTCAAACTTGTCCCGATCTTTGCTCAGCACATCCGGCTCGATGACCGAGGGGTCATGTTCAAGCAGGCACAGGCTGCAACACAGCCGCACGCAATCGGTGACGAAATCCGAGGGGACTTGGACGCCGATGTCGGAAAATGCGTCTTTCCCCAGCCCTGCCAACGACTGCTCCACCGTCAGGCCGTCCTGGCGGCGGAAGTTGCAGTAGGTGTACACGGGCATGTCGAACGCCCCGTTGTTCATGGTCTCGCCCACATCGATCAGGACCGAAATGGCCTTTCCTTCCCCCATGTCGCCCAGCATGATGCAGCGGATCTGAAATGACTGGCCCCGCCAGTCAAAGGTCATCGGATTGTTCTGCTTGGGCAGACGGACGCAAAGGGCGGGCATGGGAAGTTGGATCAGGCCGGAATCCAGATCCAGGTTCAGCCGGGTTAGCATGGGCACGATGGACGGCCAAACGTTGTAGTACGGTCGCCGGGCCTTCTCCCAGTCCCGCTCGTTGTTCAACTGGAAAAAGAACTGGGCCGATTGGATAGCCAGGGCATCGGCCAGAGCGGTCTCGTAGAACGCATCGGGGGCGTCGTCCAAACCGGCCCTGCTGCAAGCTTCACGGGTGGTGGTGTAGGTGTAGAAGTCCATGACAATGCCCCACAGGAATCGCAAGCCGCACACGCCCAACCGACAAAAAGGGCACGTTTCGCAAACTGGCTACTGCCGCAGCAAGTCGGCTGCGTTGTAGCCCCTGCCAGTCAATACGAAGACCCCGCCCGTACCGCTCCGATCCTCAAGCAGGCCGACAGCTACGAGGTCGTCGATTGCCTGCTTCCACGTCGCCGCTGAACGAGGGTTTCCTTTTTTGACGAAATTGCGTCTATTGGTTTGGAGTACCGATTCCGCAAGATTACAAGCGTACAATACCGTTCCCCGTTCATCCTTCGAGGCTTCGACCAACAGCGTGCGTGCCTCTGAAGTCAGCTTGTAGCCCGCCAGTTGATCGGCGTCGGTTTCAACGAAATCATCCGCCTTGCCGACATCCATCGCCTGGATGCGATTCAGTTCACGCTCGAACTCAGGCCATTTTGCCTCGAAGTTCCCTTCGAGAAGCCCTTCATTGTGCCGACTTCCGGCGTCCAAAGCCTTGTTCAGGGAACGAACGAGGCTCAACGTGTCATCCTTCGTCGCTGCTGTACACTGGTACTTTCCCAGAGGCCCGTCCGCCAACATGCTCGGATCAAGCCCAACAAGGTACGGGCATACACGGACATTTTCCCCTTTGCCCGCAATTGTCCCTGTCTCAAAATACAGCCATGGGGATCTGACGTTCTGTGGCGTAACGCAAATGATGCACATCTTGGCCCTGGTCAGAAGTCCCTTGAGTTCGTTCCACCAATCCGTACCCTTGTCGATGTCCTTGTCAGACATCCAGGGATTGACCCCTGGGAGTACCTTGGGTATCCAACGGTGGAAAAGGGTGGCCATCTCCCGGCTCTGTGGTTTGGACCAGCTAATCAGCACGTCCATACACGATTCTTCCTGAATCTGCGTGCCCTGCAGATCGTGTGCGGTAGTGAGTCCCTCCAGAAAGCTGACGATCCGTACGTGAGCCAGCTGACACAGTTGGCGGTCGGTGGCAACCTCAATGCTTCGGAGTTCTGCCGACCGGCGTTCGTTTTCCTGGGCGTCTCTGCCTAACGCCATTGGGAGCCCGGTCGGCGGCGGTCGCTTTGCCAAACGTCGAAAATCATCAAGATCATTCGGAAACCACTGCCGAATGACTGGCAGGGCTCGCTCACTCCATTGTTCGACCGGTTCCCACGGGTACGCTGCGATGTCTTCGAGTTGACGTTTGAGTTGCTGAAGAATTCCCTGCGGGTTCGTCGCCATTGCTTTGACCTCGGAGTTTCGTGTCGTCGTATTGCAGTCTGTGAAGCTGTTCTGGGATCTTGAAGCAGGGATGGTTATAGCCTCCCGGTCAGGAGTTTCTGTTGGTCGCTGCGAATGGCGTCCAAGTTGGGAGACAGCCACCCAAAGCACTCGGACAGCCACGCAATCGCCGTGAGAGAGTGTTCCAGCGAACCGGCGATGAGCTTCTCACTTGAAACACGCCATGTCTTGGTTAGGTGATTTTCGCTGGCAGCACAATACTGCCGCCAAATCCTACCCCATTCGGTCGTGAGGACGAATCCCTTCGCACCGTTCAGGTCGATGGAAATGTCAAGGTTGCCCTGATACACACCCGACTGACAGATTCGTGCAGCGAACTCGAAATACTCGGTGATGGTGTAAACGAGATTGACCAGAGAGACGAATCCGGGGACTATATCCCAGTCGATGCCTTGTTCATGCCGTAGATGGCTTACCGTCTGTTCTTGAAGTTTGATTCTCCACTGTCGTTCGGTTGCTTCACGCAATGCGGAGAAGTGGATGAACTGTCCGCTCTGGAATAGTCGCCAGTACTCGATGTTTCCCATGAAATTCGCCCACGAACTGACCCAATTCGAACCGTGCGTGCGTTCGTTGTCTCGATTTGAGAGATGAGGAAAGTCCCAACCTCTTAGCTGAACCCTTGCCTTTTCAACCAATTTGACGCATTCGGTAAGGCTGGAAACTCGATCAGCATCGTAGACTTCTGGACGAAAAAGGACCCGCCAGAAGGGAAAACTATTCACCGGCACCGGAAAGTCCTGAATCGTTGAAAGCTCGGCGTCGAAGTACGATGCGGAAGTTTCGCCCGGAACTAGCCCAACCCGTTTGCCAACTTCGAGCATCCGTCTCGCCCGAAATTCGGCTGCAAGTTCCAGGAGGTCGTGAAGCCTCGCTGCATCGGAGACCTTTTCCGTTCGTGGCCTTCCAGTGGTTGGCCGGACGTAGACTTCTGCCGCTAGGAGTCGCTCCTTTCCCTTCACGTCATCGGGAGAGTTGTTGCGGCAAACGACGGGGGCATCCTGGAACTGATGAACATGGATGGCGAGATAACGTCTGCCATCGTCGTGGTCGTGAACCACCATATCTACGGCCACTTGTGGTGAGGCGTACTTGCTGAGTTGGTCGATGATTTCGTCGTAGTCGAACGTAGATAAATGGTCATTCTGAATGCCAGTGAGTTCCCAGGTGTCTGCACGTTCTGCAACGCCGATGAGAACTAAGCCGCCGTCTCGAAGGTTCGCCATACCCATTATCGTCTTGAGGAGTCGCCACCGGAGTTCTAACCACGGCCGGGACTCCTTGAAGTCAAGCCACGGCTGCTCCTGACATCGCCCCAACGCCAGGGCAATGCGACTTCGGAGATCGGTGTAGCCAGACATCTGTGTTGTTGGAAAGGCCATGTTGATCGTCCCTCGATCCGCTTCAACCACCGTGTTTACACCGTGCCCAAAACCCCGGTCGAAATCAGCCGCTCAAACTGCTGTTCCACACGCCTAGGCATCGTCCCACCCCGGACCAGCATCCCCAGTTCCATGTTGATCGTGAACGCCTGCTGAGTCAGGTTGGCCGAGGACAGGAATAGCCACTCGCCATCGGCCACCGCACACTTCACGTGCAGGATGCCGACTTTACTGTTGTCGCCCAAGGGCCGCTTGTTCTTCGGCCAGAAGTAGACCGCCGAACACGCCGAAACCTCCTGCCCCAGTGCCCGGATCGTGCTGTACTCACCCTCGCCCTCGATCTTGTCCGGCGTTTCGACGATCACCGTCAACCGAACGCCACGTTTCGCCGCTTTGACCAGGGACTTGGCGACGTTGGGGATGCGGTACACGGCGAAGCTGACCAGGGTGATCCGCTCTTTGGCCGCATCCAGCAGTTGCAGGATGGCCTGTTCGGTGCGGCGGAACGGCATGTCCCCAACGTCGGGTCCGGTCCACACCAGTTCGACACTCTGGGAATCGTGATGGACCTGCTCGGACAATACGGCGGTTTGGAGGGCGACGGCAACGACCTGGGCGTCCAGGTCAGCAGCTTCAGCCCGCCACATGTCTACGAACTTCAACGCCAAGTCCCGGTGGTGATGGTGGGGAACCCGTTTGGCGATTTCGGCTCGCAGCCCAGCCACACCGGTGGTCAGGATTGCATCGGCCACCGCCTCGGCCGTGCTGCCGGGCAGGCTGCTCGCCAGTTCATGGGCAGCCTCGATGATGGTTCGATGCGATTCCATAGAACTACCCAAAGAACGCCAAGTTGGTTCGTTCAACCGTGGCAACCAACGCCGACCGGTCCAGATACTTGTTTCCCCGTTCACAGGACGTTTCCGGCAGGAAGGAACAGGCGTGGCAGGACGCCCCATGCAGCGTCTCCCCGGCTCCAACAAGATGTTCGGAACAAAGCGGGTCGGAGGCACACAGGCTCATTTTCTCCAAGGCACGCCGGATGTGCCGATTCAGTTTGTCCGGTTCACCAAGGGCACACAGGCCGCCCAGCGTCCCTTCACTATCTGGGGCGGCCGTGTAGATCAACACTCCGGCCATCGGTTCGCCATCGACCGGATTTCGGGAGTAGATCCGTTCGGTAATGGACGCACTGGTGTAGCCGCATTCAATGGCAAGCTGGCGGATCAGGGCGTGGGCGAAGGTGTGCAGCAGAACAAACCGAATTCCCGGATAACCTGATTCGGGATGCGGGATGTTCTTGGCTGCTTTCCACGCAATGTGGGCTTTCTCGAATTCCCGGTCGTAGGCCCGGTTCTTCTTGACCCAAGCCTGGATGACCTTCTCCGAGAACTGGAAGAAGATGCCTTCGCCCCGGACCTCCGATGCAGGAACCCACACCGGATCTTTGCGGGAAATCCTGGCTCGCCGCTCAGGAGGAAGGTCGGCGGCACTGTCGAAATCCCGTGGCGACATGATCCGGCTGAAGCCAACCAACGCCCGGACCTCCCGTAGCTTGTCAGCCAGCACGATCTTGTGGAAATACTGGGCGAAGTCTGGCGGCGGATCGACCGTCCGCAGCTTGAAGGTGCGGCTTTCCTTGGCCGTTGACGGATTGGAAAACACCTTCCACTCCGGGGACTTCAGGTCATTGGGCGACTCGGCCCCCTCCGCACCACCTTCGTTCTTTTTCTGGACGGCCTCCCAGACTTGTTGGTCGTTGTACTTGCTCAGGTCTTTCAGTTGGCCGATCTGCCGGAACGCCGCCAAGATGTCGATGCTGGTGGCCTTCCCCAACACCGCCCAGTTGTCTTCCACCAACCGGCCCAGGTCATCGGTGGCCTGCGGCACCGACAACGCCGAGATCAGCACGGGGAACCACAGGTTGGAAGCACCCAGGGCGATGGGCCGCACGCTGTCCACGGTGCAGCCGTTGGGGTCGATGTCCCGCAGGTGCGGTCGTCGCCCTCGACACGATGGCATTTGCTTTGCCCCCACCGGCCCAATCACCTCGGCCATGCGACGATGGACCCCTTCGCATTTGTCGCACACCACCTGCACATCGGCCATCTCACCGGATGGCCCAAATTCAAACAGCCTCAACGGCCCGTTGCAGTCGGTGGGACCACGGTGAACGAATTCCAGCCAGGGGAAGTCATCCAGATGCCCACATTCGCAGGTCACCATGAAGCGGGCAGGCACCACCAAGGGAGGACGCCCCTGGGTCGTGCAGTTGTGGACGTAGCAGGCCCGGTCGGGACGATACGGATACACCTTGGGCTCAAACAGGCCGGAACTGAGAGGAGCCAGCAGACGGCACCGGGAGCAGACCATCCAGCGGGGAAACGGGGCCACGGGGACGCCGATCTGCCGGGATTCATCAAACCAGTTGGTCTGAGCCCCCACGGATTCCGGTCCACGAGGTGGCGTCAACAAACGACGCACTTGACCACCTAGAATCGACTGGGCAGAAGCCAGCAGACGTTCTTCGGAAATCTCGGTGGAATGGGAAATGGGCCAATCATCCAGGCCCATGACGATCACCGACATGTTCGGCAGATCGACCAATGACCCGATGCCAAACGTGGTTAGGGTCTGGCTGGGACGCACTTCACCGACTTCCGATTTTCGCATCTGGGCGGAAGTTGTCATGGCTGGGCCTCCTGCGGCACCGAAACATCTTCTTCGGTCCCGCCCTCATCCAACCCGCCGTCGTCGATGATGAACTTGACGGGCGGTTCGACTTCACGCAGGGAATTCAGGCAGGTGAATTCTTCCCACCGCTCCATGCCGGGGCTGCGAAGCAGGCTCACCGTCGTCCCTTTCTTTGGGCCACCTGCACCGAACGGCTCCGTGTAGGTCAGCGTCCGTCCACCGGTGGTGTTCTGTGCTTCCGCCTGCCACAGATCGGCCTTGCCAAGTAGTTCGGCCCGGCAGAAGTCCCCGGTCTTCTGGCCGTCGCCGATCACCTCGGCCCGTTTGACAATGGTGTCGATGGCCTCCTGCACGTAGGGATTGCCTGTCGTCACCCTGGATGCTGTCTCGTTCGGATTGAACTCGATGCCCCGCAGCCGCACCAGGGAAACCAGCAATCCAGCCAAACCCCGCTGCAACGCCCCTGGGGAGAACGGCGTCACCGAAAGTGGTTCGACGTGCTTGTAGAACGTGGCGTGGTAATGCTCAAACGTTTCGTAGTGGGAAAGGTCACGGGGTCTTGCCCAGTTGAACACGGTGCAGACAAGACCAGGGAAGGTACGGCCGACACGACTCGTGGCCTGGATGTACTCGGCGGTGGCCTTGGGCTGACCGGCGACGACCATCAAGCCCAGCCGTTTCACGTCCACGCCAACGGAAATCATGTTCGTCGCCAGCAGCACGTCCAGTGGCTTCTTGGGGGCATCCTTGAAGTTCCTGGTGTCGAACGCCTTCTTCCTTTGTTCGGCCAGTGCCGGGTCGAAGATTGCTTCCAGCCGGTCAAGGATCAGGGGAATATCCTCCGACCGCATCCGGCTGGTCAATTCGGCAAGATAGTCGCCGCCAAAGTACCGTTTGGCTAGGCCCCGGCGATCCTGTTTGCGGCACCGGCTGAAAACATCGTCGTCAACCAGACGCCGCATCCCGCCGAGTTCCCGCATGGAATTGAAGTAGCCCACGACGGTCATCCAGGGATCAACACCCTTGCCGTACTTTTCGTACAGGGCTTGAGCCGAACACAGGTAGGCCACGTACACTCGGATCAGGGCTGCTTTGAGCCTGCGGCCCGGAGCACAGATGCCAAGATACCGGCGTCCGAAGTTCTTTTCATCCGGCTCCCGCTGCATGGAGAAGAAGTTGTCCCGGATGTCCAGGCTGGGTGGTGGGAAGATGTTGACCGTGCGTAGGAACAGGCTCCTCACCTGCACGTCGGCATTCTTGATCGTGGCCGTCGATGCGATCAGTTTGGGCCGGACTTTTTTGCCGCCGACTTCCCAGGTGCAGAGCTTGTCAATGGCTGTTTCGTACAGGCCCACCAGTGTCCCCAAGGGGCCACTGATGAGGTGAAGCTCGTCCTGGATGATGAGGTCGGGCGGACGAAGTGGTCCATGTTCCAGCAATCTTGCCGAGGGCAGGCCCAGTTTCGATTTGGGATGGATTGTCGAATCTTCGATCTCCGGGGACTTGAATCCATGCCGTTCACAGAAGCCGTTGACCATCCCGAACAGCATTTGGACTTCACCCTTCCACGGCATCTGGGCGAACTTGTCCACGGTGGCGATCAGCAGAGTCGGCAGTCGCCGGTAGATCTCTTCGTCCACCACCACAACCGGCAGCCCTTCGTCCGATGCCTGACGTTTGCTGAACAGGCACAGGCCATGCTTGTCACTGCAATATGTCAGCGTCCTGGCTGATCCATGCGGGTACTGTTTGCAGTCCAGGTGCTTGCCCGCTTCGATGGCACTGCCGCACCACGGACAGGCGGTCAGTTGGTATGGAGTGCCTATGCCTGCACCCCCGGCACCGAATTTGTTGCCACGGGCCTGCTTGATGGCCTCGGCGGCATCGTCGGTTCGGTTGGGTGTCGTTCTCCGTCCAACCCAAAGGCCGATGCGGAAGGGCGTCTTGCCCCAACGGCCGTCACCCTGCTCCAATGCCTTTCGGCGGATCGATTCACAGGCACAGATCAAGGCCGTGGCCCGCTGGAACTGCTGGATCGTCAGCAGGCGTAATGTGTACCGCATCAGCACCGCCACACCTTCGTCGCCCACTCGGCCCGCCACCGTACCTTGCAGCCGTCGCAGACCCATCGTGTAGGCCGACAGGCCCAAGTATGCTTCCGTCTTACCACCACCGGTTGGGAAGAACAGGAGGTCGGCCAGGGCATCGGGACCGTCGCTTCGTTCGGGATGGTCGAGCTTGGTGACACCCGGCAGGTTGAGCAGGATGAAAGCGATCTGGAAGGGATACCAACGGCGGTTGTTCGGCAGGTCGATGTCCTTGTCGAAGTCCGGCTGGCTGCCCCTGCGGATTTGCTCCGAGTAGATCGAATGGGTCCGCTGGAGCCACATCGCCCGGTTCATGAACTGGAAGGCTTCCAGGACTTGCTTGTCCTTGGCAAGCAGTTGCATACCGGCTTCGATCCGTTTCAGCGTCGTGCGGCAGTATTCGATGGCGACCTGGGGAGCATCACCGAATTGAGACAAGCCTTCTTTGGGATCAGTGACTTTGGCTTCTTCGCCGTCGATCCACTCCCGATATGCGGTGAGAAGCGGCTCCAGCATCTTCGGCAGCTTCTTGGCGTCCGCCTCGGCCAGTGCCTTCATGTCCAGCACCAAGCCATCCAGTTTGGCGAAAGCCGGGTTCTGTTCGGCGTCGGCGGCCGTGGGTGGTGAGGTACGGGGGACTTCGTACCGGGGGACCACTTCGGTCCTGCCCATCAAGGCCCGGTCGGATTCCGGGGAGACCTCCACGTGGACGCTGACGCCGTGCCCCACGGCGAATTCGACATGGTGGCGGTACAGCATCGCCATCAGTCGTTCTTCCAAGTCATCGTTGGCGGACGCCCGGTCCAGTCGTTTCACAAAAATCGGTGCATCATCCACGCCTCGGACGCTCAGTTCCGGCTGGAAGATGTGGTACTCGTCCTTGGGACGGCCTTCCGCCTGTGCGTTGACCAAGAACAGCGTGACGACGTAGTGTGTGTTGCGGTGACGGATCTGGCCCTGAATGTAGATATCCGGGAACTCGGCGTCGGGTGCGGTGGCTTTGATGGCCCCGTCCTTGAGCGGAACATCAATGACGCCGCCCCTTGGATACCGTTGCCAGACCCGGAGCGGTCTGCCGGTACGAGGATCGGTTTGGTTTTCCCGTACCTCCCGCTTGTATTGGCCCCAGGAAGCCGTCACCTTGATGGCCTTGGCGTCAGCATCGACGCTGAACGTCATGCCAATGGACGATGGCAAAATCGCCTGGGCGACCGGAACATCCTGGTCGGTGGTGCCATCGTCAGCGGTGTCGCTGCCGCCTTCCGACAGCGGATCGGGAATGAGCGGCGTGTCTTCGTCTTCCTCTTCTTCGGGCTTGGATTCGGTTGGTGTGCCTGCCCGGCTGGGTGCCAACACGCCAACGAGGTAGCGGTCCCGGACGGTGCGTTCCGTTAGTTCTTCGGTTGGGCCACCAGCGGGGCCGATCAAGTCGCCCAGGACCATGGATTCGAGTTCGGCTCGAAGCTGGTTGGGGGTGGGGACGGTGGTCAAAACAGTCTGGGGCGTCGTCATTCGTTTCCCTCCTTGTCAAAGAGGGGTGGTCCCTGTCTCGCTGCCTTCGTCCGTATTGATCTCTTGGCAGTTGTTTCCTTTGGAGCCGCCTGCCTCTTTCCTCCGGTCTTGCCGTGAAGCCCTTGCTTCACTTCCTCGGCGTAGCGTTCGTGGTTGAGCTTCAGCAGACGTTGAAGGACTTCACGGCGGGCGGGTTCGCTGATCGTGAAGCGGAGACCCTGCTTGGTTTCATGGAAGCCGTGGCCGAGGTCCAAGTCAGTCCAGCCGTAAGCGGCGGCGACAGCTTGGTCCATCTCAACGTGCAGTTCACGGAGCTTCTGGATGTCAGTGGAGGTCTCATCGGGATCGTGAAAGCGGTTGTAGGTCTTGGTTAGTCCTTCCTGCCGAGCAAGCATTACATCCGACCGAAGCTCATAGAATCGGCGTCCTGCATCTTCGACATTTGAGACGGCTCGTGGAAATACAAAGGTCTCAAAACACGTCATCGGAGTATACCTAAGCCTAGTCTCAAGAGATGATGAATTCTCAATCGTCCAAGACTCGTGAATACTCGACTGCAAGACACCGAAACTCCCGTAGTCCTGAAATGCAAAAACGAAGACCGCATGTGAGGGGACGAATCCAGTCGGTAGGAACGCAAATGCGTGGTACTTGCTTACACCGGACTTCACTAGCACACGCTTCATGCCTTCGATTGTGCGGAACAGAGTATTCGCATCTTGTGCATAACGCCACCAATAAGTAGCCCGGCGTGTTCCAACTGCATTTCTCCCCATAAGGGCTTCACGTTCCGGCTTCACTTTCTTGCGAAGCCATTCAATGCAAAGTGCGAAGTCTTCCGCTTGTTCAAGCGGCCAGTTGAAAAAATTGATGATCCAACGACTTGGTGAACAGTCTGGCCTGCTATTGATGTCGTCGCCGTTGACGTGAGGAAATAGGACACTCCTGTTCTTGTCGTCCTGACTGATAAGCTGCGACGCATCATCGGGAGACATGGTAAAACCGACGCCCAGTACGGTCGCACCCATGAATGCCCTGTCTTTGCACTGTGCTAACCGGTGTGCCTCGCCTACCGTTTCAACGTAAGGAGCTAGGCGTGGAGTGATATTCGCAACCGCTTTATCGTCAAGAACGGAAGGTCCGTGCCATTCGCCGTCACGGAGCCAAACAAGTGCGACCTCAAGATTTGCGTCGCCCGGCCACTTGTTACTAGGATATGCACGGATGATCCGAACCCCACGACCAACAAGTTGTTGAAGGCCAACCTCACGGGTGTCACCTTCTGAGATTGAATTAGTGGTGATCAGCCCGACATCGGCATGGTCTCTAAGACACATTCTGGTACGTAGGAGAAAATAGGAACAAAGATCAGCCGTTCCCCGCAAACCACGAACGCCATTGGCGATGCTGTCAACAACATAATTACGCCAGTGACCGCCGTAAGCAGTTTCGAGTTTCAATCCGCCCATGAACGGTGGATTTCCCACGAACGCATCAAATCCTCCCCGTTTCACGATCACTTCGGGAAACTCAAGCGGCCAGTGGAACATCAACTGAGCCAGACGTTCCTTGGCGGCGATTTCCTGGAACTCTTCCGTCGATCCATTCTCGATGTGCTTGCCAACGACAACGGCGGCGTGACGCACCTTTTCCTGCTTGTCCCTGGCGGTCTCCCCCCAAAAATCAGCGGCAACCAGCAGGTCAGCCGCACATCGCAGCCGGGCAATCTTGTCGTTGGCTTCTTTTAGCAATTTTTCCTGGGCCTCGACATCCTCAACCGAATTTGCGGGCATGTCTTCCAGCCGAAGCCTCAGCTTGATCGCTTCGTTGACGGGACCATCCAACGGCCCCTTGAATAGTGGTGTGTCGTCTTTATCGGGCTTCAAGCTGAAATGCCGCAACTGGTCGATGTCGTGCAGGCCGACCAGGGAGTCGCCGCACCGGATGGCATGGTCCAGAAACTCGAATGGCTTGTCCTTGGCAACGGTGAGCAACCACAGTGACAGTTTTGCCATATCCGCTGCCAACGGGTTCACGTCAACACCGTACAAACACCGCTGGGCGATGATCCGCATGGCGTATGTTTTCCGCTCATTGGGATCGTCGGGGATGAGCACCTCGTTCGGCTTCCCGGTGGACGGCTCACCTTCCGGCGTGATGCCCGGAGTTTTGGGATTCGCCTGCTTGGCCGCATCCCACGCCTCCAACAGCCGCTCGGCCATGTACCGGTCGGCTTGGACCAGAAAAGCCCCGGACCCACATGCCATGTCACAGATCTTGAGGTCAAGCAGTTCCTTGGCCGATTTCAGTTTCCACTCGGCCTTCGGCTTTCCCTCAGCCGGACCAACGTAGACCAGCGGTTCCAAGGTGTACTGAACGATGGGTTCGGTCAGGCTGCGGGGCGTGTAGTGCGTGCCGCTGCTGCGTCGGTCAGTTCCCGCCGTGACGAAGACGCTTCCCTTTGGGATCACAACCGGGTAGCCGAACGTATCAGGTCGGACCAATTTAGCCAGCGGCTCGACCCGCTGCCAGAGTTCGTCGTCCCCCTGGCAAACGGTCCTGAACTTGGCCGCATCTTGGCCATCAATTTCGGCATCCAACGCCTTTTTCAACGCAGCCACCGACCGGCCGGTTTCGTCTTTCAGGTACTTCAGGAAGGCATCCTCGCCCTTGTCCCGCATTTTCTCCAGGTCAGCCAGCAGGATTTCCGGTTCCTTGTCACGGGTTCCAGCGAGTCCGAGGAACGGCTCGGTTGCACGCTTGGCGGTATGGTCGAGCAGGCCCTCGTAGACGTGGCCGATCTGTTCGATGTCCAACGCACGGAAGCTCAGACGCCGAGCCTCCGCAGGCCCGCCACCAGGAACCTTGACTTGCAGCAGTTGCAGGGCTTCCAACAGGTGCAGGACCGTGCGGTTGTTCACCGGCAACGGCGTGGCATCCGTGTCCCGCCAATTTGTCCCCTGTTTGCGGCCTTCAAGGAAAGGGAACCGGTCAGGGTCAAACAGGCGGCCACCGTAGGCAGGCACGTTGATTTCATCGTGCCGGATGCCGCCAAAGACGATTCGGAAGGCGGTCAGCAGCCGGGGCCACGCATCGTGGCGACGTTCCAGGAGTTCTTCGCCGTGCTGGTCGGCCAGTTCCCGCAACTGCTTGCTGATGGTGGAGACGGAGTAATTCTGTTCGTACACCGGGAACGGTCGTGTGGGGATCAGTTCCCGTTCTTCGGCACAGAACAGGAACACCAGCCGCATCATGACCGTCAGGGCCGACTCGTACAGCACCTCTGGGCTGACCCCAGCCAGCAGTTCCCGTCCGTAATCCTGATCGGCCCGATCCAACGACTGGATCAGCACTTCGACCGCCCGTCGCACCTGATAACCAAGCTGGTCGGTGACTTCCTGCTGGTTGGACGCACTCTTGGTCAGCAGGGCTTCGATGGTTTCATTGTCCGCCACGCCGAAGAACCTGGGGGCCGACAGCAGGGTGCGGAATGCCCGGAGTGTGATGTATTCTTCCAGCCACAACGACGCATACCAGGAGGCGTAGCCCGTGGTTTCGCCCTTGGGGGCATCCACCAGCATCCAGTGTTCACCGTTGGTTACCAAGCCGAGCCGGACGCCGGTGGCGTGCAGCAGTTCGGTCATGCGGGTGTCAGGGGATGCCTTCCACGGCGAATTCACGACATAGCTGGTGAGTTCTTGCGACCGGGGGCAGGTCTGGACCAGCAGCCGGGGCTTCTTTGTCGCCGGGTCGTTGACGACGATGTTCGGCTTCAGCAGTTCGCTGTGTTCAGGCAGTTCCACATGGAGCGTTTGTGGGATGGACTGGCCTTCGACCAGCAGGTCTTCGTCGAACTCCAGCGTCTTCGTCAAAACGAACTTGATCCAAGCCCCGTGAGTGGCCGGATCAGGCCGCCTGCGGTCGAAGTTCTCATCCCACTGGCTGTAGGCCAGCCGCAACAGGCGAGCGTGATCTGGATCGTGGGCGTCCAGACCTTGAGGAAAGGCGTCCAGCAGTACCGGCAGACTCAGGAACGGGCCTGACACCGGCACGAGGGACAGCCATTCAGCATGGTGGCGTGCAATGGACATGGCATGGTCTTTCTACACTAGTCTGTCCTTCGTTTTAGCCAACGCCCGCCCATCTTCGCATCTCAGTTACGAGAGAATCGATGAATCGTGACTCTATTGTGGGTCTGAGTGGAGAAAGCCGAGGAAAGTAATGGGGCCGTTTGGCGGGCTGAAAGTACTTTGCCAATCCGGGAGAAGGTCCATTCGACCAAAATGCCTTCATCCTCACGTTCCCGCAATCGGCGACAAGACCTACGAATGTTCTGCCGAGTGCTGTACCAAGCCGTGAATCGTAGAACTTGCATTCAAAGGCAGCGTCCAACTTCGAACTCTTGGCAAATTGACTGGGGGAGCTTCGAATTCTCTCGGCGGCTTCATGGTCATAGATGGAAACATCGACCTCATGAATGGCCCCGGAAGTGCCCTGGTACTGAACATCAAGATGAATCTCGAACTCCATGTCCCCTAGCTGACAACGAGCATAGGCGTAATCGCTAGACTGTGATCCAAGCGTCCCTGGGCCGCCCCGAAATACGACGGTGGCGGGGTTCTCCCCTGACTGAATGCCCACGATGACTGCGGTTCCGCCTGCCCGCCTTACGACCTCGACAAGCAACGAAAAGACGTAGCCCTCAAACGCCCGCTCCCTAGTGTTACTCCGTAGCTGAAGCGTTGCTCCAGCGGCAGGCAGATCCAGGACAGTCTCGATAGCGGTTCGGAGGTCGTTTAACGTTGCCACTACGGTATCTCCGGTATAGGCAATTGCATCTCGTCAATGATGCTTATCAGCTTCTTGACGGCCGAAACGTCGTGTTTGTTGTCGAGTGATGACGAAGGTAGATCGATATCGTCTCCATCCACTTCCACAGTCCAAGTAATCTCGGAGCACTGAAGTAGTTCTCTGCAACGGGCGAGCATGGCGGGCGTATCGAAGGCTGTCACGACATACTCAAGCGACACTGAGAGCTTTTCAAGGTCGGTCATCGGGCGAAGGACACTATAAGTTTCCCCTGGAACCGATGTCACGACGCCTCGTGCAATCGAGCGTTCGATCTGACGCACCAGATCCGCTGCTTGCAGTCGAGTCAATCGGCTCATGACGAAATGGAACAGTTCATCGGGTGTTGGTTCGTCGCCGTTCGGCATGTTGTGTCCTTCTGCTGCGTCAGGCCAACTTCTTAGGCACCAAGAACGTCACCGCTACCGGGAACATCCGAGCCTGTGGGTCTGCAAACCTTGCCCGGATGGCGTCCGTTTCACGTTTGACTTCTTCCGGGATCTCCCTGACCCTGGCCTTCATGGCGTCCTTGTTCCGCTCGAACTGCTCCTGCTCCGGGTCGCTAAACAACAACTGCTGGACGTATTCGGGCGACTTCAGTTCCGCTTCGATGGCCTTCTTCAACTCGGTCAGGATGGCCTCGATGTCCTTGGCTTCCTTGTCGGCCCGTTCCGCCAGCCGTTTCTGCAAGCCAGTCACCCGATCTTTCAAGCGGGCCTCCAGGGCAGACGCCAACGAAGAAGTCAAGGATGGGTAAAGTCCCAGCAGCTTGGCCTTCACGGCCGTCGATGGCTCGGCCTCCGTGACACCGCCCAAGGCCGAATCTAACTGTCCCACGTTCAGCCTACCGCCCCACTTGCCTTCCTTGATGAGCCCACCTGCAGCGATGATTTCTTCGTGCAGTCGATAGGCGTCACCGCCGATCACGACCAGTCGGGCATGGGCGATCATGGTCGGTGTGTCCAGAACGTCGTTGGAGACGATCCGGGCGGTAACCCGGTGGAGCTTGGACCGGCCTTTCTCAGCCCACACTTCCGCCCGCAGCAGCCGCAGGCACATTTGGACCAGCCGGTGGTTCAAGTGAACCAGGACCACATCGTCACGGCCACGGGACACGCCCTCATCGAACGTTATCGGCCGGATGTCCTTGGTGTGTGGATGTTCCAGCCCTTCGGCACAGGCGGCCCAACTTCCCCGGAGCGGCGGCAGCCGAAAACACGGCTTGCCGTCATCGGTCTTGGTTGGCATCAACGCCGGTTGGCCCGCCAACGCCAACGCCACCTGGACGACCTTCTGGATGTTGTCGGGCGACAGCCGCAGTTCCCTTCTGGTTTCCCGGTACTGCTCCATCAATGCCTGGACCTGTTTTTGCAGGTCACGCTCGAAGCGGAGCATCTTGCGGATCGGCTGGGCATCACGTTCTGCATCTTCAATGTGCAGAGCGGTGCGTCTTCCCAGCATGGCCTCTTCGACCTGCTCGGCGATCACCGGCCCAACCTTGCCCAGATCTTCCCGGATGGTCTCGATCTTGATCGCAACCCGCATCAGGAATTCAAGGTCGGCCTCCATGTCGCCAACGTTGCCGACGTTTCCGCTGAATTGCCGATTGGCCCGGTCCTTGTAGCCCTCGCCGACGAAGTGGTAGACCTGAACCTTGTCGGCTTTCTGGCCGTGCCGATCCACACGACCATTCCGCTGTTCCATGCGGTTCGGGTTCCAGGGGATTTCGTAGTGGATCAGCCGGGAGCAGAAGTTTTGGAAGTCCAGACCCTCGGATGCGGCGTCTGTTGCCAGCAGTATCCGAACGGGGCTGATCTCCGGCGAGGCTTGGAATGCCGCCTTGACCTCTTCACGTTTCTGGCTGTCCATGCCGCCGTACATGGTCAGGAGACGGTCACCGCCGCTGAAGCCCTCGGTCGCTAGGACTTCCTGGAGCCAATTCTGGGTCGCCCGGTACTCCGTGAAAATGATCACCCGCACGTTCGACCATTTGCCGCCCGGCTTGATGTGCTTTTTCAACCAGTCGATCAGTTGCAGGGCCTTGGAGTCCCGTTGGGCACAAGCACGCTGTGCCCATTTCTTCATTTTCTTGAGCAGGGCCTCTTCTTCTTCGGTCGGTTCGGCAAACAGCCGGGTGGCCGTGTCCAAGGCATCGGCCGTGGCTTCGTCGTAGTCAGTGTCGTCGGCGTAGTCCTCGTCCATGCGGTCAAGTTCACGTTGGAGTACGCCAGGAGATGGCTTGGCAACGGCCTTTTTCCGTGCCGTTTGGAGCGACTGTTCATGCCGTTCCAAGGTGGCAAGGAACGCAGCCGGGCAGGAGAACATGCGTTTTTTCAGGGTCTTCAACACGAAATCCGTGGCGAACTTTTCCGTGTTGTCCTCGGCTCGTCCCGCACGCAGCTTGGTGTACTGTCTCAGGGCGGCGTGGATCTCCCGCTCGTCGTCGGTGTACGGGACTTCGATGGGTTCCAGGACACGTGGCGGGAACCGGGGTGTGCCGTCCCACTTCTTGGCAAATGTGGGATCGCTCTTCAGTCGCCGCACCATGACCGCTTCAAGCTGCTTGCTGTCTGGTTCGGTTCCCCGTGAAAACCGCTGGTTGTCCAGCAGTTCCAGCAGGGCACTGAAGCTTTCCCGGTAGCCGTTGTGCGGCGTGGCGGTCAGGAACAACTTGTGTTCGAAGTGTGGGGCCAGTTCCCGCAGGGCGTGGGTTCGCAGGGAATCCGTGGCGTACTTGCCTCGGCCTGACGGAGCACAGTTGTGGGCCTCGTCCAGGATCAGCAGATCGTATTTCCGTGGGTAGATCGGATCGCCGGGTGCGGGCAGCGTTTCCCGGAATAGCCGCAGTGGCCGTTCCCGTTTCAGGAAGTCGATGCTGGTGATGAGTCGGGGGAAGTGGCTCCAAGGATTGACGTGGATGCCACGTCGCCGCCGCAGTTCCCGCATCAGGTTGGAATCGACGATGCGGAAGTCCAGCCCGAACTTGTCCCGCATCTGGTCCCGCCACTGGATTTGCAGGGCCGAGGGGACGACGATCAGGATCTTCCTGGCACGGTGGCGAATGTTGAGTTCCTGGCCCACCATGCCCGCTTCGATCGTCTTGCCCAAGCCCACGTCATCTGCAATCAGCAGGCTGACCCTGGGCATCTGGATGGCACGGACCACGGGGTCAAGCTGGTAGTCTTCGATTTCGATGCCGCTGCGGAAGGGCGATTGGATGTTTTTCAGGTCGGCGGTGGATGCGGCCCCCCACCGCACGGCATCCAGGAAGGCATCCAGCTTGTCGGGGTGATCGAAGTCCGTGGGCTCCGGCAGGGCCACCTTTTCGATGACCGTGGCCCCCGGCTCGACCTCCCACACCACTTGTAGTTCTTCACCCAGGCCGTCGTCTTCCACGGACGAGAGCGTGATGAGGTTTTGTGCCCCGTCGAAACTGGGCTTCATGGCGGGCGGCGGCAGGGTGCTGGGTTTGACTTCGTTGACCACCCATTGCCGTGACCGAACCCGCACGAGTTGGCCTTGTTCCGGTACATTCAGAACCGCTGTTGCCATGTCTCGGCCTCTAGGATCAGTGTTTCATTTGTCCGGCCATTACCTCGCCACTGGTCAGGCTCACCGCCAGAAAGCACGTCCGCTCCTTGTTGACGTAAAACTGCAAATAGCCTACAATTTGCGGATAAACAAAGCAAGTAGGCAGAGCCATGACTTTCGGCGACCGGATTCGGGAACTGCGGAAGGCGAAGAACCGGACGCTGCGTGACGTGGCGGACGAAGCCGACATCAACTTCACGTACCTCAGCAAGATCGAAAACGGCAAGCTGGACTTCAGCGACTTTCCCAGCGAGAAGCTGATCCGCAAACTGGCAGACATCCTGGACGGTGACGTGGATGAACTGCTGCTGCTGGCCCAAAAAGTCCCCGACGAAATCAAACAGCGGGTGCTGGAACGCCCCGACGCCTTTAGGAAAATCGCCAAGCTCGACGACGAAACCCTGGACCGGATTCTGGGACACATCGAGGAGGAGGAGTGAGCAAGGCCCGCCTCAAATACCTGCGAACTGGGGTCATCGAAGACATCACCGCCCAACGGATTCGGGACTACGAAGCCAAGGCGGGCGTCACGGTCGCTCTGCCGGTCCCGCTGGACCAAATCGTGGAGCAGGTGTTGGGTTTGGATTTCGACTGGGACGTGATCGAGGAGCAGCCGGGGGAGCAGATCCTCGGTGGGCTGGATGCCGCCGCCAGGAAAATCCTGCTGAACGAGGCCCACACTGATCTGTTCAACGAGAAGCCGGGCCTGCTGCGGAGCACCATAGGGCATGAGGCCGGTCACTGGGATCTGGATGTGGACCGGGCCAAGTTGGCTCAGCCGATGTTGCCGGGGATCGACGTGGCCCAGTGCTTTGTCCACCGGCACGCAGCCAAGTCCGACCGGCTGATCGAAGTGCTGTTCACCAGGGCCATGACCGACGACCGGGCCTACAAGGTCTATCGGGATCTGACGGCTGGAGAGGATGCACCCGAAGTCAAGAGTGCCGTGGACCGCTACCAGTCGTGCCTGCTGATGCCCAAGTGGCTGATGCTGGCGGCGGCCGAGCAACACGACCTGACCAACTGGCCGCAGTTGTACCGGCTGGCGGATTTGGCCCAGGTCACGATCAGCAACCTGACCGTGCGGTTGCAGCGGCTCGGCCTGATCTACCTGCGGGACGGCGACCGGACGATTTATCGGAGCAAGGACGAGGTGACGGGGCAGAAGAAGTTGTTTTGAGCCGAACCATGAACGAAACGAAGACGAGACGTGCCGTTCCCCAGAAGGAAGTGAAGACACTTTGTGTGATGTCGGGAGGCATCTGTGCATTTCCCGGCTGCGGCAAGTTGCTTGTCGAATCGAGCACCAGCACCGACGATGCTGTCTTCCTTGGAGAAATCGCCCATATCGTGGCCGACAGCAGGCAAGGCCCACGGGGCAACTCTCCCCTCTCAGACGAAGACCGAGATAAGTACCCCAATCTCGTCCTCTTGTGCGGCGACCACCATAAGGTCATCGACTCCCAGCCTAACACCTACAGCGTGCCGGTGCTCCGTCAAATGAAGGCGGATCACGAATCTCGCAATCGGCCTGCCTCGTCTTCTCCACCCGTGGATGACAGGCCAGCGTACACGCAGGAGGTCATCCACAGTTCCCTCTTGCCCGTCACTCATCTGCCTGACGCCGTATTCGCCGCTCCGTGTGACTTTCGAGACGGTCAAGAAGATCAGGTCAAGCAGCGTCTCAACTACCCCCGTGATCGCAGCATTCTTGTCCGTTTTCTGCTACGGGACGAGAAACTATTCACGTTCCACAACCTCCACGATCCAAAGGGACCGTTTGCCGAAGTGATCGATAGACGTTCGGTCGAAACGCTTCGGGCAATCGACTTGTGGGCTGCCCCGGAAGGGAAGCGGCGGTATATCACGCTCTTGAATCGGGCGTTGTTCAAGTTCACCAGCAATCTCAGCATTCGCTATGACCCATGCCACTACCGGTTCTTCTTTCCCGTGGAAAAAGCTGGCGAAGAGCGAGAAGTCGAGTATCGCCCGCTCAATCTCAGCAAAGCGACTCGAAAGGTGGCATGGCAGCCGCAGCAAAAATCCACCGGCGAGAAGAAGAAGCACTGGTGGCACCTCGCCGCCGGTATCAGATTTCACCAGATGGCTGACAGGCAGTGGTGCCTCAGCCTACGCCCGGAGCGTCACCTGACCTCCGATGGCACCACGCCGCTGCCGCCGAACCAGATTGGCCGACGTGTGACCAGCATGAAGTCGAGGATGCGGAACATCCACTATCTGACCGAAGTCAACTTCTGGCGGGACTACCTTTCTGGCGGCACACCCCGGATCGTGCTGAACTTTGGTGATCAGTCCGCTATCGTCAGCACAGAATGCCTCCGTTTTGACCTGCTCTGGCCCGGCGTTCCGGGGGACGACGAGCCGTTCACGAATGTTGCCTACGAAGAGGATCTATTCACACAGGCCGAGTACCGCCAAGCCCTTGACGGTGAAACTCTTGAATGGGACGAATTCGATGAGGATGAAATCGAAGAAGAGGCAGAAGAGCAAGAACTATAGGATATCGCCGCTCTGCTTGACAAATCCTCGGCGTTCTGCGGATTTCGTTGAAGAGCCACACCTGTTATTCGCAGGCGGAAACCGTCACTGCGACCCGAAGACCGGTATTCCGCTCTACGGGCCACGGTCTCTCGGTACAGCCCGACACAAGGCCGAGGTCCACATTGGATTCATCGGAACCGGCGAGGCCGTCGATCACGCCCGGCAGTTCTACGAGGCATATTCCGAAGGCGTTGATGGGGACGATGATCACACTCCATTTCCCGGCTGCAAGCGTGACAGGGGCTACCGTTGTGACCTGAGAACCGATGATGCGTTGGTCGAGCCGATCACTCGCCAGGAGCAGCGAGATGTGCTCGCCATCCGGCAGGGGCGTGATCGATTCGAGGCGATGCTGGCCCTCCTCGATCAGAAAATGCAGATTCTTACCCAACGAGATCACCCGCTGGATTACGTGGTCTTGGTTTTGCCCGACGACTTGTACCGCCGTTGCCGCTCTGTGAATTATTTCGAGAAGGGGCACGGCAGCATCCATCGAGATCTTCGCCGTGCGTTCAAATCGCTCGCCATGCGTTACCAGAAGCCAACTCAGATCCTCCTGGAGACGACCACCGGCATGACGGATTCCCGCCGAAAGCTCGACCACCCCTCCGTCGTTGCCTGGAACCTTTTCAACGGGCTCTATTTCAAGGTGGATGGTTTGCCTTGGGGGCCGACAGATCTGGCACCAGCCAGTTGCTTCATCGGCATCAGCTTCTTCCGGCCATTGGGGTCTGCATCGACGCTTCGCACGAGTGTCGTGCAGGCGTTTGACGAAAACGGAGACGGGTTGGTCCTGCGAGGTCACCGTTTTGATTGGGATGAACGGGATGGGCGGACTCCGCATCTGTCGGAGGAAATGGCGGCCGAATTGATCTCGATGGTCCTTGAACGATACCGCCAGGAACGCAGCCAACTGCCGCAACGTGTGGTCATTCACAAGACATCCCGTTTCGAGCCGGAGGAGCGTGCAGGCTTCGAGGAATCGCTTCGGGGTATTGGACGATACGACTTGGTGTCGCTCACTCCGACGAGCCATTCCCGTCTGTTACGAGCCGGGAAGTACCCACCGCTGCGGGGCACGGCTTTCACCGTTGGCGACGTATCGTTCTTCTATACGAGCGGATACTTGTCGTCCATTGGCAGGTATCCACACGGGCACGTTCCATCGCCTCTACAAGTGGCCGACCACATCGGGGACACGTCCCGCCGTCAGTTGCTCCGAGAAGTCATGGTTCTAACAAAGATGAACTGGAACTCCGCAAACATGGCGGGACTGATGCCGATCACGCTCCGATTCTCCCGGCTCGTTGGTGACGTTCTTCGGGAAGTGCCGGAGCACCAGACGCCGCAGCCCAAGTACAAATACTACATGTGACGGTTCACCCAACATGAACGCCGACAAGGAACGGACAAATGAAGGGAAGCGTAGCTCACATTCATCGGCAGCGAGGAATGGTGGCTGTTGAAGACGAACACGGCGACTATTCGATCATCGAATTGTTCGGTGACGATGTTGAGGAGGGCGATGTGTTGGAATGGCCGGGAAACTACCCGCTGGGGTCGCAGACCATTCGGAACATCACCCAGGGCGTTGCCATCAGGGTTTATTTCCAGAATCATGGCGTGCCAAAGCACCAACTGAGGCAACAACTCCTGTACTCGTAGTGCTGAAACGACGAGGTTGAACTTGGACGACCAGATGATGGGGCAGTTCGGAAGGGCACCTTCTTGGGCCACGTATCTTGCCGAACCGGAGCCAATTCCGAGCCACGCCCGCCCCTGGGAAAACCGCATGACCACCGACACCCAGCCCCGAACCGACCGGATCACCCGCTGGCTCCTGGTGGGAATCGGCATCTACAGCGGCCTGCTGGTCACGCTGCTGAACGTCGTCGTCCTGTCCTCCGGCAAGGTAAAAGACCGTGCCATCTTCCTGATGGCCGATGGCCTGATCCTGTTTTGGATCGTGATCGGCGGCTCGGTGACGCCCATGCTGCGGCGACGGCTGGTCCCCCGGCTGGCTGCCATCCCGATGAACTGGCGGGTCCGGTTTGTGCTGTTCTGCACCGCCATGGCCCTGCTGGAGGAAGTCATCACCACGACCATGACCAACTTGGCACCTGTCTTCGGCACGACGCCCGAAGAGGCCCACATCACGGCCTCGACCAACTACCTCAAGGTCGTCTGTTTCCACAGCGTCGTCGTGTTCGTGCCGATGTTCATTGCCTGGGCCTGGATGCTGAGTCGGTGGGATTTTTCGCCGCTGAAGGTGCTGCTGCTGTTCGGGATCACCGGGTGCATGGCCGAGGCCAGCATCAACCCGACCAGCCTGATCGGCGGCTTTTGGCTTTTTGTGTACGGCCTGATGGTGTACTTGCCAGCCTGCACGGTGCCGGGGGACCGGCCAGCGGAGTCGCCACGCTGGTGGCATTACCCGCTGGCGGTGGTTTTGCCCTTGATTGCCGCCATACCTGTTGTCCCGGTGGTGATTCTTCTGCGACAATGCCTGGGCGTGGAGTTGTTTCCCGGAACGTAGTGGTGGCGGCACGAAAGCCTGCATTTTGAATGAGGATGGCAATGACCGAGGAAGCCAAAACATCGGGACGGAAGAAGTTGGTTTACGTTTTGCCAAGGGTACGAATCACCAGTACGGCACACCCGGAAAACGATGTGACTATCGCCAAGGCCACGTTTCTCTTGGACGAGCCGTCGTCTTGGAGTAACGTCCTGAAGTTTCCACGCCCTGCTTGGCTCGACATCTTTCGAGACTTCCCGCCCCTCCACGGCAACACTGAGCCCGCCCCGGCTCACGGCACGCTCATTGTGTCCGACGACGAAGACTGGTTGAAGACTCATATCAGCCGAATCATCTCCCTGGCGTTTCTGATGGGGGTCGAAGAGAACTGGTGGCGAGTGCCCGCAGACGCATTCCAATACTCATTCTTCACGGCTACAGAATCGCCGCATGATCTAGTGAGCTTGCACACGAAGACAAGGGGCAACATCGAAGAACCTCGCTCACTTCAGCTATATCCTCCGCTTGAATTGCGAGGAATCTCCGGCGGCTTTCGGATCAGATTGAACGAAGAATTGCATCGGGAGTTGATCCGTCGATTCAGCCAAAATCCTTACGACCGAATCGTTGCAGCGTGTTACCACCTGTTTCGCACACAATTTGACAATCCAATCGTTACGTCTGCGGAACAAGATTTTGCAGCATACTGTGCGTGCCTCGAAGCCGCACTTGACATACAAGGGCCGGATTGCTCGAAGGAGCTAATGGGTCGCCTGACCTCTCTTTACGGGCAGCACACCGCAATGGAGCGATGGATCAAAGGTCTTTACTCTGAGCGATCCGTCTTCAACCACGGAATTCCGGCAGAACCGTCTTCCACGAGCACAGACGACCGCCTTCGAGCACTCACCGAGTTCCGAGAGCGGAACCTGAGTTGGGACGTACTTCGGAAACTGTGCCTTGATGTTATCCAGGACCAACTTAGAAAGTCCGTCGATGCGGAAAGAGAGCAACTGGCTCGGATGATGCGACCGATCACGAAGCTCCTACGCCAATTTTTTGATTCGGAGAAACTTTGGAACGAAATAGCGAAAGTTTTCACACAGCACAAATCAGTTCAGACAATCCTCGCCTTGTCCGGCAAAGAACACGACGACTTTCTCGAATTGTGCTGTGCGTTCCTGAACGGTCACAGTTGGCAGGCGATGAAGGGCAAAGCCGATCTCAACAAAGTTTGTGATGCACTCATGGCGATGGCAGCAGTCTTTGGCGAGAAAGCCAAGAAAAAGGACGTAGAGAAAGAAGTGCGAGCAGCGGACGAACTGTTCCAATCCGCTCAGTCCAGGGATACCGACAAGATTGATAGCTGGGCACGAAGACATGCCGAATGGCCCGAAAGGCTGTCTGTAATGAATACTGGTGACGCCGCAAAGGCTGTGGCAGCCCACACTGCCATGTTCTTTGTGCGGATGTGAATATGCTCATCCTCTTCCTCCACGGCTGGCAATCGACCCCAGGCGGCGTGAAGCCGACCTTTCTGAAGGACCACGGCCACACTGTCCTGAACCCGGCCCTGCCCGACGACGACTTTGATGCCGCCGTCAGGATCGCCCAGGCCGAATTCGACCAGAGCAAGCTGGACGTTGTGGTCGGCAGTTCCCGTGGCGGTGCCGTCGCCATGAACATCAACACCGGGGTCACGCCGCTGGTCCTGTTGTGCCCGGCCTGGAAAACAGGGGGCGGTCATTTCGTCGTTACACGTCTTGAGGAAGTGAGGGTGAATGATGTCCGATGATCCGGAGCCCGACGAAATTATATATCACTATTGCTCTCTCGATACGTTCGTGAGGATTGTTACGGGCAAGAAGCTCTGGTTGAGCAATGTATTCTGCATGAACGATTATGAGGAGCATCGCTGGTTTCGGCGGCTGGTCCGAACCGTCGAAAAGGAAATGGTAAATGCTGGTGAAGTCTCACAAGATGAGTTGAGGAAGGGATTGATCAGAGGGGACAGCATACTTGAAATCGAAGACGAGAGGTTCAGCGATGGCCTCAATACTTGGAAACAGGTCTATTGCGTTTCCTTTTCCAAGACTGGTGACTCACTCAGCCAGTGGAGAGCCTATGGGGACGGTGGACAAGGCGTTGCGATTGGCTTTCGGCGTGAATACCTGGAAGAGGTTGCCCAGAAGTGGAGTCCTGGCGACACTCAGGTAGTTGACGTTCTCTATGATGACCAGTCGCAAAGGGAGGCGGCTCGGCAGGTGGTCTTGATAGCAGCAAACAAATGGGACTTGTTGGGCGAAGACGCAGAGAAGGTGGAGCAAAAGATCGGTTGCTTCTGGGCGGCGGTGGCTCTATTCAGGGAGTCGGCTAGTCACAAGAGCCCAGCTTTTGCTCATGAAGAAGAAGTGAGGCTTCTCTACTGTCACTCCAGGTTCATGGAACGTTCTCCGCAGTACCGTGCCAAGGGCGGGATGTTGATACCGTACTTTGAAATCCCAATTTCGCCAGAAGGACAGCCCATTCGAGAGGTTGTCTGCGGCCCCACCAATTACTTCCTGCAAAACCAACGATTCATCGGAGATTTGTTGCAGGAGAATGACTACGGGGCGGGAATCGAAGTGACCCAATCGAAGGCCAGTTATCGGACTGCGTAGTGTTGCGTTCGGACCTATGATCCATGGGTTGCGTTACCTCAGTTTTCCAACAACCACTCCCTGGCCCGTTCCACCAGAAGCAGGTCACGGGTGCATTGGCGAATGTCGTCTTTCCGCATGTCCTCGATTTCCTCGGCGTCGTATTCAATTTCCTCTTCGCCGAGTTCGGGGTGCCATCTTGGCACGAAGAGGTCTGGGTCGAACGGTTCTGTTTCCCGTGCCGTCTCCAGGTATTGGGCCAGTTGCCACGGCTCGAAGATCTTTTTGATCTTGGCGACGAAAGCCGGGATCTCGGCCCGAAAGTCGGCGTTGGCTTCGGCAGCTTCGAGGAAGTTCAGGAACTTCTCGCCGACCAGATACTCCAGGGCCTTCTGCGTGCCGAACTCGTCCTCGATCCCCTGTGCCGCCTCACATTGCTCGATCCAAATCTTGTGGAACCTGGGCGGCGTCGAGTCTCCCTTTTCAGCCAGATACGCTTCATACAGGTCGGCGTCTTCCGAGGGATCGTAGGCCGCAAGGTCAGGGCTGAAGTCAACGGTCACCCGGACAAGGCAAGTCTCCTTGCCGCCAGTCTTGATGGTATGGAACTTCCGGCCTCGAAACTCCGGGTGGCGTTGCAGCCACTTTTCCAAGATGCCGTCGATGTCCGGTTCAACCAGCCTGCCGCCTTTGCCGAGTTTTCCGTTGAGAAACGGGATGATCACGATCCGACCTTCTGTCATGGGGTTTCCTTTTTTGGGTTTTGGTGTTGCCTCGCCGATTGTTGCTGGGCCGTCCCCAGATTCCCACGGCCCTGGTCAGCACGTCACATGGAACATGGCGATGGCTTTGCCCTCGGCCTCGTTCCAGGTCGTGACTGCATCGGGCGTCGGAAGTGCCTGGACCGAGCAGCCGTGATCCTTGAAGAACCCTTCGGCCCCCTCCGACAACTTCAGCACGCCGTGCTGCCCGGTGCCGACGATTACCTGCTCAGCACCATCATCGTAGATGTGCTCGGCTTCTTCCATTGAAACCGTGTGCGATGTGCCGTACCGTTCCCTCGACAATTTCTTCTTCCGCTTCTTCACGTTGCCGCTCAGTCGGATCACGATGTCGTGGTCGTACATTTCGCCGTCCACCGTGATGCTGCCAAACTCCGTTCCGTCAATGTGCGGCTTCATGTCGGCCCCTTCCCAATCAGAAGATCGTCATGCCAAGGGTGACTGCGGCCAGGACAACTGCCAGCACCACGCCCAGGCACCCGGCCCGCTGCGTCCCCAGCCCGTGCCTTGCCGCCAGCGACTCGACCGCTTGCTTGGCTTCGAGCAACGAGACGCCCTTCTTCTACTCTTACAGTTTGATTGCATAAACCTAGTCACCTTGCTAGTAGCCTACAAAGCCATTCACTACAAGCTAGGAGGCAACAAGATCGGCGTCGAGAGCCAGGATGTCATGTGGAGCACGAACGCCCCGAACGCAAAGAAGAACAAGATTCTTACCACACGATGCGGCCACATCATCCAGCCATAGGAAGCCCTGACTTTTTCAAGCAACTCATGTGGCGAAACAAGTGTGTCCATCAAACGCTCGCCACGAGACTTTCTCAGTTCTTGCCGAGGACGGTGCGGTGGTGAGTGTCCAGACCTTTCTTCCTCGTCTCGCAATGGTGCCACCAACATCGTCAGTAGTGTTCGCAAGACGTTGTATAAAACCAGGGCCACCGCTGTGAGCCAATAGGATGGTGACCGATCCAAGCCGATCACGACCTGCCATAGAGAGTAACGTCGCCAACCGTTTCCTTCATTCGGGGCACGTTTAGCAAGTTCGTCCGAAAAGGATCGCAAGACTCTGGAGTTCACATCCTCAAAATCAGTAAGCGTTTCGACCCTCTCAGCCAATCGGGAGACGGTTGTGTCAATCGCAGTCTCTGCTTTGTTGACGCCAATCCACCCAACGGATTTGACGAGGTACGGTACGAGAAATGCGACGAGGAACAAGTAGTTCAGGATTAGCCTCGGCCCGGTGTAGCTTTTCCTCAGAATCGACCAGGGATCTTTCGCCGTTGGCGAGAATCGAGCGTTGCGAAGTCGGGTCGAATCCAAAACAAGTCCCCGCACGCCCCGAATATCTGCGTTGTCCAACAAGACATCAAGGAGGTTGGTCCCTCGAAAGTCCGCATCCCTCAGATCAGTTTCTCGGTCATCGAACCAAGAGCCTTTGAGATCTACTCCCCGCAGGTCGGCACGGATCAGATTGGTCCCCCGCAAATTTGCATCCCGCATACTTGCACCACGGAGAACAGCCTCCTGTAGATTGGCATTGACCAGATCGTATCCATCCAGGTTGCAACCCCGCAAGCTGAATCCCATCAACAATGGCACCGCTTTGCCTTTCCGAGTTTCCCGGTCCTGTTCCCGCCAAGCGTTCCAGGCGTCCATTCCTTGGTGCAACTTCTCTAAGTGCTCAGGATCGCCCGTCAACGGGCTTGGCTCACGCATCGGGCGAGAGATCCACCGCTTCCGCACCCAGGAGCACACTAGGCGAGGAAGAAAACGATGAATCCTGCGGACCATACGCAGGGGGATTGAACGGGTGTTTTTGCCGAAAATGATCACGGACGTATCTCCTGAAGTCGCCGATGCAACTCGAATTGTACCGCTCTTGCTTGCCTCCGCTCAACATGTGGCTTGGAACATGGCGACGAGCTTGCGTTCAGCCTCATTACAGGCTTGACGGCCCTTGAGGCGTTTCCTTCGTCAAGCTCCCGCAAGTCCCACCGGCAACTTTCCCCGCATCACTTGAAACACCGCCACGGGCACCGTCATGGTCGCCACGGGCGGTTCGCCGACTGTCAACATCGGCACTTTTTGCCAGTATAGCGTTGCTTGACCAACGGCCTTGAATTCGGCCCACGGGATCAAAGCTGTCTTCCGCCAGATCGAAACGTACAGCCCCTCGTCGGCCACGGCCAAGGTGACGCACCGCTTGTAAGTCACCGCCCCGACCTGGACGGTCTCCCGCTTCGTGACATGGCCGGTGGGCGGGTTGTTGGTGCCGTACACTTCGGCCAGTTTTCCCCAGCCACCCGTGGTCCCGCCCAGTGACTTGACCAGGAATAGGACGAAGAACACCAGGCCGACGACGAAACCAGCCAGCAGCAAGACACTGAAGACGATCAGCAGCATCAAGGACATGGGCACACCTCCGTTTCTGCCATTCTACATTGAGATGGCACGTATTGTCCGCAAGCAAGGTGAATTCCTTTGCGGTACAATCCGGGACGCTCGGATATTTGCTGCTGAAAAGAAAGCGGAGGTCACCGATGAAACCACGCCCCGGAATTATTGTCGGTCTTGCTGGTTGGCTCTTGGCGGCTTCGGCATCGGCTCAAGTCGAACGGATTTGGCTGACGCACAGGACCAGCGACCCCAGCAAGATCGTCGTGAACTGGGAAACCACTGAGCCGGGCAATTCCGTCGTCCGTTATGGCCTGAGCCAGGATTACACGGAGACGGTCGCCGTCGAGGAAACCGTCACGCTCCATCATGTCGAGATTCCACTTGCCAAACGGGACACGACGTACCACTACAGCGTTTCCACCGGCGACCAGACATCCAGTGATGCCACCTTCAAATCGTACCCCACGGACGTATTGCGGGTCGCCGTGGTGGCGGATTGGCAGGGCAAGCCGAAACTGGATGCGATCCTCCAAGACAACGTGCATCTGCTGCTGACAGCCGGGGACAACATCGACTGCCTGCATCGGCTGTGCGGCGTCGGCGTGAAGGACTGCACGATGCCCTACGGCGAACTGATCGACCGGTATCCTGACCTGTTCCGCAGCACGCCATTCATGCCGGTCCTGGGAAATCACGACCGGGAAATCCGGCCACGAGGTCCAAAGCCGCCCGCCGAGCCCGTGTACGACATCGACGCCACTGCCTTCCGAGACTTCTTCGAGCTTCCCGGCGACGAGTGGAATTGGTATTTCGACATGGCAGACTTCGGCGTGCGATTCGTCGCCTTGGACCTAAACCACATCTCGGACATGGGCACGACATGGCAGACGTGCCATCCGTTCGACAAGGACTCGGCCCAGTACCAGTGGTACGAAAAGCTGTTGGGCGGCCCTCAGCCGAGTTTCGTCGTCACGCTGTACAACGAACGCAACGCCAGCGTGCGGTCGCAGGTGGGCGGCTCGTGGGGCAAACTGCTGCGTCGTGGAACCATCGCTATCACCGGGTTCGGCTATTTTGCCGAGCGTGCCGAAGTGGACGACTTCACGTACTACAACACGTCGCTCAGCGGCAAAGGAGACAAGTACCCGGACCCGAAATCGAAATTCCTAGCCAGCGAGAACAGCTACGTCCTGATGACGTTCACGAGGAATCCGTTGAAGATGGCCGTCGAAATCAAGAACCTGGAGGGGCAAGTCCTCGACCGAAAGGAATTCAGGGTGACCCCGTGAAGTTCATTTGCTCGACGTTTGGCAGTTCCGGTGATGTTTTTCCCATGCTGGGCTTGACGCTCGAATTGCGGCTCCGTGGCCACGAGGTCGTGTTCGCCACAAACCAGCACTACGAACCACTCGCACGCAAGCACGGGATTCCCTTCGAGGCCCTCGGCACGGAGGACGAATTCGCTAAGTCCATCAGCAACCCCGATCTGTGGCACCCGCAGCGGGCCTTCCGGCATGTTTTCCAGAGTCTTTGCCCAGTTTTGAAACGCCAGTACGAGATCCACGCCGATCATGCCTCGACGGGCAACGCCGTTGGGATCACGAACTGCTTTGGGTTTGGAGCGTTGATGGCACAGGACAAGCTGAATCTGCCGGTCATTACCCTGCATTGCCAACCGGCAGTCATCTGGAGCGACAAACAGCCGCCGCTCCTCCCCGGTTTGTTCGGCCCACGTTGGCTGAAGAGCCTTTGTTACCGCATCGGGGAACGCTTCTTCATCGACGCTGTGGTGTGCCCATTCATCAACGGCTGGCGGCAGGAACTCCGTCTGCCCCCTGTCCGCAAGATCACCCGCTGGTGGCACTCGCCCTATGCAATCGTCTGCCTCTTTCCCGACTGGTACAGCACTCCGCAAGAGGACTGGCCCAACAACCTGATTCAGACGGATTTTCCCCTCTGGAACGACCGGAACGAGGATGGGCTGTCGGCGGAAGTGGAGGAGTTCCTAGCTCACGGCGACCCGCCCCTGGTCTTCACCCCCGGTTCGACGAATCTGCACGGGCGAGCGTTCTTCGACTCGGCCGTCGAAGCCTGCCGGTCGCTGAACCGGCGAGGCGTTCTGCTAACGGAATTCCCTGAGCAGATTCCCGACCGCCTGCCAGATACCGTTGTCCACTTTCGGTACGTGCCGCTCGACGTGCTTCTGCCGACGGCGGCAGCGTTCGTCCATCACGGAGGCATCGGGTCCACGTCGCAGGGATTGGCAGCGGGCATCCCCCAAGTCCTCATGCCGCTGGCCCACGATCAATTCGACAATGCGGAACGGATCGCCTGGCTGGGCGTTGGAGGCTGGATCAAGGCAGACCGATTCACAGGACCACGGGTGGCCCGCCACCTGGATAAGCTGCTGACTTCGGAACCCGTAGCCGCTTGTTGTCGCAAACTGGCACAAGTTCTTGAGCCACGAGATGGCCTCCGGCGTGCGGTAGCGGCGATTGAGGACAGGGTGACACGGGCCTGAACAGGAATCTACCGAGGCCAAACGATTGCGAGGGCAGCCGATCAGTTCAACCCAATCCACGCACCTTCCCCGCAATCAGCGGCGACAACAGCAGCACCAGCATTCCGAACGGCAGCAGCCCGCCTTTCAGCACGTTGTAGTCCACCCACAGCCGCTCCCAGGATGCCCCCACGACAAAGCGGCCGAAGGCAACTTCAAAGGCCAACGTCAGGCCGAGCCACAGGAATCCAACTGCCAGCAGGTCAGTAGTCCGGGATGCACCGATCCACCGGACGAAGATCAAGGCAATGACCAGGATGATGATCGAGCCGGTGAACACGCCGATTTGATTGGACCGGAATTCGCCGACGTGCGGCACCAGGAAGACGCCACGGGCGATGCCGTGCAGGATCTCGGCAACGATCAGGACCAGCCAGACGGCAAAGGCCCTGACAAGTTGTGTTGGTTGGGGTGCGGGTGCCATGCTGTTGCTCCTGGTGTTGGTCGAATTTTAGCAGAGCGGGCGGCTCGCCGGTGCGGGCGTGTCGCTGCATCTGCCGCACGGACCCTCTGGGGCAGGGTGACCAGACTCATGAAAAAATCGGAAGGAATTCTCCCCCCCAGATTGCACCGCAGCATCCGGGCCAGCAGAATGAGGCCAAGTTCGGTAGGTCTTTTCGCAGTCCACTTCAAGGAGCAACGAGATGTTGACTTACGCCGCCGTCCTTCTGTTGGCACCGCTGGTTGCCGGTCAGGTCGAGAAATCGACCAAGCCCAATGATCTTGGCAAGCTGAAAGCCTTCATGGGCAATTGGGAAGCGACGGACATTGAAATCGACGGGACCAAATTCAAGGCCGCTGCGACCTGGCAGCCCGCCTTGGACGGGCGGTTCATCGAACATCGATTCATGCTCAGCGATTCACCGGATGGACCGGGCCTCTGGCTGCTCGTGATGATTGGCCATGACCCCGCCGACCAGCGAGTCAAGTTTTGGGGATTCCACAGCGACGGGGGATGTTCGCTGGGCATACTTAGTAAATCCGAGGGGAAAGAGATCGTCTTGAAATCGGATGTCACAGACTCGGCGGGCTCAAAGCGACAGGCCACGGTCACTTTCGTGTTCCCCGACAAGGACAGCTACAAATGGACCATCCGCTACGCTGACGGCGAAAACGCCGAAGCGACATTCAAGCGTGCGGGCAAGACAAAGGTGCAGAAGTGGCCGGGCTTGACATTCGACACGCCCCAGGACGCAACTGAACAGCTAAAGGACATCGGATGGTGGGCCGCCAACTGTACTTTCGAAGGCAACGATGCCTTTACCGGCAAGACAAGCGTGGGGCAATCCATGTGCGGCTGGACCCTCAACGGCAAGTTTCTTTTGTCAGACCTCGTTTTTGTTGAGCCTAATCTGACTGTCGGACGCTACCGAGCGATTATCGGAGTTGATCCGTCCACGAACAAGACCACCGGGTGGGAGTTCGACGCCTTGGGGACCGTTGGGAAGTACATCGTCTCCGACAAAGGCCAAGATATCGTAGGCACGGCTCTGTCCCCGAAGGCTGGTCAGCTTGAGTACAAGGGAAAGATGACCCGAACCGACAACGGCTTCGACTATCGAGCGACTGGGAAGCTCCCGGATGGAAAAGAAATAACCTACTACTGGCTTTGGAAGAAGCACCCGGCTGGGAAGTGATGAGGTTTTCCAGGGCAATGCAATCAGCAGCGTCTCCCGTCCCAAAGCAGAAGCTCAACTGGTCGAGTGGTTTTGACCGCCGTTCCAATTTCCTTTTCCACGTGGAGGACTTTTTCATGAAACTCGTTTCTGTCTCGCTGTCCGTCTTGTTTGGTTTGTCTGTCGCCTCAGCTTTGGCCGCTGCGGAACCAACACGGATTCCGAAGGACGCCCTGGAGGAAATGGAGTACCGTGTTGGCACATGGGAGTCCACGCTGCTGATCGACGGTGTGGAGCAACCAGAGAAGAGCCGGGAGGTCACTGGATGGGCTCCCGGAGGAAAATTCGCCCTCATAATCACGGACGTTTCCGTAGAAAACGGCATCAAACGTCACGGCTCCTGCATCGTTGGCTGGAACCCGGAAAGGAAGCAGCTTGTCGAGCACTGGCACGTTTCCGATGGCATCTGCGTATCGTACCGCTACCACATTGACAAGGAGAAGAACTCCTGGGTGGGCACTCTCAGGTATGCCGACACGGAGGGCAAGACGTTTGAGGGCAAATCAGTCGTCGAAAAGAAGAGCAAAGACGAGTGGGTGTGGAAAGCGACTTGGGTCGAGGACGGAAAGGAAAGGACGAGAAGCTCCGTCAACCGAAGGGTGAAGTGACCCACGGCCATTCCCATCCTAACTGCTGAGCGAGTTCGGATGTTGGCCTTGTCCGTAAAACGGCAGCGTGGCGGCATCGGTTCGGTCCTGCCACGCTGCCCGCAACCATGCGTATCGGCCCACCCCCGATTCAAAGCCAGCCCGCAAGCCACCATGTCCACCCCGTGGCCCAAACTGCTGCTCGTTTTCGTCCTGCTCACAACTGGCCGCATCGTGCTGTCGGCCGAAGAGTCCCACAACTTGGCAAGCCTGGAACGATCCTTTTGGCTCCACGCCTCTCTGGCTGCCACGGCACAAAAAGGCTACTGGGGACCAGCCTTCCCGGCGTCCCCAAGTCCCACCGAACCGGACATCCGAAACGCCGCCAAGCTGCTGACCAGCACCTACGCCGCCAACCGGCTGTACCTCGTCTACCACGCCGAGATCCCCGTCGAAGACGCCGTGCAGGTTTTTGGCTGGTGGCGTCGGCACTGCCCAGACACCGTGACACTTGTCCCAACGCTGGTGCTGCGGATGTACGACCAGCAGAAGACCCCAGTCTTCACGCCGGAGCAACTTCGTCGGCTGGTTCAATTCTTCCAGAAGTCCATAAACGCCTACCAACTGGCCGTCTACGATGTCTATGGCAATCGTGACCAGGGCGAGGCGTTGAAGATCCTGGCGGAACAGTACCCCAAGGGGCTGATTCGGGTCGGCATCCAGCCTGACGAAAAGCTCGGACCACCGTTCATGGGTGCCGTCCAGGACACGTGGAGCGGCTTGTGCCACGGCAAGAGGAATGCCGATTGGCAAGACAAGGGCTTCGGAGCGGAGACGCTGTGGAAATGGGTGGAAAATCGGAACCAGCAGAACATGCCGGTGGCCTGGGATCTGATCGTCGTGGCCTGGGACTATTCGGTGACGGAGCGGGGTGGCTACCCCGGCTACGATGACGCCGCCAAGAACATGCCGCTGCCTGCGAGACGGAATCGGCTGGCGGCCCAGGAGATCCTCCAAACTGGCCGTGTCGGCGGCGTGGCTGGATTCAGCAGCGACCTGCTGATCCTCCAGGCCAATTCGGAACACCCAGCCCACGACGGTCGGCAGGCGAGTCTTTACGAGACATTGAAGCGGGGCGAACCGTACCGGGGCTACTACGGCGAGCCGTTCCAGGAAATCGTCGCCATCTACAGCGACCTCAAGAACGGGAAGTCACCGGGCGGAAAATGACGTCGGGCCGATGAGTGGTGACGCAGATCTGCTTTTCAGACGGCCACCTTTTCTGCTGCAAATCTTCGCTTGCGTTCCTCGTACCACCTCGCCATCTCCTCCATTCCAACGTGGCGATACGCAGCAATCCATGCCGCCAGGAACTCCGGGCATTTGATGCCTTCGCACCCAAACCGATTCAGGATCGGCAAATCTTGGGCATATCTCGGTTTCGGAAGTTCAATCGCCTTCGAGATGCCGGGACCGCCTGTGAACCGGAGTCCCGGAAAGTAAACAACGTCGTCCTCCAGCAGTGTGGGGTCCACGATCACGGCGTCCATTTCGACCCAGCCATGCTCGGTGACCAGATCTCCCAAAGTGACAATCACGCCTTCAACGTAATCGGCGTCCTCGTACTCCGGGACATCCCAGACCACCCGCATGGCATTGATGAAACACTCCTTCGGCTTGGCCCGTACCAATCGACGGACCCTAGCAGACTCGATTCTATCTTTTGTCATCGACTCCCCCTGATCCCACCATTCTCGAAACATCATCCCAAGACCCTGAGTGCCAGTCAAGTGTTTCTTTGGCTTCCCCCGTAGGCCAATGGACGGCAGAAAAAATCTTTGACGAATTCCGAAAATGCTTCACGAAAATTATGGCGGCGACACTACTTTACTTTGGAACATTTTTTCGGGAGGAAACCATGAACGTTACAGCAGGAGTCAGACGCAGCGTACTGAGACTTTTCAACGTGTCGGAGGCGGCACGGCAAATCGGTGTTCCGGTGCCAGTGATGCACCGCTCGATAACCGCAGGTTATCTACCAACACCACAAGTGAAACTTGGCAGGCGACATTACTACACGCAGGACGAAATCGAAGTTCTGACTCGGAAGTGTGCTGAAATAAGAAACCACCCGTGATTTGTGGTCACGGGTGGTCTGAGAACATTCACCTTTTTACCAACCATCCGGCTGGGACAGACTGCCATGCCGGAGAAGGAGTCTAATGTATGATAGTAACCAAACGAGCATTTTGCTCGACGACCAAACAAAAATCCAAAGAACCGAAATCCTCGTCCGTCTCTACGGCCTGGGCTTCAACCTGATCCCGATGAACGGCAAAAAGCCGTGCATCGAATGGAAGGCGTACCAGACTCAGCGAGTCGCCGTCGCAGAAATAAAAGAATGGATGCGAGGGAGCTTCCCAGCCAAGGACGGAAAAAATCTCTGGAAAGCGAAAATTCTGAACTTCGCCCTGCTGACCGGTGCAGCCCCGTGGTCTGCCAGCAATCCAGGGACCGTTGCCATCGACTCCGATGACGACGAAGCTGACGACGTGGCCAGACGACACTTCCCGCCGACGCCAATGATGCAAGTCACCGGCAGCGGCGGGGTGCATCGAGTCTATCGGAGGCCACGGGTAGAAGACATCCCGTACATCGGCAACCGCCAGAAGACCTGGATCGGCGGCAGGCAGTACAACCTCGACGTGCGAGGCGACGGCGGCTACATCATGGCCCCCGGTTCGATCCACCCGGCGACCAGCCAGCTATACCGGGAAGAAGTCCCGTGGACACTGGATCTCCTGATGCAGTGTCCGGTCTACGACCCTGGCTGGCTCATCTGTGAACATGCAGGTAGGCCCACAAGCCGCCGAACAACCGTCGTGGTTTCTGCCTCCATCGACGCCACCGACCACGACGACTTGATTTCGGTAGTCGAGGTGTCGGCGGCGGAACGGGAACGGCAAGCACGGATCTACCTTGAGGCCGTCCCCGGCACGCAGGAAGGCACCGGTGCCGACCGGTCTTGCACGGCCCTGACCATGCGATTGCTTTACGGGTTCGCCCTGCCTGCCGACACCGTGCTGGAAATGTTGGCCGAGTGGGGCCAGAAAACTGATCAGCTTGATGCCAGCGGCGGCTGGTGGCCCTGGACCGAAGATGAAATCAGCCGGAAGATCGAGTGGTGCCTGACGCACGTGTACGGCGGCGAAGTTGGTGACCGGCTGCACGCTTGCCGTGATCTCGGCGAGTTGGAGGCCAACGTCGATGACATCGTGGTGCCGTTCGACGACCACCTCATCCACCACGCCGCCAAATCTGTCGATGTCGTGATTTCACCAAAGGACCAACTGGATACAGCCGCCCAGTTCTTCCAGTCGGAGTTCGACGGCAAAACCCTCGTCCACCATCACGGCTGCTGGTATCGCTGGACTGGCCAGCGGTACGAACTGTTCAGCGACGACGACATCAGAGCCCGAACCTGGAAATGGCTCGCCAAGTGCCGCTGGTCGAAGCCCTGCGGCAAGAACAAGAGGCGGTTGGAAAGATACCAGCCGAACCGCCCAGCAGTGACCAGCGTTCTCGATGCACTCAAAGCCGTTGCCAACCACACGTCGGCAGTTGAGCCGCCTTGTTGGCTCGAATCGGCTGATCTGCCTGATCCGACGAACGTCATCGCCTTTGCCAACGGCCTGCTAGATGTGCAGGAATACTTGGCTGGTTCGGTGACCCTGCTGGATCACACGCCGAACTGGTTCTCCTGCAACTGCCTGCCGCACGGCTTCGACCAGAATGCCGTCTGCCCACGATGGCTGGAGTTTTTGGATCAGGTCTTCGATGGTGACCAGGAGCGAGTCAAGGCCCTCCAGCAGTGGTTCGGCTACAACCTGGTTTCTGACAACCGGCAACACAAATTGGCCCTGCTGATCGGCCCGCCACGAAGTGGCAAAGGGACGACCATGGCGGTGATGTCGGAGTTGCTTGGCAAGCACAACGTCGCCAGTTCGTCGCTGGCCTCGTTGGGCGGAAGGTTCGGGCTGGAGCCGTTGGTCGGCAAGCTGGCGGCGTTGATCGACGAGGGCCACCTTGGCAAGTACAGCGACACGTCCCTGGTTCTGGAACGGTTGAAGGCGATTTCGGGCGGGTCGGAACAGGCCGTGGACCGCAAGGGTTTGGCGGCGTTGCCAAGCGTGGCCTTGAAGGTCCGGTTTACCATTGCGGTGAACGAACTGCCCCGCTTGTCCGACTCTTCGGCAGCCATGCGGTCTCGGTTATTAGTCCTGCCGTACTTCAACACCTACGAAGGCAAGGAGGACTTTGACCTGGTGGACCGGCTATTAGCGGAGATTCCGGGCATTACTAATTGGGCGTTGGAAGGGGTTCGGTTACTAAAGGACGCCGGACGGTTCAAGAATCCGGCTGCGGGCGACAAGATTCTGCGGGATTTCGTCTACCTGTCGTCGCCTGTGCAGGCATTTCTGGACGAGTGCTGCGAGGTTGGAGACGGCAAGGAAGTGCGTCGAAACGATCTGCAACTGGCTTGGCACCGGTGGTGCGATGACAACGGCCACATGCGGGGCAGTGTTGCAGATTTCGGCAAGAAACTGCGGGCGGCGGTTCCACGGATTGACGACGAACGTCGCCGTGTCCACAGCGGGCGGGAGCGGTGGCACACCGGTCTCGGCCTCACCTCCGACGCACTCGCCGACATCGCCAGAGCCAGGAACGGTGCATGATGGGCCAAGCGGTGGTCCAGGTGGTCCAAGGATGGTCCAAGCAAATCGAATTTGCTTGGACCACTCTTTTCCTTGTTTTTGCGGGGTTTCTGCGTGGTTTTCGTGGGGTGGTCCAAGTGGTCCAAGCAAATCCTCACTTCTTTTGGAAAATCTGAGACAAGCATGAAGTGAGATTTTTGAAAGGAGATAGAAGTGCTGTTTTGCTTGGACCACCTGGACCACCTTGGACCACCCTGCCAAAAAACCACCTCTACCTGGGTCAAGGTCGGTGCTGGGGAAGTTGGTGCTGGCGACGGGCGAGCCGGTGGCGGGGCCGAGCGTTAGTAACGGATTATTAGGAGCCGATACGCCCCCCCTCACTGTCGCCGAGGCGGGATCTTCCGTTGCTGGGGCCGTTTGCAGGTTTTGGGCTTGGGAGGGCGTTTGAAACGTTCCCTTGCCGCCTTAGCCTCGTCCCGCAAGATCTGCATCTTGACCCGGCCGACGAACCTGTCGCTGACTTCCAAGCCGTGGCTTTCCAAGTCAGCAACAACTTGCTCCGGCTTGGCCTGCATTCCCAGCCGGTCCAGCGTGTTGCGGATGGCTCGTCGTTCGTTGGCGGTCACGTCGGTCCTCGTGGGTCAGCCACTTCATTGCCCACCGCCCCTGGTGCCGCATGGTCCGGTCAAGTGCCGTCCGGTGCCGTTCACCGAATCACCTCTTGGCCTCGACCTTGCGTTCCTGCTTCACTTTGCGGAAGACGACTCTGCTCACGTCGCCGTTGTCCATTTCGGCCTCCAAGACAATCTCGGCTGGCCCCTTTTTGATGAGATCCGCCTTGCCCGTGATGGTCGTGCCGCCCTGAACCATGGTTATTTCGCCCTTGTAGTGCGTTGGCGATACAACGGTCCAACAGAGCGTGGCGTTTCCCCCGTTGGCGTCAAAGCCACGGTCTTCAATGCACTTCTTGGCAGCGTTCCAGCCGATCAATGTCACCCCGCTCCAAGAAACGTCACCCGTCTTGTAGGAGAAGTTTCCCATCAGGCAAACTTGCTTTTTGTCTTCGGTGCGTGCCCACCGGCACGTGAATCCGCCGGTGTGCTCCTTGCCGCCGAGTTTGCCCTCGACCTTCCAGGTGCCAGCAAGAGTGTCGATTTCCTTGATGATTTCATCTGGAATCCCGACCGCTTCCTGGCCGAAGGTCACGTTGCCCAACAAGGCAACCGCCAGTACGACGAAAGCGATGGTCAAGCGTTGCATGGTTCATCTCCTCTTCAGATGTGGTAAAAGGAAACTTCAACAGAACTGACTCGGACTGCACAAGGCCGCTTCGGATCGGCGGCCTAGTCCTGGATGGCCTCGGCTGCGATCTTCTCGTACTGGGCAAACCAGACCGGAGTGGCCTTCTCATCCCACACCAGTTGGGTCATCGTGACGAGAACCCAGTCACCATGTGGCGAAATGCGAAAAGACGTGGACCAATGCCCAAACCAAGCGTAGGCCCCCCTCAGTTGTTCGTGATGCCGTTGGTCGCTGGAGTACACGCTGAAGCCGAAACCAAACCGGTCTATCACGTCCACGTCAGCGAGTTTCATGTCGCCGATCTGATTGGCGGTCATCATCTTGATGGTTTCAGGCCGCAGCAAGCGGACGCCATTCCATGCCCCGCCGCTCAAGAGCATCTGGCAGAATCGCATGTAGTCGCTCGGCGTGGAGCATAATCCGCCGCCACCAGCAAGGTACTTGTGCGACTTGGAGTACGGGTAATCGCTCGTGAGGTTGCCCGGCCCGATCTCGCCGCCAGCCAACTTCCGAATTCCGCCTTCGCCTGGAATGTAAACGGAAGCCAGTCGGCCGACTTTATCCTGGGACACATGAAAGCCCGTGTCATTCATGCCAAGGGGTTTGAGGATCTTGTCGTCAAAGAACCGGTCCAGCGTCATCCCCGAAACGACTTCGATAACTCGCCCCAGCACGTCCGTGGACATTCCGTACTCAAACTTGTCGCCGGGATCAAACAGAATTGGCAGCCCTGCAAGTGTCTTCATCATCTGTGCGAGATTCACTTCCGACGTGCTAAGGCCACCGGATATTCCGTGTTTGTCGTAGACCGGTTTCAAGGACGAGCCGTAGGTGAGCCCCGACGTGTGCGTCAGCAGGTGGCGGATCGTGATCTCCCGCTTAGCGGGTCTGGTCTCCAGCGGATCGACGCTGACCAGCACCTTCATTTCCTTGAATTCCGGGATGTACTTTGACACCGGATCGTCAAGCCCCAGCTTGCCTTGCTCCCAAAGCATCATGATGGCCACGCTGGTGATCGGCTTGGTCATTGAGGCGATGCGGAAAATCGAATCCGTCCGCATCGGCTTCTTCTCTTCCCGATCCGCCATGCCCACGGCCTTCAGGTGGATCACTTTGCCGTGGCGGGCCATCATGGTCACGCCACCGGCGATCTTGCCATCGTCCACAAGGGACTGCATGAACTTGGATAATTCCTCGACCTTTGCCGACGAGACGCCGACATCTTCGGGCTTGGCGGTCGGCAAGTCCTGCCCCAGCGAAGGGCACGTCAGTGCCAAGACGACAATGAAGCACGCCCATCCAATTTGTCGTTTCTCGATATTCACGGTCTTCCCCCTTGAAGAAACCAGACCTTCGCCGTTGAATCAGTCTTTACGAAATCCAGCAGCAATTCGGCAACCTTCCGCCTTCCACTGTCACTGGGATGCGTGCCATCAGGGCCGAGATCTTCAGGCTTCCAAACAAGATCGTCGATCTTCCGCCCCTTCTCGCCGTCTGCCCACAGGTACGGCCCCCAGAGCAGCAACGGGGACTTCACCGGTCTTTTTGGCGGGTCGTAGTTCAGCGATGGCTCGCCTTTGATCTGATCTTGGATCAGCCAACGGACCACGAAGGCTGACTCGTAGGCGTAGGGCTCCGGGTTCAATGTGGACTTGGCGTACCCGGCGTAAATCCGGCTGGACAGGTAGGCGATCCGCAGGTTGGGGAATCGCTCCTTGAGCATGTTCAAGATCGTGACCATGTGGCCCTTCATTTCCTCGGCGTGTTTGGGGAACTCGCCGATGCTGCCTGGGGCGATTCGAGCTTGCTTGACCCACGCCACCTGCACCTGCTCATCCGACACGTCAGCTAGTTGGAGCCGGTCGTCCAGCACTTCCCACGGATTGCGAGAACCGGTCCTGTCGGGTCTCCCAGACACGGCCCATGCCTTGGCATCCATCCCGCCCTGTGCCCCATCGACGATGACGACCTTCGGCGACTTTGCAGGATCGGCGTTGGCCAATCGGACAAACGCCGAGAATTCCTGGGTGGTGTTCGACATCCCCACCGAAATCATGACGATCTTGCCGTTGTCCGAAGGCTTGCCGTCTGCATCGAGTGGCTGGATCAGTTTTGCCTGTTGCAACGCCGCTTCGAGGTGTTCCTGCGGCGGTTCGTTCTTGCCGCCACCGTACAGCCCTCCGTCCTGCCCCTTGTAGCCGTCGTTCATGTCCGTGAGCGGATTGAGGCCCACAGGCGGCTTGATCTCGACGGGACGGCGTTGCTGCGGCTTCTGTTTCTGCCGCAGTTCGATGGCCCGTTGCAGGTAGGACTGCTCCTCTTCCGTCAGCTTCTCGCCCTGAATCCCTCGCTGGCGAAGTTGTTTGGCACGATTCCAGTCAATGTCACCTTGTTGGGCGATGGCCTGAAAGGCAGTGATCAGAACGAGGCAAATCCCGACGTAGATGGTCATCCGGTGCTGCATGGTTTTGCTCCCGTTGATTGCACTGAACAGTCCAACCGGCACGCCCGAACCGCCATTTTCGCATTCGAGCAGCCGGAAACAAGCTCTCATGCGAGAAGATGGTCTCGATTGTCAGCATCACCGGCATCTCCGGCGAGGCCCCCAACCTCCACCGGCTCCACCTGCCACGCCATCAGAATATCCAGCGTTTGGAACGACTCGGCATCGCCTGCTCCAAACCCAGCCTCGCTGACGAGTATCTCGTTGCCAAGCTGACGATCATCGGCGTCGTCGTCGTCGTCAAACACGTCGAACATGGCTTCGGCCTGCCGCTCGCACCACCACTGGAAGGCCGTGATGGCGGCTTGCTCGGCGTTCTGGGCTTCCAGGATGACTTGGACCTGACCGGATTGGACGTAGAACTTGGGCATGGTTTTCCTTTCTCAATGATTTTGGCTTGTGGTCGGCGGCGTGCAGACTGCAACCAGGACGACGAAGACGAAAACGGTAGTGCTGACCAAAACCTCGGCCACGGTACGGCTCCTTGCTTCAGGATTCTTGACGGCTGATCTCCGTCGCCGTTTCTTACATCGCCGGTGCCGTGACACGGTTGGTCAGGGGAACAGGAAATCCGACGATTCCCGGAGCGTCATCAAGGCACCGACGTAGCTCGCCGGGGACGGAAAGTGCGGATCACCGAGACCACAAGCAGCACCCAGCCGACGACGATCCCGCCTACCCAGAGGACCACGAATATCGGGATTTTCAGAAACACAGCCAACGGCTGGAAGGCGGTGGACGTAAGGGAGAACACCACGGCATACAGCAGCCATCGTTTCCAGGGCAATGGTGTCCGGCACTCCGCTGCCACCGCATCAACCTGGGCCACCTGTCGCTTCAAGGACAGCAGAAGCAGCAAAATGAAAACACCATAGCAGCCCCAGATGTTCGCCTGGGGAACGATCCCCGGCAGTTTTTCAGGCCGCAGCAGGATGCCCAGCCCGATGTACTGGGTGGCAAGCAGGAATACCAACACCCCCAACTCTCGGCCTCGTGGCAGCAGTTCCGAAAGCGAATACAGCCGTCCCCTGGTCACCCGCTTCCACAACAGGACCAAAATCAGCACGAAACCGGAGGTGGAGATCGTGGAGCCGATGGTGTGCAAGATGGAGGGCGAGTTGGCCGTCTGGACCACACCGCAGGCGGCGGCAAACACCACCGTGAACCATCGTCCGTCGATCCAGCGTGCCAAGCGGGGCTTGAGTGCTGCCGTCACATGCCCGGAACTTGTGAGCAGTCGCTCCGCCGCCACCAGCGGGACGACGAACGCCATCAGGGCGTGGTAGAACAGGACCAGCATCATCGTCTCGATGATGGCAACCCCGCCGACCATGACCGGCTTGTCATTCCAGGGCGGACTCCACAGGACTTTGGTGATGTACGCTTCGTACAAGCCGAACAAGGCACCGGCAAAGAACAAAGATGCAAACAGCGGTCGGGGATGCCGCAGCACAATGGCAGCCAGCACCAGGATGTGCAGTGCATACAAGGGGCAGGTCACGAGGACGCTGAATGGCTCGAAGAAGGGGAACATGGACGAGCCGACCGTGACCTCAGCAAAGAACACCGAGAAAGCACCCAGGATCACCCAGAAGAACAGCCGGAGCTTCCGGGACGGGGCTTCCGGTTGTAGGTTCAGGGCGTCGGCCTGGGGTTCGGCAAGATCGGTCATGGTGCTTGTCGCTTCCTCGACGTACAGCCCTTTGGTGTCCCCTTGTTGGCCCCTCGGATCATCACCAACTTCTGCCGCCGTGTCAGCTTTTTGATGGCCGCTTCCCGCTTCAAGGCCAGACTTTGGCCCCGTTGTGGCTCCTGGTACACCAACTTGACTGGGCGACGGCTGCGGGTGTAGCGGGCGGCCGTCCCGTCGTTGTGCTGCTGGCAACGGCGGGTCAAATCCTTGGTGATGCCGGTGTACAACGTACCATCGGCACACCGCAGGATGTAGACGAACCAGATTTCAGCCGCCCTTTTTGCCACGCCGTGTCCTCGCCAGTTCCCCGTGCCGGAAACAATCGACCACGTGGTCGTTCACCATCCCCACGGCCTGCATGTAGGCGTAGCAGATCGTGCTGCCCACGAACTTGAAGCCACGCCGTTTTAGGTCGGCACTCATGGAGTCGGATTCCGGTGTCCGGGCAGGCACTTCCCCAATCGACGCCCAGGCGTTCTGTACGGGCGTGCCTCCGACGAAGCTCCAAATGTATTGGTCGAAGCTGCCGAATTCCTGGACCGTTGCCAGAAACGCCTTGGCGTTTTGTATGGCAGCGTCGATCTTCAACCGGTTTCTCACGATCCCGGCATTCGACAACAACGTCTGCCGCTTCTTCTCGCCGTACTTGGCGACGATGGCCGGATCGAAGTTGCCAAAGGCGTGCCGGTAATTGTCCCGCTTGTTCAAGATCGTGGACCAACTCAGTCCGGCTTGTGCTCCTTCCAGGACCAAGAATTCAAACAGCAGCCGGTCGTCGTGGATCGGTACGCCCCATTCCGTGTCGTGGTACTGGATATAGTTGTCGCCCTTTGCCCAGGGGCAGCGGTGTGGTTCCATGACTGGCTCCGTTTCGTTTTTGGCATCTGCGGTGTCCCACCGTATCGAGATTTCTCACCGCTTTCTAGCCCGCTGAGACCGGGGGCGGCTGGGCATGGCCGATTTCGTGAAATTTGAGACTGGGCCTTCTGGCCTTGCCGCAACTGCTTTTCGCTAGCCGAGTTGCGTTCCGCTTTGGTTCGTCGCAAGCCTGCCGCCGTCTCAATTTCGATTTTGCGACAACCACCCGTCAGTCGGGCTTTGTCGCAATTCTCATGTGACGGGCATTGTCCCGGCGAGAACCCCGCAGCACAGAAGGACACCGCATACACCAGATTTTGCCCGAACCGTTCCCCGTCCGGCCTACCGCCTGCCACGGCTGAGTGGACACCAGCGGCCCGGTCGTTGACGAACACGACGGAAGAACGACGCACACAGGAAAGGAACGACGATGCCGAGCCAGAACGAAATCCGCCAGACCATCACCAGCACCATTGTGGAAAATCTGAAGAGCGGGACGTTGCCTCCGTGGCGGCGACCGTGGGCCTTGGACAAAAACGCTGGAAACCCGGCCAACGTCGTCAGCAAGCGGTCTTATCGGGGGATCAATCCTCTGATCCTGGGCGTGGCTTCGATTCGCCACAATCTCCGGTCCAAGTGGTGGGCGACCTTCAATCAGTGGAAGGAACTGGGTGGCTCTGTCATGAAACGCCCCGACGACTGTCCGCCAGGGAAATGGGGGACAGCCATTATTTACTGGCAACGGCTGACGAGGACCATCCAGGACGAGGCCGGTGAGGACGAAGAGCAGCGGTTCTTCTTCTGCAAGATGTACACGGTTTTCAACATCGATCAGGTGAGCGGCGACCACTTGGATCATCTCCGGGTCGGCAACGCCCCGTTGGACACCAACGAAGTCCAAGCACGGTACGAGAAAGCCAACGAGGCCATCTCCGCCACGGGGGCAACCATTTTGCACGGTGGCAACCGGGCCTACTACGATCCGCACGAGGACACCATCACCGTGCCTCACCGCCACCAGTTCACGGACGGTGAATACTACGAAACGGTTTTTCACGAGTTGGCCCACCACAGTGAGCATCCGACCCGCTTGAACTGCGACCGCAGCAAGCCGGAGAACAGCTACGCCTTTTTGGAACTACGGGCCGAACTTGGGGGCTGTTATGTCGCCGCCGAGCTTGGGCTGCCGACCGCCGAAAATCTGGCGAATCACGCCAGCTACCTGCAATCGTGGCTCCAGCAGATGGAAAACGACCCGAAGTTCGTCTGGCGGGCCGCTGCCCAAGCCAGTCAAGCCGCCGATTTCATCCTGTCCTTCTCCCGCCAGCCGGTTGAGGAAGAGGAAACGGTGCTGGCCTAAATGGCAGGCACAGGGGCGGCAAGTTACTTTGCCGCCCCTCCGAATCGGACACCACATCCAAACTTGTTCCTGATCGGGACGAGCCGAGCGGGAACGTCAGACGTGATCGGACGCCGCTTCAGCTTCGACGACCGGACCAGCAGTACGGGACGTTTTCCTGGACTGGCCAGCAGGGAACGCCACCGCTGCCTGCGAAGTTCTTGAAGCCGCACATCGATCACCGGCGACGGTCCACCTCGGCTTTTTCTTCCCCTCCACGCACCAAGAGGACACCGAAAGGACACTCGCATGAACCTCGACGGCATCGACAAGGACGAGTTGTGGCACCTGCACAATCTGCTGCGGCAACACCCAGTCGCCGAAGCCCGCAGATGGTTTCCCGACCGGCCCCGTGGCTACGTGGCTGCTACTCGCACGCTGGGACACTACGCCGCCAACAAGGCCACCGCCATGAAACTGCGGCTGGAGGGGAAGGTCGCAGATGCGTTGCAGTACGAGGGCATCTGTGACCGGCTGTACAAGCAACTGCCGGAGTTCGCCCGCTGGTAACGACCACCGGGACACCACTTCAACCACCAGCAACGCAAATTTTGGATTGGCCGTGTGGCAGTCCATCGGACACCGGAGCAACACCACCATGAAACGTCATGACTACTGGCAACTGACCGTACACTTCTGGCCTGCTGCAACCGAGGCCGGAGTGCAACCAGTCAAGGCCAACGGATTTGAGGAAGGGCCGCAGTTCTACCGGCCGGACACCATCGACTTCGACCACCCGCCCAGCCGGGACGAGTTCCTGGCAGTGGTTCAGACCATTCCGTGGATGAGCGTCTGGCAGGACACCCTCTTGCCAGTCGTGGCAAACAACCCCTGGCCGATGATCGACTTTGCCCACAAGGCAGCCCACATCGATCTGAAAAACGAGCAGGGCCAGATCGTCGGACAACTGGAAGTGCGGCGACAGGAACGTTGGGCCAATGCCGGTTACTGTGCCCCCTTCATCACCACCGACATGATTCGTTCCGCTGCTCGACTTCACAACGGCAAGATGGCAGCAGCGATTGAACATGTGGAGTTGCACCGGCACAGGCTGATGGAGCGATTAGCCATGCAACCGGGTTCGAGCCAAGCAACGACGGACACCGAAATCCGCAAGCTGCTGGTTGTAGGCGGATTCTTGAAGAAGGTCTGACCGGACACCGCCCCAACCACCATGACACGCCAATTCTTGAACGGCGTGTCAGCCCCACGGACACCAGAGGAAACACAATGCCCAGCAAATCCAAACAAGAACACGACAACTACTGGCAGGCCGTCACCGACGTGGCGGAAGGCATCGTCGCCGAGTTGCAGGACACCGATGACGAAGACGACGAAGACCGGGACGAGCTTCTGACCCGACTCGTCCACGAATCCACCGATCAGCACGACTACGTGATTTTCAACGAGTTGCAGGTCTACACCTTGCAGCACTCGAAGCACCCCTGTGCCGCTTTGTTCAACGGGACGTTGCTCGGCAGCCGCTACCGTCCTGGCGACAGCTTCCCGTTTGCGGCCTTTGCTGCCGACGCTTTCGAGATGGACGTGACGCAAAAGGTCAAGGAACTGTTAGGCACGGAATCGGACGACTGATGGGACACCATCAAGACCACCGTAAGGCAGACCTTCTGACACGGGAGACAAAACATGGCCTGGGGCATCAGCATCGCTGCTGACGGTTGGCAGCAGATCCGGGACGAACTGGAAAGGTGGAGCGAGAAACGGCTGACCGACGCCATCTGCGATGACAAGTTTGAGGCCGTCTTGGACAAGGCCGGACACCACCACGCCGGACGTGCGGCGGACGCCGAACGGAAACGGCTGGAAGATATGTCGCACGAAGTGTTGGCGGATCGGGCCTTCGAGTTGGTGCAACAGAACGACACCTGCGACAACGGCGGCTGGGCCTACTGGATTGACCGTGAAGGCTACCACAAGGTCCATCTGCCCGACGACGACGAAGGGTAAACGGACACCGGCCAGGACCCTGAACAACAAGACAACCCCCTTGCCGAAAGAACAACATCATGTTGGCCGTTGCCGAGAAAAAGCTGTTCCGCCCCAACGCCGTTTTCATCCCGTACAACCACGGGAAGGAAGGCAGGGACTTCGACCGGACGGACTGCACGTTGCTTTACGTCGATGGTGACTACAGTCACGCCGAGGTCTACACCGAGGCGGCGTGGCAGCACGGCGGTGAACCCAGCTACATCCAGCAGCGTGGCGATTTCTTCCTGCCGGACGGCTCCGACATTCCCGAAGGCAAAGCCCAACTGCTCCCGGACACCTGCGTCATCAAACTGCCGGAAGGGGACTACTGGTGCGACGACGTGCAGGCCAAGACGAAACGCCTCTTCGGCGTCTACGCCTTTGACCGGCGGCAACACCACCACCTTTGCGAGTTCTGTGCGTCCTACGAGCTTTGGTTCCTGGAAACCCAGTACGAGGAAACCGATGACGTGGCCGACGACGAGTACAAGCGGGACGAACTGAACGAAATGATCCTAGCGGGAGATCGGGACACCGAGCCGGTGAGCTACATGCACCGCAAGGAAATTGACCCACTGTTCCTGCGTGGTAGTCGTTGCCGTCCCGGCTGGCTGCCGACAAGTGACAAGGGCGGTGGCTATCGGGTACGTGGGATTACTGCTGTGACCTGGGACGGCGTGATGGACGAGATCAACGAGTTTCGGTGCAACGGTAGCCTGTAGGCGGACACCACAGGACGGGCCGTGGAAGTCAACTGTAACGCAAGCACGATTGGGGGAAGACATGCACGAAGAAACCGGAACCGAAACCACGGCCCTTTCCGCCCTGGAGCAACGCCAGCAGTTGTTGTCGCATCATGTGCGGATGGTGGCGAGAAAGCTCAGCCACGCCTTGTTTGTGTTCGGGGCACAAGGGGGCCTCGGCAAAAGCAGAACCGTGCTGAAAACGTTGGAGGCTGAGGGCGTGGAACCCGTGCTGATCAACAGCCACATCACGCCGTTGGCCTTGTACTCGACGCTGTATCAGTACAAGGAGGATTTCGTAATCTTCGCAGACGACGTGGATTCCATCTTCGGGTCCATGGCCCACTTGGGCCTGCTGAGGTCCGCTCTGTGGGGGACACCCAGGGTCGTGACATACGGCAGTTCCCAGTTGCCCAGCGAGTTGCCGCCACGGTTCGAGACGACCAGCCGGTTCATCTTCGCCGCCAACGTCATTCCCAAAAAGAACGACGCTTTCAAGGCGGTGCTATCAAGGTGTGACATCTTTGAATTGAGTGCGACCAACGAAGAAGTTCTGGAACTGATGCGTTGCATTTCCGCAAAGGGCTTTCGTGACCTGACGCCGGACGATTGCCAAATGGTCATCGACTACATCGGCGAAAATTCCGACGACCGGCAGATTTCGGTTCGGCTCTTGGCACCGTCGCTCCGTAAGCTCCAGTACGCCCGTGCCGAGGGTCTGGACTGGCGGATGCTGGTCAAGTCCCAACTTCAAACGCTTGGACGAAAGCCGTTGGCAACGAGGCGTCTGGACACCAAGTCGAATGATCGACGGATCTTGGAGGAAGCCCTGGCTAGGCACCCGGAATCGACGCAAGAGCAGCAGTCCTACTGGTGTTCCAAGACCGGCAAATCAAGGGCGTCGTTTTACCGCACACTCAGCCGACACAACGACGACTGAGGACACCAACCCGGAAAGGGACCGCATGGCCGAGGATCACAGTCTGCCCGGCTGGCCGAAGAAGAAGCTGGTTCGGGACGTGCGGCGGCACTTGTCCCACTACGGGATTCGTCCGAGCCAGTTTTCGATCTGGCAAGCCACGTGGTCCTGGGCCAGTGCGATTGCCAACTCCTACTGGCACACCCACTGGCCTTTGCCATCGGAAATCGCCAGCCAATACATCCTGCTGCTTCTGGCCGAGATGCAGCAAAGCCACCAACTCAAACTGCCGTATCGGGCCAAGAAAGTGATTCCGCCCGAGGTCAGGGCCTTGTTGCCCGCACAACAGCCCGCCCTGTTGGCGATTGCTGACGGGAGGGGCAAGGACGGCAAGGACCGAAAGGACACCACAAGAACGGCTGTCGATCACGAGTGATGACCGACGACAAGCACCCCTCATACAGGAGTCTGGCAATGGAAAGCACCCTGAAAGCCCTGATCGCCAAGGTGTGGAAGGACGAAGACCTGGACCTGGAACCCGGCAGCCACTACCTGGACGAAGTTGTGACGATCCATGTCAGCGGCGTGGTGACGAAACAGTCGGACACCATGGTCGCCCCCACGGCGTCAATCCCCCTGATCCCGACGCTGGCGTTGTTCTGGGAGAAGTCCGGCATCGCCCAGGACCATGCGTTGCGGATGTTGAGGGAGGCAATCTCCGAAGCCATGACCAACGGGAAAAACATGGACCAACAGATCGAAGCCCGCATGAAGGACGTGGAGTCGGCCATTCAGGCGGTCAAAGACGACCTGATTTCCAAGTTGCCGAAGCAACGGAGGTCAGGCAGCGTGGTCACCAAAAAGCTGTCGGTCGAAGTTGTGCCGGTTATGGACGAGATGCTGGCGGTGGCGTGAACGGTAGCGTGAACTAACGAGGGGGCAGGCACGGATGCCGACCGCCGCTTCTATTTCTTGACGGACACCGGCAACGACGACGGCCTGCCCCCGCCACTGGACAGATTATCCACCTGGGGACACCAACCACGACGCAGACGCCCCTCAAAGCTTTTGGAGACCCTAAACATGGCGACAAAACGAGTCAGTATCAAAGCGACGGACGAAGCAAGAAAGCTAGCGGCCAAAGCCACGGAAATCCAGGACGCCTGCAACCCGCTGGCCGTGACGAATTTCCTCCTGACCGTTCTGCGGCATTTCCTTGACGGTCGTGAACACGGCCAAGAGTACAGCGGCAGCGATTTCGCCCTGCAAAACCCAGTCTCCATTGCAGTGCTGAACAAGCTCAACCACTTGGCGGACACCGAGCAATCCAAGACCGAGTGCTTCACCGCTTGCATGGACTTGGCTGATGGCAGGGACGTGGAGTGGGAGGTCAACATCGGCCCGTAGTGACAATGGACACCACCGCTCTCGGCGTCAGCACCAATCCAACTTTTGTAACGGAGCAGAACCACCAATGAACAAAACACCGCCCAGACTCCGCAAAGGCGACCGACAGAACTTCAACACGTTGTTGCGTGCCGCTGGCGACGGGGCATTGGCTCTTGTCAGTGCCATTCGCAAGGCCGATCAGCAGCCCGTGGCCCTCGTCTGTGCCATGCAGCACAACCCCGACGACAGCATCACCCCGGTGCCGTTTGCGGTCATGGTGGAAGGGAATCCCTTCGACCTGTTCTGCGACCCGACCGTCTGATCGGCGTCGGCACAGGACAACACGAACGATTCCAGCTTTGCAGTTCTGGTCGAACACCAGGGAAATCTGGAAAGCCGGTCAAAAACTCATTTGAGATCTTGATCGGACACCGCCACCCCAAGGGTCAGCAGCCCAATCCAACTTTTGCAACGGAGGGACTACGTGTGCCAAGTCACAGCCAAAGCAACATTTCAAGGCCAGCAGTTGACCGACATTCCGGTGATCAATCCCGGAGATTGGTTCGGCAAGTCGTGGCTGATCGAGATCGGCGGCAGCTTCACCCCAGTCTATTTCGTTGTCGAGGCAGACAACGTTTCCGACGCCATCGACGAATTCGCCGATCACGACCAGTTCGGACACCACATTGTTGTGTCGGAGGCGGATCAGGGGGACTACGACCCTGAGACCTGCCACTACGGCCCGCACGGGCAAATCCTGGATCTGGACCACCTGCTGATCCACGGCCAGGAGGGAGCCAAATGCCCGTTCCCGTGCCGTTACTTCGGCGATGGACTGCCCCAGGACGGCATGTTGCCCACAGATTACTGGCAACGTGATGACTGAGGACACCTACGGGGACAAGACCATGACCAAGTTTCGACTCGGCACTGCCCAGCACAGCCTGCTCTGCGAAGCACTTCGGCGTTTTGAGTGCTTTGGAATTCGGCGGGACGGGAGGAAATGGACACCGGATGACCTGTTGCGGGCCTGGACGGGGCTTGGCACTCGCTCCGAGTATCGGCCGGTCATCGACGCCGGGCTGATGAAACTTGCATCCTGCACTGCCCCACGTTGCATCGGCTGGTGGTCCTTGACCGAAGCTGGTGCCGAGATCGTCTTGGCGTGGCATGAAGCTGGGTTCGGCTGTGGCGACGGCTACGAACTGACCGCCATCCCGCCCAGACGAAGCTAGGCTCGGACACCACGGACTCAGCTACTTCCGAAACGCCTCTTCTGGAGCATTGCAGATGACCGAGGAAGAACCCAGGATCGTGAATCTGTCCGAACTGACTGGCCGTGTGGACATCGAGCCGGACTACCACGTTGACCTGCCGGACACCGACCAGTTCGTCGTAGTTGCAGGTGCGAACTATCCGGCCGCCGCAACCCGTTACGATCATCCCAACGTGGCGGCAATGCAGGACAAGGTGTTCCACACTCGTGCCTATTGGCCTGACGGTCGGAAGAAGTGGTTCCAGCACGCCGGACGTGATTTTTACTTCGTCATCCCCCGCAACAAGATCAGCCTTGTCTTTCAGAAGGGCTATTCCTACGTGCCGGTGGTCATCAACGGCCAGACGTTTCGACTGAGCGTCACCGGTGGAACGTTCAACGGCTGGACCGATTTTGTAGGTCAGAAGGCCCATATCGGCATCGACGCCACCGTGAAGGTTTTGAATCTGCTGGCCGAAGTTGCCATGCCGCCCGTGGAAATCAAAAGCGGGACACTTCTGGAAATCGAAGCACTGTCGCAAAGTGACGCTGCCCAATTCGTCGAGTTGGTGGCCGGTCACCTATGCCGCAGCCGTCTCCAAGAGGGACACCGGCTGATCTTGCATGACGGTTGGAGCTACGACGGGAGCCAGGGTTCGTTCCTTGTCGCTTCCAAGCCAAAGGGACGGCAATTCTACATCGCCAACAATGGACATGGGGCATTCCGGGCGACCTACAAGGCCATCGACTGGACGAAGACGGCGGCGGAAAACGGTTTCGTGGTGGAAGGTCCGGCACAGGAGAACAGGATCGGGCCAATCACGCCCTGCGACACCGATTAGGACACCACGGCAACGACCAACAGCCGGTCCTGAACAACGGGCTCCAACGCCATGGCCTGGGGCCTCAACACAGAAAACGGAAATGGTGCATCATGATCCAGGTCGGCAGCATTGTGTCAATCAAGGCCAGCAGTCGGTATGGTCTGGTCAAGGAATCGTTCGTCCATGGCGACCGGGCCATGTTTCACGTCCATTACATCGACCCGCAGACCGGGAAACTGATGACCTGCCCGGATTCCCGCTGCCACGGGCAGCACACCTGTCCGATCCACGGGCAGAATTGCACCGAGGCCCAACTGGTCCCGTTCACCCACGACGAAATCAAGCATTTTATCCAGGAAGGCATGATTGACGCAGAGTTGCTGACACGGACACCGCCGATTGGGAGCGTGACCAGTTGATCCAGCCACAAGGAACAAACTCATGGCCGTCGCAGAAACTCTGGAAACCGACACCAAGGACACCAAGTCACTCGCTGACCTGATGCAAGATGCCGTGGAAACGTCTTGGGACTTGGCGTTCGAGACGGTGGCCCCCAACGACCACTACTTGGACCCACGGGACACCGGATTGCCCGCAGAACACGAGGACATGATCTGGGGCTGGGCCGATGGCCTCATGCACAAGTATTACGAACGGATGGCGACTGGCCGTTGCAGTCTGCGGGTGCTTGCTGACTTTGATGTCGGCGAATTCGAGCAACAGGTTCGTCAAGATTTGGACACCATGCAGAACATTCTGAAACAAGTCGGCCCGCCACGGAAACTCACAATTGCTGAGATGCAGGCCCGTGGTTACCGTGGTGCCTGGGCAGGTCTTCCAAACTAGGACAACTAATGAAAACGAACAAAGCTCGGATTCGGATGCGATTGCGGGAACACTTGGCAGATCCCGATGCCACGCTCAATGACATCGAGGTCGAGAGGCTGTACCGTCTGTGGCACGATCTGACAGAGGACCAGGACACCGACCTTGAAGATGTGGAACAGTGGGCCGTCAGGACGGGCCAGAAGGACAAGTGATCAGTTTTCTCTACGATGGGGCTGGCCTACCCAAGAGCCACTAATAAGATTTGCGACACAAAATTTGCTCTATTAGTGCTAGCAGGTAGCCAAGATTTTTCAAAAAAGCCTTGACGTAATATGGAGAACCTGGATAATACATAGACTACATCAAAGCTACTTCGATCTACTGCACATCTACCACACATCTACCTTGTCCTACCTTTCTCAACCGTGATTTACTTGGTCTTTGAGGACGAAGTGTGATCGTTGTTGTGCCGGTGGCTTGCACGGGCTACGTCTGACCAACGTAAGCAATAATCCTGATGTCAGTTAGTAGGGACACCAGGGAAAGATAACCGGAGGATCGGAAACGGTCCAATCAACCGCCTTGAAACCTCGGCGGGCCTCACTAACTCTAGCAGGTCATGCTGCACCGTACCAACGGCAGAGGGGGGAGTGAATTGTTTGACGAACTGGGCTTCTTAGTCCACGTGACTAAGTTTCCGGGCAACGGGTAGATGAAGATCCTACAAGAACGACTACGCCCCGGCAAAATCTCAGAATTACAAAAAGCCCTTGCCTTCCTACGGAAGGACGAAATCAAACAAAGTGAGTTCAACGTGATATACAAATCACACTTCAATAAAGAAACGCCACCTCATCAGAAATAGGAATGCTCCCAAAAACGAGACATCTTCCTATTTCTGAGGGGGGAAGCCCGTTTCGTATCTGTACGCAATGCAAATTGTGGATTTGGGGCTTTCTGGACAAAATCTATCGTCCAAAAACGATAAGAAACGCCTCGCTTGTTGTCGTTTTGATTGCCCATGAAAGAAAAAGCCATTTCGGGACGTTAGGAAGCGTTCTGACGCATTGCGGTAAATAGGACGGTCCCAAAGCCAAGAAGAAATTTCCTATTTGCTGTGGCTCATCTGACGCAATTACGGGGCTGCTGGGCTGTCTTGGGTAATTTCCCGTAAGGCTCCCGGAATTCTCCCAAAGCCGTATCGGCTTCTTCTGCTTGGCTCTGCCGGACACCAGCAATTCGGCAGATCAAACCAAACCCCTTCCGACTTGAGGAGCCAAACGTGAAGACGGTCTTTGCTTGTACGTTTATCGAAAAGCGGGCACAGGAAGATGACTTTTCTCACGGCTGCGACCCGGACACCCTGGTCGTCACGATGCAGGAGCGGGTGAGCATTACGGCCCCGTCGTTGCCGGAACTGCTCCAGCAGATCGGCAGGACGTATTGCCTGGACCTGGACGACGTGTGGATCGACGACGACGACACGGATGGTGTTAGGCGGATCAGCTACAACCGCCTGGAATTGGCGAATTGCGACGAACCGGACAAACGGCAACTTGGACTTTGGAAGCGGGGCAAGCTGACGCTGTATCTGGTCGATTTCGACTTCTGTATCGAGCAGCGGCAGGTTTGTGCGGTCCCGGTGGATGCGTTCCAGAACGTCAAGCACCACAGGTAACGCCCGTGCCGGACACCGGTCATGGTGGCGAAAGGAACAACCATCATGACAATCGAATTCTGGCCGAGACGTTGCCTCACTCCCAAGCCCGCCCCCAAGCTGAAAAAGCCCCGGACGAGGCGGCCGAAGTTGCCGATCCCAGTGGGCAAGGCCCACCAGAAGTTGTCCCAAGCCATCATCTGCGGCGATCACGAATTGGCCTCGTGGCTGGACGCTGTAGCCAAGGCCGATCTCGTCACGGGTAATCCCGATTCTATTCGGCAACTTCGAGAACGGCTCGACGCTGCAATGGCCCCACTGGATGCAACGGCTCCGTAAGCGGACACCTCCAGGAAGCAGGCCAACTTCTGGGCCAATGCCCAGAGCTTCTCGGCTCAGGGGACACCAGCCCGTTCCATGAAAGGAACCCAACGATGCAAGACATCAGAGGCTACAAGACTGCGGTTGCCAAAGCCCGCAGGATGGCCCGTGGCAACGATGGTTGGATGGTTCCCACCACCGATGATCCCCGTGAACCCGAATCCAGGACTGACTACGGCCACTGGATTCAGGAAGAAATCGAGGGCTGGGAACAGACCGACCACTTCACCCTTCTGTACGGGACACCGATGGCGGAGGTGGCTCGTGACCTTGCCGACAAGAACGGCCTGGAGGGCGAGTATTGGATCGAAATCTGGCAGAACCTCAAGGATGAATTCTGGGATGCGTGGGCCGAGAAGCAACAGGCCGACAAGTTCTGGTCCGACAACATCCGGGACCAAGCTGTGTGCGTGGCGTGAGTTGCCGGTGGCGACGGCCACCTTGTTGTGTTCACCAAATACCGGGGATCAGCCTGTAGTGGACCCGACCGGCGTACTCCCTGTACCCGGTGAGTTCGTTCTGGAGCGTCCGGTCTTCCAGAGCGGTTCGCACAATGAGGACAAGGGCAACTAAGGCAGCCGGAATCAAGGCCCAGAACGACCCCAGTGCCAGGGCAGTGCCAAAGAACAGCACGAAGGCAGAAAGATACATGGGGTGCCGCACGATGGCGTAAGGGCCAGTATCGACGACCTTGTGACCACGCTCCGTCTGGATACGGACACCCGGCTCGGCGAACTTGTTGACGGCTTCAGCCCAAACCGACAGGACGAACCCCGCAGAGAACAGCACGTAGCCGAGAACGACGAGCCACATTGGCATGGATGACCAGTGGAAGCGGCCGTTGTCCAGCCCTGCCACGGGGAAGACCGCCAGGAGGGAAATGAACAGGCAGGCCATCAGCACCTTGTCCCATCGCTTGATTCCTTTTTGGAGCTTGCTTCGTGCGGCAAAGATGGCGGGGTTCTTGTGCCAGAGGTAAACGCAAGCGACAGCCGTGTAAATCATGAAAACCAGCAAGAAGACCCAGCCCTTTGTCCATCCGATCCCAGCAGGCACGAACATGATGAGGGCCATGAGGAGCAGAAAGAAGCAGAGCGAACGCATCCCCCGGCGAAATACGGCGGCCGTCACTGGTTCTTCAACGTCGTTGGGATTGGAAGGCAAATCCGACATTCTCTTGTGCCCACAAGTACCTACCTGAATTGTAGCGAATCAGGCGGACACCACCGCAGCCTCCGTCAAGAATCCTTGTACGGAGAGCCACCATGCCCAGCCGCTTCCACGCCATCACCAAAGATGAAATGGACCAGTTCCTCATCGGCCTCGGCTTCGTGCCGTTGAAGCTCAAGGGCGTGGTCGAACTGGTTTACGGCAAGATCGTTCCGGTCGGTGGACACCGCTTGTCCTTGCGGTGCTACACGGCGGTGGACCCCGGTGGCGAAAGCCGGGAGAAGGGAACGGATGCCATCCGGCTGCAACTGTTCCACAAGCTTCAGGACCAGATCGTTCCTTGTGGACGGCCTCAGAAATGCCTGCGTGTGGAGTCGTGGCGGGACAACATCGGCAAAGCCATCTGTCGCATCACTGCCGCCGAGAACTTGCATGTCTGCCCTGCCTGCGGACACCCGATGGTCCTTCGCCGAAACGGGGCGACCGGCCAGGAGTTCTGGGGTTGCTCTGCTTTTCGGCTCACGGGCTGCAAGGGCAGGTGGAGTCCACGGCAAGGACAGTTGACTCCAGGCGATCTGAATCGTGCCGTAGCGGGGACACCTACCTCAGCGTTGCGGCCTTAGCTCTTTCTTGGAGACACCGCCGATGGAATACCGAGTGATCGACTGGACCAAGATGAAAAGCAGGGCTGTTGATGGTCCCCGGTTCACGGTCGTGACCATCTTTCCGGGCCATCTGACGGCGGAAGTCATGGAAGCGACCGTAGCCGTTAATCGGCACGCCTCGCTCGCAGATTCGGTTCGGGCAGAACTGATGCAATTCAACCAGACGGAAACGGCCCAGCTTGATGAAGCGGGACACCGAGAACGGTGTTGGCTGGAATCGAAGAGCCGAAGCCAGTGGACCTTCTACCCGGATTTCTTCCGGGAGCGGTTCGTGTCTCCGTTCGATCAGTATGCCGACCGGATCGGCCAGCGGTTCAAAGTCCTCGGCCATGATGAAAAGGCCGAGAACGACCTGGAAAATTGGGAGCCCCTTTATCGCATCGGCTTCGGGGACGGCACCGAGATTTCTGCGTGGGGCTTGGAGGTCTGCATTCCGGTCGAACCCTTTGAGCCTCCGTGCCATTCCGACTTGGCAGAGGACGTGGGTCCGAGGACAACGGTCACGTGAGTGCCGCAATTCAACGGAGAGAACCAATGCCAGCCACGAAAGACCAATTGACCGTCACGACCGGTTGGGGACAAGGCCACAAATGTCGCTTCGTCGGCTTTGCCGATGGCGATGGCGGCCTGTCCTTCCAGCATGTTGGCCGCAGCACCACGGTAATCACCGCCCTGCCACGCAAAGGTGACGCCATTGTCGAGATGGATGGGAACCAGTACGCCTGCTGGTTCAGGAATTTGGACCCCATGCCCGCTCGTGTTGTCGTCGTCCACGACGATCTAGGCCAACTGGATTTGAGCCGGTTTGACGATCTGGACACCCTGGACAAGATCGCCGACCTGGGCGTGAAACTCTTGCCCAAAGGCCACAAGAGGGTCTGTGCCCGGCTCAAGCGGATTGTCGCCAAGCACGGCGAGTTCACTTGGGTCCACTACGGCTACCGGACACCGGTCCTTGTCGTCGGGGTAGTGCCGCACAATGAGGACAACCCCGCACGGGCATGAGTTGCCGGTACAGTAGGACACCACTGAGTGAGCAAGGGGGAACGTATGAAAGTTGGTGATCGTGTTACTTGTGCTTTGCCGGTCAAGGCTTACTATTCCGATGCCATGTTCAGGCCGGGAGACGTTGGCACTGTGGCGTCGATAGCACCAAAAGTGTGCAAAGTCAAAGGGCCTGGATATGACGGCAGGGATCACTTCTTGGTCGTCGATTTTGAAGATCCGATTCATGGTAAACAGCGTTGCAGCCTCAATTACTGCAATGCTGTTCAACGGAACGAATAAGAAAAACAGAGTAAGGCCACCTGAAGATGGGTTTGGTCCCCGGAGTTCATGTCGTCGGCGTGATTCCCCACGGCTAAGTCCAGCGGACACCAGCCAGCATCCTGCATAGGAGTCACGTGAAAAACTCAGAATCGGAAGGGCAAGATCATGAACGCTCAACCCAAATGGAAAGCCATCGCCAACATCGGGGACGTTGGCGTTCTGGATTATGGGGCGATTTTCGTACTCGTGGACACCACCGGCCAGTATGACCCAGAGATTGAGTGGCTTGACGTGGAAGACGACGACGGCAAACGACGGTACACCGTCTATCGGTTCACGTTGGACCCTTGTACTTGGATCAATGGGATTCTGAGCGACAATCCTTTCCACCCGGATCAACCGGCGTGGTTCTCCGCTCATCTTGCCACGCTGGCACGCAACTCCGACATGAGCGTAGCGGAGTTGGTGGCGTTGTTTTGCTCGGATGATCCGGTGAAGCGTGCTCTGGCTTGGCGGGAAGTCGCCCTATATCAGGGCGTAAACTGCTTGGACCCCGACCCGCTCACCCAATTGAAGCTGTGGGAACTGAAACGACGCTACCGGACGAAGAAATTCAGAGCGGAGGGGACGCACGTCTAACAGTCGGTGGATGGCACTGGGACAGCAAGTCCGGGCCGTCAGGCCCGTCCACCAATGCAGCCCGCAACACCGGTCCTTGTCGTCGGGGTGGTGCCGCACAAGTAAGCCCAGCGGACACCAGCCAGCACTTCGTTCCAACATCACCCGGAGCTATGTCATGCAGCTAAATCAACGCCCGCAGCGGGTCAAGATCAGGAAGAACAGTCTGACCGACAACCGTTACCTGGACCGGCAGGGCCGGTGGGTGCCGTGGAAGCAAGCCGCATGGTTCTCCAGCGACCGGGCGGCCGAACGGTTCGCCCAGCAGCACGGCGTTCCGGTCTTCGGCCTGTTCACCTGCGAGAGCTACGGCAAACCGTGATCAAGAAAGGATGGACACCATGAAAATCGAAATATCCGTGAACTTCATCGGCGTCGTCAGGGTTATGGTGCCAGATCACCTATCCGCTGACGACAGCAGTCTCTTGGCCGAAAAGTTGGCGTTGGCCCGCATCGTTGCCACCTGCGACAACCCCGATGCCCCGGAGGATAACGCCTGCTGCGAGTACGCCGAAGAGTGTTCGGACACCGCCCAAGCCACTGCGGAACAAGATTGGGATGCGTGCGAGGTGGAGACAGTCAGCGGGGCTTGGCTCGCCACGGGCGGGTGAACCAAGACACCGACAGGCCAGCAGACGTAACGACCACCAAAACAAGGGCTGAACCAATGTGCAACATCCACACCGGTAGCGGGACAGTGAAGTACACGACCGTGCGTAAGGCGATGGGCGGTGAACCGTACACCATGAGCCTCACGGACACCAACGAGATCCGTGCGGTCGTCGAAGCCGTGAATCAAGGCATCGACGGCCACCTGGAAGCCTGCTACTGCCCTGATCGTGGTGACAGCTACGAGGGTGGCGAACGAAAGGCGGGTAAGCTCGTCCTGTGCCGCAGCCTGGATTGTGCGGTCAGCCCGGAGTCCCTCCCCGTCCTGCTCCGTCGCCTGTTCCACTTGGACACCACGGATGACGCCGTTGCAGACGCCGCCATGAGTCTGGCTGGCGACATTTTGTTGACTTTGGGATTCGATGAATGCGGCCAATTCGTCGGCTGGGAAGCTGTTACTGTTTAGGACACCAACCCGTGACCGAGTATGAACGATTTTCCAAACAACACCCCTGGCTCATGCGTTGGGCCAGGTTTCAGTTGTGGTGTGAGGAACGGCGGCTCAATTTTCGGGAGTGGATCGGTTGTCAACGTCCGTCTGCCGAGGATGAATCATGAGAATAAGTCAAGTGCAAAAATCCCTGTTTGAAGTCACCTTGAAGGGCTGGGTTGCGGACAAGGCTACCGCTCAAACCGAGAACTGCGTGAAATGGGTGAAAGCCGACAGTCGAGAACAGCTTGACAGTTGGTTGAAGGCCAATCGGCTTACGTCATTCGTAGATGGCGTGCAGAACTTGTCCCGTGGAGAACGTCTTGGTTTCAAAGATGGTGTGGATGTGATTCTCCAAGACGACAGTGAAGTCTGGAACCCTTCCACCAAGTCCGATGCTCCGGTGACACGATGGATGAGTGATTCAATTGCTGCATTGGGGTTCACGCAAGAAAGGCCATTGGGCCAAAGATAGCCCAGGAAAGGAAAACCATGAACTTGATCTCCCTCTCGGACACCAGACTGGCTGCTGTACATCGGCAAGTGACCAATGAACTTGAACGGCGGGCCAGGATTGTGACGACCGGCCACGACGCTGCCGCCATCATCTTCGGCAACGAAATGGCAAAACGAACGGTGGTCGTTGCGGCGGCTGGCAACCACACCTTATTGCTGATCGGCCCGTCCAATTGCGGCAAGACGATGATGCGGGCCGTGGCCCTGGAGTTTGGCCTGTCGCAAACGTTTGAGGCCCGGCCCTGCCCGTGCGGACACCGCAACAACCCGTATCAGGACTGCTCCTGCACGGCCCGGCAGATCGAACGTCACGTGCGGAAGTTTCCGCAGGCCGACATCAACGTCGAAATGGTGCTACCTGCCGAGCGGGATCGGCGGACACCGGGGACGGGGTTGGCAGAAATGCAACGGCAGGTTGAGGGCAGGACGGACCATGCTTCGTTGGAACTGGACGAAGCTTCCAGATCGTTGTTTTCCACGGCCGTGCGGGAAGTGGGCCTGGACCCGGACCAGCAACGCCGGGCCATTGCAGTGGCCCGCACCATCGCCAATCTCGACCGGCAAGAGCAGATCGGCGTTTCGCACTTGATGGAAGCCATCAACTACCGGGCGTTGCGGTTCTGAGGGACACCGGTCCAAGCAGCAGGGGGACAAAACAGTGCAGCGGGGACACCGTTCACTTCCTCGGACACCTAAAACGCCGGAGACAGCCATGATCGACCGTGCCAAAGCCTTTCCCAAAACGGAACAGCAGATCTGTGCCGAATCTGTCACGTGCCCAAAGTGCCGGGGTGCATTGCACCGGATGCAAGACGGTGAAGGTCGCCTAAGTGAGATGTCGGGCCGCATGGTTCTCAAGTGCGACAAGTGTCAGCAGCGGTGGTCCGTCCCCGTGCCGACCAGTGACGTGCTTCGGCCACGGCGTTAGGACACCCCCACAACACAACCAACCTAAGACACGGGGGCAAAACACCATGCTGACTTTGCTGCTGGCGGACAGGTCGAACTGGAACGAAAGCAAAGCACGAGATGCCTTCGGCGTGATTGCCGAGGACGGCGAGGTTGTTCGCCACTGGGTGATGAGCGGTTCCAAGCTGGACAGCGGCTGTCTGGTTGTGCCGCACGAAGACTGCTCGTTGTTCTGGCAGCTTGGCAATTACCGGGTTTCGACCCGCAGCGGCCCAATGCTTTACCTCGTCCCCGTGGACATGCCTGTCGAGAGGACACCGAAAACACCCCCATGAACTTTCAACGCATCTGTGCTTTGGCCGCCGCACGTCGATGTTTCGATGCGGGACACCCGGTAAGTCGTATCGCCAAAAGTGCCAAGCGTCATCCATCGACCATTTATCGGTGGCTCAGAACAACCGCCCAGTTGGGACACCGCCGTACCAGTCATCAAGAAACGGAGATTGCTCATGGGCCTGAAACGTCGGCCACGAATCGCAACCGTCGTTGAAATCAACAATGGCCGTGTCAGACCGGTGGGCTACATCGAAAGTCTGTCGGAAGACGACGGATACTGGTGCCACGTGCTTCCCGGTCATTTCTTCTGCTTTTGCCCCAACTTGGAACAGGCCGTCGATGCCATCCTGGAACGAAGCGGAGCCAAGCACCGGAGACTTCCCGCCGTGTCAATGGCAGACGTGACGATCACGCCCGGCAAGATGATCGACACTTGCAGGATTGGCTGCCGGGGCTGGTATCGCCAGGACACCTTATCTCTGGACGGCAAGACCATCGGCCGAGTTCAGGTCAAGGTCGAGAACGGCCGCACAACCACCATCACCATCGACGATGCCGGTGGCTGCGTTCTCGGCCGCCACTGGGAATGGCTGCTGGCCCAGCATGGCCGCCGTCTTGTGGCGTAGCCGCCACGACGGACACCAATCAACACCTCAGTAATCACCTTGACCTTGCCGTCACCCTGGGAGCAATCAAATGAACCCCGGAACCAAAGTCAGCACCGAATACCGCTGGCCTTACGATGCTGCCCATCCCGACTGCTGGCAAGAGCCGTGGAAAGGCATCCTGCTGGCCCCCAACGATCCACGTGCGTGGAAAAACACCGTCCGATTTCCAGGTCGTTTGCCGGAACAAGCCGAGGTCGATCAGCACTTGGATGACCTACGGCAACGGGACACCCCGCTCACCGGCGTTCCCGTCCTGTACGACTTTGATGGTGAAGCGTCCGTCCAGTGGGAAGCTACCGACAAGGTGGTCCCGTACCAGCAATGCCTGTTGCACTGGCGGGCTGCAAGATCTGAGAAACGTGGAACGTACAAGCCGGTCTTCAGGGTGGATGAGCACAGCAGCGGCTTTGAAGTGGAGCACATCCCCACGGGCAAAACGCACTGGATGGGCGACGGTGTGGACACCTTGTCCTCAGAAGACGGGCAGGCGTGGAAGCCCGGCACGCCCGGCTTTCTTGAAGCGTGGGAATTCATCCTGAACGAGGATGCGTCCACGACCTACGACGCCTATTTCCTGGACCTGAACCCCGATGATTTCGACGATCCAGTGTTGGACTGAGCAGGACACCCCGGCGACAGGCAGTGGCAAAGCCGCCTCAGCAAAAAGGACACCCACGGAGCAGCCATGAACACATTGACCATCACCGCCACCGACACCGTGGCCGACGTACACCGCAAGCTTCGGGACGTTTTGCAGGCCGAAGACCTGATCGACGAGTATTTCTCGCTGGCAATCGAGACCGACCAGACTTTCTGGAAATTGCTGGAAAGCTGCCGTTGGGTTGCTTGCTATGCCGTGACCGGCGACTCGGAGGGCCATTTTGTCCACGTCGATTTGGTCTGTGGCTACGACCAGGAGTGGACGGGCAAGGCACTTCACCTGATCACGGGCAAGACGTTTCTGGGCTTGGCCCACGCTCAGAAGATCGCCAATCGGTGTGCCGAGTTGTTGGGGGCGTAGACGCCGGAGCCGTACTGAACCCACCGAAAGGACACCGATGAGCAACTTACCGGAGCTTTGGGTTCTGCGAACTTACTTCAGCGGCCCGACTTTTTCCGTCCCCGCTGGCACGGTGGTGAGACTGCTGGACGGGGAAGCTGACGGCGACCCGGAATATGCCCGGTTGGCGGTGTTGGACGGTACGGCAGAACTCACCATGCACTGGGACGACTTGGACCCGGAAGAAGATCAGCAGTGAGCCGCACTCCGGCAGTCGGACACCAAGTCCTGCCAAGTCAACCAACACCTGGAGGACTGACCGATGGTCGATGTCGTCGTTTTTCGTCGCTGGCAGGATCAAAGCGGGGAGATCATTGCTTTGTTCCCGGAGCTTCCCGCCGACATTCACGGCCGCTACTGCAACAGCTACATGCACGTCGGCCAGCATGGTGGGGCCGATTACCACAACGTGATTCAGCACACCGTTCCCGTTGGACCGAAGCAATACGCCGAACTGGCCGAGGAACTGTGGCGAATCGGCTACAACCTGCGGCCGGTGAAACACGCCTCTCGGCGGCACCACGACCAGCGTCGTGCCACGGCCCGACAACTTGCCGCTGCGGACACCACGTCACCCAACAAGGACAAACCATGAAGAGCTACTTTGCCCGCTACTGGTCCACCGATGGCCAGTGTCTCGTCGGTGCGGTGATGCAGGGACAGTCGTCTCGTTTTGGTGACCGTGCCGACGCCGAGCAGCGACTGGCGGACACCCTGGAAATCAACGGGCCGCACTGCACCGGCGAGGTTGTCGAAAGCGACAAGTACCCGGAGATCTTCCAGCATTGCCCCGGACACCCGGCCCAAGCCATCGGCGGCCGGTGTTTCGGCTGCGGCAAGATCTTGACCGTACAGGACGCCAATCAGGGCTGACCGACACGAACAACCGGAGATTCAAGAAATGCCCCAATACCTTGTGTTCATGCAGAGCGACGAATTCGGCCGGGAAACCTTTCCGAGGGACAGCCTGGACGACGCCCTGGACACCATCCGCAACCTTGTCGCTCAAGCCGAGTCCCTGAATGACGGCATCGAGCGGGAGATCGGCATCGTCGTCAATGCGGATCAGGACGACGAAGCGTAGCTCAGCCGCCCCGGACACCGACAAGTCACCCAGTACAAGAAAGGACACGCCATGTTCGACGGTACATCCAAGTTCCCCCTCGGCCGCCTGCTCGCCACCCCTGGTGCCTTGGCGACGTTGGAGGAAGCCGGTCAGACGCCCTTGGAATTCATCGCCAGACACGCCCGTGGCGATTGGGGCGACGTATGTGCTGACGACAAGCAGGCCAACGAGGACGCCTTGGTCGATGGCAGCCGTCTGCTCAGTTCCTACAAGACCAGCAACGGTGAGAAGCTGTGGATCATTACCGAGGCCCAGGACGACAACGGCTGCCGAGCGGCAAGCACGATTTTGAGGCCAGACGAATACTGACGACGGGACACCGGCCGGGCTGCTGGGAACAACCGACCACCAGCCCGAAAGGAATCCAAATGTCCCTGAACGTCACCGCCTTCAACCACGTCGAATGGGACCGCTTCGGTCTCGCCAACTACGAAGATTTCGCCGACCAGATTTCGGAGTGCAACGTCGGCCAGGACACCTTCTCCGGCTCTGGGGAATGGTTCTTCATCCCCGATGAACGCCTGCCCAACAACGACGCCGTGATCTATTTCGGCACGTGGAGCGACGACCATTCCCCCGGTGCATCCAGCTACACCTACGCCGAAATCTTCGACATGGACGACCCCGATGATGCCGCCGAATTCCTGAAGCGGGTCCAGGAATGGAAGGGGGAATCGGAGTGCCGATTTGGCCGGACACCGGTTGAGAACTCGTGAGATTTCACGAGTCCAAGTGAGACGGGCGGACACCGACAGTCAGCCAACAGAAGGGGACCATCATGGCCGAAGTCAAGATCGTTTACGCCGACGACGCTGTTGGACCGTACACATTGCACCGCCGCCCGGTCAGTCGGCGTGGCGTTCTCCAACTGTTGCCGGGCCAGAGTGCCGAGGGCTACGGCACGAAAATCACCACTGATCTTGTGGTCAAGTTCCAGGGGGACACCAGGGAACACCGTGTCTACGCCACCTGCTACAGCAATGCTGCATCCCACTGGATTACCCACCACGGGACGAAGCTGTGGCTCAAGACGCATTTCCAGAATGAGGTTCTGGACTGACGAGGACACCTTGTTGGCGGGCTTGCATCGGACACCTCATTGCTGGAACGACCAGTCCTTTCTCTGGAGTCAATCCCATGTCGGTAGTTTGCATTTCGGTAGAGAAAACCCTGGTGGCCGTGGTCCAAGATCCCAACGATGGGACACCCACGAAGGACATCGTGCAACAGTGGCTACGGGTCAATGGCTACACGGACGCCATGTTGAACCAGTGTCAGTGGTCAGGGGCACCGGTGATCCCCTGGACCAATACGATGGCGAGCCACCCCGCAATTCATCAGGGCTGAGTTATGTCGTGGGACACCTGGATGGAAGGTAGCGATTTGTACTCCGCACGCCCTCAGCAGACAAGGACACCAGTGTCAGCACCGGCAACGGCAACGACCACATCCACAAGGAAACGACCGATGACGATCAAGCTTCGACCCCTCCAGGCCATCACCAACGCCCCGGAAAACTACGACTACGGCTGGATGAAAACCGTGGTGGACAACGTGGCTGTGGACGAACGGGGACGGTCTTGCCGCTTGGTCCAGAACGACGACGAGTGGCATTTCCGCCAGCAACTCCTCCGGTACGGTTCCGGCCTGAATTTGGTCATCTCCGATCAGAAGCAACTGGACGACTTCCTCCGGCACGGCTGGCTCAAGCTGACGGACACCCCGGTTCGTATCCACCGGATCAAGCTTGACCTGCACCAAGCTCTGGGGTGGCGAGATGAACGGCGGGATGCACTTCTGGAGTGCTTGGACCAATGGCGTGATGGCCCGCAGATCAAGTACAGCACCGGCCACAACTGCGACTACTACCTGGAATGTCGGGGGGACGACGCCGCTGAGCAAGTCCGGGCCAAGCTCCGGGAATTTGGCCTGAGTTTTGAGCCGTGGGGACCGCAACCGGACGCCGTTTTGCAGCCCGCCTGAGCACTGTCCGGGCCGGACACCACGTGAGAATCCGTGAGACAAAACGATACCGAAACGGAGCTTTACCATGCCACAGTACCGAGTCGAAGCGTTGGAGAAATTCGAGGTCCGAACCGTCTACCACGTCGAGGCCGACGACCCACAGCAAGCCGAGGCCCGCTGCAAGTCCGGTGCCTACGCCTACGATCAGGCCAGCATTCAGGAAGGGAACGAAGTCTGGCTGGAAACCGTTTCGGTGGAACGGTGCGGGTGACGGACACCGGCACGTTCGCAAGAGTCAGTTCGGTCTTCCTTTGTTTCCAAAAGGTGACTGCTATGATCGTCGTGGTACGAATGTTGGCGTTCGGTGATGGGGAACTTCGGCCGGTCAACGTGCCGGATGCCGAGGTTGATGGTCTGGACACCATGTCGGTCCTCGAAAAGGTCTGGCACTACGGACAGAACGACATCCAGCCCGTCGAGGACCGCTACTCGGTGAGCGTTGGTGATGTGGTTCTGTACCGGGGCGAATTGTTCATCGCCCGTCCTTGCGGTTGGGCGTTGATGACTCCCGCCGAACTGGAACGGTACGAGAAGCTGGACCACACGGGACGGCTGCGGCACGCCCGTCAGGACACCCCTGAACACAAGCGGTACATCAATCACTACCGCTGCTCCGAATGCGGAACGTCCTGGGACGACGAGTGGGACTGCACGTGCAACGACCGTTGCCCCAAGTGCAACGTCGAGATCGAGCCGCATTCTTCGGACGAAATTGAAGCCCCGGCGTGAAGTCGAGGACACCGCCAAGTGAGGCAGTGAAAACCTCCCCCTCAACCCAAGTATCGGAGAACGTTCGATGCTGTTCTTGGCCGAGACGATCCTTGCCGCCGCCGGGTTTCGACGTGACCAGAATCGGGACACCTGGGTGGTTCCTGCGGTCCTTCGCCCCGTGGTGACCGTGGACTGTGGCGAGCTTGGTGATTGCCTGATGGATGCCCTCCTGCAAGTCCACGATGTTCTGGAAGCCTGGGGCTGTACCTACAACAACTTCGCCATCCGTGGCGGCTGCCTGTCCATCGTCGGTTTGACGAAGGCTTAGTGACGGACACCGCCGTATCCCACGTACAAGTTGTTCACGCAAGCCAGCAACGCCAAAAGCGACGAGCACCTGGATCGTCGTTTCCGGCGTAGCCGTGACACTCCGATAACCCTGCCCCAACGGTACGCCTAGTACGGGCAGAGAGTTGGCTGCGAGGACACCTTGTCTGCTTTCGGAAACAACATGGATCGTTCGAATTCCAGCACGACACCCGCTTCTTCAGTTTTCAGCCGGAGTGACGGGCCACTAACCGTGTCATGGCCTTGTCTCGTTGCGACCGGCTGAGACCGGACACCGGCCCCGTCAGAGCAGGCCAGGGAGGACAACATGCCGCCGATTGGAAGACATCGCTTCATCCTGGGCTACACTCGCCCCGACGAAGAAATCCTGTACGGACACCAGCCGATCTTTGGTCAGCGGCAGCAGTACCTTCCGCTGGTCGGACGCATGGCCTGCCAAGTCCTCATCCTTGCGTATGGGGACTACGTGTGGATCAACGTGGACCCGCAGAACATCTGCCTCAACTGAATTGTTTGTGGGGTGAACAGGCCGGACACCTGACCGACGCAAGGACACCGGAAAGCACCTCAGCCACGACGGAACATCAAACGCAGGAGATGACAATGCCAGCTTTCCAGATCGAACAGTACGAGCTTCACGTCATCAAGTACAGGGTTACGGCCAGGACCGAAGCCCAAGCCATCGTCAAAGTCCTGAACGACGAGGCCGAACCGGTGGACGGCAGCTTGGAATACGTCGAGGTTGCCGAGGACTTCGGAATGCCCGCCGACGACGATCAGCAGCTTGCCCGTCAGCTTCGGAAGTTGGGCGTGCAGGTGGACGAGGTGATTCCGAGCATCCGCAGCGTCGAGCGGGTGAAGTAGCGGGCCGGTCCCGATCCTGGACACCTCCAAGCAAGCCGTTGAAAGGGGTTTGGAAGCCGCTTTTTCGTCGCACAGCCGGTGTTAAGGAGCCTTCGACGTTCGTCGAAGGCTTCTTACCACCGCCCAAATCGGGAGAAATCCAAGTGAAACTTGTACCGTACTATAGGGTCTCGACTGCGAAACAGGCCCGGTCGGGGCTTGGCCTGGAGGGGCAGGACGCCACCGTGCAGCGATTCGCCGAGATCCACGGTGCCACCATCCTGAAGTCCTACGTGGAGGTCGAAACCGGAAAACGATCCGACCGACCCGAACTTGCCAAGGCGATTGCCCATGCCCGGCGATCAAAGGCCACGTTGGTCATTGCCAAGCTGGATCGGCTCGCCCGCAACGTTCACTTCCTCAGCGGTCTGATGGAAGCAGGTGTGAAGTTCGTGGCGTGCGATCAGCCCAGTGCCAACGAGCTTACGATCCACATCCTGGCGGCGGTGGCCCAGGACGAGGCCAAGCGAATCAGCGAACGAACCAAGGCGGCCTTGGAAGCCTACAAGGCCCGTGGTGGCAAGCTGGGGGCCTCACGGCCGGAATGCCGCAACCTGACCTCCGAGGACACCAAGAAGGGAGCCAAGGCCGCTGGTGATGCCGCACGCCGGGATGCGGATGACGCCTACACCGACTTGTATCCGATCATGCGGGCTCTTCGGGACGAAGGACGATCTTTGCGAGCCATCGCCAAGCATCTCAACGCCGAGGGCTACGAAACTCGCCGTGGGAGATTTTGGAATCACATCCAGGTCCGGGCGGTGTTGAAGCGGTACGGGGAGTGACACGGACACCAACGACCAGGGCGGCGAGTGGATCAGACTCGCCGCCATCGGCAATCCGAGTTGGATCTTGGGAAGAGCGGAGGTGCCGCAAAACCAAAAATTGAAAAACTCCTGACCAATCCTGCCGGGGCTGGGCTCCCGATGGATACCTGTGGGCCACTACGGTGACGTTTCTTTTTATTATCAACTCGATTTCCCACGTCCTGGGGGAGGAAAACGAATTGAAGTCCGGGCCGTTGTAATACAGCGGCGGCTGAATTTTATCCAGAGGCAATGCGATTTCCGTCGCCGGTCGGGAATTCACTCAGCGAGCACCGAACGCTCCATTGTCTTGTCGCCACGCTGAATGTTGATTACTGCTTTTTCGCCAATTGGTAACAAGCTGAGCAGATTCATAGCCTCCACAAGCGTCGTAGGCTGCTTCGCATTGATTGCCAGAATCACATCTCCCTGCTGAATTCCTGCCTGCTGTCCCAAACCGTTTGGAAATACGGTCTTGACAAAGACCACTCCCTGCTTCTCGTCTAGCCCAACGCCAAGCATTGGAGCAACCCGACCACGTACCTCCAACCTGGAAACGGTCGTCGGCGGTACGTCCACCTTTACGCCAATATGCAAATGAACCAGAAAGGCGTCCGTGATCCTGGCGTTAGGCAAAGGCAGTCGGAACTGTTGCTCGTATGGCTGTTTCAGACTCACGGTCATCTCGTCGCACAAGTCAGTGACCGTCTGCTTTTGCCCTTCAACCCATGCTACTTGAACTGTAAATGGGCCGTCTCTGCCCTTGTCTGACCAAAACCTGCATTGCAGCCCCCCGACCGTATGATGAAACACCTGAAAGCCAAACTGTCCGCCTCCATATTCAACTACATCGGCTATTACGCTGAGAGGCGGGCGAAGGCGTTTAGAATAAGGGAACGTGGCACGACGAGGCCCTTGCGGGTCATTGGGCTCCGATCTAGGCGTGAACACAGCAACTTTCGTATCCCGCTGAAGACTCACGTTCTTCACCTGCAATGCCAACACACTCAGGTCGTCTGGATCAGAGAAATCGTGAACAAGTCGAACCACTCCATCCTGGCCCTTTGTTGCTTTTGTACGTGGCAGACGAGACAACGTGAAAGCCTCGCCTGCGAAATCGTCAACTGCCGGGTACGACGTTTTCTCAATTCGGAACTTGCCGTCCCCAAATTCCGAGAGGGAAAGGGTGAGCCGGTAGACCATTTGGCCCATCATCAACCTGCTCCCCGTGGATTGGATTTTCGTGACGATCTCCAATGCCCTATCGTATTCGACGGTCGCCTTCATGCCCGGTCCCAATGCCCCCAAATCCGCCTTCTCCCCGTTCAAGGTGATCTCGGCTTTCCTGCTGACATCCAGCGTGATCGACTTCTCGGCAGTCCCGACCGTGTAGGCGACCGTGACTGAGCGAGTGAGCGGATCGACTGACTTGATGGTGCATTGAACCGAAGCCACATCGGCGGCGAAAGCGTGGGCGGTCAAGAGGCACGCCAGAGTTGCCAACGAGGACAGTGCAAAAAATCTGCGGATCATTGTGGTTCCTTCAACTAAAGCGGGGCTCGTTTTGGGCTGGTGACCTCGGCCGGTGTCTTCAATCCAGGACGTGCGGTGATGACCGGACACCTGGGGCTAGTCGGCTGGTTTGGCAAGGGTGAAATTTTTCACCACGACGACTGTCATTGCCGAACCGGTAAGGAACAGTTCGTTCGTTGCTGGCACGTACCGTGGTGATCTTCCGACCAGCGGCGGCACGCCCTCAAGCTGAACGTACTTTGGGTTCCCAAAAGGCTCGGAGGCACTGGCCCTGGTCCACACCATCAGCCGTCCACCTTTCAGATTGGGTGTACCCTCGTTCGTGCAGAACATGGTCAGGCCATCCGGCGTGAGGCATGGGAACGTCAAGATGCCTTGGATGGAATCGCTGCTTATGGCGAGTCGTTCCGGTGTGCCCCAGGCGTCTTGCCGAGTCCGCCTCGCCGAGACCACGATTTCGATGTTGCTGTTGTCGGTGCCACGGTTGAAGTAAAGGGCCAGTCCGTCCGCAGACAGGAACGGGTTCTTCGGGTTTGACTGCTTGCGAAGGGCCACGATTTCTTCGGCCCGCTTGAAGGGGCTGTCGATGGTGTCACGGGTTGCCGAGTGCAAAGTGGGCGGTTCCGTACCACGGGGCGACATCAGGAACACGATTTCGAGGCCGTCCGAAGACAAGGCCGGATGTCGCCCATCAAAGAGCTTCTTCTTGTCGGTGAAGTACGAATCGGAATCCGCTCGGTGAGCAGTCCAAATCGTCGCCTTGTCTTCCCAAACCACGGTCAAGCCGTCCTCCGTCAACGATGGGTACATCCCGCTGAGTTCAGTGAGTTCGACCAGCTTCGGCCTGCCGAGCGTCTGACCGTTGGCCGTGATTTTGGTGACGACTTGCAGTTCCTTGTGGAACTCTACCGTCGCCTTCTGGCCCGGTCGAATGGATTCCAGTTGCACGGTTGTCCCGTTCAGCGTGATTTCGGCCCTTCGGCTAACGTCCAGCGTCGTTGTTTTCTTCTCGGCACCTACGGGGTAGGAAACGGTGATGCCACGGGACTCGGCTTTCACCTGCTCGATGCTTACCTCGACGGTGACGGTCTGGGCGAAGCTGGCCGATGCCAACAGAGCTACTACGAAGAACGCTGAAAGTCGGATCATGGGACACCTTTTGCTGCGTTGACCGCCTCGGTCGCCATCAGCCCGCTGACGGTATTAGCGAAATCCAGACACAAACCGGCTCACGAAAATCGAGCCGCTTGGTGGGAGCAGCCGCAGTGGGTGCAACAAAAAAGGGAGCGTCCGCACCACGGCTCCTCCCTCGGCCCCCACCACGGGGCGTACAAGAAAAGCACATGGCCGACGCCCCCAGGGCGGGGGCGACAGACCAGTGCCGCTTCTTGTACTCGTGGACCCGAAGGTCCAAGGTGGTGGTTTCGAGGGAAGCAGAACTGACTTTCGCAAGTCGTCGAGTTGTAATCGTGGTCCCGGCGGACCAGTTCGGTGTTTCTCCTGCGTTGTTGATACGTCCCCCTGCTCGTGCAGGGCGGAAGCTTCGATGTTAGCCAAGCGGCAAGCCGCTTGCAAGCTGAGTCAATTTGCTAATCGAGGCCCACCGCCTGTTTACCTGGGCCTTGGCGGTGACATGCCCACCGCAGCACGGAATTCAGCATGTGTTGGACGCTCGACAGACCCTTTTCGGCCCAGCGGAAATCGCCGCCCCCGGTCCAGCGATCAGGACGACCAGACAAGGCAAACAGACGAACCAAGCAGACGACAGGATGGACGCCGGTCGTTTGCAGGTGAACCGTTTGCCTCCAGCCGTGTCTTTACTTTGTTAGGCACAGTCCCTTCCCGCAGGAGGTCAGGCCATGTCCGTTGGATTCCCCCATGTCAAGGTTGGTGAACCCCTCCGCTACCAAACCTTGTCCGTGTTTCCGTTGTTCGACGGCTGCATGACGCCGGTTGAATACGCACTTGCGGACGAAGGGATCGGGTCGGGGGCCGTGACCGTCCAGGAGGTCTCCGAGGCCGGGTCCGTGCCGGATCTGCTCGTCGAAAACAAGGGCGACGTGCGGGTGCTGTTCATCGAGGGCGAAGAACTGGTCGGGGCCAAGCAGAACCGGGTGTTGAACACGTCGGTCCTGATCGCCGCCCACAGCAAGATCAAGATCCCGGTGAGTTGCGTCGAGCAGGGCCGGTGGCGATACCGGTCCCGACTGTTTGGCTCCAGCGGCAGCCATTCGTCGTCGAAACTCCGTTACTTCCTGAAAATGTCCGTCAGCAAGTCGGTCACGGCCCATCGTGGGCACCGGTCGGACCAGGGTGCTGTTTGGCAGGAAGTGGCCCGCCAGCAGTCGGCATTGGGAGCTTCTTCCCCCAGCGGTGCGATGTCCGACACCTTCCAGGCGTATGAAGGCAAGATGACCGAGTTCAAGGAAAAGATGGGGTACGTAGACGGGGCGTCAGGGATGGCCGTGGCGGTGGGCAAGAAGATCGTGGCGGTGGACCTGTTCGACAAGGTGACTACGTGCCGGAAGGTCTGGGATCGGTTGCTGACCGGGTACGTGCTGGACGCCCTGGAGGCCGAAGCCGAGCAAGGTCAGGCTGAAACGGCCGACGTGGAGCGGCTGCTGGGTACGGCCAACGCATTGCCGTGGCAGCAGGCCGAGCCGGTTGGCGAAGGTGAAGAGTACCGGGCAAATCAGGGTGAAATGGTCCACGCTTCGGCATTGACGCTGCACGATGCCCCGGTGCATGTGAGCGTGGTGGTTGCGGGGTAGGATCGTTCGTTGACTTCGTTCAAAGCCGCTACGGGCCGATCAACGGGCTGTGGCGGCTCTTTCTGTTTAGCGTCCGGCACGTCCCCGATGGAATCCAAGACGAGGATGCCGGTCCCACCGCCCGGCTGGGTCACGGCGAAATACCCGACAAATCGAGTCCGCCGAAGAGAATCGCCGGACGATTGTGGGCGTCCGAGTCTGGACAACGGTTTTTCCACGTGGCACCATGAACACTGTGCCGAGTAGTGAGGCGGGGCCATGTGACACGATTTTGGGCTTTTCCACATGGACGAAAACCCCTACGAATCACCCAAGCACCTGGGTGTCCAGGACCGCTCCCTTGAAGCAACGCTGGAGGACGGCGAGACAATTCTCGTCCAAATCGCTGCACGATCATTCAGTGGACGAGACCGTCTTTTCCGCCTTCGTTCGCCGGTGATCGGGAAATTGGTGGTGACGAATCGTCGGGTGTTCTTCCTTTCTTCTGGCAGAGGCGAACAAATCGGCCTTTACTCTGAAGCAGCAATGATCGAACGGATCGCAAAGTCGTTGGACATCACGGCCCTGCAAAGGACAGGTAGCTGGGAATTCACGATTTCCGGCGTTCGATCTGCTGAAGCACCAAGGAGATCGTTTCGGCGAGGAGCTTACCTGCGAGTGGTCGGGCTTGACAGTCACGGGAAGGAAGCCAGCCAACAGGTCTACCGGGTCGGAATAAGGCGGCAAACGTGGAAGGATGTCGCAGCAAAGATCAACGAAATCAGGCGGGGTGGCACGGCGAGTTGAGGCAGCATTCAGGTCAAAGCACAATTTCGGCCACCGATGAGTGCGAAATCCAGATCCTCGGCACCAAGAAGACCCACGCCGAAGGTGGAATGGCAAGTCGCTGACGACGGAGATTCGGACTACTCGTCGCCCAGCCATCGCCAGAGCAGCAGCACGGGAGCCAACGCTCCAACTCCAAACGTCGCTGCCACGATCAACGTGCCCTTGGAGCCGCTGGACAAAAGCTCGTAGTTGTCTTCAAGCCAAAGGCCGATCCCCATCAGCAAGAAAACGACCAAGATCACCGCCACGACGCCGCAGATCGGCATCAGGGTGAGCAGGACGACGAGTTTCACCGGCGTTGGGAGCTTCCGTCGCATGTTGCCCACCGTCTACAGTAGTTGAAGGTGGCCCGTAATCGCATCGATCTTGTCGGCCTCGTCGGGGCCGATGGCAAGGCAGGTCCGAGTCGGCTGGCCGTGGAATTCCGTCCGGCCGCTGTCCGTGATCAGATGCACTTCCAGTCCGGCCTCCAATGCTTTGTCGTAAATCTGCATCAGTTCCTCTTCGCTGTCCACCCGGCAGCAGACCTTGGCGAACGCCCCGGTGAGCCAGGCTCGTTGGGTTTCGGTCAGGTCGTCGAGCGTCACCAAACCCGCCTCCTGCAGGCGACGGCAAAGGAACGACATGGAGGCGTGGGCACCCTGAGCGATCTGCTTGCCACGACGCATTTTCAAGTCGTGACGCATGACGATGACCTGCTTGATCCGCTTGTCGTCGCTCATTTGGCCTCCCCATCAACCAGCGTCAATCCGTGACATTCGGTCCATGTCGGCGGTTCGCACTTGGCTGCCAGCTTCCGCACGACCTGCTCCGGGACAGGATTCTTCCGGTTCTTGTTCTGACGCAGCAACCGGTCAAACGGCGGTTCCATGTAGACCAGTTCGATGCGGGCGTTGTAGTCAACAAACAGGTCGATCCACCGTCGGCGGGTCTGTTTCAAGATGTTCGTAGCGTTGAAGGCGAACGACCTCCCGGCCCGCAGGAATTCCCGGCATCGTTCACGGGCCAACTGCACCACGGTGCCTTGATCGTCCGTTGGCTCGACTTCCAGTTCGCCACGGATGTCATCCAGTGACACAACCGGCAAGTCGCTTCGGTTTCGGGCCAGCCACGTGTCCTTGCCGCTGCCGGGCAAGCCGGACAGCACGGTCACCCGGCAGGCAAAGGCTTCGTGCGGAATGTAGTGCAGGTTCGGCTCCCGCTGTCGGAAGAACAAGAACCGGGCGTGGTCATTGGCGAACGGGTAGGGCTGATCGTAGCAGCCGCTTTCTTCGGCCAGCAACTTCCAGTAGTGGAGGTTCTCTTCGGGCCGAGTCATGGAATCCGTGTCTCGGCCACGGGTGTCGGCCAGGGCAAACAGGTACAGAAGCCGATTGTTGACCAGCCATGACAGCCGGACCACTTCATGAGTCGGTTCCGTCCGTTCCAGCAGGAACGCTGGCCGCCCGTGATACCGGACCAAGCGGGCGATTTGCTCACGTGTCGCCAAGTCACAGCCCAGGTCTCGCAGGACTCCACGGGTCAGGTGTTCGCCCTTGACGGCGTGCTTCGGCGAGGTGATCCGTCCGGTTTCGGGATCGGCCTCCGAGGTCAGTGGCTTGGCGGCGTCGTGAAACAGTGCGGTGAAGACCAGCACGGCTTGCTCGTCCGAAGTCAACGTCGGCCACGCCTCAAGTTCGGCAAGTTGCTGGCACACCATCTTCGTGTGCGTCCAGACATCGCCCTCCGAATGCCACTCGGCATCCTGGGCACAGTCCGCCATCGCCCGACACCACGGCTGGGGTTCTGCCCAGGCCAGGATGTCTTGGATGGATGCCTGTTTGAGTTCTTGCCAGTTCATGACCAGATATCCACGCCGGAAGCAAGCTGATTCGGCACCATGGCTTGGTGCTGCCAATGCGTGCTTTGCTTGATCTTCTCCACGAACTCGGATCGCACAAATTTGGCCCGGCCTGTGACGATACCGTCTGCCTCCGTTCGCAGGTACAATCCTTCCATCAGGTTGTCAGCCCGATGCGTCAGCGGATTCTCGAACTGGCTGTCGAACTTCGACGGCCCGATCAAGGCTTCGAGTTCGGATCGCTTCAACGCCCCGGAGTGAAGGACGGGCACGGTCTCGATCCCGGCTCCTGCCAATAGATCGACCCGCCGCTCAAGATCCAGGAATGCCTCGATTTCCTTGTCGTAGATGTCGAACTCGAAGAAGTAGTGGGTCAGTTGCCGGTAGTGGACCGAGTGCCGTGCGTAGACCCATTCCCCGAACAGCAGGAAGCGGTTTTCGAGCCGCTGTTCCAGGACGTACCGCTTGACCGTCGCCCACTGCTTGAACAGATCGTACTGCGGGTGCATCCCTTCCGTGATGAGGTGGCCCCGGCATTGCAGGACCAGTTCGCCTTCGTCCGAAAAGTGAATGCCGACGTTCGTGCCGTCGATCTTCTCCTCGACGATCAGCGAGTCATCGGCGATGAACTGGTTGGACTCGGCCTCACCGAGGTGCTTGTCGTCGTCGGTCCCCTTGGAGCCAAACAGATGGGGCGTCCTTGGGTACTTGATGAAATCGCCATGTGACGCACCCATCAGAACGCCCCTTTTGCTCTCGGCTGGACGGTGGCATGTCGAATGTCCCCGGCAGGCAAACCGCAATTGGCCAAGGGAATCCCCACAGGAGACACGGCTTTGGTCTTCAGGGTTCGCCTCAAGACCGCCTTGACGATCATTCTGCCGGAGCCTTCTTGACGGTGGAATCCGACTCAAAGAGACTCCACCAAGACGCCGCAAGAACTCGGCCATCCGTGAGCCGGACGATCTTGTGGATCACGCCTTCGGGACCGACCGGCCGTTCGATCTTCTTCGAGGCCCAAGTCACTTTCCGAAGTCCGTGATAACGACCCCACTCCGTACCGTCCACACCGATCAAGACGACACCTGGCTCCACCTCAGCAACGCATCGTGCAGGGCCATCAACGGGATGCGTGCCCCAGCTTTGCCCGTCGAATCGAGCCAACGCCGTGCCGTGTTCACGAGAAGTCAGGACTGCCCAGATACCTTTGTCCGCCGCAGCGAGGTCGGCCACCCGGTCAAACTCGCAGCCGATTTCTTTCGGGCCGATGAAGCTGAACTCCGTGCCGTCCTTCTTGTTCTTCTCAGGTTCCCGGTTGTGGTACTTGCGGGCGTGAGCATTCAGGCGGACCAGACCGTCCCATTCCGTTCCGATCCAGAGATTGCCGTCGCCGTCCTCGGCGATGCAGGTCGGTCGGCGATGTGGCACGAGTTCCCTTGTGTCCAACCAAGCTGAATTCGCTCCCCAGTAGTGCGGCAGGTAGTGGTGCCAGACACGACCGTAACCGCCCCAGGAAAAAAGGCCGTGTTCCGTCGAGATCACCAACGGCGAATAGGCTGTCTCGCCGGGCGGAACGTAGATGTCATCGACGTAACCCCAAAGTCGAACCGCATCCTCACCAGGGATGTACCCTCCGCTGACGAAGCTCGGATGGCCCTCGTAGTAGTCCCGAAACTCGTTGATTCGCCACGGCTGGTCAGCCTCCCGGTCCAGCCGTCGAATCCCGTCGCTTGTGCTGAGCCAGACTTTGCCTGCATTTTCCACAGCGATCCCGGTGATTTGGATGCCATCCAGTCGGCCCTGCAAGGTCCATTTGTCTCCCTGCCGGGTCAGCAGCCTGCCGTAGCTGGTGCCGACCCAGAGATCGTTGCCATTAGCCGTCATCGCCGTTATCCGCTCTCGGTGGGCCACCACCCCTTCCACGTCTCCGATGGAATCCCACCGTGTCCAGCCGCCGCCGCACGGTTCCGACTTCAGTTCGATGGCAGTCGGAGCCAACGTCTTGGGGTCTTCGGCTAAAGCTGGCCCCAACAAGCCGCCCAAGACGGCGACGGTCAGGCCCCACGCCACCACGCATTTGCAGAGCATATCGCACCTCCCTGCCATTCGGCCTTCTTGCGGCAACCTGAACAGCGTACCATGACCGCAGTGCAAATCGAAGAGCAGAAACTCGGCTGCGTGGAGGCCACGGAAAAATGATCCGTCCTTGTAGCGACACCGATTTCGAGTCGATCCACGCCATCATCAACGACGGGGCCGAAGCCTACCGTGGCGTCATCCCCGCTGACCGCTGGCATGATCCCTATATGTCACAGGATGAACTACGCCACGAGATCGAAAATGGGGTCCGCTTCTGGGGCTGTCAAGACGGCGGGGAACTGCTCGGCGTGATGGGCATCCAGGATGTGCAGGACGTGACCTTGATCCGTCACGCCTACGTGCGAACAACAAATCGCAGCCAGGGAATCGGCGGGAAGCTGTTGGCAGAACTTCGGACGCTGACGGCCCGCCCGGTGTTGATTGGCACCTGGGCCGCTGCCACCTGGGCAGTACGTTTCTACGAGAAGCATGGGTTTCGGCTGGTTACGCCGGAAGAGAAGAACCGGCTGTTGAAGAAGTATTGGTCGATCCCGGAGCGGCAGGTGGAGACTTCGGTGGTGTTGGGTGACGAACACTGGTTCCGCTACCGGCAGCCCCTCGTCCACCACTGTGACGAGTCGCCGCCCATCGACTGCCCGTTCGGCCATGTCCAGCGGATCGTGACCGGCGGTGCCGGTGGCGTGGCGAATGTCCATGTGGTCAGGATCACGAAGGGGACGCCACATCTGCATACCGGCTACGACGAGGTGTACTACGTGCTGGCAGGCACCGGCACGATCACTTTGGGCCAGGACACGCATCCCTTGCGGCCCGGCAGCGTGGCCGTGATCCCGGCCGGAGTGCTGCATTCGTTGGAGGCTGAGCCGGGACAACAACTGGAGTTCGTGATCTTCGGCACGCCGCCGATGAGCATCGACGATGAACGGGCAAGGCCGGTGAAGCCGGAGGGCTGACCGGTTTCAGGCCACCGGCAATGTGCAACGCAACCACGCCTCCACGATGTCGAACGTGTTGAACGACTCGCCGTCCCGGCGGCCGAGAACTCAAGCCGCTCGACATCAACGAGAACCAATTGTCGCACGAAGACGACCAGCGGAATGCAGGCGTTGGCGACCATACTGGCTGGACGGGACGATCTGGGATAAGCTGTCCAGCACTGGATGGTTCTCGCTCAGACGGGGGTGGTCTCAACGACGTGGAGGATCAATTCTGATGCAAGCAGACATGGCTTTTATACAGGCCCTTCGTGGGGCAGCGTTGGCGGACGCTGATCGGAAATCGCTTGACGCCGACCATCTGTTCGTGTTGGCCCTCCGAGGACTGGTCGAGTTGCTGCCGAAGGAACGGAAGCGGCTGTCGCCCGACCATCTCTTTATCTTGGCGGTGCGAGGGACCATCAAGCTGACGGCTGAAGACAAGCAAAGCCTGCCGCCCGACTACCTATTCTTGCTGGCGTTGCGTGGCACTGCCCACCTGACGCAGCAGGACAAGCAGCGGCTTACTCCCGATGATCTAACGCACTTGCAGATGCGTGGCGTGGTATAAGGACAGCCTCAACTGTCTCTGTCATCGTTTCGCATCCTCGGAGAGTGCCGACAGGTCTACAGCGATTTTTCCTTTTCCCGCTGCCGCCTTTCTGCAACGCAGTACATCCCTTCGCCTTTGACGATGGGCACAAAGCACATGTTACAGGAGCCGCAAGCCGATTTTTCGGTGTCACCGCTCTTCCAGCGAGCGACCAGATTCGGTTCCCGGATGAAGGGGCGACTCAACGAGATGTAATCAGCAATGCCCTCCTCGATCAGCTTCTCGGCGACCGTGTAGGACCGAATCCCGCCGACGAGGATCAGCGGCACGCCGATGGTCGCCTGGAACCGCTTGGCGGCTTCCCGGTAGTAGACCTCTCGATCCTCGGTGGGCAATCCGCCCCGCCTGACCGGCTTGAACTTGCTGGCGGCGTCCATACTCCCGCCGCTCATCTCGATGCCGTCAATTCCCGACTGTTCGAGCATTCCCGCAATCTGGAGCATTTCTTCGACCGTCAGGCCGCCGTCGATGAAATCTTCTGAGTTCAGCTTGATCAGCACAGGGAAGGTCCTGCCGCAAGCGGCCTTTGTGCGTTCGAGGATGTTCAAGAGTACCCGTGACCGGTTTTCGAGGTTGCCGCCGAAGTCGTCTGTCCGTCGATTGAAATACGGCGAAAGGAACTGCGAAAGCAGATAGCCGTGGGCCGCATGGATCTGCACGCCGTCAAAACCCGCAGCCTGCGTCCTTCGGGCAGCGGCCACAAACGCCTCCGTCGTCCGTTCGATTTCGTCCGGCGTCATCGCTCGACCAATCGGGCCACTTGTGCCCGACAGGCTTGAGGGGCCGACTGCTTGCAGCTTCGTCAGCGACGTATCCGCCTGAACGCCTGCATGGGCAAGTTGCAGCACGATCCTGCTGCCACCGTCGTGGGCAGCCTTCGCCATTTCGCTCAATCCAGGAATGAACCGGTCATCGTAGATCGCAAGCTGCCGTAGACCAGCCTGCCCTTCGGGGCTGACGAAGGTGTGGCTGGAAACGATCAGGCCGACCTCGCCTTTCGCCAGTTCGCTGATCACGTCAACAAGGTCGGGAGTGCAGGAGCCATCGTCACAGGCCATGCCTTCCCAAGTGGCCGAGCGAACAAACCTGTTCTTGAGAACGACGACACCAAGGCAACTCGTGTCAAACAGCTTGGAATTCATCAGACTTTCCGTGTCGAGGGCCTGCGAAAAAAGGTCCTTCCCCTGGTTGCCGTTTCCGACACAAGGCCGACTGGCTACTCGTGCAGGACGGACGCTTCGATGTTATCGAGGCGACAAACCGCCTGCAAGTCAACCACCAGGGTGACGAGTGACCGGTTTCACGCCACCGGTAACGGGCAACGCAACCACGCCTCCACGATGTCGAACGTGTTGAACGACTCGCCGTCCCAACGCCCGAAGCCCTGCTCGTTGACGGCAATTTCGTCCCACAGTTGCCAGCCCCGCTCTTCGGCTTCCAGCATGTGGTCCAGCGGGGACACGGCCTGGATTTCGGCTTGCTTGTCGCAGGTCCACTGGAACGCTTTGACGGCAGCTTCTTCGGCGGTGGCGGCGTCAAGGATCAAATGGATGGGGCCGGATTCGACGTAAAACTTTGGCACGGCGGATTCCTTTCGTGGTCTTGGGCAGTCCGTTGTTGTTTTCCTCTCGACGTTTTCTACATCGGCGGGCTGGTGACACGGTTGGTCCGACGTGGAAAAATCAAGGGTGCGGACGGCAAAGCCGTGGAGGCACCGGAGGCAGCACGGAGCCAGACGGAATCGACGTAGGCTGTGGCACAACGAAGGCACGACCATGAGCAGCAGCACCGAACTGATCCCCCTCACGAGAGCAAGCATCCCGGTGGCCAGCGAGATGCTTGCCCGGTCGTTCCACAACGATCCGATGACGTGCCATTTGCTCCCCGATGCTGCCAAGCGGCCCAGCCTTTCGGCCCGGAGTTTTCAGTGCCTTCTCCGGTACGGCATCCACTGTGGCGAAGTCCTGGCGATCTCAGAAAGATTGGAGGGCGTGGCGATCTGGCTTCCGCCCGAAGCCGCCCAAGGTTCTCTGGCAAAACTACTCCGAGCGTGCCTGTTCACGCTGCCCTTGACCGCTGGACCAAGCTTCTTTCTGCGTTTCCTTGCTTATCATCAACACCTGGACCGCCTGCGTCGGGAACACACGCCGTTTCGCCACTGGTACTTGCAGTTGCTCGGCGTCGATCCAGGCCATCAAGGACGGGGATACGCCACGGCCCTCGTGAATCCCATGCTCGCCCGGTTCGACAGGGAAGGGCTGCCGTGCTGTCTTGACACGATGAACGGCGACAACGTGACGTTCTACGAGCGATTTGGGTTCAGGGTGGCAGCCAAGAGCTTGGTGCCAAAGACGCAGATCGGCCTCTGGCTGATGGCACGAGGGGATTGACTCGGCAATCGATGTTTCGGCCGCAAATGCCGCTTCAATTCGAGTTGCGGCCGATACCTCCGCCGCAAATCAGATCAGCAATGAACCGTCCGTAGTCGTCCTTCATCGGCAGGTCGAAATCCCGTTTCAGCCGACGCCTTTGACCAACCACCGACTGGCCGGTGACCGGATTGGTGCCGATCTTGTCGAACTGCTCCCAGTACAGACCCACGCCCCGCTTATGCCAGTTCGGCAATTCGTTGAAATTGATGCCGTGGCCGAAGAGCAATTCGTTCTTGGCGGACGATGACATGCCCAGCAGTTGTTCCGTCGCCGCCTTCTCAGTAAGGCCCTGCTTGCGAAACAACCAGTAGCAGTGTCCGTTCAGGGCGTTGCGGGCTGCATCGGCACTACGCCAGCGGAAGTAATCGCAGACCAACTCGACGTTGGGAAGCTGCGAGATCCGGCAGTCGAAACACGCCACGTCTCCCAACAACAGCGAGAATTTGGCACTGGCCTCGCCTGCCAGCACCGAGTTGAGTTTACGCAGCTTGCGTTGGAACTGCTGCTCGTCCCGGTGGAACAGCAGGGAAATTTCGTCGCTCTGGGTGCAGCCGTAGAGCGTCCTGAATCCGCAGTCCATCAGGTGTTCGGTCGTGGCAACCATCAGGTCACGAAATCGTTCGTCGAAGGGGGCCTCGAAGTTCTGCTTTTCCTTCGTCAGCCGGGTGAAACTGCGGCCATCCAACCGGGCCACCATGTACATGTCCGGCAGCACACAGAAGTCCAGGGCCGTTTCGAAGGCACGCATCCTGGCATCCAGGTCATCAAACTTCATCTCGCCACTCCTCGACCACGAAGTCGCCTGTGGTCATCCGCACGTAGTACAACTGGTCGAAGCCCTCAGCCCGTGACGGTCGTTGCAGCCGCCGGGAGGCTCCCAAGATGGCTACGTCCGGCACCCGCTCCGCTTCTGTTCGGGCTGCATTGCGGGCCAGACAGGCGTCCCGGTTCGACTGGAAGTAGTAGCCCACGACGTGGAATCCAGCCGCCTTGGCAAGGTGGATGTACGTCGCCCTGTCGGCCGCAGCGGCATTCACCTTGTCGATGACGAACGACTGCTTCCCGGCGAGACAAGCGTCCAGCAAAAGCCGTTCCCGATGCTTGGTCCTCAGCATGTCCATGTTGATGCGGACGTGGGTGCGGAAGAACCGTTGGACGTAGAACGTCGATTTCCCGGCCGCTTGCAGGCCGATGAAGATCACGGCTTCCATCACTCGGATACCGCTTCCAACTTCTGAACACAGTCCAACAGTTCCGCCTTCAACTCTGGATCGGCGTCACCGATCACGTCGGCCAGAAGCCGAGATTCCTCGCAATACTTCCTGCGAAAGTTGCTGGGGGCGTCCCCCATTTCCTGGAGGTTGTCGATGCGGTCCAGCAACTTGATGACCTTGGCCTCCACGCTGACGACTGCCAGATGGTCACGATCAACCTGCTCTCGTTCACGCCTCGGTGCTTTGCTGCCCTTGGACGGATTTGTCAGTTCCTCCACCAGCCGAGCCACTTCAGGGCCGAATTCTGCCAAGATCTCGTCCAACGTGTGCGGCGTGTCTTCCACCACATCATGCAGGAACGCAGCCGCCACCATGACCTCCGTGGCCTGCGGACGTGCCGCCACTCGCCCAGCAACACGGGCCGGATGCTGGATGTACGGTCGGTCGTTGTATCTTCGCCGCTGGCCGTCGTGGGCTTGGCGTGCAAAGGCTGCGGCTTTCAGAATCAGGTTCATGTGACGCACCGTACCAGGAACGTGCGGTGCCGGTCAAGAATGCAAAACACCCCGCCGCCCCGTGCAGGGCGGTGGGGTGCTGTCCCACCGGACTCCCACCTGCTTCAATCGAGAAACGCCACGGACGCCATCGCCCTGGAACGGTTCTCCGTGTTCATTTCGACCCGATGCCAGCCGTCCAGCCGGATGGTGGCGTGGTCGGGGTGAGTGATCTTGCCTCGGACGTAGACCACCGGGTTACGTGCCATCGTCCGCCAGCCCCACTTGGCAGCGGCCGGGTCCTCCTTGAGCAACTTCCGGTACTCGTCCCCCGTCAGCCCGTTGGGATGGCGGCTGCACACGTAGACCGTGGTGCCGCCGTCCCGATACAACTGCTCGCACATGTGCGGCTTGCCGCCGCCACGACGGATCGGCTCGTGAGGCAGGATCAGCTTCTCATTGACACGAATGCCGGGGGCCGGGATGAAAAACCACTCGCCTTGGCGAATGAACACGTCGGTCTTCCGACGCAGCCGTTTCGACCGCTTGCCCCTCTTTCCCTGTTCACGGCTCCGCACGAGATCGGGCTTCAACGCTTCCTTGGCGGTCACGACGGTGCTGACGGGTGCTTTTTCGGGAATCCCGGCAACGAACCAGTGTCGCTCGTCGTGGCCGCAGAGCAACTTGTCCTTGATGTCGGGCTGGTGGGGGCGTTCGGCAGCCCGGCGAACCATCAGCAGCAAGTGGCGGTCCCTGGGCTGCACGTCCAGCACTTCGACATCGGCGTCATCGGCGGCCTGGATGTCGAAGAATTCGCCGTGCCGGTCGTGGCCGATGTCGATCACAACCGGACCAGCAGCAGGTCGCCAAGGATTCCGCACCAGCGGGCGGATTGTGGCCCTGGCTCCCAGTTTCTCGAACTTGGTTTTGATGTGGGTGGCGTCCATGAGCTTGTAGACACCATCGACGGCGAGATGGTTCGCTGGCCCAAGTGGCTTTTGATTGGGCGGTCGCTGTACAATGCACCCTGCAATCCGTCCCAATCACAGTCAGCCAACTGGAGCCAACCATGACTCGTTTCGCAATCGCCTTTGTCCTGGCCGCTGCAATCCCGCTCGGCAACGCCGTGGCAGCAGACGACGCCGAGCATCCCGCCGCCACCGAGTTCAAGGTCCACCCCATCGGCCACATCAAGAAGGCCGACGACCGCATGTTGATCGTCCTGGACAAGAAATACCTGGACGGCCTACTCGGACTGGAGCAATGGTCGCATGTGCAAGTGATTTGGTGGTTCGACAAGAACGACACGCCGCAGCAACGGTCGATCCTCCAAGTTCACCCACGGGGCGACCCAAACAACCCAGTGACAGGCGTGTTCGCCTGTCGTGCCCCGGTTCGGCCGAATCTGATTGGGCTGAGCCTGTGCAAAGTGCTGGCCGTGAAGGACAACGTGGTGGAGGTGGAGACCATCGACGCCTTCGAGGGAACGCCGGTGCTGGACCTCAAGCCGTTTGCACCGGGCCAGGATTCGGCGTCGGGTGTCAAGGTGCCGAAGTGGGCGGGGCCGAAGTGAGCCTCAACCGACCAACGAGTCCAGGGAGACGAGCGGCCAAATCGTGTCGTGTTCGGCCTTCATTGCCGTTCCAGGCATTACGTCGCCCCGGAAAGGGCCTTGATATCTGCCGAGACGATGTGCCGCAGATTCCGGGTGACCTTCTCGATGCTCCAGTCCCACCATGCGATTTGGAGGAGTTCCTGGACGATCTCCGGTGCGAACCGTTCCTTGAGCGGCGTGGCCGGATTGCCGCCAACAACCGTGTACGGCTTCACGTTCGCTACGACGACCGACCTCGCTGCCACAATCGCTCCATGACCGATTTGGACGCCAGGCATGACGAGCGACTCGTAGCCGATCCAGACATCGTTGCCGACAACGGTGTCGCCTCGGAAGGGGAGTTCATCGGGCTGAGGCATCACTTTTTCCCAGCCGCTCCCAAAGATACTGAATGGATACGTCGAGAAGCCCGCCAGCTTGTGGTTAGCCCCGTTCATGATGAACTTGATGCCCTGGGCCAACGCACAGAACTTCCCGATGACGAGCTTGTCACCGATGAACGGGTAGTGGTAGAGGACGTTCCGCTCGAAGTTCTCCGAGTCGTCGGGGTCATCGTAGTACGTGTAGTCCCCGACGATAATGTTCGGGTTGGAGATCGTGTTCTTGATGAAGCACACCCTCGGAAATCCAGCCATCGGGTGTTTGTTTGTCGGATCGGGACCGTTCATAAACGTCCTTCCACAGTCAATCGGGACGAGTTGCCAAGTCGCTTCGGGTAGCCACGGCATCTCCCGGCTGGCATCACGCCAACGCCGCCCGCTTCTCGTCAATGAATTTGATGTGGTGCGGGATGTGATCCGTGATCTGCTGGAGCAGCTTTTCCAAGGCCACTGGTCCTCTCACCGAATGGATGCCCGTCCGTTGGAAGTCCTCCGGGCTCAAAGACCGGAGGATGCGAGCCATCTGGCTTCGGACCACCTCGATCAAGGCAAATTCCTCATCCAAGTCACGTTGATTGTAGGCAAGGCGTGCCACGAAGGCGTCGGGGCTTCCGGCCAGCAGCGTCGGCTGGTCCTCGGCGATCACCCGCTTCATGCGGTCGGCGTACACCGGTTCGTAATCGGCAACGTGGCACACCACCTCCTTGATGGACCACGTGCCAGGGATGGGCCGGGCGTCGAGTTGTTCGGCGGTCATTCCGGCCACGGCGGCACGAAGCTTCTGGGGACCGGCCAAGTAGTCGTCGATGAGTTGGGCGTAGTCCATGTGGGTTCTCCTGTGGCGTCATCATACCGCATTCCTGGCGGCCGGTGGCTTGGCGGACGTTATCAAGAACGTGGCCCCGGCGTGTTTGCCCTGAGACTCACGAGAAATGAGACTTGGCGGGCGGCCAATGCGTCCGGTTTGGGATCGTGCCAAGTGCCGCTACGCTTGATCATTCGCCCAACGGAAACGCCATCCACGTTCGGACCCGCTCCTCGTGTTCCCTCCGTAACTGCTCGCATCTTGGGTCAACGGGCCGGTACTCGGCTTGGACTTCCCGGCCAGTCACGACCGTTTCTTCGACGTACCGCTGGGGTGCGTCGTGGACGTGGATGTGCGTTTCGTTGTGCGTGTCGCCGCCCTTGATGACCACAATGTTGTTCGTGACCGCAGTCGGCTGAGGTTCCGGGGTCACCCTCACCGGTGGTGGCTTCGGTTGGGGAACCGGCTGTGGTGAACGGGGCTGAAAGTCAAGTTCGACCGCCGTCCGGCCGAACTCGGTGCTGCTGATTTCCGTCCCCGTGGCCGATGTGTCGCCTGCCCGCTCGACTTCGACCCGTGCCGAGCAACCACAGGCAACCACGGCCAAGGAAGCCACCAGGAACATGGCCGGGACTTTGAGCAAGCTTTCGAGGTCTCTGAGGAGCCGGACTGCCTGAGCCTTTTTCAAGGCGATGTTGTGTGGGTGAAAGCAGTTTGGGTCGGGCCGGACAGTGATCACCACGACCGGTTCATCATCGGCCATGGCCTCGGCCAAGCCAAGCAATTCGACAAGCTGGGTCATCAAAGGTTTGTCGGCTGACATGATTCAGGACTCCACGGGGTTGCGGATCGGGGCCAACCGGTGTTGGCGACGGTCGGTGCATGTGGTGTCCCGTAGGCCGGAGACTCGTCCAAGATGTTCGATCCTACAGGTGAGCAAGTTGAAGATGCGTCGGTCCCAACAGATCGGGATGGGGTTCGGCGGTTGGAGGGTAAACTTGTGTCGGATTGTCGGATTTTGTGTCGGATTTCGCCGAAGCCTGTTTTCGTAAGTCGTTGTCGCATAGCCACTTACGAATTCAGATTCAGACTCCCCTAGGGGGTACTCTAAGATAGCCCTGTTTTCCCCGAGAAAACAGGGCTTTTTTGTTGCGAGAGCTGTTCTTGGCAGTATTTTTGGCATAAAATCAGGTCCGCCTCACGATTTTCGCAATCTTGGGAGGTGGATCATGGCAAAGACTGGACGTACCAAAGGCTCTCGCAACCGAGGATTCTTCTTTCGCCGGGGCCGTGGCTGGGTCGCCACGGAAGGGCGGAGCTTTGTGCCCCTGGAAAACGCGGATGGCACCCGTCTCCGGGATCGAAATGCCCGGCAGGCCGACGTCAAGGCGGCCTACGAGCGCTACTTGGAGCGGAAGAAGTTCGAGGCCGAACAGGATCGTCAGGCTGCCGAGGTGGCCGAATCAGCCGAGACCCGCTGGCAGACCCTCACGGTCGCCGAGGTCTGCCGTCTCTACCTTGACGACAGCCGCACTAACGATGCGGCCTCCACTTACAGGATTCGTGCGGACGCACTGTTCGATTTCTGCACCGGCTTCCCGGCAAGTCTCCGCACAAAGGATGAGCGACCGCCCGCCCGTCGAATCCACGAAGGATTTGGGGAACTGCCTATCGGGCAGTTGATTCCGCTTCACATTGACCAGTGGCTGCGTGCTCACCCACGGTGGAGTGGTTGCAGACGCGCAAAAATCAAGTCCCTGTTGCGTGCTTTCAACTATTGCGTGGGTGCCGGGGTGCTACCCAGGAATCCGATCAAGGGCTACAAGCCCGGCAAGGACAACGTGCGCCGGGTCTACTTCACGCCTGAGCAAGAAAAGGCCATGTACGAGAACTCGTTGCCGGAGTTCGCGATGGCTTTGCGGGTCTGTATCCGGACGGGGGCGAGACCTGGCTGCGAGTTCGCCGCGGTGACTGCCGCTCACGTCCGTGAACACGAGAAGGGCTTGGAATGGCGGTTTTCGGAGGAAGAGAGCAAGACGAACAAATCGCGGATCATCAGAATCACCGACGAAGGAATCATCGCGATCGTTCGTGGGCAGATGAAGAGGTATCCAACGGGCCCGCTTTTCAGAAACACCAAGGGTGAGCCCTGGACCGTGGCCGCCCTGGGAGCCGACTTCACAAGCCTTCGGAATCGGATTGCAAAACTTGGGATCGTGCTCGATAAAGGGGCGTGCATGTACGCTTGTCGCCACACGTTTGCGAAGCGGACGTTGCAGGGCTTCTGGACCGGCAAGAAGTGCAACATCGAAACACTCTGCAAACTCATGGGAAACAGCCTGAAAATCTGCTGGGAAAACTATGCCGACTGGTGCGATACGTACACTGATCCACTTTGGGATGCCGCCTGACTCCGGCCGGCGTGCCAACGGCCGGAGTCGCTCTTCAGGTAGGGACGTCCACTTCACCTAGAATCCGTGATCATACTGGCCCTGCAACCGCGTAGGGCCAGACGCTGTACGTCGAGTCGTCGAGCCCCGTGGACCGGGGGCGTTTGCTTCGGGATCAACGCTGTAACGCCGGATGAACTCCTCGATCCACTCGATTTTGAACTTGATCGGCGCGCTCTTGCAGGTCTGGAAGAAACGGATGACCGGCCCTGCGGCAGTCTTCCCACTCGCCTTGTCGCGGCTGCGATCGACGATCTTGCGCAATCCAGTCGGTGTGTAGCCGATCAGGTTTGCAGCTTGCTTCAGACCAACGAGAAGTCGGCTGTTTGGCGCCGTGTCACTAGACTCGACCTGACCGACTTGCGAGCGTTGAACGTCTCCAAGCCGGCCTTTACTCTTCCTGGCCTTGGCCCGCGCGGCGTCCGTGCCAGATTCCCCAACGCTACTTGCGTCCCCAGAATCCGCGGGTTTGGGTTGTTCTCGTCCCATCGTTCGTTCCCTTTGCCTTTCCCCGCACGGCCTATCGCCGGCGTGAATGGCCTCTGGGAACCGCCCAATGAGGCAAGTGTTAATGAAACCTCCTCGAAACATAACGTCAGCGCGTCGCAGTTCGCAGGGCTTCCGAGGGGGCAAGAAAGCCAACCCTCAGTTCGTCCCGCAAGACAGCGATCGCACAACCAAACTCGTGTTGTGACTGCGACCGAAAGCGGGACGGTACTCGCAGATGGGACAATGCTACCCGTCCGCCGCGTTGAGTCAAGCCCCCGGTGTCCAGAACGGCCGAGGAGTCGCCGCCGATCTTGCTCAACAATGGGCGGGGTCGGGGACTGGCGTCATGACCTGGACGAGCAGCGGGCGGGCCGCGTTGCTTCTCGATGTTCCGTGGACTCGCTGTATGACGGGCTAATCCGGCTCAAAAGGCACTTTGCTTGTGCTCTGGGATTCAGTGACAGGATCGTCTTCGTCCGCCAGCGACATGCTGCCTGACGCTCCCGGAGCGGCTTGTTGCGCCGAGACGCTGTCCAGCACCTCCGGCCGTTCACGGACGGCATCGCGGCTGGGGATCTCGTCGAACCCCAGCTTGCCGGCCGGGGCTGCCAGCTTGTCGTACACCTTTGCCTGCTTCACGAACGGGTAGCATGGGCCCATCTGGTCAATCCACCCGTTGATTGTCGCTGTGGCACGAACTGCGCTGTCGGGCTTCTCGTGGGCCAACGTCAGGTACTCGTCGAGGCGCCGCCACGTGGAGTCAAGCCCTGTCGTCCAATGCGATCGGCGTGTTGCTGCTGGCATGGCCGACAATGGCGTTGCGATTACCCCGACGACACGCAGCGTGGGTCCACCCGGGCATTTGGCCGGTCGCTTGGCGTCTTCACAGATACGCCGACGTCGGAATAATGGCTCTCGCCGCTTCCCGTTGCCGTGCCGTCGACGTCGTCGGACAGCGGTGGCGTCCGATCTGGTCCGCGGTGGACGGGGCGTTTCCAGCGCCATCGCCAACCGCTGAACACCAGAGCAGTGCGACATTTTTTGTTCAGGTTCTTGACTTCCTCGCGCAGGTCGATATGTTTCTAACAATCTGCGAAGTCGTCCCGTTTTTCGATCGCGGACCGTTGGTTTTGGTATTGCGATCGCGCTGCTTGGGACGACGTGGGGTTTACCCTGATGCCCCCTTCTGTCCCGGTGAGCGATGGTCGTTAGTGGTACGTAACGACCTTGCCTTGACGGGCTGCTCCCGAAGGCGCATTCACGATGGCCAAGTGCCGCCCGTAGAAAGCCGGAGGGAAGAATGAGCAACATCCAAGAGGGGAAAGTTGGCGGGCAGGTGATTCTGCAAAAACCACAGCCCCAACTCCCGAAGAACGATCCCGCGTCATCGCGTCCCGACCAAGCGGAGCTGTTCCCTGGGGGATCGGGATGGATGCGATTCGACGCGACTACCCAGCCGAGCCCTTTTGATTTCAGCGCCCCAGATTGGATGTTCCCGCAGGTCACGTGTCCGATGCCGCCCAACGTGCAGGCCAAGCCCCCAAGCGATGATGAGAAGAAGGAGTTCTTGATCAAGCGGGTGTTTCACGTGGAGGAGTGGCTAGCCGCGATGGGCTGCAAAAGAACGATCCAGGAGGGATATCTTGGGCTGTCTTTCGATGCCAAGGCTCGTTCCGTTAGCCGCATTGGCAATCCTTGCCCAGTCCGGCTTAGCAAGAAACAGGCAGGGCTATTCTCCGTCCTTCTTCACGTTGGTCCGAGTGGCATCCCGCCGGAAATGCAACCCAATGCGTATCCCGGAACCGACGAAGCTCGACGTACGGCAGTGACCGCGTTGCGAAATAAGTTGGAGGCACTGGGAGTCACGATCAACTGGAGGTCGTGGGCACTGGTCGACGGGCCGAAACGCGAGATGAAGAAACGCAAAAAATCTAAGCGTTTGTGAGATTCGCCCTCACGATTTTTTCCTAGGCTCCGTGCAGTTCACTTCATCGACCTGCAAGGAGCCTTTTTTATGCGCATCGACCTAACGCGCGAGCGGCTGCTTAATCTGATCTGCGCCGCCAAATCCATTCCTGTCGCCCCCTCCACGATCTGGCGCTGGCATCGGCACGGCGTGAAAGGTTGCCGTCTCGACACGATCCTGATCGGCGGCAAGCGATTCACATCCGTGGAAGCTCTCCAGCGTTTCTCCGAGGCCCTGACCGCCGCCGATGAACGCTCCCGCGACGGTGAGGACGCCGTCCAATCCCCGGCGGCCCGTGACGAATCCACGGTGCGCAGGCTGGAGAAGGCTGGCCTGCTGCAATCCTAAATGACAAGACCGCCGTGGCCTGGTCTCCACGGCGGTCTGATCCTGATCTCCCGTGATGGCGTGTTCGAGAGCCCACCTGGCAGCGAGCAGACGAATGGCACCCCAATGAACTAGGAGATGGGCGTTGGCTATTATCTTACCGCGACACGACACTGGTCGCAACAGAGATGATCTCTGGGCGAGCATCTGGATTGCTCGTTCGGCCCGTTGGCCACGCCCGGTGCCGGCACTCGTCGTCCGTCTCATGTCGGTGTCTCGCAGGTTGTGCCGCCGCACTTCGCCGAGGTCCGACGCGCGCTTTTCCGTCTTGATCAGCCTGGTCTACGACGAAGACCTCACCATCGCACGGTCTTTGAGCATCCCCGTCGGTTATGCCCGCATCACTGGCCATCAGGCCAATCAGGTTCGGACGCTGGTCAGCAGCGAGAACCACGGCCACTCGGCCGAGAGCTACGTGGCGCCCAACCCTCTGGACGCTGACGCCGCGCCCCGCTTAGCCGGCGTCCCGACCGTGCTTGTGGCACGACCCACTTCCACGCTGTTGGCAACGTCGCGGTCCACGGCGGTTGCGTTGCTCAGCCCCACGATTGCCATGCAGATGGCCACGTCCAAGTCCGTATCCGGGAGGAGCATCGTGCTTGGCTCCTCTGAGGACATCATGGGGGACATCCAAATCCGTGGGCCACCTCATGGCGACCACGCCTGTGACGATCTGTACTTGGTTCATTTTCTTTTGGAGGAAATAGCATGACGGTAACTAGAAGAACGTCGGGACGATCGTCCCGACAACACGACGAACAGTGCTTCAGCGAGGCCCTCGCCGAAGTGATCGATCGAGTGCCCGGTGAGGTGCGGGCCATCATTTATCCGGCAATCCGTTTGCTGGAGTTGTGCAATCGAGACGACATCGGGACGTTACTGTTCTGGTCGGGGATCGACGTACTGGTAGCGGCGATCCAGGCCTATCGTCCTCTCGGCCCTGCGCTCCTGGGAGTCGTGTCCTCCCCTTTGGGTTCCGACTGTAACCGAGTTCTCTACTCTGGCGTCTGTAATGCAGTCGCGGACATCGTTTGTCGCTCGAAGCCGATGGCAATCAAGGCAGCAAACGCCATGCGGCGGAACCTAGTCGGGAATGGCGGGGTCTGGATGCCTTTGGGCACGCTGGCGCCCCTGATCCCTGACACCGTTCTGTCGGTGTTGCACGACGGTCTGTGCGCCGATCCGGATCTGGGCACGCATCCCGCCGTAGTAACGGCGCTCTCCCGCGCCAGGCCGGGGCGCCGGACCGTGCATGAGTGGCTGCGGTCGCCGTTCCCCGGGCCGCGTGTAGCGATGCAGCGTTTAGTGGCATGCCGCGGCGGCTTCGCCAAAATGTTCCCGCCTAGTGCGGCCAAAGCGGGCCGCGAGTCGCGCGTGGTCAAGGTTGCCGGAAGGCCTGGATGCCAATCCCCGGCGTGAGCTTGGTCGGTATGGCTGCCTGCCGGCACGGATGCCTGCGGGAAGTCCTTGCTCATCCGATTAGCTTTCGGTCTACTCCCCAGAGGACACTGAGAATGACGAAGCCCAAACCTGTTGGCTCCGAGCGTCGGCGGATCAAGCTGACGCAACTCGCGCCGTTCTTCCTTCAGCCGCTGTTCTACACCCCGGCATCCCATGAGGAGGAAGAGCGGCTCGCCGCCGATCTCCGTGATCACGGCCAGCGCGACCCGATCGTCGTCGTGCCCATCAAAGGCAAGCCCGCCCGGTTCACGATTCTCGATGGTCACCGTCGCGTGGCCGCCTTCGAGGCACTGGGTGGGCAGGACATCGAGGCGACGATCCGCTGGGATCTCGCCGACGCTGATGAATCCACCGTCGAGGCCGAGTTCCTCCAATACAACCTCAATCGTCGTCATCTGCACCAGATCGAGAGAGCGCGCATTGCCCTACGCCAGTTCCAAATCGAAAAGGGCCGTCCGCGCGGACAGGTTCGGCCCCGGGATGAACACGAGGCCCGAAACCGCGTCGGCAAGGCGATCGGTATGTCTGGGCGCAATCTGTCCCGTTACTTCCGCCTGTTGCTGACGCCGGTGGAAATCCAGAACGCCGTCCGCGACGGGAAGCTGGCCCTCGTGCTCGGCGAGAGATCGTCTTGGCTCCCACAGGAGCAGCAGATGGAGATCGCAAAGCGGATTACCGCGGGGGAGGACCCCAAGGCCGTGGTCGCCGACTACATCGAGACCGGCCATAGCCGGCACCGAAAGGCCAGTGCGGCTTTCCGGGCCCTCGTAAAGCACTTGGAGACGGCTGTCGACGACTTGGAGGGGCGGACCGACCAAATCTATCGCAAGGAGATCCACGGCACGTTGCCTTTGCTTGCTAAGGCGGGCGAACTCCTGGCACGTCTCCGCAGGGAAGGCAAGAAGCCATACGTCGACGCCGCGGCGGTGGCGGCGTCATTCAAAGACATGGCCCCACGACCAAACGACGCAGGTCAGACGGTGCTGCGCCAGTTTCAGGGGGCCCCTACATCTGGCGAGTCCGGTTGTGGCAAGCCTTGCTAGGTCAACTTCGGTCAGCATGGCTTCGTATGATACCAACTGGGACATCGTGTCCCAGTTGGCTCAAGCCACGCGAACTTCAAAAGAGAGATTTGAAGTCATGCGTGACTACCCACACAATCAGCCGCAAGGGCGGCAGTAAAGCCGCTGGAGCACCTGCATGCGTGTTGGAAAGCGAAACGGTCGGGCTTTGCAGAAACCCCGAGGTGCTCAGCGGAGAGGCGATACCAACGGCCAAGCCCGCGATTCGCGTCTGGGAGGGGGCTCTTCCGGAGCAAAACGCTCCAAGGCGGGTGCTCAGGTGGAAGTCAGGGACGTCGAACTGGTAGATGACGAACCTGATACACCCGATGAGGAAGATGTCGCTGGTGAAGACTTCGCGACCGCGCAGAAATAACTTGAACAAATTGGTATTGTTGGTTTTGATAGATTCGGTGATAACACGTGCATGCAAGATGCACAAGTGGTTGCACGGATTCGCAGCAAGTACCGGTCTCTTGGCCCCG